>Ga0208204_100209_pt1 | contig 20518 bp, 15 predicted proteins | sample DeeseametaMP2252_FD_184173 | JGI IMG/M metagenome (GOLD analysis project Ga0208204, IMG submission 184173) | Marine microbial communities from the Deep Pacific Ocean - MP2252 (SPAdes) | ecosystem: Environmental > Aquatic > Marine > Oceanic | place: West of El Salvador, Pacific Ocean | collected...
GTTTTTGAATGTGGGGATTACCGGACGCTTACACTTTTCCCTAAGATTTCTGATGATACGAACAAAATCGCCGCGACGTTGGTACTTCATCCACAAGGAACCAAAACCGTAGTATACCTGCCCATCTATACCAGATTCGTCACAGGCAATATGCCAAATTAGCTTTCCTTTTGCCATTTATACACGCCTCCGTATGCATAATCATATTAAACAATGCAACATATAGTATTAGCAAGTTTAACTTTTAGTCAGGTAGGCGATGTTGTGAAAATTTGGACCTATTGACCCGTTAAGCGCTGATTGCACCAAACATTCCTGAACGACCGGAGTACGTACAAACCAGTCGTACAGAAAGAACTAGCAGTATGTCCGCTTTTGACCAATAGTTGAAATGTCAGAATTTATAGAGTTCTTTATTTGTAATTTGTACTCTGTCAGATCTGGTCGGAACTAATTCACTTTATTAGCCCTAGAATGTTAGCTGTTAGCTCTCAGATATATTTCTCGCCTTCCGGTTGCTCGGAATTTCCATATTAAGCTGCTCTACTGTAACGCCATGCGCCGTTGCGTTGTATTGCCAGGTGAGGAACTGCTCTAGCAAACGATTGTTCTCACTTTCCAATCTCTTATTTTCATTTTCCAGCGTTTCGATCCTTGCTGCTGCCACATTTAAGCTTTGTGGGGTTTTTCGTGGTGCTTTTCCTTTAAGAGCGGACTTTTTATTTTTAAAAGCGTCTGCAATTCTCACTTTGCCCGACAGGGTTTTTCGAGAGTACTGAAGCCCTAATCGACGCATTATCAGGTTACAGAAAGACTCCCACGTTAACTTCTTATCTTTATCCCAGGAATCAAGCAGCTTAACTACACGATTAATGTCTTTGTCACTCAAATGCTGTGTCATGTGGGCTTTCTCGGAAGTCGTGGTGCAGTTTTCACTATATTCGGTAAGCGTTTTTTATAATTCTTAATTAGCTGTCTATCGAGAGTTGATTTATCGTTCGGGCTAGACAATCTAATTGTTGAACCGTCTTCTATGTTTCTATCACTATGCATGCTCAATAAATCATCGCAGTGTTTTATTTGCTCTAAATGAAGCTGATAATGCCTGTCTGCGCCAATTACGCCTTTATCCACAGCTTCTTTGTCTAAAGATGCCAGCTTTAACTCTTTTTCACGATAGCGCTTTATACAGTCGATTTGTTCTGTATTCCCTTTGATACAACTAAGAGAGCCGCATCCGATACACATTCGAAAACGTGCACATGGGAGCATCATTAAGTTTTGTTCGCACATACCAAAGTCAGTCTGATGATAAGTTTGCAAACCGCCGCTATTGAGCTCAAAAAGTGTTGTTGGCTCAACCACTTCGTAACTCATCAATGTGTTACTTTTAGTATTATTTTTAGCCAATACATTCTTGTATTGCTTGTTGTAATATCCAGGACTTGTATGATTATAAGTGCGATTTTGCTTTGCTTCCGATCTTCCCGCCCACTTTGCAAGAAGTTCTGACGACATACCATTAACGGTCGCAAAACTGCTCTCTAAGTGCCTTATTTGATGTGATTTAATTTCATATTCAGAAGGATAACCATGCCGTTCGAATATGCTAAATTGACTTCTCTTACCGTTACTAAGTATTTTTTTTGTTACTTTTAAGTCTTCAGACAATGTGTTGATAGTTGGCATCCAGAGCGAACGCCGATTTTGACTTTTTGATTTTAATAAATGATTTTCAAACATGCAGAAGAGAGCCTTATCCCACGGCATATCAACAGATGGTCCTCTTTTGTATTCAACATTGATTGCACCAGTTGTATCCATTATTAAAGGAGCCGCTTTTCTAGCGTCATTGGTTAAATTACGAAGTCGCTCTACAGCTTCAAAAACAGAACTAACCATCACATCTGGTATCCACTCAACCTCATGTCCATAGCCTTTTGCCGCATACCAACGCAGTCCTACTGCTCGATTGCCATCCCGATCTGTTGTTTCGTAAATACAATCGAAAGGTAAGCAGAATATCTCACTCCCTCTTGCGGGAGCTGCTAACAATAAAGTTATACAAGAGGTTGTGAATATGTCTCTTGCACTGAGTTGCTCTTCTCCGATGTTAAAAATTTCTGCAATAGCTAATAATGCATTTTCGTCTGGGAGCTTTTTTCCTCTGTTTTCAGCTCCTACTTTCCCAACTTTTTCAACAACGTCAGATGCCCGTGGTATGGGATTCTTCCAGCCCATAGACTTGATTATTTTTTTGTCGACAAGAAAATCGTGTAACTTCTCGAGATGACAGCCACCGTGATACGCCGCTGCCGGGGAGTAATTATCTAATAAAACATCAGCTGCTTTATCGAGGACAATTGAATCTAAGCGCAAAATAGAAGAATAATCCTCTGCTTTTGACATCACATAGTCAATTGCCCTAATGGCTTTCAATTCATTGATTACAGACGTTCGATTGAGCGTCTGGCTATAGAGAACATATCTTTTCGCGAATTGTCTTATTTTTAAACTCAGCAAGTCACTTCTATGCCGACTCCGTGAAGACGCCCCTAGTTTGGTAAAATTACAGACGCCAGTCCAATAATCGCTATTTTTTGTCATCACCTGATTCAATGGCGTTAATGTATGTACATGCTCATAGAACGCTATGAGATTGCCTGGCGCGACTTTTTCAAATTTTGTTTTGAAAATGACAATATTGTTCATGATTCAGAACACTCTTCCTTAAATTCTTCTGATAACTTAATAACTTGCATCACTGCAACAATCGTTCTGTCATTGATTGCAGCTATCGCTGCATCATTTGTCTTATTGAGAATTCTGGCTCTTTCTTTCATTAACCAGTCAAGAACCAAGTGGTGCGGTGCGTCTGCCCAGGGTTTAAATTTTTTGCATGTATAACAGGCGACAGGAGCAAAGTCGTAGCAAAACGCGGAAGTTCCACAACTCCCAATCTCCTCTTTTCCATTGTCCGTTAAGATCGCTTTTTCTTTTGAGTGAGTAGGTCGTTCAGTTAATCGACCTTCAAATGCAGTAGCGTACTTAAGCAAAGCATTATTCATAAAGTGACTAATTGTCTTGGCATGTTCCGGAATATTCGCAAAGTAACATTTAGTATTCTGAGTATCTGAATGATCGAGTAATGTAGCGATTTGAATAAGTCCGCAACCATCTCTCGCTGCTCTAGTACCAAGCGTATATCTGAATCGGTAAGCAGTCGTGACAAGTAAACGACCGGTCCGTTCTGAATATATTTCGAGTTTAGACACGGTATCTTTAAGTGCTTTAGTTATTTCCGCAGACGTCAAATGGCAAATATCAGATGAGCTCAGTAATAAAATAGCTTCCTCCGGTTCAAGCCCTTTCAATGGTTCTAAATTGTTATAGAAAAATGGCAGTTCTTCGGCTTCACTTTCCGTTAACTCTCTGCCAAGGATCATCTCAGCCTCTCTGACTGCCCTGTCTATATGTAGAGATATGATTTGAGCAAGCTCAGACTCAACCCCAAATTCTGTAGAGCTACTTCTGAATTTACCTTTCCTCACTTTAGCCTTCGGAATGTTAAGAACGTAGATTGGAAAACCTAACAAGACATGGTTGACATAAAAGTCCTTTATTTTCAATGAGGCTAACTGAATAGGTCTTCGTCCGGAAAAAGCAAATAAACTAACTAGCACATATTTAAATTCACTGATTAAGCCTTCGGCATACTTGGTATTGAGACGATGTAAAATTGATTCATATTCCAAGTCGCTGTATGGCCCCGTCTCAGGACATAATGACTTAACTGCGTCCCCTTTATCATTTCCCGGTAGTCGCATCGAAGTAAGTAACTCGAAGCATTCTCGGTCTATCAATTTATAACCCAGGTGATAACTTTGCTTTAGAAAAACTCTGAGAGTTGTAAGTTGATAAAGCTCTGTTTGACATAGATTCTTATAATTAAGCACCCCATATTCTGAAACTTTTATCTCTCCTGTTAAGTCGAAAAATCTCTTTATAGATTTACACATATTGTATGCATGATGTGCAGAGCTCGTTTCAGCAAAATAGCACAGCGTCATTCTTATGAAGTCTGAATCATCAGTAGCCAGAGAATTTAGAAAATCTAAGTGAATAGTCCTATTTCTATCTAGCGACCACTTGTCTGAAAGCACGTCAAATTCATAGCCGTTTATTGAGATATGTCGGCTGACATTTTTGATTTCAGTTTTAATACTCATATATCCCCCAACTAAAAATCTATGTCTTCGAGGGCTAAGAACTTGTACTGCTTTGCGCTTTCGCTAATTTTTCTTTGTAATTTAAGACTGTACATAGTTGCTTGACGCGCTTGATATCTTTTAGTGTAAGTTACAGCGCTTCCGGACCCCTCTTTCCACCCCATAAGATAACTTCGTAAGTCTTCAGCTTCTTTTTCTGACATATCACCTGCGCTTATTAACGGATCTACGAATTCGCTGAATCGGTCGTTCCAAGAGTGTCGGATCGGGTGTGGCGAAACTTTAAAATTCAAGACTTTGCTAAGATCACGAAACATTTTATCGATAGCAGCATAGCTAAGCGGACTAGCATTGCTGCTATGTGAGATAAATAAGAATGGAATTTTTTCAGAGCCAGTTACATTTGCGCGGTGCTTCAGAATATAAATATCAAGCAATTCGCAAAGCTCTTCATTGATTTCGACATCGCGGCTTAGTGTTTTTACTTTCGGCTTTCTCGCGCGTGGGTCACGAGAGTTGTCGGCATCTCTCCAGATTCTCAATGAGCTTTCCGTCGGTAAGTAATTAGCGACTTTTAAATTCAAAAGCTCCCCTATTCGTAGGCCAACCTCTACCAGCATCATCACTATTAAGTAGTTACGGCACTTAACTCCACGCGATCGCCAGGGATTTTGACTGGAATCAATATCAGATACTAAGAGTAATTCGTTGATTTGATAGGTCGTGAGAGAACGACAAGGTTTCTCTTGTGTTGAGCTTGACGTATTTTCTAACAGCTTGTCTTTAATAGCTTCACACTGTGACAGTACTAGTAGTTTTTTCGGTATGAGAATCTTTGCTAACCAGTATAAATATTCAGCAATATAGCGTAAGCGCTTTTCATGTGTTCCAGCTTCAACTAAACCAGTTCGAACAATGATATTTCCACGCGCTGCTTCTTTGCGATGCACATTGATGATGTTGCTATGTTGAGTGGATTTTCCAAGCTGATAAACTTTTTTCTTGCTTAACCAGCAGCAATCGGAAATTAGTCTAAGCGTCTCTTCAGATGGGTAGTTACCCTTTTTAAACTCGGACTCACAGTCAATGCCAAGCCTTTTCGATAGTTCATTCAATAAGCTCAACGACTCGACACAAGCTTTTACTGTATTTATTGAACGTGAACGTTTGTGATAAGAAATCGTTATAAAGAGATTTTCATAATGAAGCGGCATTCCCGTTTCTGCATTTAACAGAATTCCAAACTCAACTCCGGCTTTATTTGAAAATAATTTTGTTTTGAAGTTTGAGCTTACCATTGCACCATCCCATTAAAGTAGATCAATAGGATTAGCTAAAAAAGGAACACTGTCAAGAAAATTATTCAATTAAATCAATGACTTAATATATTAAAATATATGTTTCATGTCAATTATTCATAAATAAAGTTACGTTTTTTCTAGGTATGAGTTTCTTAAAAAAAAACCAAAAAAAACTCACAATTTTAATTGTGAGCTTTTCATAGTTTATTAATTTATTTCAGACAGTTAGATTTAAAAAAGTATCAAAACTACCTAAGGTATGTTTCAGAACGGAATATCGTCATCAAAATCGAAGTCAGGCTCAGCCATAGGGGGCTTATTGCCGCCTTGCTGGTTTCCACCCTGATTGCCGCCGAAGCCGCCACCTTGGTTGCCTTGTGGACCCTGCTGATAACCACCGCCCTGATTATTATTGCCGTAACCGCCGCCTTGTTGGCCGTCCTGGTTACCTTGTGGACGTTGCTGGTAGCCACCGCCACCTTGTCCGCCCTGACCACCACCTTCGCGGCCGCCCAGCATCTGCATTTGGTCGACAATGATTTCTGTGGTGTAGCGATCCTGGCCTTGTTGATCCTGCCATTTACGGGTTTGCAGTTTACCTTCCACGTAAATTTGTGAGCCTTTTTTCAGGTACTCACCAGCAATTTCTGCCAGTCGACGGTACATGGTTAACCGATGCCACTCTGTACGCTCCTGCATCTGACCTTGCTGATCCTTCCAGCTTTCACTGGTCGCCAGACTCAGGTTTGCCACGGCGTTTCCATTTGGCATGTAACGTACTTCAGGATCGTTCCCGAGGTTTCCTACCAAAATGACTTTGTTGACGCCTCTCGTTGCCATCGATGTCTCCTGTAAACTCTGTCTTATTCTGTAACTTGGTGCATTTAAAGCGTTATTTTACGGACTCTGAGCGGTTAAAGTCGCTCGAACGGTTATCAAAAATTTCGCGCCATAAATTGCGATAGTGGGCCAGTATACCTGATTTTTTTCAGCAACTGAGGGATAATTTTCACCAACGCGATTAAGCCATTCTCAGCGCTCAGTTTTCCTGATTTCAGCCACATTCTGATAGCCGCAAGAGTAGCATGGGAGAAGCGTAAGGAAACTGCACCTTTGACGAGTTTTCGCTTGGTCGGTGTATTACGCTACAGCAGGTTGCTCACGCTCAGGGGCTTAATCTGGCGTAAACAGGCTCACGTGACGGAATTCCACTTGCCCGGCTTCTGGCGCTGCATCGTTGTCGGCAATGAAAGTCATATAACGGTAAGCGCCGTGATTCATCAGTTCGCCCACCGGGATCTCAATTCGCTGCCAGCCGTCAGTGGCTGTCACGTTTTCGGCATTCAGCCCGTAGTTTTGACTACCACCAAACGACAACACGGCCTTCTCATTTTGAGAATTATTGGTGTCAAAGCCCAAGCCCGCTATCTCCACGGTACCTGACAGTCGAACCTGAGCCACCAATACAGAATCGGCTTCAACATTGAAATCGCCTTCCACACGTTTCCACGCATTGCCAGATAACGTAAGTGAAAGCCCGTCGTTACTCACTTCGGCGTTGCTGGTCTCTGCGCTGTCTTGTTTAACGTCGTAGGCTGACACTGTGTTCTGAGTAAAGTTAAGCGCATTATAAAGTCGCACATTGGTTAACGACAGTAGCGGTAATTCTGGTGCTGAAGGTGCGTCATCGTCGAGGGCGAAAACCATATTCGAGTACTCACCGTGTTTTAGCAATTGCCCTACCGGCAAAGAAAAGCGCTGCTGACGTGCGCCACTTTCATAGCCCGATACCGGTATGCCAAAAGATTGTGTGCCATAGAAAGCGATCAGCTCATCATCAGCGATACGTTCATCGTTATCGAAGCCTATACCGGCCAACTCAGGATTGCCCTCGCCATAAACGGTTGCGTCCAGAACCGTGTTTTCAGTTATCTGATATTCGCCTTCCAAGGAAAGCCATGTGTTGCCCTCCAGGCTTAATTCATTGTGCCACGGGGTAAACGCGTTCTTCTGGTTCTGCGAACCATAGCTTTGCAGCGAAGCAGTGTTGAAATCTATGGCACCGGCGACTGGCGCTCTTCGATAATGAAAGGCGCCCACGTCTTCGTCGGTAATCCCCACCACGAGTTGTTCACCACCAACGGAAAAATTTGGGATGCGGTCTGTTTCAGGTACGGGCAGCGTTTTTGGCGCGGGCTGTGTTTTTAGCTCGACGGCGACATCTTGATTAACAAGTGAATCATCATAAAAAGGCTCGGAGATATCGGCATTATCCCTAACCTCGCCATCTTCTAGATTAAACGAATAATTATTAATAAAGCGGCTGCGGTAGCCGCGCTGTGGGTCCCACACACCAAAACCACTGTTTTCGCTGGGGTTGTTGCTGAGTAATACGTTATTGATAGCATTCACCCAGAAACTGTTATCCCCTTCCACATTCGAGGCTGTGATGCCGTTACGCTCGGAAATCACATAGTTATTGAAAAAGTTCACCTGGCCTTCGGGGTTGGAACTTAAACCACCCGCTTTGAGCGATGCCCACATCTCGCCCCGTTCATCGCCCATCTTGCGAATGGTATTATTAAATATATAGCTTGGACCCTGCCGGTTCGGCGCAACACTGATCCCCCCGTAGGCATGGGAGAATTCGTTGTTGTACACCAGAACATTGTGCTGACTACCGTCGAGTTCGATGATGTCATCGTTAGCGTAGGCAAAGCGGTTGTTGTATATGGCGGAGTCGCGAATGAACCCGCCCACTTCAGACAAGTTATATCGGCTTTCCACCACATCGTTGAACCTTACGCTGTCGCTACCCATGAAGGTGTTGTTGCGCAAAATTATTTGGCCTTGAAATGCTTCGTCCGGGTGATTTGCAAATGCAATAAAAGCATTTGAACCCTTAGGGTGGCCATAGCCCCAGTGGTTGGCGCTCAGCACCGGATCGTGCACGTAACAATTCTCGATGGTAACCACACCGGTTCGGCGTAAATAAAACGCGGAATCGTGATTAATACGACGACCTTCGTGATCATAAGCACGACCACGATCGTAGCCAGCGGCTTCCCGGCCCCAATTCGAAATATCACACCCATTTACCCAAATATGGTGCGCTTCTTCAGCGAAAAAGCCTAAATCGCCGCCCTGCTCAATGACAATATCCTCAAAGTAAACGTAGCTCTGGGCTCCCAGCCAAATTGCTTGTTTCGCATCGTCACCGGCGATTATGGGAGTGGCTTTGTCCCCTTTAATCATTGCCCAGCCATCTTCGCTGCCCTCGATACCCAGCGCTTCAACATTCAGCACGCCACCGTCGTAAATGTCTTTCAGGTTATAGATTTTGTCCGGATCTATGGGCGGTTTGTTGGCACGGGTAGTCACCGTTTCAACTATGCTGTGTTCGCCGTCGTTATCCTGCACGCTCAATTTTACTTCATAAGCGGTGGCAGGTGTGAGTCGTACAATGGCACCGGAAAGCTGCTCGCCTACAGGGTCGTAATATAAACCATTGGCATCAAGCCATTCGCTGTCTCCGACCTTGCGGTACTGAAGGTTGTTCGATGTTGTCTCGTCAGCGCCTGCCATGGTGATGTTTACCGATTCGATTAACGCGCTCAGGTTCATTGATGGCTGCTCTGTACTTATCGCCTCTGCACTGACAACAGACGAACAGACAACAGATGTACAAAGCATTGCAGGAATGAATAAGCGGCGTAATCGTGACATAACGACCTCGTAAAGTAGCAAGGTGGAAAAAGGTATTACTAGTCGCTACCGCATGGGCTTAGGAAGGAGATCACTGCAGAACATTACAGTATGTAAATCAAATAACCAGATTACATTAACAGAGCATTAATCGATGCCCTAAGCCCTTGAAATAAAATAAATCGACGGCCAATAAAAAAACCGCCCGGAGGCGGTCTTTTCAGATTACTTGTAACCGGTGTTCGCTTACCACCAAGTGATATAGAACGCTGCAGTTACGATAGCGATGGCAACGGCTGCAATGTTGAAGCCTGAAGTGGTAGCAAAGCTCACTTCACCCAGCTCAATCGCATTTTCATGGTCGCCTTTCTTCTCGGCCAGTGACACGATAACTGCCAGTGCCACACACAGCAGGAAAACAATGCCTACACGGTCGATAAACGGCACATCCGGGAAGAACGAACGACCGGCCAGGCTCAGGAAGAATGAACCCAGAGCAGCAATCAAACCACCGTTAGCCGTGGTTTTCTTCCAGAACATACCTAACGCAAACAGCGCTACGATGCCCGGCGTGAAGAACCCGGTGAATTCCTGAATGTACTGGAACGCCTGGTCAAAGTTACCCAGCAGTGGTTTAGCCACAAGCATAGCGATTATCAGAGAAATCAGGCTCACAATACGACCCACTTTTACATAGTGATTCTGTGACTTATCAGGATTTCTTGGCTTGTAGAAGTCCATGGTGAAGATAGTTGACACACTGTTGGTCATTGATGCCAGTGAAGACACGATAGCAGCAACCAGCGCAGCAAAAATCAGACCTTTCAGACCCACTGGCATCAGCGTCATCAGTGATGGATACGCTTCGTCAGCACGGTTCAGATCGGGTACCAGCAGTACAGCAGCAATACCAGGCAGTACAACAATTAACGGCATCAGCAGTTTCAGGAAGGCAGCAAACGCGATACCTTTTTGTGCTTCCTTTACGCTTTTCGCTGCCAGCGTACGCTGGATGATATACTGGTTGAAGCCCCAGTAAGACAGGTTCATGATCCACATACCACCAATCAGTACTGAAATACCTGGCAGGCTCTTATAGTGCGGGCTGTCTTCAGACAGAATCATGTCGAATTTTTCAGGTAGACGTGTAGTCAGTTCATTGAAGCCGTGGATAATACCGTTGCCGTCACCAATTAGATTCAGTGCCGTGTACGACAGGAATAACCCGCCCAGTACCAGCAGTACAACCTGAATGATATCTGTCATCGCTACCGCTTTCAGACCGCCGTACAAAGAGTATGCGAGCGAGAAAACGCCAAGGAACAGCATGCCGTACATCATGTCGACGCCCGCAATGGTATTAATTGCCAGCGCGCCAAGCCACAGAACTGCAGTGAGGTTTACAAATACGTAAACCGCTAACCAGAATACTGCCATGACAACGCGAACGCGATGGTCATAACGTTGTTCCAGGAATTGCGGCATGGTGTAGATTTTGTGCTTAAGGAAGATCGGCAGAAAGTATTTACCAACGATTAACAGCGTGATTGCAGCCATCCATTCGTAGGAAGCAATGGCTAGTCCGATCTCGTAACCCGAGCCAGACATTCCGATAATTTGCTCTGCGGAAATGTTTGCTGCAATCAATGATGCCCCAATTGCCCACCAGGGCAAGCTTGAGCCAGCAAGGAAGTAATCATTGGTATCTTTTTCATGGCCTTGTTTCTCACGAGAAACCCACCATGCGATCCCAATAAGCGCGATGACATATATCACAAATACCGTGATATCCAACGTCTCAATGTTCATATTATTTCCCAACGAATGTTATTTTTATCTGAATATTTTTTGTAACAGGTTAAGCGAAAGCCCCCTGTTCAGCCGAGCAGATGTAAATGGATTGTGTATACCCGGTGCGCGCATAATAATGTTTATTAACGATTTCTTCTACTTGGTTAAGCAAGTTTTTTGGCACCAATGCCACTACGCAGCCACCAAAGCCACCGCCTGTCATCCTTACACCGCCCTGCTCTCCAATAACATCGGCGATAATTTCCACAAGAATATCAATAGGTTTAACGGTAATTTCAAAGTCATCACGCATAGACTTGTGCGACTCTGCCATTAGTCTGCTTACGTCGGCGGTACGCTCTTCATTTAGCGCGTCAAACATCTCCAAAGTACGCGCATTTTCCGTTATCACGTGTCGGGCCCGTCGGAAAACTACCTCAGACATGTCGCTTTTCGCTGCGTTTAATTGGTCTATGTGCGCATCGCGCAGGCTTTGCACACCAAGAATCTCAACGGCTTCTTCGCATTGCTGACGACGAACATTGTATTCACTGTCTACCAGACCACGCTTAACGTTTGAGTTAATAATCATGATCGCATACTTGTCAGGAATGGGAGTATGTTGGATGGCCAGTGAACGACAATCGAGTAGCATTGCCTCCCCTTTTTTGCCCATGGCAGAGATCAATTGATCCATGATGCCGCAAGAGCAGCCCACAAACGTATTCTCCGCTTTCTGACCCAACAGCGCAGCCTGAATGCCGTTAACATCGATGTTGTAAAGGGCCTTGAACATTTTCACAATGGCCACTTCAAACGAGGCTGACGAACTTAAGCCTGCGCCTTGAGGCACGTTACCTGTGACCACCAGATTCGCACCTTTCAGATCCGGAAACACCTCCAGCAGCACCTTGCACACGCCGCGAATATAGTTCGACCAGCTGGCTTCTTTCACATGTTCGATGTTATCCAGGGAGAACCGGTTGCGCTCGCCATCGTAATCCAGGGCAACAACGTCGATAACACAGTCATCTCTGGGAGATGCGCTGATCCAGGTGCCAAAGTTAATCGCCGCTGGAAATACAAAACCACCATTGTAATCGGTATGTTCACCAATCAGATTCACCCGGCCGGGCGCCTGAATTGTTACCGTAGGAGCAGTGCCAAAAGCGGTTTCGAATGCGGAGGCAATGTGTGTATTCTCAGTCATGACGTTGTGTCTCTTTATAATGTACTTCTGACAGTGCTTTTAATCGTTTTGCGGCTTGTTCTGGCGTTAAATCTCGTTGCGCTTCCGCCATCATTTCATAGCCCACCATGAACTTGCGCACAGACGCCGAGCGCAGTAACGGTGGGAAGAAGTGCGCGTGCAAACCCCACTCAGCATGCGCCTCGCCATCGAACGGAGCACTGTGCCAGCCCATGGAATACGGGAAAGAGGTTTCAAACAAGTTATCGTAGCGCGTAGTAATGTCACCGATGATTTGCGCCAGGCTCTGCTGTTGTCCGTCGTTCAGTGACAGCAGTGAGTTCGCTTCAAAGCGCGGCAGTAACAAGGTTTCAAACGGCCATGCAGCCCAATATGGAACCACGACCACCCAATCGTCGTTTTTGCAAACCACACGTTCATCGCTTTCCACCTCGCGGCGCGCGTAGTCTGCCAGCATGCTTGTACCCTGCTTAGTGTAGTACTCGCTAAAATGCTGCTGCTTTTTTGCTGCTAACGTGGGTAGATGGCGCTGTGCCCACACTTGTCCGTGAGGATGAGGGTTGGAACAGCCCATCATCGCGCCTTTGTTTTCAAACACCTGCACCCAGGTATAGTCTTTACCTAACTCTTCGGTTTGTGCCACCCATGTTTTCACCACTTCCACGCGTGCTTCATCGGTAAGCTTTGGCAGGGTTTTGCTGTGATCCGGGGAGAAACAAATAACCCGGCTGCAACCTTGCTCCGCACTGAAGGTGAACAGCGGATCGTCTGATGACGCGTCTGGCGTATCTTGCTGGAGTGCAGCAAAATCATTGCCGAACACGAAAGTGCCGGTGTATTTCGGATTCACTTCACCATTTACACGGGTGTTGCCCGGGCATAAATAACAACTTTCATCATAAGACGGACGCACTTCATTCGAGGGAGGCTCGTTCTGCCCCTGCCACGGCCGCTTGGCGCGATGAGGCGATACCAGAACCCATTCGCCAATCATTGGATTGTACCGGCGATGCGGATGGTCAGTAGGGTCGAAAGGTGTAGTCATAGTTATCTCACTTTATTGCTCGCGCGCCGGATTATTTTGGCAAAATAATCATACCTGGCGCTGAAAGCGAACGGTTATAACTTGTTGGCAATTTACTGCGGCTTCGCTGCGGCAGCCCAATGCCATTACAACCAAGGTAAACGTTTTACCTAATTATTAAAAAATATCGCTCCCTCAGGAACGATACTAAGATTAATCCTGAACGCTAAAGTTAAGCTTCATCCAGGTTATGTGCTCTTCCCCCGGTTTAATCCAACCGCCTGGAAATTCTGGATGATTGGGTGTGTCTGGAAAAGCCTGTGGCTCTAAACAGAGTGCACCGTCATCAACAAACGTTTGCGAGCCGGCAGAGGCCATACTCAGGCAGTTTGCAGAATAAAATTGCAAACCTGGCGTATTTGTCCATAAGGCCATTACTCGCCCACTCCGACTCTCAATCACTTTTGCTGCCGGTTCTGCGTTAGGCTCGGCAAAGGTATTGAGTACAAAGTTATGATCGTATCCCGAACCTAGCTGCAGTTGTTCATCGGTTAACGAGATGTCTTCCCCCATGGCCTTCAGCGCTCGGAAATCAAACGGCGTACCGGACACACTGCGTAACTCTCCAGTAGGCACACAGTCTGCGTTCAATGGGGTAAAAGTATCAGCGTTGATCATTACCTGATGGCCAAGCACATTGCCTTCACCCGCTAAATTGAAATAACCGTGGCTTGTTAAGCTTAATGGTGACGTAGCGGTAGACGTGGCCTTCATTACCAGACTTAGCGTATTGGTATTGTCTAACAAATACTCGGCGATGATTTCTCTATCGCCTGGAAAGCCACCTTCTCCATCGGGGCAAACAACAGTTAGCGTTAACGTTGCAGTATAGTTATTACTGGAAGATGTCGCCTGCCAAACCTTCTTATTAATACCCGCACTGGCACTGTGAAGGTTGTTGGAGCCTGCGTTCTGTTCAAGTTGATACTTCTGTCCATCGATAGTAAATGCACCATTCGCAATGCGGTTGGCGTAAGGCCCTACCAGCGCGCCAAGGAAGGCCCCATCGTTGGCATAATCTTCCGCGCTATCCAGGCCGGCCACCACATTTGTAAATTTGCCCTCTCGATCAGCAACATTGATTGCCGTAACAATACCGCCGAAATTCGTTACCGATACGGTCATGCCGTTATCGTTGCGCAACGTGAACACACTCACATCACAGCCGTTCACAGCCCCGAAGGGTTTCACAGAAATGTCTGGCAAACTTTCACCTCAAAAATAGCGCGGTAAAGCGCGGGCTTCTGTCGCGTTCGCTAAGTGCTTTACAGAAGGGTTAAATCACTGTATCTCTTAATATAGCGCAAAATGTTAACACAATGGCAACAATAAGGGTATACGTTTACCCTTAAAAATAACATCATGTTATATTCTCTTTAAATTTCAGGCAAACCGGTTTTTCGTGCATTTGGGATTAAATTTCTTAACATAGGCGGCCTTGTCCGCACTTTAGTAAAAAGAACCGACTACAGGCACAATAATAAATGGCAACAATTAAAGATATCGCATCTGCTGCAGGCGTTTCACTGGCTACGGTTTCCCGGGTAATTAATAACGGGCCGAAGGTAGGCGATGCTACCCGGGCCCGGGTGAAAACGATCATGCAGGAAATGGGATATCGTCCTAACGCCAATGCCCGCGCACTGGTAACAAAACGAAGCGCGTCATTGGGGGTAGTCATTCCTGAACTGTTAGAACCGTTTTTTGCTGCGCTTGGTCAGGGTATAGAAACCGTTACCCGGCAACAAAAAGTCCAAATTCTGCTGAGCGCTGGCTCAATTGAACAAGAGACCGAGCGCAGGGCAATTGAAACTTTGCTGGAGCATCGGGTTGAGGCCATGGTGGTGCATAGCAAAGCGTTATCCGATGCGGAACTTGTTGATTTTGCTTGTCAGATCCCCGGTTTTGTTTTGATCAACCGCTACATTCCTGAAATAGCCAACCGCTGTGTCTGGCTGGATAACGAGGCGGGTGGTTTTATTATGGCCGAACATATGTTCAAACAGGGTCACAGTAAGTTAGCGGTTGTCTCAAGCAATTATCAAATTACCGACCCGCAGATGCGTATCGATGGCATTCGCCGCGCTGCCAACGCCCACGGTATCGACATACCTGATTCACACATTGAGTTTTCCACGCCGGATCAGGAAGGCGGCGAACTGGCTATGCAAAAGCTATTAAGTCGTGATGTGGAATTTACCGGCATACTGGCATACAACGATGCGATGGCGTCAGGTGCGATGACCATGTTGCAAGATAATAATATTGCCGTGCCGCAGGATGTTTCGGTAATAGGATTCGATGATGTGTTACTCGCCAAATACTGTCGCCCCAAACTGACCACCCTCCACTACCCTGTGGAAATGATGGCCGGACTGGCCACTCGACTTGCACTCGACTTTGCTATGGGTAAAAGCGGTAAAGAAGAGACTCACAAATACACACCAACGCTCATTACCCGCCAGTCTGTGGCAGTGCCTCGCTAGATTCGTAAAGTCTGTAGAACGTTCTTCGCACGCATTTCCTTTTGTCTGCAATATTGGCATTATGGGAAAAAAACATCGGAGAAGTCTATGTCAGATAAAGGGAAATATGATGCGCTGAACTTAGAAGAGCTGCAGGCTCTTCGTGCTGCACTGAATGCTGAAGAAGAGCCTGAGCGGGCGGCAGAGATTGATGCCGCGATAGCCCGGAAACAGGCTGAAGTAATTGCCGCACCAGATGCAGAAACCATTACTGAACCAAGTGATACCACTATCACACGCTCTGTAAGCCATGAAGCTACACCTGCTAGCACCGCGTCGGAAAGCGCAAATGCTGCCTTCAAAACGGAACAAGAACCGGCACTTTCAGCACAGCCCGATGATAGACTGGCGTCACTCGGAGAACGCCTTGGTGGCGCCATCATTGATATGGTGATCAGTGTGCTTATCTCTATTCCTCTGGGTTTTTTCGTTGGGATGGAAGCCTTAGCCCAACCTACGTTTTCACTACTGCTGATGTCGATGGTCTACTCTGTAGTCACTTACATCGTGGTCCATGGTTACTTTCTGATTAATTTCGGACAAACTGTTGGTAAGCACTTCATTAATACCCGAATCGAAAATCTCGATGGCTCCCAGTCTTCTTTTACCAATATCGTGGTAAGACGATACCTTCTGGTGGCCGTAATAGTGAACATACCGTTTATTGGTGGCATTGCCGCATTGGTAGACATTTTTTTCGTATTCCGTAAAGACCGTCGCTGTGTGCACGACTTCATCGCGGGTACCCGTGTATGCCGTGTGCCTGAGTCAATAGACGCGTAAGAACCCTTACAACAGGAACAAGAATGAAAAACAAAACCCTTCTTTCATTGCTGATCGGCGCATCAGCAATGCTTTCGTCACAAAGTCAGGCAGTAACAGACGATCAAAAAGTTATACTCGACTTACTGCAGTCTAATGCCAAACAAGATTCGCTTTCTTATGACGTTATCGAATCACTCACCACGGAAGTCGGCGCCCGTTATGCAGGCACACCTGCCGCAGACAAATCCGTGCAATGGGCACAGGATAAAATGAAAGCGTTGGGTTTCGATAAAGTTTGGGTAGAAGAAAGCAAGGTACCCCAATGGACCCGAGGCGATCTAACCGCTGCCATTTCGGGCCCTTACCCGCATAAGGTTGTTGCCTTGGCGCTGGGCGGTAGCGTGGGAACCAACGGCAAAGAGCTGAAAGCGGAAGTGGTAGAGTTTGCGTCGTTAGAAGCCCTGCAAGCTGCCAAACCAGGCTCCCTGGACGGTAAAATTGCTTATGTTGGCTACCGTATGGAACGTCACAAAGACGGTCACGGCTACGGTGATGCAGTGGGGGCTCGCGTTGCTGGTGCGTCCATTGCAGCTGAAAAAGGCGCTGTGGCTTTTCTACTGCGTTCTGTTGGTACCGACACCAATCGTTTCGCTCACACTGGCATGATGCGTTACAGCGATGGAATTAAGAAAATCCCCGCTGTCGCCATTTCAAACCCAGATGCCGATTTGCTGGAAAATATGCTGAAGCGTGAACAGCCAGTCACTTTCTCACTCACCACTTCAGCCAGTGGCCCTACCGGTAAAACAGCCACCATAGCCAACGTTATTGGCGATGTTACTGGCAGTGAAAAGCCTAATGAAGTCGTTACCATTGGCGCGCACCTCGACAGTTGGGATGTAGGTACCGGCGCAATTGATGATGGCATTGGTGTGGGTATTACGCTGGCGGCAGGCCACTATATTGCAGAATTACCGCAGCGCCCTGCTCGTACCGTTCGCGTTATCCTGTTTGCTGCCGAGGAAATTGGTCTTTGGGGCGCGAAGGATTATGTTGAACAGCACAAAGGCGATATGGAACAGCACGTTATTGGTGCAGAATGGGATTTCGGTAATGGCGCGATTTACGAGCTAACCCCGGGTGTGGGCGCAGAAGCACTGTCTGAAGTGCGAAGCTTTGCTGAATACCTGGCACCATTCGGTGTAGGTATGTCGGATAAAAACGATGCCAAAGGTCAGTCGGATATGAGTGCGCTAGGTGAAGCGGGCCAACCCGCCATCAACTTCTCACCGGATGGCAGCGATTACTTCGATTACCATCACACGGAAAACGACACCTTAGATAAAGTAGATGCAGACGCACTGAAAATTAACACCGGCATTTTCACCGCCTTTGCTTATTGGGCTGCAACCTCTGAGACGAATTTCAGAAAGTGAAGCCGCGCTAGCGAAAAATCAGTGACAAAAAAAGCAGCTTCGGCTGCTTTTTTGTTATTTATTCGGTGGTTATAAATCTCGCAGGAACAACCGATACTGGCCTATTACATCCGGATACGTCATCGACTTGTTGTGTTTACCGCCGGGTACCACGTAAATCAATTTATCCTTACTAGGCGAGACTTCGTAAAGTTGGCGACTGAATGTAATGGGTGTCGTGCGATCTTTATCGCCCACGATCAATAGTAATGGCTTGTCTAACTGCCGAATAAAATCGTCATTCTCAATAATGGCCAGTTCTGGAGATACCTGCAGGAAAGTGAACACTTTGGTCCACTCAGGCACCATGTTCTGCACCACATCGTTCACTTTGTTAATGGCACTGTCGAGTACTAACCCGTCGATATCCCGTTTTACCGCTACGTAACTTGCCAGAATAGAGCCCATTGATATGCCATGCACAACCGTTGGCAAATCATTCTGAAACACTTCTTTTCCGTAGTCATAAACCAGCAAGGCGTCACGTTTAAGATTGTACATTCTTGCTTTGCCAGGTTTATCGCTGGCACCTGTGCCCTGATAGTCCACCCACAAGATGTTCGCGGGCAATTTACCAAACTCATGAATGAGCGCGGAATTGTTACTGATACTCATGCCGTTGTCTGGAAACAGCACGATGTTGACCCTGGGTTCGGGATACGCAACGGCAACACCCCGTAACGTGAGATCCTGACTGTTTTTCAATTCCACCGTAGTGATTGTGATCGCCGCTTCATCTTCCGTTACCGCCTGATTTAATGCGGTAGTGTCCAGTGTGGACGGTGAATTATCCTGATGCAGGAAACTGGAAGAACTGACATCTATGGCACAGCCTGCAAGTGCAGACAGCATAGAAATGACGGCGAAAATACGAAAGCTTATGACCACTGAACGTTACGCTCTTATTGTAATTAATCGGAGTGAGTTTTTAAATTATAGAACCAGCTGTCGCTGACAGAAAGCACTATCAACCTTGTTGCACTTTACCGTTGATCACCATGATGCAGTCCATGCCGGCGCGGGAGGCCGCTTCAAAACCAATCTTTGTATCTTCAAACACCACACAATCTTCTGGCGCTACACCGATTGACTCGGCAGCTTTAAGAAAGGTGTCCGGTGCCGGTTTACCGTTGACGACATCAGACGATGTTACCAATGCATCAAGTTTACCCAGTAATCCGTGATGCCCTAATAGCGTTTCAGCACCAGACCGCTCGGCACCAGTGCCTACTGCGATTTTCTTGCTACCCAAATTCGCATTGAAGATCTGATATGTATCATCAATTAGCGTGGGGGTTTGGTCCATTGCCAACCAGGTGTTTTTCTTAAACTGCCCTACTTCTTGCGGATCGTTTTGTTTGTTGTACTTCGCGTTTAGCAACTCTGCCGTTTTCATGGTTGGCACGCCACCCAAACCGTACATGTAATCTAAATCGAAGGGATAACCAAAATGCTCACAGGTTTTTTCCCAGGCTTTCATATGTGCCCCCATAGAATCAATCAGGGTACCGTCCATATCGAAAATAATGCCTTTGTAGCGACTTAAATCTACCATCACGACTCCTTACGCGTTGTAAAACTGGTTGATGAGGTTATACACCGGATAACAACAACTGGATGACTTATTCTACAGCGACAGTGCCTCAGGCATACTGGGCGAGCAACTCTCTGGCCGCTTTGGTATCGAATTCCTTACTGATTTTAAGATATACCGTGCCATCAGATTCAGACGCCACCACCTCATGCACACCTTCCAGCTGCAGCAGTGATTTTTCCAGTGTTTGCGGCTGCACATGGGCGAAGGAAACCTGCATGGATAAGCGACGTAATTTCATCACTTCTTTAAGACCAAACAGAATGATAATCCAACATGCCGCACCGATGGCACCGGCCAGATAGGCCGTTTTTGGGGTCCAGATATCGGTTACAAGGCCCGACAATAAACCGCCGAGAAACGCACCGAAGAATTGAAAACTGGCATATATGCCCATGGCGCTGCCCTTCTGACCAGCAGGCGCAATGGTCGAGACCAACGCGGGTAAGCTTGCTTCCAAATAGTTAAAACCGGTAAAGAACAGCACCACAGCAGCCACTACCACCCACAGATGATGGTCCTGCATATTCATCATCAGAAATGCCATCATCATCAGTGCCGCAGCAGTAATCACCACGGATTTAGGCGTCTGCCCTCGACTGATCCCCATTAGCACAATAAGGCCAATAATCGAAATCGCCAGCACCGGCAGATAAATGGTCCAATGGCTTTCCAGCGACATATCAAACTGCGTCAGGGTAAGCGGCAGTTGAACAAAAAGCAGCGTGATCATCATGTGCAGCACCATCACGCTAACGTTCAAACGCCAAAGCTGCGGTGACACAAACAGAGATTTGATTTCAGAAACGTGTGGCAGGGTGTCGCCACTGGCGCTGATA
>Ga0208204_100210_pt1 | contig 20396 bp, 14 predicted proteins | sample DeeseametaMP2252_FD_184173 | JGI IMG/M metagenome (GOLD analysis project Ga0208204, IMG submission 184173) | Marine microbial communities from the Deep Pacific Ocean - MP2252 (SPAdes) | ecosystem: Environmental > Aquatic > Marine > Oceanic | place: West of El Salvador, Pacific Ocean | collected...
GTCCGGTACAACCCAGGTCACCGTGCCGTCCGAAGCTAACGTTGCCCCCTCAGGCGCACTCGCCAGCGCCGCCAGGTTTTCATTGCCCGGTACATCTGCGTCTGTTAGTGATAGTGAGAAAGTAATGGTATCGCCGGCACGGACGTTTTCCGGCACATTACTTACCGAAACAACCGCTGGGGTATCTTCCACATAGATGCTGATGGGATAGGATTCCACGGTATTGATTGAGTCAGACACCACCATGGACACTTCAAGCCACTGATCAACCGTCACTGTGTATGCGGGCAGGGTGTTACCGTGAACGCCTTCAAGCAATCTGCCATTCAGATACCAGTTGTAACTGACAGTCAGATCTTCATCCGGGGTATCGAGGTCATAATAATTACCAGGCAGCACAACAATTTCCTGTGCCACAGACAGCCCCTCATAGTCTTGCAGATAAGGCGACTCTACATTAGGGGTCAGAGAAATTTCGGCGAGGTTGTATAATTCCGTATCACTCACCGGCGATGTGATGAATCCGTATAAACTATCAAAGTACTTACCGGCATCCACCTCGCCGTCACCGTCGAGATCCTGCGTGTACATCACCATACCCTGCAAGAACTTCAACTGTGCTTCACCGTCGTTAAACACAACAGTACTGTCGTAAAAATACGGCATATCCAGCTCGTCAGTGTTCAGCGATACATCCACGTAGCCTTCAGAACCCACGCTAACACGGCCGTCAATCTGGAATTCAGGTGACTCCCAGTTATCATTGGTGGTCATGCTGGCATCAATAAGGTAGCTTTCATTGCCTATCGAAGCACTAACATATTGCTCGCTAACCGACGTTGTCACGCCGCTTTGTATTGAGTATGAATCACTGAAGGTGATGAGGCCTGACAGAGACACCGGGACATCGTCTTCCCAGTTAAGATTGGAGAAATACAGGGAATATTCCATTTTGCTGTCAGTAACGACATCAATAGAAATAGCTGCTACACCGGACAATGCGAAACTATTGTAATAAGACTGGCAGTCACTGAAATCCAAAGACAACTTACCGGTACCGTTATCTTCAAACTTCCCGGTATATTTCACTGTACCGCTTTCATCACACTGAAGGGTGCTGCTAATTGAGCCGTCACTACTAAGTTCATTTTCAATATCGTGTTCACCGATATCTGGCACAGTAAGGATATTGTCGTCAAACAATACACTGTACACATGCTGGGCCAGGGCAATATCTATCTCTGCTTTGCCCGATTCACCACTGTAACGGGTGTTAGCCTGCGTTTTTGCAGCTGTGGTTAACTGAGATTTGGAATGAGATTGCGCGTCAGAAATGATCTGCAGAGGTGTTTTTGACGGCGTTTGTGTGCCGCCGCCGGAAGAACTGTCAGAGCCTCCGCCACCTCCGCATGCAGACACTGTCATTGCCAACGCAGAAAGAGAAAATACACGTACAACGTTATTCATGTTTTCATCCTTGAACTTTAAATACTACAACTACAAAGTCCGGCTAATTTAGCGATTTTTTTATTTCCGGTCGAGTTAAATGTAAAGATTTTGTCAAGGAGGATTATTAGGGGAATTGCATGATTCAGCGGACAATCCCGGATATAAATAAGGTGATCTTGAGTCCGCCTGAAAGCTAAGTTTTAAGATTCGGATTGTTGTTCGAGGAATGCCGCGACATCTTCATTTTTTACGCGAAGATAAATGTCTTCTACCCGGATAGTAAAATCTATCGATTCGAAGTGGATTTCTTCACCTAAAAAATAGTGGGTGGAGCGCCAGTCATCGCTTCTTCTGTAAACGGTAACGTCTGCTACATCCTGTTCAATCAGCACGTACTCTTTAAGTGTAGGAATATTGATGTACTCGAGTAACTTTTGCTTCTCATCCATTTTACGAGTAGAGCGTGAAATCACTTCCACAATGATTACCGGCGTTGATGTAAAATATGGATCTGACTCATCAAAACCACAATCGACCAACACATCTGGATAATAAAAATTATCACGAACGCGCACTTTCATATCTGAGCTGAATGGCTCACAGGGAGTCGCTTTTAAGTGATTTCTCAATTCACTATAAATATTCCCCGCTATTCTCTCATGGTTAGCGCTTGCTCCGGCCATCGCATAAATCTGACCATCAATGAGCTCACGCTTAACAGGTGCTTCAAGCTCTTCCTGCAAGTATTCGTCGGGTGTCAACACATTGTGTTTTTGGGCAACTGGCATTGCGCACTCCTGAATAGCAACCAAATATGGATCTATGATTCTGACATTGCCAAAATATTAAATATGGCACTTACTCATACATAGTACCCAAAAATGTTTTGGATGTACCAACCTTCTTTAACCTGGTTAAAGTTTTCAACTCCTTTTTAAACCTGAACTGAATATTTGTTAGCGAGAGTAGGAATGTATTGGCCGAGAGAAATGAGATGGCATTGCAGGGGACAAGAAAACAAAAAGGCGCTCCGAAGAGCGCCTTTCTTAAAGCGTTAAGCTTATGGGTTACATCATGCCGCCCACTAAGCAAGAAAGACCTTATAATTATAGAAACCTGGACATTAAGCTCAAAATATACCCCAACTTATACCCTTAAGTGTCAGGCCTCACTCTTTAATTTATTTTCGACATCTTAAATCTGTCGACAGCTTTTGACGCAGTCGGCCAGGAAACTCCAGTTAACCTTGCCAATTCGGATTTACTAGGCAGCGGTTTATTTTGTTTATTTAGTTCTTCGATAAATTGGATGACCTCAAGAACTTTGACCTCGTTTGGGCCAATCTTGCCAATACTCTTTTCAAGATTAGTTGAGGCTTGATATCGCCTGAATAAATGCAGTATGGCAAGCCAATTTTTTGGCCTGGTTAGTTCTATGTTCTCCTTCCAAAACTGTTGTTCCTCTTTCTCAAAGCGGTCACTTAATCCCTTTATAACTCCACTTACAATCCAATCGTGCCAACTATCGTGAAGCTCTACGGTGCCCTTTACTTTAGTATATGTGTCAGCATATTCATCTTTTATAACCGATAACAACTGCTCTGCCGCAATCTTCCAACGCGTTTTCGACTCAACCAAGTTTTTCATTTCACTGTGACTTAAAGCATTATCACCTGAATCTATGAATACCTCAGAGGGCTTCAAGCGCCGAGCTAAACCCATTAGTATCTTATTGTAGCCTCGTGCTATATCACCTCTGCGACGCTTTAACTTGTTAGAACCTTCAGCTGATATTTTTTCAAGTGCCCTTGTAAGCCGGAGGTGTGCATCTTTGCACTTGGAGGAGTGATGTTTATGACAATAATGATCTGCCTTCTTCTCGCTAGAACGTCTTACCCTCCGCCAGCACAAAGAACAAAATTCCTGCTCCCATGGGAAAGCATCTACCCGTTCACCAGTTGAGTCCTTATCGCCTTTGCCTCTGCGTTTTTTCCTAATTATCTCCAATACCATGCGGGTGAGAGTTCTTAGTGTTTGCAAATAACAGACAATAGGATCATTCTCAAACCAATCATCCCTATTTTCATCAAGGTATTTTTGAGTTGCATATTCGATAAGCTCTTCCGTTTTCGTTACTGACTTGGTCACTCCCCCCAGTAATTCGATGTAGCTCCCTAGTGAAAATGGATTAAATACTTCGTCATTTTTCCAACAGAGGGTAACAATATTTCCCTTATCCAAGCCTTTCAAAAAGCTTTCCAACTCACTGTGAAGACAAACCTCGCTCAGCAAAGCAATAAGATAAACTCCACCAGCGCCAGGTACAGCATCGACTACGATCTCTTGTTTTATAATGTCATATAAAACTTTTTCGCCTTCCTCTAGCAAGGCTGTGCTATGCCACTCCATCAATTCCATAGACTACACCCTTTACACATCTAAACTAATTCGTGGTTCCACCCGATCATAAAACTTATTTGTTCTGAATATCCTTCTCTTCGTCAAACGAATGAATATTGAAGGAGAACGAACATGCATTATATCAGAAGAGCGGATTTAGCAAGGTTGCTATCCGTACACCCCACAACAATCTGGCGATGGACAGAATCTGGACATTTGCCAAAACCAACTCGATTAGGCAGTAACACTGTCGCTTGGTCTTCAGAAACAATTGAACAATGGTTGGCAACTAAGAAAAAGGAGACTTTCTTATGAGCACACAAGAAAAGAAACTGGAACAGTTCGACTTAATTATGTCTGAGCTTGGCTCAGATGAGTTTAACGCTCTATACAACATAGTGCATAGAGCTTTACGCATCGCTCGCCACCAAGATCCGTTTTTTGAATCTGATGAGTTGCTTAATCAACCTGCAATAAAAACTTTGCTGGAAGTCGTAATACAGCAAGCCAAGACAGGATTCGATTTCCCCCCCACGTTCTTCCATCAGCGTATAGCCGATGGTTACCTAACAAAGGAATTCTGGTCTTTGGATGAAGCTGCATCTCTCACAGTTGGAATGGATCCTTTTTACTACACCCTCAATGAAAATTTCTTCAACACATCATGGAGAAATCGTCGAACTTGTGCCAAGGCATGGAGCGTTAAAGCTATCAGGGAACGCCATTTACCAGTGTTTGTCGAAGGAACACATTACAAAGTTCACGCCAAAACATTTTGTACTTGGGCTTTAGCCACCTTGCAAGTCCATGAGTCAATGCTCAGCTTTTTCAATGGCATTGCCAAAATGGACTACACCCCATGCACCTACGGTGCTTTTGGTGAACAACTTGAATTCGACTTTGGTCCCCAATTCTCGAGCCAACAGAGTGAATTGTGCAATGACACCAATTCAACGTCGAGTCAATCTTCACCGCCTTGTTGCGACGATGGTTTCATTGGTATCAAGGAGGACTCACAATGAAAAAGAGTCCCCCAACTAAACAAATCAGTATTCGTTTACCTGCACTCGACCATGAACGCTTAGTTCTAGAAGCTGAACGAAAAGGGACAACTGTTGCAGAAGTCGCCAGGCAACGCATTCAACTTGCGGAAAAGCAGATCGAAATAAGAGATATGCTAGCGAGCCTTCTGAATCACTTAACCAAACATTCGTTTGTGATCACTTCCACTGTGGCAGGTTTAGATCCCGATGAAAAGGAAGCCGTCCGTTTTTCAATCGAGAAACAAATTGGAAGGAGGATCAAATGAGTCAGTCCAAAACCAAGGTTAAACGGATTGCCGAACATGCAATTGTAATCGCAATACTTTCCATGATGTTATTCACATTGATTGAAGTAGCCTTTCTTGGCTTCTTCAATCAATGGGAGGAATTAGTATCTATCAAAGAATGGTTCATTGAGAACTTGCTTACGGAAGTAGGCTTCGCAACCAATCAATACGTTAATGCACCTGAAGTTTCAGATACGTTTATGTACGGCTCCTCTGCCATAGCGCTAACATCAATCGCTTTGGGCATATTGATTGTTTGGTTCTTTCGCATACGAGACTTTGATTGGTCACAATACAAAAACCTGGGTGGTCCACTCTTATTAAAAGGTAGGGCTGCCTCGAAGCATTTTCGCAAAAAATCTTATGGGGAGGGAGGCCTGGGTCTTTCTCTTCATTCCACAATATTTTTACCTATTATCCGTGAAGCAGGAAATATTCTAGTTTGGGGTATGCAAGGAGCCGGTAAATCAAACTTCATTAAGTCGTTAGTGAATCAGTTGATGTTGAAGCGAGAGAGGATGCTTCTTTATGACATTAAAGGAGAATATACACAGTCTTTTTTTAATGAGGACAGCTTACTACTCAGCCCTAAAGATAAACGCAGTGTAAATTGGAATCTTGGGAAGGACTTAACAAACATTGGTTTAGCCCAAGTCTTTGCCGAATCAGTTATCCCGGCAGACTCAGCAACTGAATCTTTCTGGATCGAGTCAGCTCGAACCGTCTTGGTAGGAGTGATTGTTGGATTATCAAAAGAGTATGTAAATTGGTCTTGGTGCGCACTTGAACAGCGGCTCTTTTGTAGTGACGAAGAACTGTCCAGCTGGTTAGAAAAATACCATGGGCAAGCCGCCATTCTCATCAAGCCAGATAGTAAAACAACACTATCGATTCGGTCGATGTTAGCAACGAAACTGGCTTGGCTAAAAGAGATGACCGGATACGTTTCCAATACACCGCCGGACTTTTCAATTTCAGGTTGGTTGACTAGAAACGATAAAACGACACTTATAGTTCAGGGCGACCTAGCATCTCCACTGATGGGTCAAGCTTTAATCACCGCATTTATGAGTGTAATGAGCAGTTACATATTGACTGCTGAAGATAATGAAGAACAAAAGACATGGCTAGTACTGGATGAGTTAGCAACTTTAAACAGATCAAGGAGCTTCGAAAGGTGGCTTGCCCTTGGCCGAAGTAAAGGCTGTAGAACGATCGCGGGAACACAGTTAATGTCACAATTGCACTCCATATATGGACGTGACAATGCGAACACCATTATTGGCCTTTTTAATAACGTCGTTGCCTTTAGAGTAGCGCCAGATGATGATTCTGCGAGCAAGGCTTCCGCTGCCTTTGGTCAAAGACGTGTTGAAAAGACCATTATCTCGATAAATGAAAAGGGTGAAAAATCGCGTTCTTTTCAACAAGAAAAAATTCCTCTTGTAACTCCTGAAGATCTTGTTCATTTGCCTCAGCCAACGCTTAAACGGGGTATTGATGGGTATCTATTAATAGGAGGAACGGACGCTGTCTACAAGCTGAACTGGCCAATTGGTATGTACAGTAAGGTTGCAGAAGCCGTCATCAGACAAACACCGCGAGCGCAAACTTCTCCAGTGAAGGGAACGAATCGATTAAATCGGAGACATTCGCGATGATGTCTTTCGCAAAGATCAGAGATGGCAAATATTATCTAGATTTGGCCGCGGAAGATTACTACCTGAAAGGTGGGGAGCCGGATGGAGTATGGTGCGGAGCTGGAGCATCATCATTAAAGCTCAATGGTACTGTTAGCTCTAATGATTTAAGCAATTTGTTGAAAGGTTACTCCCCTAATGGCAAAACCGCACTGTGTCAGAATGCGGGTCTAGGTCATACCCCTGGTTGGGATCTCACATTTAATGCGCCTAAGTCAGTCTCTCTGTTATGGGCCGCAGCATCGCCTGAAATGCGCCAGAAAATTCAGGTGGCTCAGTTGACAGCTGTGAAGGAAGCAATCGCGCTCATTGAAGAATATGCCGCGTTTACTCGGCGTGGTGAAGCAGGAAACGAAAGAGAGCAGGTTGCCGGATTGATTTCGGCAGTATTTGAGCACTCGACAAGCCGGGCACTTGATCCTCATTTGCACTCTCATGCAATAGTTGCTAACGCAGCCCCGCGCAAGGACGAAAGCTGGGGAACACTCGATTCCCGCACAATTATGCTTTGGCAAAAGGCAGCGGGTATGATCTACAAAGTAAGCCTCGCAGATTCCATAAGGGAAATGGGCTTCAAGACTGAACTTGATGGTGAAACCTTTCGTGTCTGCGGAATTCCAAAATCAATATGTGAACATTTTTCCAAGCGTTCAGCGCAAATCACTAATGCATTGAAGGAGAGAGGTATCAAACATCGTTCGTCTGTATCGGGAGATTTAGCATCACTGAACACGCGAGATGTCAAAGGCGAGATCCACCGAGCTGAGCTTTTTAAGAAATGGCAATCGGAGCTTTCATCGCTAGGTTTAACTCAGCTGATAATAAGCAAGTTGCAAGAAAGTACATTGGACGAAAAAGACCTTTTCAATGAAAGCGTTGTTGAGCATCAAGTTCTAGCTGACACTCTCACAGAAAAATCTTCGTCCTTCACCAAACAACAAGCTTTTTTTAAAGGAGGGTTAGAGGCGTTAGACTATGGTCAATCATTGCAGTCAGTGCGAGCAATAGTAAAAGAGCTGACTCAATGTGAAACAACCGTAGAACTCGGCAAAGACTGGAAACACAACGATCTATTCACAACCCAAAATGTCCTGCACACTGAAAGATCACTGATACGTAATGCAAAACAGCTTGCGAGTACTGTTTGGGCCGACGTCACGTCGACTACAATTGAGTATTACATTGACGAACAGTCGATAAAATTAAGTGATGAACAAAAGTTTGCTATCCACAATGTTTGTACTGAATCGCAACTTGCAATTTTGCAGGGCTCTGCTGGCTCTGGAAAATCTGCGTCCATGCGGTGTGTTCGAAACATATACCAATCAATAGGAAAGCAAGTTATTGGTGCTGCTGTGGCAAGGTCCGCGGCAAACAACCTCGAAAATGAAGCAGGGTTTAAGTCATTTACCATCGCGCGATTACTTGCATGGCTCGACACTGATAAACCTCCTGTTTCACAAGGTGATGTACTCATCATTGACGAAGCAGGGCAAGTTGGCACTTTTCAGCTTGAACAGTTAATGGCCTTCGCTACACGACTTAATTTTAAAATCATTCTTGTTGGAGAAGACAAGCAACTTGATGCTATTGAGCATGGTGGTGTTTTACGCTATCTGTCTGACCCTGATGTAATTGGAACAACCAGAGTAGAGACGATACGCCGGCAAAATAATGACTGGGACAGACAAGCCGTTGCAGATTTTCGAGATGGCTACGCTCATCAAGCATTGGCCCAGTATCAAAAACGAAAACAACTACATTTTGAATCCAACGACCAAAATACCAAAAAGCGGATTATCAGCGAATGGACTCGATTCCGTCAGACTCAACCGTCGAAGCGATCATTGGTCATTGCTCAAAGTTGGGCAGATGTTGTTGAGCTTAACAACGAAATGAGAACTCAGCTCCAATCGGAAGGCATTGTTGGAAATGAAAACATTCTGCTTAAAGGTGTTGTGAGCGACAGGGATATTAATGTGCAAATTTCTTTGGGTGAACGAGTAAGGTTCACAAAAAATGACTATGACAGAAATTATACAAATGGTGATCTAGGTACAGTAACCAAAGTTCAGGTCATGGATGATGGAGACATTTGGATTCGGGTAAAACTCGACTCAGGCCGTGAAACTCAGTTTATGGCGTCATCTTACGCAAATGAGGAGGGGCGAACATACATAACTCAAGCGTACGCGCAAACCGTTTACTCTGCGCAGGGCTTGACGATTGATGGTGATGTTTTTGTCTATTACTCACCAAACATGGATAGAGCTCACACTTATGTAGCTTGTTCAAGACATAAGGATAAAGCACACATTTTTGTGAATTCTCAAGAATTAGAGGACAACATTCCGGCAAGCTTTACCCATGCCCCGCGGGACGTAGGGCTAAGAGAAGCCCTGGCAGTAAACATGTCTCGCAATAATCGACCAAAACTTGCCGTTGAGTATTTGTCTGCCGATGAGTTAAGCGTCGCTCTTGAACAAAAAATAGAAGCCAACGAACAAGAACTCACCATTTAATTAAAAGAACTCCTTTCCTCTATAATCAATTCTTGTTTATTCCCTAATTTTCTCATACGCTCATTTTAATCATCAAAATGAGCATCGCTTATGAGTGACGAAATTCTCACGCTTAAGGAAGTGGCGGAATACCTCAAGTTGACGGAAAAAACAGCTTATCGGCTTGCAGCTGAAGGCAAGCTTCCAGGGTTCAAAGTAGGAGGTTCGTGGAGGTTTAAGCGAACAGACCTTAATTCCTGGATTGAATCACAAAAGAACAATATTTAGAGCAGACAATGACGCAAAAACTTACCTTACCTCGATTAGAGTACCTTCTATTAACTGCGTGTGATGACTTACGTGGCAGCATGGATGCCAGTGAATACAAGGAATACATCTTCGGTATGTTATTCCTCAAACGTGCAAGTGATTTGTTTGATCAGCGACGTGAGCTACTAAAAAAAGAGCTAACTCAAAAAGGCATGTCCGCTGAGGATATAGAAGAAGCATTGGAAGATCCTGATAACTACTCAGGTAAATACTTTTATGTGCCTCCTCGGGCACGATGGAACGAGGCTTGGGACGAAAAGGTAATGCTGAAAGATAAGGACGGAAACCCTGTCCTTGATGATGAACACAAGCCAACATTTGAAACACTAAATCATCCGGCTTTAAAGCACGTTAAAGAAAACGTGGGCACAACATTAAATAAAGCCCTGGAGGCAATTGAAGATGCCAATTCTGAGGCGCTACAAGACGTACTTAAGGGTATTAACTTCAATAGAAAGATTGGCCAGCGTACGCTCGACGATGACACCCTCGCTAATTTTGTACAGAACTTCGAAAAGATCCCTCTAAGAGACGAAGACTTTGAGTTCCCAGATTTGCTCGGCGCAACTTACGAGTGGCTGATCAAATATTTCGCAGACTCGGCTGGTAAAAAAGCCGGAGAATTCTATACACCTGAAGAAGTGGTCCGAGTTTGTGTAGAAATCTGTAATCCACAAGAAGGCATGAGCGTCTATGACCCAACGGTGGGCTCTGGGGGCATGTTAATACAGATGCGTGACTACCTGCGTGAAAATGGTGGTGATGCCAGCGAGCTTTCATTGAACGGCCAAGAGAAAATCGGTACTACCTGGTCTATTTGTAAAATGAATATGCTGCTTCACGGAATTTCCCATGCAGATATTCGCCAAGCCGATACCATCCGTGACCCTCAACATTTAGACGATGAAACTAACGAATTAAGGCGTTTCGACCGGGTGCTAGCAAATCCACCATTTAGTCAGAACTACATCAAAAAGGACCTAAAGTTCTCTGGTCGCTTTCCGGTGATGATGCCGGAAAAAGGTAAAAAGGCAGATCTGATGTTTGTTCAACATATGTTATCGGTTCTAAAACACGATGGTCGACTGGCAACGGTTATGCCCCATGGTGTGTTATTCCGCGGCGGTGAAGAACAACAGGCTCGTAAGTACTTTATCGAACAAGGCTACCTAGAAGCGATTATAGGCCTTCCAAGTAACCTCTTCTATGGCACACCGATTCCCGCATGTATTTTAGTGATGAATAAAGTTGGAGCGGCAGAGCGCGATCACGTTCTCTTTATCAATGCTGATCGAGAGTACCGTGAAGGCAAGTCTCAAAACCACCTTCGCCCAGAAGACATCGACAAAATTATTAATGCCTACCGTCTAAGTAAAAATATTCCGGCTTATGCGAGAAAAGTACCTAAAGCTGAAATTGCCGCAGAAGGCTACAACTGTAATATTCGCCGCTACGTCGATAATGCGCCACCACCGGAGCCCCAAGATGTGCGCGCGCATTTACATGGCGGTGTGCCAATAGTTGAGGTGAATAACCTCGAGCATTTTTGGGCCAACTACCCTGGTCTGCGTGAAGACTGCTTTGACCCGAGGGATGACGACTATCTTGATTTATCTTCAAAAATTGCGGCCAAGCGTAATATTGCGGAGTTTGTCTCCGACCACCCTGGGGTGGTCGATAGGCATATTACTTTGGTTAAGCAATTGGAAAGCTGGTGGGATAATAACTCGCCTCTCATTGAAGCCCTAGCACCCGACCCAGCCAATCAGCATGAAAAGCTAGGTAATGTTTATAAAATGCGTAGCGCATTGCTAGACAGCATCGAGAAAGAACTGTCAGGTCAAAATCTCCTCAATGGCTATCAAGTACGCGGCGCATTCGCTCAATACGTTGATTTGCTTAAGGCCGATTTTAAATCCATCGCGGCCAGCGGATGGGGACCGGAACTTATACCAGATAACGATATTCTACTAAGTCAGTACCCTGAAGTGTTAGAGGAATTAGAACAAGCCCAAGCCAGGCTCGTCGAGCTGCAAGCCCTATTTGCCTCAGCTAGCCAAGAAGACTTTGAAGATACTGAAGACACTGGTGTGTTACCTGTCGATGAAGTCAAAAGCAAGAAAGATGAATTAAGAACAGCGAATGCTGAATGGAAGTCTCAACTTAGTCTGATTAAAGACCTGGCGGGCAATATTTTCACAGAGATCAAAGCTGCTGATTTACTACCTAAAGGCACAAAAAAAGGCGTCTATTGCACAGAGGGGTTAACTCAAAAAGAGCCATTCTTTGATAATGGCACACGCATATTGAAGCTAGCCGAAGAAGTCGGTTTCACGTCCGAATATGAGGGACCAATTAGAGATGCCGTTACCCAAGGAAAACTCAACTATGAGCGAGCTCAAACCATCATCAGGAGTTTGGAGCGTCACAAAGCTCTCGAAGACGAAGTGAAGTTAGTCAAGGCCACTATCAAAGGTATTGAAATCAAAAGCGATGATCTGGTAGAGGCCGCTCGCAAGAAAATTTCTGAGGATGAAGCGCGCGTGGTGATATTAGAGCGCTTAAAACAGACCTTACTTAATATATATCAAGCTTATATGCAGGCAGACCTGCGCGCCTGCATTAAAGCAATCGAAAATTTAAGGAGCAAGTACGCAATAACCGCGAAAACGATTGAATTTGAAAGAGGAGCAGCCTCTGAAAAATTACAAGCGTTTATGTTGGAGCTGGGTTATGAGTAAAATCCAGTTTGGTTGTCTAATTACAGAGTTACCAAAATCAACGTTACCAGCTTCTGCTGCCTCTGAGGGTGGTCCATACCTGTTCATCTGTAGTAGTTCGATTCCTAAGGCAACTGACTCTTGGATGCAAAATAGACCCGCTGTTGTAATGGGAACTGGTGGGGTAGCCTCGGTAAATTTTGGTGTGGGTCAGTTTTCATACTCTACTGATACCTGGGCTTTTAGATCTAACACTGAAGAATACTCCACTGAGTTTCTGTACCGAAAAATACAACAGAACCTCTCCAAAATTGAATATGCTGGTTTTGAAGGAAGCGGCTTACGTCACCTTAGAAAAGACTTTGTAAAATCTTTAATAGTCGATATGCCTGAACCATCTGTTGCTAGCAAAATTACTAGAATACTTAGAGTAATCGACAAGACCATTGAGAAAACCGAAACCTTAATAAAAAAATACCACCTAATCAAAGCCGGTTTGATGCAAGATTTGTTCACCCGCGGTGTAACCTCTGATGGCAAACTTCGTCCTAAATGTGAACAAGCGCCTGAAATATATCAAGAAACACCGCTTGGGTGGATTCCGAAGGAATGGAATGTAGCATTATTGGACGATATTGCGAAACGAGGCAGTGGCCACACGCCAAGTCAAAGCTATCCTGAATATTGGAATGGAGGAATAAAGTGGCTTTCTCTAGCAGATTCATGGCGAATGGATAACTACTTCGTAGCAGAATCAGAGAAAAACATCTCTTCAGCTGGGCTAGCAAATTCTTCAGCTAGTATGCTCCCTGCAGGAACAGTGGTTGTTACTCGAGATGGATCACGCTTAGGTAAGAGCGCAATTCTTAAAGCAGAGATGGCTGTCAGCCAGCATTTTATGGCTTGGACATGCGGCAGTAGTCTGGATAACCTTTTCCTTTACTGGACTTTGCAACATCGAAAGCGAGAGTTTGAAAATGTTGCTACTGGAAGCACAATACCTACAATCGGCCTACAATTCTTTAAGCGTTTTCTGGTAGCACACCCAGATATAGGAGAACAAAAGCGGATTGCTAGTGTCTTAGGGTCTTGCCATGAGAAAATTGTCTCCACGCAGAGAGAACTAGAAAAACTTAACCTAATTAAATCTGGGATAATGCATGATTTATTGACCTACAAAGTCAAACTTGTGCCCGAACAGAAAGGGGCCGCTCATGTCTGAATACACGGAAGTGGAACAGCCCTTTCTACAACAGTTGAAGGAGTTGTGCTGGGATCATGTGATTGACCAGGGACTGGAAATCCCCAGCAAGCCGAGCAGGAGTTTACGACAAAATTTCCGACAGTGGATTTTGCCAGAGGTGTTTAAAGCCTCTGTCGCCAAGCTCAATAAAACCAACGGTGGCGTTTCATGGCTGACGGAAAAGCAGTTGCAAGACCTTCAGGATCAAATACTTCGCCAGCCAAACCGTGCTTTACTGGAAGCTAACGAAGGCATTCAAAAGCTACTATTTAAAACCCAGGTTGATGTGAATGAAGTGACTGGCGAGCAAGACCCGGTGGTTAAGCTAATTGATTTTGCTAACCCTGAAAACAATACCTTTCACGCGATAAACCAGTTCCGTATAGATACACCCGGATGTGTTAAGCAATTCATTATTCCCGACATTGTTTTGTTTGTTAATGGCATCCCATTAATCGTGGTGGAGTGCAAAAAAGGCGGGCCGACCTGTGCCAATCCGATGTTTGAAGCCTTTGAGCAACTTCAGCGATATATGAATCGTCGTGAAGAGACGAAAAAACATGGCCTGAAGGAAGGAGAGCCAAGGTTATTCCATACCAATATGATGCTGATCCGAACCTGTGGCAATGAAGCTGATTACGGTACGTTTACCTCGGGCCTGGAGCACTTTTACCCTTGGAAAACCCAGTGGCCAGAGAAGGACGCTATCGCCGAGGGCATGTCGCAACAACAACAGTTAATTAACGGCATGCTGAATAAACAAAACTTACTCAGTATATTACGTACATGTACCGTTTTTATGGATACGGATGCAGGGCCTCGAATCAAGGTAGTCTGCCGTTACCAACAGTTCAGGGCCGCCTGTAAGATTGTTCAGAAATTACGTAAGGGCCAGACTGCTGCCGAGAAGAGTGGCGTCGTATGGCATACCCAAGGGTCTGGCAAGAGCCTGACAATGGTTTTTGTTGCGAGGATGCTAAGAGCTTCTCGTGACCTCAGTGATTACAAAATTCTGTTAATTAATGACCGTACTGATTTAGAAGATCAGCTTGCAGAAACTGCCACTATTATTGGGGGACGAGTAAACACCATAGAAAGCACCGATGCGCTGCGCAAGGACCTGGCAACAGATAGTTCAGATATCAACATGGTCATGGTTCACAAATTCCAGATGCGCGATAAAAGCATGCCACTTTCTGTTGCTGAAGCTTTGGGGACTTACCAATCCATTCCAACTGCTGAAACCTTCGGCGTTGTGAATGACTCCTCCCGCATTGTATTGATGATTGACGAGGCGCATCGCACTCAGGGCTCAGACCTTGGCGATAATATTTTTGAAGCCTTCCCCAATGCAGCAAGAATTGCGTTTACAGGTACCCCGCTGATTACAGAGCGTCACGGTGAAAAACGCACGCATAAGCGGTTTGGTGAGTACATTGATAAATATCGCTTGATGGACGCGGTGAAAGATGGCGTAACCCTGCAAATTTTGTATGAGGGAAAAACAGCCGATTCCGCCCTTTACGACAAGCATGGTTTCGAAACTAAATTTGAAAATTTATTTAAGCAGCGCTCAGAAGAAGAGTTACTCGGAATTAAGAAAAAGTATGGCGCTACCGGCGATATTCTAGAAGCGGAAGCGCGTATTGGCGATGTCGCTAAAGACTTGGTGCATCATTACCTTTCTAATATTTTCCCTAACGGTTTTAAGGCACAGGTTGTTTGCCATTCAAAGCTCGCAGCAGTGCGTTACCAGGCCGCTATTGAAAGGGCATTAGAAGTTAAAATCGATGAATTACTTCAATCATCAGATGTAAGTGAGAGTGAAGTTAAGCGTATTCAGTTTTTGAAGACTGCGGTTGTTATATCAGGCGACGGAACGAACGAGGCTGCATATATAACAGCAGCCCGAAGACAAGCCAAAGAACTGGATGCAGTAGAAAACTTTTGTCGTTCATTTAACTTCAACGACCCCGATAAGAAGAATACTGGCGTCGCGTTTTTGATTGTGTGTGACATGTTACTAACGGGTTTTGATGCACCGATAGAACAGGTCATGTATCTGGATAAGAAGATCACTGAGCATACACTCTTGCAAGCCATTGCGAGGACAAACCGGGTCAAAAAAGGAAAGAAAAGAGGTTATATGGTTGATTATATCGGCCTGACAGAACATCTTACCGAGGCGCTGACACTCTACGCTGCGACAGACGAACAAGAAGAACTCCGAGAAGGGTTGAAAAGCATTGAGTCAGAAATGCCCGTGTTGGAAGAGCGTTACCAGCGGTTATTACAGTTATTTAAGTCTCATAAGGTTTTAGAAATAGAGCATTTTGTTACGGGTAAATTTGCTCGAATTGAAGAAGACGCGAAAGTTGTTCACGAGGCAGTAAAAGTCCTGAAAGACGAAAAAATTCGTGCTGACTTCGATGTTTATCTGAAGAAGTTTTTAATGAGTTTGGATATCATTTTGCCAAACCCATTGGCGCATCCCTATCGTGTTCCGGCTAAACGCTTTGGTTATATCTTACGAGTCGCGAAAGAACGATATAAAGACACCAGCCTTGACCTTGGGAATGCTGGTGAAAAAGTTAAAACGCTCATCAATGAACATCTTATAAGCTTGGGTATCAACCCTAAAGTTGCGCCTGTTGAATTACTTGCAGATGACTTTATCGAGAAGCTCAATAAGCACGCAGGCGGCAATCCTGAAGCAAAAGCCAGTGAGATGGAGCATGCAATTAGAAAGCATTGCACTGTTCACCATGATGAAGATCCTGCTTTTTACAAAAGTCTGTCCGAAAAAGTGGAAAACCTGATAGACCGTTATCAAGAAGATTGGGAACGGCTAGCAGAAGAGTTGGAAAAACTGCGCGGAGAGGCGCTTGCTGGCCGTAAAGCTGGTGAGGAAGGGATGAGTAAGGAAGCGACGACATTTTACGAACATATAGCGAATGAGGCTTTTCCTGATGGGAGTGTGCCGTTGGATGCTAAACCAACCATGAAAGTGTTAATGGAAGGTATTGTCGAAATTCTTCAAGATGATATTGGCAGTATTGATTACTGGAACAATAGCGATAAACAACGACGAACGCGTAGCCAGATTAAGCAGGCAATTACGTTATCCGGGTTAACTCAATTGAAAACAAACAGAGAGCGCGTCGCAGTGGAAATTATGAAGTTAGCCAAAAACCGGCATGATGCATTGTTGACGGGGACCAGCGAATGAATGCACGTCGAGTAAGAGATATTGATTATCACCTTCTCCCTGGCTCAGAAAGAAAAACAACAGATATTGTCATTGAGAGAAATGGTGTAGTTGCTGTTCGCCCGCCAATTCATTTCACACCTGAGCAGGTGGACGCAGTTGTAGAAAGTAAGCGAATGTGGATTTACCGTAATCTTGCAGAATGGCGAGATCTCAACGCAAGCGCAGTCGCCAGAGAATGGGTAAATGGTGAAACGTTTTTGTACTTAGGCCGAAGCTATCGACTGTCATTAGTGTCAGGCCAAAAGTGTCATTTAATGCTCAAAGAAGGCCGATTTTGTTTGTCTCGAGATCTTTTTGACCAAGGCGGAACACAAGCAGCAGAGTCAGCATTCGAGTTGTTTTATACAGACAAGGGTCACCAACGAATTTCCGACAGGGTAAAATATTATGCCCCAAAGGTTGGTGTTCAGATACAAAGTATCAACGTGAAGGACATGGGATTCAGATGGGCTACATGCAGCAACAAGGGGGCACTTAGCTTCCACTGGAAGTGCATGATGGCCCCTCCTAAGATCATCGACTACATCATAGTTCACGAACTCTGTCATATGCATCATCGCAACCACTCCGATGCCTTCTGGAATGAGGTTGACAAGGTTATGCCTGACTATCGCGAACGCAAGGAGTGGTTGAGGAAGAATGGAGCGGGGCTGAGCTTATAAAAAAGGGGAGAACAGCTGCTCTCCCCTTGAATGGATTGGTCTCGGGCCTTTCCGGGAACTACCCTCAGTCGAAAGGAGAGACCGTTTTTTTCTGAATCAAAAACCAGATATGAAGGTCTTTAATTTAAAATCATTAATAGAGCTAGTATATCAGAAGTAACGGACGTAGCAACATGAGAATTGACAAGCACCTCAATAGACAAGGATTGACCTCTCGACAGCTATTTTTTATCGAATGCTGGTCCAGTCTCGCCAACAGAAACAACATAGATACTGATAGAGCAACTTTTAATAACCCTTTAAACGGCATCGTTGAGCTGTTGGATCTCTACAAAAGCGGCGATAAGTACAGAGCTGCACAAAAGAGATGTCATGTTGCAATTGAACTGTTTGAAATTATTGAAAATGATATTTGCCTTCGTGCCCCTGAATTTAACGAAATCCCTAATCAAATATTGAGTTTGTTTAAGCTAAACCCCTCAGGTCAGAGAGATTTAAGAAACCTTGAAGAAAAAAGTACTCTTGTTGTTAGTTTCTTAAGGCAGTTGAAAATACTAATTGAAGAACACTATGTTGAATCTTCTGTGAATATCTTGAGGGAGCGTTTGACAGCTGCAAATGATATTAATGAAGCAGAAGGTGATGAGCTTTATCAAATCACAAACATGCTGATGAGCACCCTTCTCACAATTGGTATGCCTCTCTCTGAATGCTATTTGTTGTACAAAAACTTTCTAATGAAGCGTCTTAGAAAACAGCCTGACGGTACAGAGAACCTCATCGAGTTTACGGATTGCTTTGACGCATTTGTGGGAAAAATTAATAACTCACATCAACGCATGAGGATTTCTCTGAAACTTATCAGTCAGCGCTTGTACACACTTATCGAGAGCTCAGATGATAGGACTAATTTTCAAAACTGCGAGTTTATTCTGATAGAACATAGGAAACGGAATACAGTTGCAGTGAATATTGAAGTGGAAGCGATTTCCTACAGCGCAGCTAGAGCGAAAGCAGATGTCGATCTGAACAACGCATTGGATATCATTGCATACATGATGAATCGCTCTGATATCCAAGTAGAAAAAGAATATAGCGCCTGTACCCTGAATATAAATGATGAGCCAGTAAATATAAAAACGCTTGTGGACTTTGCATCACCACTTGTAAATGCATCTGATCGATTAAGTTTCAACGAATTTAATTTATTTATAGAAACAATATCTCACCTGCATGACATCGCTGACGAAAAAACAATCAATAAGGTTAACTCCGCTTTCAGGTTTTACCAAAACGGAGTTAATGATACGAGCCAAGAGAGCAGATTCACCGCAATTTGGTCGGCTTTGGAATCACTTACGTTAGGAGTACATGATGATTCTTTGCCTCATGATCAGCACGTTATAAAGAGTGTTCTTCCTTGCATTGGATTAGATTATCCGGTCAAACAACTTTATGCACTGAGAGGCGTAGCAAAAGAGCTTCGCTGGCAAACAGTAGAAAGTGAAAACTCTTCTGTAGATTTTAAAACCGTTAATTTGGGCGAAATGTATAATGCCTTAAAAGACGAAAATATTGTTCATCAGGTGCAAATTGCACTTCAAGATTATCCCTACGCAAGATTTAGGTTCAATAAATTCATTTCCAAATGTAAAAATCCATATGAGATAGGCTGCAAAATACAAGAACATCGAAACAAAGTGGAGCTCCAAGTTCATCGGCTTTATCGGGTGAGAAATGCAATTATCCACAACGCTTCTTTGCATGATCGACTTGATATGCTTGTGGTCAATTTGGAACACTATCTTAGAAGCGCATTAAATTCGATGGTCTACACAATGAATAATGCTCCAAGTATTTCAACGCCAGAAGAAGCATTTAACAGATACCAGCATCTATCAGACGAGATTATTGCGCAATTAGATCCTTCATTTTTGCTATCAGGGAAAAAGAAAGAAGGAAAACGAAAGGAAATCGAAAATGGAAATGTTCATCCTACAGATCAAAAGCTAGTTACTTGGCTATCGATGCACTCTTAGAATGCAAGTATTCGGGTATTATTATGAAGACTGTATATATAGCGAACTTTGGTGAGCAGAACTATGAGTGGCCCGTTTGTAAGGAAAAGTCGACGGTTGCAACTATGAATGATGTTGAAGCCCAACCTCTTTGGATGCAGGGTAAGAAAGAAGAGTACATCACTTCCAGAATCAAAAATGACAAATCAGCAGCAGGTAAAACACCAACAAGAGCGGTTGCCTCTCGTTGGTTTAATCTTATGACAACTGTTTCAACTACGTCAGGCGACATATGGATTCATAAAGACGGAGAAAAGCTTTTCTGGACTACCTCTAAGGAAGATCCTCCCTACTTTGTTGAGAAGACGGAGCCTGTGGGGAGAAAACGGGAAGTTGTTGTATGTCACAAACCCTGTCACAAATGGTCTGATCGAACTGAAAAAGGTGATCAACTTCTATGGAGAGCACTCCATCCGAAAGCAAAGGACTTCCTTTCTACTGAGGCCACATTACAAAAGCTGAGCGAAGACAATGCTGAGTATGCGATTGCTCTGATTAAAGGTAATGACTTGTCTCCTTGGCATGACAGAGAGCTTTGGCGAAAGAAAAACGAACTTGCAGCAAATGAATATAGTCCTGTCACCAGCGCCTCCAACGTTCAAAAAATTGCTTGTCGCATATCAATCGAACAGAGAATGGCTCGCACTGCTCTAAAAACCACTCAGCACGCAAACGGTCAATTACAAGAGAGAAATGTGAAAAACAAGGAGTTT
>Ga0208204_100211_pt1 | contig 20380 bp, 18 predicted proteins | sample DeeseametaMP2252_FD_184173 | JGI IMG/M metagenome (GOLD analysis project Ga0208204, IMG submission 184173) | Marine microbial communities from the Deep Pacific Ocean - MP2252 (SPAdes) | ecosystem: Environmental > Aquatic > Marine > Oceanic | place: West of El Salvador, Pacific Ocean | collected...
AAAGTAAACAGAGATTCATTACCTGCCGCCCTGGCACTACATTCGGCAGCAAATCGGGCGCAAAACTGGGAAGTGGATTACCTCCCCAGTGGCATGGTTGAGGTAAAACAGGATATCAGGCGACTGGCAGTAACCGGTCAGGTTGTTGAATACAAATTATTTTCTGATGGACTGGTCGATGTGTCAGTTTATGTACAGCCCGCAGCCGATGCCATTGGTTCTGACCTGGTGTTGCGCCATGAACTGAGTACATTCTTGAGCCTGACTGATGGTAAAGCCCAGGTTACGGTGATTGGAGAAATTCCTTTGCAAACGGCGAATGCCATCGCAACTTCGTTGAAATTAAAGGACGACAACGGTGATTAAAGAAACGGCGACAGTGGTGGCCGTAGACGGCGATTTCATCACCGTGGAAGCAGCCATTAAAACCACCTGCTCAAGCTGTCAGGCGCAAAGCGATTGTGGTTCAGGGGTCATTTCCCGGGCATTGTCACCGCGCACGCAACAGCTTTCTTTGCGTTCGCCGGTTCCCTGTAAAGTGGGCGATACTGTGCGTATCGGTGTACCTGAAGCCGGGGTAGTGGCAGCGTCTTTATGGCTCTATGTTGTGCCTCTCATCGTACTGGTGATATCGGCTATAGGCGCAGGGCAGGGTTTGCCCCGCCTGGGTTTGCACAGCGAACTATGGGCACTGGCAACCAGCCTACTGTTAACCTTTGGCTCGTTCATCCTGATCTCAGGCCATCTGAAGAAAATTGACCAGACCCGCTTTCAACCGGTTATTTTGAGCGCTACTGTTTCCACTTCAGAGATTTACACGCCACAAAAATAGCGAAGGGGTGACGCCAAGCCCCGGTATCACCCCTCAATTTCTGCAATAATTCGTATTATTACCGCAGACTATCCTAAATGGTGAAGCTTATTCGCTTTTCGCCGAATAAATAGGTAAAATCCGCACGCTTTGCACCAGCGTATTTTTATACACGCATGTGGTGTCGTGAAACAGTAAGTCATAAACTTACTTTCCGGTTTGTTTAATTCTATCTCGCAGGACATTTTCCAGCATTATGCAACAGTCGCACATTCGTAATTTCTCTATCATTGCCCATATTGACCATGGGAAATCCACGTTATCAGACCGTCTTATCCAACATTGCGGAGGATTAACTGACAGGGAAATGGCTGCGCAGGTTCTTGATTCAATGGATCTGGAGCGTGAGCGCGGTATCACCATTAAGGCCCAGAGCGTAACGTTGAATTACAAAGCCAACGACGGCGAAACGTATCAGCTCAATTTCATCGATACCCCAGGTCACGTAGATTTTACCTACGAAGTTTCTCGTTCATTGGCAGCCTGTGAAGGCGCACTGCTGGTGGTTGATGCCGGTCAGGGTGTAGAAGCGCAAACACTTGCCAACTGCTACACCGCCATCGACTTAGATATGGAAGTGGTGCCAATCCTGAACAAAATAGACCTGCCTCAGGCTGAGCCTGAGCGTGTAGCAGAAGAAATTGAAGATATCGTGGGTATTGATGCCATTGACGCGGTACGTTGTTCTGCCAAAACCGGTATTGGTATTGAAGATGTACTGGAAGTGATTGTTAAGCGTGTACCGCCACCTTTGGGTGAGCGTGAGGCACCGCTAAAGGCATTGATTGTTGACTCCTGGTTTGATAACTATCAGGGCGTTGTATCTTTGGTTCGTATTGTTGAAGGCGAACTGAATGCAAAAGACAAAATTAAGATCATGTCGAACGGCCAGGTGCACCAGGCAGATAAAGTGGGTATCTTTACGCCGAAGCAAACCGAAACCGGTACCCTTAAAGCCGGTGAAGTAGGTTTCATTATTGCGGGTATTAAAGAAATTCACGGTGCACCGGTGGGTGATACCATTACGCTGGCACGAGCACCTGCTGAAAAAGCCTTGCCTGGCTTTAAGAAAATCAAGCCACAAGTTTATGCCGGTGTGTTCCCGGTCAGTTCAGACGACTACGAAGATTTCCGTGATGCGCTGGATAAGCTCAGTCTGAATGATGCCTCTTTGTTCTTCGAACCAGAGAGTTCTGCCGCACTGGGCTTCGGTTTCCGTATTGGTTTCCTGGGCATGCTGCACATGGAGATTATTCAGGAGCGTCTTGAGCGCGAATACGATCTGGATCTAATCACTACCGCACCCACAGTAATCTACGAAGTGGTTACCACCAAAGGTGAAACGATGCAGGTAGACAACCCGTCTAAGCTGCCAGCAGTGAATGAAATTGCTGAAATTCACGAACCGGTTGTTGAGGCCAACATTCTGGTTCCGCAGGAATACCTGGGTAATGTCATCACACTTTGCGTTGAGAAGCGTGGTGTGCAGACCAACATGGCTTATCACGGTAAGCAGGTCGCGGTAACCTATGAACTGCCGATGGCTGAAGTGGTGATGGATTTCTTCGACCGTCTTAAGTCAACCAGCCGGGGCTTTGCTTCACTGGATTACAACTTCAAGAAGTTCCAGGAATCCGACATGGTGCGGGTAGATGTATTGATTAACGGTGAGCGTGTTGATGCGCTGGCGATGATCACGCACCGCGAAAACAGTCAGGGCCGTGGCCGTGAACTGGTGGAAAAGCTGCGTGAACTCATTCCTCGTCAGATGTTTGATATCGCCATTCAGGCGGCAATCGGCAACCACATTATTGCACGAAGCACAGTAAAACAATTGCGTAAGAACGTTATCGCCAAGTGTTACGGTGGTGACGTGAGCCGTAAGAAAAAACTGCTGCAAAAACAAAAAGAAGGGAAGAAGCGCATGAAGCAAGTCGGTAACGTTGAGTTACCACAGGATGCGTTCCTCGCTGTTCTCAAGGTAGGTAAGTAATGGCAAATTATTTTTCGATTTTGTTGGTTATCCTGACGGTAGCCACTGGTCTCATCTGGCTACTCGATAGCCTGTTATGGGCACCGGCAAGGAAGCAGAAGTCTGTACAAGGTACAGAAGCTGCATCGTCTGCGACAGGCCAGCAAGCCGAATTGCCGTGGTTAGTTGATACATCACAACAGATTTTTCCGGTTATCGCCTTTGTATTGGTGCTGCGCTCGTTTTTGTATGAGCCGTTTCAAATACCGTCGGGCTCGATGATGCCAACCCTGTTGGTGGGCGATTTCATTCTGGTAGAAAAGTTTGCCTACGGTTTGAAAGATCCGGTGCTGCGAAGCAAATTTATCGAAACCGGCGAGCCTGAGCGGGGCGATGTGGTGGTGTTTAAATATCCTGAAGACACCAACGTCGATTACATCAAGCGTGTGATTGGTCTGCCGGGCGACACTATTGTCTATCAGAACAAACAAATTTTTATCAAGCCCTATTGCGAAAGCGGTACGGATTGCCCTGAAATGAAGCCCGTGCCACTGGAATTCCAGGAGCGTGGTGAATTTGTGCAGGATATGGTGCCACTGCTGCGTTACACCGAGCAACTTGGCGATGTTACCCACGATATTTTGCGTAATCCGGGCCGCAGTATTCCTGCTTCAAATTTCTATACACAACCAGGTACTCGCAGTAACGAATGGATTGTGCCTCAGGGCGAATATTTCGTGATGGGTGACAATCGTGAAAACAGCCGTGACAGCCGTTTTTGGGGGTTCGTACCCGACGAGAACTTAGTGGGTAAGGCGGTGGCTATCTGGATCAGCTTCGAATTTGAGCGTTCCGCAGACAGTTTCCTGCCTGGTTGGGTTCCTACCGGCGTTCGATTTAATCGTGTTGGTGGCATTGAGTAATGCAGGGTATCGACCGATACGCACGGTTATCGAAACTACTCGATTACCGTTTTAAAGACGAAGGTTTATTAGAGCAGGCGCTCACTCACCGCAGTGCGGCAAAAAAGCACAACGAGCGCCTGGAGTTTTTAGGTGACGCAGTATTGGGCATGGTTGTCGCTGACGCCTTATTTGCCCGCTTCCCCACGGTGCCAGAAGGCAAGCTCACTCGCATGCGTTCCACACTGGTAAAAGGCGACACCCTGGCAGAAATGGCAAAAGAAGCCGGGGTTGGCGAACTACTTAAATTGGGCCAGGGTGAGCTGAAGAGTGGCGGTCACCGTCGAAGCTCTATTCTTGCCGATGCCGTAGAAGCCATTCTCGGCGCGATTTATTTAGATGACGGTATCGACACCGTACGCGGTGTTATTCTGCGTTTATGGTCAGACCGTATCGATCGCCTTGATCCGAACGAACACCCTAAGGACAGCAAAACCCGGTTACAGGAGTACCTCCAGTCCCGCCGTGAGCCGTTACCGGTTTACGAGGTGGTGACCATTAGCGGTAAAGACCACGCACAAACCTTTGAAGTCAGTTGCACCGTAGCGCGACTCGATGCACCGGTTTTTGGTGTGGGAAATAGCCGCCGCAAAGCAGAACAACAAGCTGCTAAAGAGACATTGGAGAAGCTTGAACATGCATCTGAATGATGATGTCGAAACCTATTGCGGACTGGTTGCCATTGTCGGCCGTCCAAATGTGGGTAAATCCACGCTACTGAATCGTATTTTGGGTCAAAAGGTCAGTATTACCTCGCGTAAACCGCAAACGACCCGTCACCGTATTTTGGGCATTGATAGCGAAGAAGCTTATCAGACCATTTACGTTGATACGCCAGGGCTTCACCAAGACGAGAAAAAAGCCATCAACCGTTACATGAACCGTGCCGCTTCCAGTTCATTGGCTGAGGTGGGGTTGGTGCTGTTTGTGGTGGAAGGAACTCGCTGGACTGAAGACGACGAGATGGTGCTGACGAAAGTGAAAAACAGTCGCCTGCCTTGTTACCTCGTTATCAATAAAGTAGATAAAGTCGAAGACAAAGCGTCGTTGATTGATCAAATCCAAATGCTGTCTGAAAAACATGAATTCGACCATATTTTTCCGGTAAGTGCAAAAAACGGCAAACAAGTAGATGCACTGCGTGAAATGGTGCAGAAATCCTTGCCGCCGAGCGAGTTCTATTATCCAGAGGATTACATTACTGATCGCTCCAGCCGCTTTATGGCAGCGGAAATTATCCGCGAAAAACTGATGCGATTTACTGGAGATGAGCTGCCTTATTCCACCACGGTTGAGATAGAGCAATTCAAACTCATGGAAAATGGTGTATACCGAATTAATGGTCTTATTCTGGTAGAACGCGATAGCCAAAAACGTATGGTTATTGGTAAAGCCGGCAACCATATTAAAACCATTGGCGAGCAGGCCCGTAAAGATATGGAGAACCTGTTTGATAATAAGGTTTTTCTTGAGCTGTGGGTGAAAGTGAAACAGGGCTGGGCTGATGATGATCGCGCCTTACGTTCACTGGGCTACGGCGACGACTAAGTGATCCGTCTTACGACGTTGTGGAGGTAATATGTCTCTTTCTGATATTCGTCGGCAATATTCAAATGCGCATTTAACTGAGCAGGAGCTCACAGGGCATCCTATTGCGTTGTTTCGTAAATGGTTAGATGACGCCATCCAGTCAGACAGCCCGGACCCCACTGCAATGACAGTGGCCACGGTAGACCCATCAGGCCAGCCATCGCAGCGCATTGTATTGCTAAAAGATGTTAGCGAGGATGGATTCCTGTTTTACACCAACCTTGGTAGTCGCAAGGCGCAAGAGTTGTCGCAAAACAATAAAATCTCTCTGCATTTTCCTTGGTTTTTTATGGAACGCCAGGTACGCGTTTGTGGCACCGCGCATAAACTGTCTACCACTGAGAATGCAAAGTACTTCTTCTCTCGTCCTAAAGACAGTCAGCTCGCGGCTTATGCCTCTCGTCAGAGTCAGCCTATTGCATCCCGCGAGCTGCTTATGACGCAGTTTAAGCAGCTTAAAGATAAGTTCGCTAACAAAGCACTGCCGGTACCGGATTTCTGGGGTGGCTTCCGTGTTGAGCCGCACCAGATAGAGTTCTGGCAGGGTGGGGAAGACCGTCTGCACGATCGTTTTGAATACAATAAAGCCGCAGACGGCAACTGGACCACGCAGCGCTTAATGCCGTAGCTTCTTCTTATGATAGACAGCCACTGTCACCTGGATTTACCCGCCTTTGATGACGATCTTGATGATGTACTTCAACGGGCGAAAGAAGCGGGCGTCAGTGGTTTTTTAATTCCGGGTACCACGCCCGCGGGCTGGCAAAAACAGCTCGACATTCAGGCTAATCACACCAATATTCATCTTGCCTTTGGAATTCATCCTTGGTTTATTCGTGGCGCGCTGGATGATGCTCTCTCCGATTTGCAGCAAATGGTCGCAACACACCGTGACAGGGTATGCGCCATTGGTGAAATCGGCCTTGATGCCACCATCGAATTACCTCTTGCAGAACAGGAAACCTGGTTACTGGCACAAATAGAAGTCGCAAAACAAAGTAAACTTCCGGTAATCCTTCATCACCTTAAAACCCATCACCGTCTACCTGCACTCATCAAACAGTCTGGCTTTACCTATGGTGGTGTCGTCCACGCTTTCTCTGGTAACGCGCAAGTGGCTAAACAGTATATTGATCTAGGGTTTAAACTTGGGGTTGGTGGCACTGTCACTTATTCCAGAGGGCAAAAGACGTTAAACGCGGTGGTGGAAGTAGGGTTAGATAATATTCTGCTTGAGACCGATTCCCCTGACATGCCCGTTTATGGCTACCAGGGGCAGCGCAACGAGCCAGCTAGGCTGGTAAATGTGGTAGGCATATTAGCCGAAGCCTTTTGTACCTCACCGGAAATTATCAGCGCCCGCACAAACACGCATTTCAGGCAGTTGTTTATTCAGCCCTGACCAGAAGGTTTTATATCCATGCTGGTGAGATATTCATCGGCATCAATAACCCCTTCGAGACTGGCTTTTTTCAGCCAGGCAATGCCCTGTTGACGATCGGCCACTACGCCTCGGCCCTCAATCAGCGCGACACCATAGTGATATTTCGCTAAACTGGAATAGCCCGCGGCGTCATTGGTGTTGGCGCCGCGCTTCATCAGTGCCGTGGCTTTCGCAAGATCCTTTTCCACCGCCACACCGGTTTCATACATCTGTGCAAGCCAAATCATGGCGTAAACGCTGTCGAAACGTTCGATGCAGTCATTAAAAATTGCCAGGGCTGCAGCGTGATCGCCGGTTTTCTCTGCTGCATAACCGTAAAGACACTTAAGCTGATTATGGCTGCTTATCATGCTGTCGTAGCTGAGTTCATTACCGGTGACTTCACGGGCGACGTTGGTTGAATCATTGTCGGCACTGCTGTCGGCCACAGCCTCGAATGCGCTAAAAGTAAACAGCAAGGGCGTAAGTATGTAGCTAACGTGTGATAACTTCATGGGCTTTCCTGAGAACATTATTGTTGATGGTTTATTAACCACATTAGCAAAGGAAGCGGGGCGGGGCCAGTTCAGTAATCGGCAGTTAACATCGGCATATTGCTTAGCTGAATATACGGCGCTATTGCCATGATCTCAGTGTATGTGAATTCCTGGGGGGAACATTCAACCAAACCGATTTAGCGGTTACTGTTCTGCAGCAGATAACGGTAACGCCAACCAAGCAGGGTTATGATTACACCGCTGATGATGCCTGTGATCAACAAGGCGGCTTGTAACATAAAATCAGCGCTAATGAGTTGTCTTCGCTCTTCAAGCAAAGCGTCATCATCAAAAACGATTTGCAGCACACCGGTCTGAACATGGTCTGGATTCATTATAGGCTGCATTTTTACGGGGAAGGGCGTATTAGCATCTAAAGTGGCTGGCGCTGTTTCAATGATGGCAGAGCCTAATTCTCTACCGCTCACATCAAAAACGGCCGCTTTACGTATTACAGGGGAGCTTACCAGTCGAGTTAAGTGCGCATCTATGGCATCGGCATGCTTTTGTGCCACCGCGTCTGCGAGTAACATACTGTATTGCTCAGCTAAAACATCAACAGGCGCGGCGGCGGCCTTTTCCAGTGATTGCTGGGCATAATGACGTTGTATCAAAGCCAAAAAGATACTCGCGATCACAAGTAAGGAAACGGCAAGCAGATGAACGTTTCGCTTATGTAACCATGCAAACCAATGTGTTTTCTCTGGGGCAGGCGTTTTCCATGCCGCGTATTTATCAGTCATATTTAGAAAGCTTAACGGTTTGTGTTCATGATACCGGTTTTCGATTCCTGGGCATAATCTATTCATAAAAGTCTGTTTTACCTTGTCGATGAATTCGCTAGGATACGCATACTTTTATTGGCAGGATTTTATTTTGAGCGTGTTAACGGTTTCTTCATTACATAGTCAGCAAGGCTTGCTGGCGTTATTCGGCGCACAACCAGATGGCGTGGTGTTTAAAGATTCGCAATGGCAGGCTGCAAGTGGCAGTGAAGCAGCGACAGACGCAGTGTTAACCGTGTATGCTCCGGCACTTACCCTTGGCCAACTGGCAGGTATTACTCAGGCGTTGGAAGGAACTTGTGATCTACACGGTTTTACCCTGCATCCGCTTAGCGGTAAGTTTCATGAAGTGGTGGTGAAAGCACCGGTAACGGTGTTAGATGAATCTGCATTGAAGCCGCAGCTAGAAGCTATTGCCGCCCAGTATTATGTCGACATTGTTGTACAGCATAATCAACCAGAACTTGCTCAACCGGGTTTGCTGGTGATGGACATGGACAGCACTATTATCCAAATTGAATGTATTGATGAAATCGCCAAACTAGCGGGCCTGGGTGAAAAAGTCGCAGAAGTGACCGCACGGGCCATGCGCGGTGAACTGGCATTCAGTGAAAGTCTGATCTCTAGGGTGGCGTGCCTAAAAGGCGTGCCAGTGGCACAGCTAGCGCAAATTCGTGACAGCATTCCACTTATGCCTGGCGTTGTACCACTCATTGCAGAACTAAAAGCACACGGTTGGAAAATTGCTATTGCCTCCGGTGGCTTTACTTATTTTGCTGACTATGTGAAGGAGCGCCTCGGTTTAGATGCGGCTTACTCGAATACATTAAAAGTCGACGGCGACGTGTTGGCTGGAGAAGTGGTGGGTGAAATCGTAGACGCCGACGTTAAAGCGCGCACAGTGGCGTCGCTGGCAGATGAATGGCAAATTCCCATGTCGCAAACGGTAGCGATGGGCGACGGTGCTAACGATTTAGTGATGATGGCCAAAGCCGCATTGGGTGTTGCTTGTCATGCTAAGCCGTTGGTACGTGAAAAAGCCGACACTGCTATTCGTTATAGTGGCTTACAAGGCATGCTTTATTTACTCAAATGATAGGTTCTTAGCCCAGGCACGCGTTGCATAACTGCGCTTTGCAGGGGCGATTCGCAGGACGATAAGTCGCAGAAGAATTATTGGACAGTACGGAAGGTGACAGCGCTAATGCGCGTCACCCTGTTCGCTGTGTCAATTTAACATTTTTTGAATGCGGTTTGTTGCTTCGTTGGCTTTTACAACCTGGCTATTACGCGCAATCGTGGCTTGGTCATACCCGAAACGCATGAGTACTTCCTGAGTCATGTCGATTAAATGCACTGACGCACCTATAGACCAGATTTTTTCTTCCAACTCTTTTGCGCGGTGTAATGCATAGGTGCTGACATAGTTTAATTCAGCTTGCAGCATGGCCAAATCGGGCTTACCTGTAAGCGTAATTAACACCTGAAACGCAACAAAATGCCCTTTTGAAATCGCCTCTGAAATAAAGGTCTTTTTACTCTCATCGTTAGCAAACTGCTTATCAAGCTTAGGTATTACTGCCTGGCCAATCTCTTTCGCTGTAGGCTCGTACGCAACCAATAACTCTTCTCTTACTAACTGATGGTCGATTTTCAACGTCTTTATGCTACTCGTTATAAGCGGCGATTCTTGTTGTCTGTCCCGGTATAGAAACTCAATATTAACGCGGTTTTGCGAAGCAGCGTGGGAGAGTAGGTGACAAGGCACGGTCCCTTTGTTTTGATAGACTGCCGTATCAGGCTCGTATCTGACACCGGTTTTAGCCAGCAGGAAAGCAAAGTTAGGCGTGTGGCGCGCGTTAATACAGCGCAGCGCATGACCAATCCCCGGGGTTTCCTCTTCTTCAGGATAGGTTTTCAATGACTGCTTGTTTTGTTTGATGAGTGTATTGAAGAATTGCCGTGCCGCTGCGCCGGCTTCGCCTTCTACGGCTTTCAAATGCAGAATATTGCGGTCGGCATTATGGTGAATCACTTCATAGTTCATGCTGATCGTGGCTGACTTCGAGGTCAGGCGAGGAAATTGTATTTTCACCATGCTCCCTGTATCGCCCGCAAACTCGGGTGAAATTTCGAGGCGCAAGCCAGATATTGAAATGTCTTCAGAAATGCCTGTGCTATGGAAGCTGCCATCGAAGCCGGTTAATTCGATAGGGGAGCGCAGAATGTAGCGCGTCTCCATTCGCTGTTCGGAAAAACGATAGCGGTAAGGTTTAATCGCTATAGGCGCTTTGTTTCTGGGGTGACCAAAAACGCGTAAGTGTCCCAGGTTCTTTCTGTCGAATCTGCGTGAGGCATATTGCCGTTGGCCAGAAAGGGAGGTCACATCAGTGATATGAACAATATACTTAAGGTTTTTGAGTCTTGCCATCAGTCGAGCCGATGGTGGAGAATTTTGTTTTTTCGCTGCGTTGGCGGCACTATCGGGTATGGATAACGGGGCGTAGGCCTCGTCGGGTGTCATCGATGATAAGGTGAGTTTGAACACCCGCCAACTAACTTTCCGAGAGCCAAAACCAATATAGAGGGCCTTGAGTTTATCATTCTGTTCAAGCTCCAAATTGGAAGCCGAATAAAAATATACCGCGCCGTCTTTTACGTGGGTAAAGCAGTAAATGTACATTTCCGCCCGGGTTGTCGACTGCTTCTGCAACCAGGCCAGACGGGAGGGTTTGAGCATATAGCCCAATTTCACGTCATCGTTCTCATCTTTCCAGTAGTCCAAGATTTCCTTGTTTGTGCTGTTGAGCATGGCGTACCGGGGAAGCAGATGATTGTCTTGCTCATCAATAAAAATAGGTAAAGAAGGACTACAAGGCGAAATATATTGCTCAGCCGTTTTATTGATTATCGCTTCAACCGTATTGTTTAGATTTACTTTATACCGCCGCTTGTTTCCATGAATAAAGTTGTTCAGGAATTTATCAAATGACGGTGCCGGGAAATCTGTGTTTCGTTTTAAAATTAAGTAGAAATTACCGCGCTCAAATTTGGTCGTGATGACGTGATAATGAATGCCATTTCGGTTGTCCATGGCAAATTCATCTTCAAATCCGCGGAAATGGATTTGCAATGGCTGACCAGCATTAAATGCATATTCGTTGGGGAGCTTAAGTCGTAGCCCTTCTATAGAAATGTCTACACTCGTGCCTTTGAAGAAATTGTGATGTTCATCTTCAATGTCTAACGCAACCGCAAAGTTCATCCTCTCATGATTACGATGATGGTACGCCAACAGATTTACTACGGGAATAATGTGGTTTGGTAGATTTTCTTGGTTAGATTCAGGGGGGCTTTTTTCTTCAGAACGGGCTGCTTCGGCCCGGTCGCGCATAACCCGAAAATTGTTTTCGGTTTTCATCACCGCTTCGTAAACGCCAAACGTGTAGTTGCCGTATACTTTGACCTGACGTTTAAACACGTCAATGGCTACGTCGTCCAGGTAGTGTTTTCGATCGCGAAATTCGAACAGTCGGCAATCGCCATCCACTTGACCTCGTAAGTCAATGGCGCGCAGGCAGGGCTTGGCCAACCGTTTGAGCTCCATCTTTATCAAGAAGCGCTTTTCTGAAGGAAGCTCGCGGGTGAGTTGGATCAGAACCTGATTAAATTCCGGACGCCCGACAGACGGTTTCAATTGCTCAATGACATCTGCAAATTGCTGAAGTTCTTTTTCCATTTCACCGACTAATCTTATCTGGCTGCCAACATCATCTGTTTTTATCGGCAGCATTGCAGGTAACTACAACCCAAATTAAGACCGGAAGCATATCCTTATTATTTTTCCGGTATGCGGACCACAGATATTAACGGTAGAATAGCGGCAAATACCACTGTTTTGTTACATCTTTACTTAATTTATCACTATGGCTAAACGAAAAACCGCATATGTATGTTCCGATTGTGGCGCTGAATTTCCGCGCTGGCAGGGGCAGTGCAGTGACTGCAAATCCTGGAATACTATTTCTGAATTTGTCGTCTCTCCAGCAAAAACGCCCAAAGCCGGATTCAGTGGCTATGCAGGACAAACCAACGCGCGAATTGAGCCCCTCAATGCCATTAATTTAGAGGCATTGCCGCGATTTACTTCAAGTTTCAAAGAACTGGACCGGGTGCTCGGGGGCGGTATCGTTCCTGGCGCGGCCATGTTGATTGGTGGTTCCCCAGGGGCGGGTAAAAGTACCTTGTTGCTTCAGGTTATGTGTGAACTGGCAAAAGAGAAAAGCGCCCTGTATGTCACCGGTGAGGAATCGCTACAGCAGGTTGCGCTGCGAGCCCAGCGTCTGAATCTGCCTACTGACAAGTTGATGATGCTGGCAGAAACTAATGTGGAAACCATCTGCGAGCTGGCACTCACTCAGCAGCCTAAGATCATGGTTATCGATTCCATTCAGGTAATGAATGTGTCGGATGTGCAGTCTGCGCCAGGTAGCGTGTCGCAGGTGCGAGAAAGTGCCGCCTACCTGACCCGCTTTGCCAAGCAAAACCACATCGCTATGTTTATCGTTGGTCATGTTACCAAAGACGGCAACTTGGCTGGCCCCAAGGTGTTAGAACACTGTATCGACTGTTCTATGATGCTGGAAGGGGAAAGTGATGGGCGTTTTCGTACCCTGCGTAGCCATAAAAATCGCTTTGGTGCGGTGAACGAACTGGGCGTGTTCGGCATGACCGAGCGGGGTTTAAGAGAAGTGAATAATCCTTCAGCGATTTTCCTCAGCCGCGGTGAAAATCAGGCCCCAGGTTCCAGCGTGATGGTGGTGTGGGAAGGAACACGGCCGCTACTGGTAGAAATTCAGGCGCTGGTGGATTATTCCCAGATGGCAAATCCCCGGCGAATTGCCGTGGGTTTGGAACAGAACCGTCTGGCCATGCTACTGGCAGTGCTGCATCGCCACGGCAATGTGCAGATGAACGACCAGGATGTGTTCGTGAACGTGGTGGGCGGCGTGAAGATTGGTGAAACTGGCGCAGATTTAGCCCTACTGCTGGCCATGGTGAGCAGTTTCCGCAACCGCTCACTACCGCGGGATTTGATTGTGTTTGGTGAAGTTGGCCTGGCTGGAGAAATTCGCCCGGTGCCCAATGGAACTGAGCGTATTACTGAAGCGGCTAAACATGGCTTTAAGCGGGCGATTGTGCCTAAAGCCAACGCGCCGAAGCAACCTATCCCGGGATTGACCATAGTACCGGTGAGTCAACTCTCTGATGCATTAGAAGCCGTTAGCGAACAGTAGTGCTACGCGTCTTTTTTATACACAGCATCAATAAGCGCATTAAGATCCTGTTCGCTTAGACCAGGATCGCCACTGTTTAAATTAATCAGTGTGCGCAATTCAGCCAGACATTCCACCTCGACATGATCGACCTTACAGCCGATAAATATCAAGTCAGAATTGCCCTGAGACTGGCGATAAAGCTGCTGCAGATAAAGCGTAATTAACGGACTGTCGGGGTTGGCTTTGAACATGACTGTGTATGGGTCATAGCTGTCAAAGGGCAACATTTCCAGCATAGCTTCGGCCGCGCTTAGCCGCAACCCTTGCAGGGAAACATCTTCAATTGTGACGGGTATGCTATTACCGTGAAGGCTTAATTCTCCCGGTACTTTCAAATCAACTCGCTGGAACTGGCGTTTATCCACGTTATCCTTCCCACATGCTTACCCCTAATTATTAGTATAAACAAAAGGGTAAGGTCAACCTGATAGGTAAAATTTATCAAACCCAATGGGTAAAAGCACGAAATAGATAATAAAAACCCCGCATGACGCGGGGTTCGATGATTATTTCTTCGCCATTCGCTTGTATTTCAAGCGGTGGGGCTCTACCACGTCGTGGCCAAAATTCTCTTTCAGCCAGGTTTCGTAATCTGTGTAGTTCCCTTCAAAGAAGTTAACTTTACCTTCATCACGATAGTCGATGATGTGGGTAGCTACGCGGTCGAGGAACCAACGATCGTGCGAGATAACCATGGCACAGCCAGGGAATTCCAATAACGCATTTTCCAGTGCACGCAGGGTTTCCACGTCAAGATCGTTGGTCGGTTCATCGAGCAGTAGCACGTTGCCACCGGCTTTCAGTAGTTTGGCTAAGTGAACACGGTTGCGCTCACCACCTGACAGATCGCCAATGAATTTTTGCTGATCGCTACCTCGGAAGTTAAAGCGGCTGCAGTAAGCGCGGCTATTAATTTCAAAGTTACCGATGCGGATAATGTCCGAATCGTCAGAAATTTCCTTCCACACGGTGTTTTTGTCGTTCATGTGGTCACGGAACTGTTCCACGCTGGCAAGATGAACGGTATCACCAATTACGACTTCACCTTCGTCAGGTTGTTCCTGACCTGAAATCATTTTAAACAGGGTCGATTTACCCGCACCGTTCGGTCCGATAATGCCCACGATAGCGCCTTTGGGTACCACGAAGTCCATATCATCGATAAGTATGCGGTCACCGTAAGCTTTCTTCAGGTGCTTCACTTCGATGACTTTATCGCCCAGACGTTCGCCTGGCGGAATAAACAGCTCGTTGGTTTCATTACGCTTCTGATAATCAGAGGTGGACATTTCTTCAAAACGGGCCATACGGGCTTTCGATTTAGCATGACGGCCTTTCGGGTTCGAGCGTACCCATTCCAGTTCCTGCTTCATCGATTTCACGCGGGCATTTTCAGTGCGTTCTTCCTGGGCAAGGCGGGCTTCTTTCTGTTCCAGCCAGGAAGAATAGTTACCTTCCCAAGGAATACCGTGACCACGGTCGAGTTCCAAAATCCAGCCTGCCACGTTATCAAGGAAATAACGATCGTGGGTAATGGCTACCACGGTACCTTCGTAGTCGTGAAGGAAGCGTTCCAGCCAGGCAACAGATTCGGCGTCTAAGTGGTTAGTCGGTTCGTCAAGCAGCAGCATGTCAGGCTTTTCAAGCAACAGACGACACAGGGCAACACGGCGACGCTCACCACCTGATAGTTTAGACACATCGGCATCCCACGGTGGCAGACGCAGGGCGTCGGCGGCACGTTCTAATGCGTTATCCAGGTTGTGACCGTCTTTAGCCTGAATGATGGCTTCCAGTTCACCTTGCTCTTTAGCCAACGCATCGAAATCGGCATCAGCTTCGGCATAGGCGGCATACACTTCGTCAAGACGGGTAAGGGCGTGTTTTACGTCAGCAACCGCTTCTTCGATGTTGCCGCGTACGTCTTTAGTTTCGTCCAGCTTCGGTTCCTGAGGCAGGTAACCGATATTAATACCTGGCTGTGGGCGGGCTTCGCCTTCTATTTCGGTGTCCACACCAGCCATGATGCGCAGCAGGGTGGATTTACCCGCGCCATTCAGACCAAGTACGCCGATTTTAGCGCCAGGGAAAAAGCTTAGAGAGATATCTTTTAAGATATGACGGTTGGGTGGCACAATTTTGCCAACCCGATGCATAGAATATACGTATTGAGACATACTCGTAACAGTGTCCTTAAATGAATTAACCGTATTGTACTCGTTTTCCCGTGGATCTGACCAGTGAAGCCGGTAACGATTTCTATAATTGGCGGAAAATTATCCGCATAATTGTTAAACCAACGGATTTTAGTGATAAGGGTCAGGACGAGAGTGACATTTTACAGTAGCATACACACAAAATTTCCGAACAGGATTTGCGCATGACAGCACAGAAAAAGCACACATATACTCTTGCCGAACTGGCTGAGCACGTAGGTGGTCAGGCGGGCGGTCAGGGAAATGCCGCAGAAGTGAAAATCAGTGGTGTTGGTACACTGGCTGGCTCAGAAAGCCATCAAATTTCTTTTCTCACCAACGTAAAATACAAGTCTCAGTTGGCCGAAACCAAGGCCGGTGCGGTAATCATTCATGATAAAGCCGCAGACGAATGCCCGGTACCGGCACTCATTCATGATAATCCGCACGCTGCCTTTGCGCGCATCGCGCAGTTGTTCGATACCACGCCAGTTGTCGCTTCAGGTATCGCCGCCTCGGCGGTAGTGGCGTCGTCTGCCACCTTGGGCACCAATGTGTCATTGGGTCATAATGTGATTATTGAAGACAACGTGGTGCTGGGCGACAACGTCACTATTGGCGCAAATACCGTTATCGGTAAAGGTGCGAAAATTGGTGAAGACACCACAATTTATCCGAATGTCACCATTTATCATGAAGTTAATATTGGTAAGCGCGTTACCATTCACAGCCAAACGGTTATCGGCGCATCAGGATTCGGTTATGCCAACGATAAAGGCACCTGGATCCCGATTCCACAAACTGGCAGTGTCCGCATTGGCGACGATGCGCAAATTGGTGCTTCCAGCAGTATCGACCGTGGTGCCATGGAAGACACCATTATTGGTAAGAATGTAATTATCGACAACCAGGTTCAGGTGGGTCATAACTGTATCATTGACGACCACTCCTGTATCTGCGGTGCTACCGGCATCGCCGGAAGTTGTCATATCGGTAAATACGTGATCATCGGCGGTGGCGTAGGCATCAACGGCCATATCTCTATCTGCGATAATGTGCAGGTTACCGGCTACACCATGATAGTGCAGGACATCACAGAACCCGGCGTGTATTCTTCGGGTCAGCCAGCCATGAAGAACCGCGATTGGCGCAAGGTTACAGTGCGAGGTCGACAGATAGACGACCTGTTTAACCGGGTTAAAGCACTGGAAAAAAGAGGCCAGTAAGGTCTACCTTAAACTGAACAGGCTCATAGGAGCCTGTTTTTGTATCTGCAGTTCGGTTTTTTTCAAAGGGGCAATTATGAAGACGATCGGGTTACTCGGAGGCATGAGCTGGGAAAGTACCGTTGGCTATTACCGAGCAATAAATCAAGGCGTGAAGCAGACGTTGGGCGGATTACATTCTGCGAAAATAGTGCTGGTGAGCGTCGATTTTGCCGAAATCGAAGCGTGCCAATCCCGTGGTGACTGGGAAACCGCCGGGGCCTTACTGGCTGCCGGTGCTCGTCAGTTAAAGTCTGCTGGCGCTGAGTGCTTACTTATTTGTACTAACACCATGCACAAGGTGGCAGATGCCGTAAATGCCGCAACGAATTTGCCACTTATTCATATTGCCGATGCGACGGCGGAACAGCTGGTGGCAGACAAGGTTGCTAAAGTCGGTTTGCTCGGCACGGCCTTTACCATGGAGCAAGATTTTTACACGGGGCTTCTGCGGACTCATGGACTGGATGTTATCGTACCTGAAGAGGTCGATCGCCACATTGTGCATCGCGTTATTTATGAGGAATTGTGCCTTGGACACACCTCTGCATCGTCTAAAGCAGAGTATTTACGTATTATCGATTTACTCCGCGCTAACGGCGCTGAAGCAGTCATACTCGGATGTACAGAAATCGGCTTGTTAGTCACGAGTGCCGATACGGCGGTGCCACTTTTAGATACCACAGCCATTCACGCGCAAAAGGCAGTTGAATTTGCCTTACAAAATAACTGAGTTAACCGCTTATTCCACTTTCATATCAGTTAAATAAATAATTGCTAAAGCCCACCGGTTGTATGCCGCATGCCGATGTGAAACTTTCTTCACATCGGATCTTATGATTAATGCTAACAAAGCAGTATACATAGCGTCTAAAATGACTAAAATATGCCCCTCATTTTATAGCAGTCCAAAAATACGCAGAGTAAGGAGCCTTCATGTTACCTCGCGATATGACTATTGCGGATTACGATCCGGAACTGGCAGATGCCATGGCGAAAGAAGCTGAGCGTCAGGAGCACCACATCGAGCTCATCGCATCAGAGAACTATTGTAGCCCCCGAGTCATGGAAGCACAGGGTTCACAGCTGACTAACAAATATGCTGAAGGTTATCCTGGTAAGCGTTATTACGGTGGTTGTGAGCATGTAGACGTGGTTGAGCAATTAGCTATCGACCGTGCGAAGCAGCTGTTTGGTGCTGAATACGCAAACGTACAACCGCACGCAGGTTCACAGGCCAATGCGGCAGCGTTCATGGCGCTGATCAACGCTGGCGATACCGTATTAGGTATGAGCCTGTCTGAAGGTGGTCACCTTACTCACGGTTCACACGTAAACTTCTCTGGTAAGACGTACAATGCAGTACAGTATGGTCTGAATCAGGAAACCGGCGAAATTGATTACGAGCAGGTTGAAGCTCTTGCGCTTGAGCACAAGCCTAAGCTGATCATCGGTGGTTTCTCTGCTTACTCTAAAGTGGTTGATTGGGCCCGTTTCCGCGAAATCGCAGACAAAGTGGGTGCGTACCTGTTAGTCGACATGGCACACGTTGCCGGTCTGATTGCAGCTGGCGTTTACCCAAGCCCACTGCCTCACGCACACGTGGTAACTACAACCACACACAAAACGCTGGCTGGCCCGCGTAGTGGTCTTATTCTGTCTGCCTGTGGCGACGAAGACATCTACAAGAAGCTGAATAGCTCGGTATTCCCGGGTAACCAGGGTGGTCCTCTATGTCATGTTATCGCAGCAAAAGCAGTCGCATTCAAAGAAGCCCTGCAGCCTGAGTTCAAAGCATACCAGCAGCAGGTTGTTAAGAATGCGAAAGCCATGGTTGAAGTGATGCTTGAACGCGGTTTCGACATCGTTTCAGGCGGTACTGAAAACCACCTGTTCTTGCTTGACCTGATCAAGAAAGACATCACTGGTAAAGATGCTGACGCTGCCCTTGGCCGCGCGAACATCACGGTGAACAAAAACTCGGTGCCAAATGATCCGCGTTCTCCGTTCGTAACCAGCGGTCTGCGTATCGGTAGTCCGGCAATTACCCGTCGTGGTTTTAAAGAGCAGGAAGCAAAACAGGTTGCTACTTGGATTTGCGACATTCTTGACAACATGGGTGATGAAAGTGTTGTTGAGCGTGTTAAAGGCGAAGCCATCAAACTGTGTGATGCATTCCCTGTTTACGGTTAATAGCCCCTCGCGTTAAACTAAGAACCGCCGGACAACCCTGTCCGGCGGTTTTGTTGTTTTAAGGACTCCCCATGTTTTGCCCGTTTTGTTCGGCTCAGGAAACCAAAGTTATCGATTCCCGTCTGGTGGCAGAAGGGCATCAGGTGCGCCGTCGCCGGGAATGCGTGATCTGTCACGAACGTTTTACTACGTTTGAGAGCGCAGAATTGGTGATGCCCCGTGTGATTAAACGTGACGGTTCGCGGGAACCGTTTAACGAAGACAAACTCCGTGCAGGCCTGCAGCGTGCACTGGAAAAACGTCCGGTGAGTACAGAGCGTATTGAGGAAGTGATTTTGTCACTGAAATCCGCCCTACGTGCTACTGGAGAGCGTGAAGTCTCTAGTGAATATCTGGGTAATCTGATTATGGATGCCCTTAAAGAACTGGATAAAGTGGCTTATGTACGCTTTGCCTCTGTCTACCGTTCGTTTGAAGATATTCGCGAGTTCGGTGAGGAAATTGCCCGCCTGGGAGACTAATCCGCTGTCATGACATGCTCATTATCTGCGTCAGTAAATGACGATTACACCTGGATGGCTAAGGCCATTAGACTGGCCCGAAAAGGCCGCTTCACCACCTCACCGAATCCTCGTGTGGGTTGCATCGTTCTCGATGCAAAAGGGGAGTTAGCCGGGCAGGGCTTTCACGTTCAGGCGGGAACGCCACACGCTGAAGTGCATGCGCTACGTGAAGCCGGTGAAAAAGCCCGTGGCGGCACCGCGTATGTCACATTGGAGCCATGCAGCCATTTCGGTCGCACGCCACCTTGTGCCAATGCCCTTATCGATGCCGGCGTGAGCCGGGTTGTGGTGGCGATGACCGACCCAAACCCGCAAGTGAGTGGTAATGGCATACGTCGCTTACAGGATGCCGGCATTGAAGTGATTACCGACGTACTGGCCGCTGAGTCTGCTGCGCTCAATCCGGGATTCATTAAGCGAATGATTACCGGTAAACCAAGAGTGACCGTAAAAATGGGCATTAGCCTCGATGGTAAAATTGCCCTGTCTAATGGTGTGAGTCAGTGGATCACCGGTTCTGAAGCCCGCCGCGATGTGCAATTACAGCGCGCGCAGAGTTGTGCAGTGCTTACCGGCTCTGGTACTGCACTGGCTGATAACCCCAGCTTGCTGGTAAGAAAAGCCGAAGCCGATTTGTCCGACTATCCTGCATTGCCACTACGCCA
>Ga0208204_100212_pt1 | contig 20116 bp, 15 predicted proteins | sample DeeseametaMP2252_FD_184173 | JGI IMG/M metagenome (GOLD analysis project Ga0208204, IMG submission 184173) | Marine microbial communities from the Deep Pacific Ocean - MP2252 (SPAdes) | ecosystem: Environmental > Aquatic > Marine > Oceanic | place: West of El Salvador, Pacific Ocean | collected...
ACAGAAATAAGTTATGAAGAGTTGGCACAAAACAGTTATGCTAATACTTGCAGGTTGTTTAATATAGCCGGGTAATAAATCGAATGCAGATAGACGTGGGAACGAACCGCCGTAATGACGCGTGGCTTATCGCTATAACGCTGGTCGTTGTTGTTCTGTTTTTAGTTGTTGTAAAACCCTTTACCAATGTTGATGCGCAGCAATCGCGTATCGAAAACCTCGTCTACACCACAACGACCCCCTATGAACCCGGTGTTGATGCAGAGTGGACGCCGTTAGCGAATCCCGTCAATCTGGGCATGGATAATCGCCCCCACCAATTTCGCTTTACGTTGAGTGACTTACAGGCCGATTCTGAAGGCATGCTGCTGGAAGTGGCCTATCCGTTGATCGATCATCTTACGGTGCGCTACGAAGAGCCGCAAACCGGTGTCACCGTACTCGAACTTGATGGCGGTGATGCGCTGCCCTTCGATGAGTGGGTGATTCAGCATCCGAGCCTGCTGTTTCCAGTACCAAATGGCTACGATGCGCTCACCGTGTATCTTGAAGTCAGAACGTCTGGCGTACTGCGTTTACCGGTCAGGCTGTGGCACAAAACAGAGTTTATTGAACATACCTCAATGCTGAGCCACCTGTTAGGTTGCTTTTACGGTATCTTGCTGGCCATCGGCGCGACTAATTTCTTCCTGTTTCTGACTACCCGCAGCGCACCATTTTTACTGTACACCTGTTACGTGGTGTCGTTATCGCTGACGCTGGCGGCACTAAATGGTCAAGCGTTTGCTTACTTGTGGCCACACTGGGAATGGTTTGAACAACGGGCCGTGGCGATTTTTGCTAATGCCGCCATCATGTTCGCGATTCTGTTTTCCCGACTGCTAATGAATGTGAAAGACTACTCCGGTTGGATGGACAGAGCGTTAAAGATAATGGGTGCACTGTTTGGCCTGAATATATTCATTAGCCTGATCTTGCCCTATACCTATCTCATAAAGGTATTCCTGGTGATGCTGGCGGTGGTGGTAACGTTCATCTTTGTGGTGGGAATTTCACTCACCCGTCAGGGTAATATCATTGCACGCTATTATTCATTCGCATGGGGCATATTATTGGTCAGCGGCTTCTCCGCGAGTCTCGATAATCTGGGCCTTTTTAGTGCCCCGGTGTTATCCAATTATCTGTTAATGTTAGGGGCGTTAGTAGAAACCCTGCTACTGACATTCATCGTGGCTATCAGCTACCGAATACAAAGAGAGCAGGCCGATTTTTCTCAGCAAAGTTTATTTGAGCAGCAGAAAGTTTCTGCGCAGGCGCAGGAAGACTTGGTTGCCATACAGCAGCAGTACGCTGACGAATTAGAATACAAGGTGCAAGAGCGCACCCTTGAACTTGAAATCGCATTACGGGAACTCTCCGAAGCGAACCAGGAACTGGAGCGACTAAACAGTATCGATTCTCTCACTGGCATTCGTAATCGCAGGCAGTTTGATAAGCGACTTATCGCTGAAGGGCGACGCAGTCGTCGTGAACAAACGGTGCTCAGTCTCGCTATGATTGACATCGACCATTTCAAAGCCATTAATGACCGCCACGGGCACGCTGCCGGTGATGCGTGTATTTGTCACGTGGCGAACCTGCTGCAATCAGCATTGCGGCGTTCGTCGGATGATGTGTGCCGCTATGGCGGCGAGGAATTCGGCATTATTCTGCCAAACACCGATTCTGAAGGTGCCCGTCAAGTTATTGAAACCATGCGCATACTGGTTGCCGAAAAACCGGTTTATGTTGAAGGGGAAGCCATTCCCATTACGGTGAGTGCCGGTGTGGCAAGTGCAATCATCGAGCGCGAGGCGCAGGAACTTGAATTGCTGAAGTACGCTGACGATCTGCTTTATCAGGCCAAAGAGAATGGCCGTAATCAGGTGGTCGCTGAATCATATATTGGAGAACAATCATGACATTTTCACCTTTCCCGGCAAAGAGAATGCGCCGACTAAGAAGTCAGGACGCGTTACGGGATATGGTTGCAGAGAACCAACTCACTGTTCACGATCTTATTTACCCGGTTTTTGTGTTACCGGGCGAAGACCAACGAGAAGCCGTACCATCCATGCCGGGCGTCGATCGTTTGTCTATTGATTTGCTGGTTGAACAGGCAGAAGAGTGGGTGGCGTTGGGCATTCCTGCGCTGGCATTGTTTCCGGTAACACCTATGGAATTGAAAACGGAGTGTGCCAGTGAGGCATTTAATCCCGAAGGACTTGCTCAACAAGCCATGCGCGCGCTGAAAAAAGCGTTTCCTCAGTTAATGCTGATGTCTGACGTTGCACTCGATCCGTTCACTGTGCACGGTCAGGACGGCATTATCGACGATGCTGGTTACGTGATTAACGATATCACCGTTGATGTGTTAGTAAAACAAGCACTGTCGCACGCTGAGGCGGGTGCAGACATGATTGCACCCTCTGACATGATGGATGGCCGAATCGGCGCTATACGTGCCGCTCTGGAGGAGAATGGCTATCACAATACCTGCATTATGGCGTACTCAGCAAAATATGCGTCTGCGTATTATGGGCCGTTTAGAGATGCGGTGGGTTCTGCTGCAAATATCAAGGGTGGTAATAAGAAAACTTATCAGATGGACCCGGCCAACAGCGACGAAGCCTTGCATGAAATCGCGATGGATTTGCAGGAAGGGGCTGACATGGTCATGGTGAAGCCCGGTATGCCATACCTCGACATTGTGCGTCGCTGTAAGGACGAGTTTAACGTGCCTACTTTTGCTTATCAGGTAAGTGGTGAGTACGCCATGCATCAGGCGGCATTTGCCAATGGTTGGTTAAACGAAGAACAGGTTATTTTGGAATCGTTGTTGGCGTTTAAACGTGCCGGTGCAGACGGGATTCTGACTTACTTTGCGCCGCAAGCGGCAAAGCTATTACAAAATAAATAAACTGGAAAGTAAGTAAAGGCGCCCGCCTTTACTTACAAATTAACTTCCAGCCAGCGCGGTGCTGTAGCCACACTTCATTGGCCAGTTCCGCGTTGATTAACGGATGCGCCGCTAACCAGCCATCTGGAAACAGCAGGGTCCAGCTATCTTCTGTCACTTTTAGCTCTACTTCCGGAATGTGTTTATTCTGACGGCGCAGACACAGCACGACCGCAATTCGTAACACCCTCAGCAGCCCTTCTAGCATAGGGCGAACCTCTTCGTGGTAGTGTGTAAATGTCTCTGATTTGATAGCCAGACGGTGGCATTTCACCAAGTCACGAATAGCAACCCGCTGAAGTTTGGTATAGCCGGGTAAATCGATGTAAGAAAGAATATAGGCACCATGTTCATGGTGCTTTTTGAATTCGATGTGCAGGCCAATTTCGTGCAACGTTGCTGCCGCACCCAGTACGGCTTCGGTATCCAGGTGACACAAACTGGTTTGGGCACACAACTGATGGCACAAGCGAAGGGCTAACCCGCGCACCGCCTCAGCATGATGGCGATCGATATGATATCGCTTCATGGTGCTGTTAAGGGTTTGGCTGCGACGGTCGTTTTCCTGCAGATTATCCAACATCCCGTAAATTAAACCTTCCCGCAGTGCGCCGCCGGAAATGTTCATATCACGAATTTTCAAGCGTTCGAACAGCGTGATCAGTATTGCCAGGCCGCTGGGGAAAATAGGCTTACGAGAATCTTCCAGGCCCTTGATGGTAAGGGAGTCGATGTGTTGGCAATCAATGCATTGCTGGCGAAGGTCGTAGAGATAATCCAAACGAATGGCGTCACTGATGCCCTGGGCCACCAGAATTTCGGTGATCGCCTGGGGGGTCCCCGAAGCGCCTAAACAATTATGCCAGTCGAAACACAGGAAGGTATCTGCTGCCGTATCAAGCAGCTTGTTTGCTTCGTATTGCGCTTTTTCGAAATTTTCAGCCGTAATTGCACCCTTTGGAAAGTAACGTTCCATGAAGGTGACACAGCCCATATCCAGACTCACTAGATGAATAGGATGCATGTCATTGCCGATGATAATTTCAGTACTGGCGCCGCCAATATCAATAACCAGGGAATTGCCCTGATTTGCAGAGGTGTATGCCACGCCCAAATAAATCTGCCGGGCTTCTTCTTCTCCACTGATCACTTCCAGCTTGTGGCCGAGAATTTCTTCGGCTTTGAGGATGAAGTCGGCGGCGTTTACGGCCAGTCGCAAGGTAGCGGTGGCGACAACGCGAATATTCGAGCGAGGGATGTCCTGGAGGCGTTCTGCAAAGGTCTGTAAGCATTGCCAGCCCCGTTCCATGCTAACGTCATCCAGCTCCATTTGGTCATTAAGACCAGCAGCCAGTCTCACCTTCTGCTTCACTTTTCCGATGATCTGCACACTGCCGTTAACGACATGCACCACCACCATGTGGAAGCTGTTTGAGCCTAAATCAACAGCGGCATAATACTCGCCGTCGACCGTAGTATCGTGTTGAAGTTCTGGCTGCATAAACACTTAGTTCGAAGATTTTTTATAATTACCGCTGTTGTTCCCACCGCGGCGGTTATTGCCTCTACGGGAGTTGTTGCGGTTGCCCGGATTGCGTCGGCGACGAGGCTTCGGCGTGGTGACATCGTCTAGCAATGCAGTACGGTCGAATTCAGTGACCGGAATAGCATGCTCGATGTATGCTTCGATGGCAGGCAGATTCTGCGCGTACTTTTCACAAGCAAAACTGATCGCAGCGCCGCTGGCGCCTGCACGTCCTGTACGGCCAATACGGTGAACATAATCTTCCGCATCGTCTGGTAAATCGTAGTTGAACACGTGAGTTACTTTATCGATGTGCAGACCACGGGCAGCAACGTCAGTTGCAACCAGAATGTCGAGGTTATTCTTGGTAAAATCTTCCAGAATAGACAGACGCTTCTTCTGCGGTACATCGCCGCTTAACAGACCAACACGATGGCCATCAGCAGCCAGCCAGTCGTTTACCCGCTCACAGCCACTTTTCGTATTAGCAAAAACAATGGCTTTATCTGGCCATTCTTCTTCTAAAAGCGTGAGCAGCAGCAACATTTTGTCTTCGTCTGACGGGTAGAACAATTCTTCAGAAACCCGGGTGGCTGTTTTGCGCTCTGGCTCAACTTGCACATGGGTGGGATTGTTCATGTGCTCATACGCCAATTCCTGAACACGGTAGCTCAGCGTGGCAGAGAACAGCATACTCAAACGCTTTGTGGCGGCAGGCATTCTGCGGAATAAGAAGCGGATATCTTTAATAAAGCCAAGGTCGAACATGCGGTCGGCTTCATCAAGTACTGCGGCCTGGATATTATCGAGGGTGAACACGCCCTGTTTGTAGTAGTCGAGGATGCGCCCTGTCGTACCGATAATAATATCTACCCCTTCTTGCAGTGATTCACGTTGACTTTCATATCCTTCGCCCCCATAAATGAGGCCAAGTGAAAGTCCGGAGTGCTCACTGAGCGGCTTGGCATCATTATAGATCTGAACCGCAAGTTCACGGGTAGGAGCCATAATAATAGCTCGTGGGCCAGCTTGACTATTGGCGTCGTTTTGCGCTTTTTCCAGCAGATGGTGGAAAGTTGCGACAAGAAATGCCATTGTTTTGCCGGTCCCGGTTTGCGCCTGACCAGCTATGTCCATACCTTCAAGAAGGGGGGGCAATGCAAGAGCCTGAATAGGCGTACAATGCGTGAAATTTGCTGACTTCAATGCCTCAACAACTTTGGTATTGATGGGCAAGTCGGAAAAATGTGTTTCGGTTAAATGTGTTGTTTGCATAGCTTATAGCTTATCTGTGCTTGCATTAAAAAACAGTTTCTTATAACACTAATGGTAAAGCTGAGACAAATCAGCAGCAGACCAAATATTGGAGAAAAGAATGAGCGACAAAATTATCAAGTTAACTGACGACAAGTTTGAAGCAGATGTAATCAATGCTGACGGCCCTGTGCTGGTTGATTTCTGGGCCGAGTGGTGTGGCCCTTGTAAAATGATCGCACCAATTCTCGAAGAAGTAGCGACCGAGTTTGATGGCAAATTAACAGTTGGTAAGTTGAATGTCGATGAAAATAATGAAACGCCACCAAAATATGGCATTCGCGGCATCCCTACTTTACTGCTGTTTAAAAACGGTAATGTAGCCGCAACAAAAGTAGGTGCATTGTCTAAAACGCAACTTACCGAGTTTCTGAACGAAAATCTGTAAGCGCGATTTCCAGATGGAAAACCAAAAACCTGCTGCACCATGTAGCAGGTTTTTTTGTTTCTGATGCATCGCTTTGATCCAACCAACGTAAATATGATGTATATCAATAGCGAAATTCCAGCGATAGGCTAAGCTATATTTTCACCAAATGTGCGCTAGATGTAGATTTAAAGTTTTTTTAACATTTAGGGCAAAAAGAGTGGACGCTTCTTCGTTAAGGTGCTAACGTTTGCACATACGCTCATACCGAGCAGCGTTCTGCTTATGTCCTCTTCCGGACAAACTCTATTCCAACTAATTTTTTTAATTTAGGGACTAACGTCCCGTAAGCGAAGTTCAAGCACAAAGACCCACCAACATGAATTTAACCGAACTTAAGAATAAACCAATTAGCGAGTTGGTTGCCCTGGCCGAAGAAATGGGCCTGGAAAATATGGCTCGTGCCAGAAAACAAGACATCATTTTTTCTATTCTGAAAAATCACGCCAAAGGCGGTGAAGACATTTTCGGTGATGGTGTGCTTGAAATCCTGCAGGACGGCTTTGGCTTCCTGCGTTCAGCGGACTCCTCTTATCTTGCCGGTCCGGATGACATTTACGTATCGCCGAGCCAGATTCGACGTTTTAACCTTCGCACCGGTGATACGATTTCAGGAAAAATCAGACCCCCTAAAGATAGCGAACGCTACTTTGCCCTCCTGAAAATCCGTGAAGTCAACTTCGACAAGCCAGAAAACTCCCGCAACAAAATCCTCTTCGAAAACCTTACACCACTTCACGCTGCAGACCGTTTGCGCATGGAGCGTGGTAATGGTTCGTCTGAAGACATTACTGCCCGTGTTCTGGATTTGGCGTCACCTATTGGCCGTGGCCAGCGTGGACTAATCGTTGCACCGCCCAAAGCAGGTAAAACCCTGTTACTGCAGAATATTGCGCAGTCTATTGCGGCGAATCATCCTGAATGTGAGCTGATGGTTCTGCTCATCGACGAGCGTCCGGAAGAAGTTACTGAGATGCACCGTCTGGTACGTGGTGAAGTGGTTGCTTCTACCTTCGATGAACCTGCAAGCCGTCACGTACAGGTTGCTGAAATGGTTATCGAGAAAGCCAAGCGTCTGGTAGAGCACAAAAAAGATGTTGTTATTCTGCTCGACTCGATTACCCGTTTGGCGCGTGCCTACAACACAGTTATTCCCTCATCTGGTAAAGTACTGACCGGTGGTGTCGATGCAAACGCATTGCACAAACCAAAGCGCTTCTTCGGTGCTGCACGTAACGTTGAGGAAGGCGGTAGCCTTACCATCATCGCCACGGCATTGATCGATACCGGTTCGAAGATGGACGAAGTAATCTACGAAGAATTTAAAGGTACAGGTAACATGGAGCTGCACCTGAACCGTAAGATTGCAGAGAAACGTGTATTTCCTGCCATCGACTTCAACCGTTCAGGTACCCGTCGTGAAGAGTTACTTACCAGCCAGGAAGAACTGCAGAAAATGTGGATCCTGCGCAAGATTGTTCACGAAATGTCAGAAATCGACGCAATGGAATTCCTCATCAACAAGCTGTCGATGACGAAGACCAACGACGAATTCTTCGATGCGATGAAGCGCCAAAAAAGCTAACTTCAAAAGCTGATCGAATACAAGAAGCGGGATTGATGTCCCGCTTTTTTTATTTCCAAAATAAGTCTGACTGAGATAGGGTTATTCCACACACAAAAGGAATAATAATATGCGAACTCAGCTTCTCTCTGCTGCCGTACTTCTGGCACTGTCTTCATTTTCTCACGCTAAAACGGATGTTTCCGAAGCCGCGAATGCAGTTGAAAAAGATGTTATTCAATGGCGTCATCATTTTCATGAACATCCTGAATTATCCAACCGCGAGTACGACACCGCTAAATATGTGGCCAAATATCTAAAGGGGCTGGGTCTTGAGGTTCAAACTGGCGTTGCAAAAACCGGTGTGGTTGCCGTTTTAGACAGTGGTAAGCCTGGTCCGGTTGTGGCTTTGCGTGCCGACATGGACGGACTACCCGTGCCAGAAGAAAACGATCTTTCATGGCGCTCTAAAGTGAAAGGGGAGTATAACGGCAAGGAAGTGCCAGTGATGCATGCCTGCGGCCACGATACTCACATGGCTATGCTGATGGGTGCTGCAAAAATTCTTACCGACATGAAAGACGAGCTGCGAGGGCAGGTTAAGTTTATCTTCCAGCCTGCTGAAGAGGGAGCGCCTCCTGGAGAGATGGGCGGCGCTGAAGTAATGGTGAAAGAAGGTGTGCTGAAGAACCCTGATGTGGACGTGGTATTTGGTCTGCATATCAGCGCCGGCCTTGATATTGATAAAGTAAGCTACAAGCCGGGCGGTGCAATGGCCGCCGTCGACCCGTTCAAAATTGTTATTCACGGTAAACAGGCCCACGGCGCTTATCCGTGGAAAAGTGTTGATCCCATTGTTACCGCGGCACAAATGGTGATGTCGCTGCAAACCATCGTTAGCCGAGAGATTAAACTTATCGACGATGCTGCGGTAGTGACAGTAGGTTCCATCCATGGTGGCAACCGCTCTAATATTATTCCAAGGGAAGTAGAGTTGGTTGGGACCATCCGCACGTTAGATAAAAAAGCTCGTGAACATGTTTACGAAGCCATGGAGAGAAAGGTGAAAGGCATCGCCGACAGCATGGGAGCCGAAGCCGAGTTAACACTGCCGCTGGATTACAGCTATCCTATTACTTATAACGATCCTGAATTGACCATGCAAATGCTGCCCACCTTGCAGCGCACTGCCGGAGAAGACGGTGCGGTGTTGGCAAAAGCGGTGACTGGTGCGGAAGATTTCTCTTTCTACCAGGAGCAGGTACCGGGATTGTTTCTGTGGGTTGGTGGTAAACCTCTGGATGTGCCGGAAGCCGATGCGCCTGCTCACCACACGCCAGAGTTTTACGTTGATGACAAGGGCATGAAATTAGGTGTTAAATTGCTTACTAATATGACACTGGATTACATGCATCAAGCCAACTAGGTTTCATTGACGAAGTAGTAGAGTCATTGGTAAATGCGTTTAACTCACATTGCAAAATGGTTAGCACTGATAGTGATCGGTGCTGGCCTGAATTGTTTACCTGCACCCTTTATCAGTGATGGAATGACAGCTTTAGGATTGCCTATTGCTGCGTTTATTGCTTTAAGTCTACCCTTCACGGTTGCGTTGCCGGCCATCGTGCTGGTGTTGGCACCATTATTGGTGCTTCATCCGTTTACGCCGGCGCTGTTAATTGTGATGGGGCTGCCTGTGGCGCTTGCCGCATCGCCAAAGCGCGACCTGTTCACGCCTCTCAAAATCGGTATTGGCGTATACACTCCTGCAGCAGTCTTGGTGTTGCTTGCCGAGTACTGGTTCTCTTATCAACAACTGCCAAACGTTGCGTTTACCGCAGTATCGGTAACCTGTTTTTGCTTATTAGCATCTATTCTCAGTGCCCATCTGGTGTTTGCTTTTGTGCAAATGAAATCCGCAGCAGTGGCATTTCGCAACCACATCAACTTCAAATACTTTTTGGCTTACTGCTTCAGTGCGTTGTTCTTTCTCGCGGTACTTTGCGTGAGTTATGCGTTTATTCATCAACAGCAGTTAAGGCAGCAATATCGTATCGACCTTTATATGACGCAACGCACCAATGTCATGGCGTCACAGGTCAACGATTTCCTGAAAGACAATCTTGATGCCATCGCGTTTGCCGGCAAGGCGTTAACAGTATTACCTTCTCCGCTTGAACAAGGTAATCAGCAAACGGATAAGATCCTGTCTTCTTTGGCTGACTCGCGCAGTGCGTTTCTCACGTTTCTCACCGCCGACCGTCGCGGCATCATTACCCACGCCTGGCCAGAGGGATTAATAGAGAAGGCCGCGGCGTCTGGTATGGTCGATGTGTCTGGACGACCTTATTTTATGGCGGTACAACGCGATCCTCGTCCTTTCGTCTCCAATGCATTTCTTGGTAAAGGTTTTGGTAGCGACCCCATTGTTGCGATGTCGGCCCCAGTTTTAGATTCCCAAGGCGGCATGGCGGGTATCGTTGAAGGGTCGTTGTCACTTAACGCGTTTGATCAATTTGAGGCGACAACCATTAACGGCTTCAATATTGTGGTTGAAGACAGTAAAAATAATATTGTTTATGCCTCATCTGCTCTGCAACTCGATGTGTTAAGTCGCTCGGTGGTAGCGCAGTGTGCTGAAAATTGTCAGCAGTTTGTTTATTTCAACAATGAAAAATGGCTAGTTCAGACCAGCGACGTACAACAGTTTGGTTGGCGCGTACGGCTACTGTTCAACTACAAAAATTTTCTCGCGTTGACCAACGAGTCTCTGGTGACGGTGGTGAATTTGCTGCTGATATTCGCCATTGTCGGGTTAATAGCGGGGGCGGCGATTTCAATTATGCTGAATAAGCCGTTGTTAAATCTGGTCAGGCAATTTGAGGCTTTTGATCTTAAGCAAAAATCGCTTGTAAACCGCGAACATGAAGGGCTACCTATTGTTGAGCTCAAATCCCTCGAAACGGCATTCGAGCGCATGCAAAGGCGCCTCCTCGATGCTTATCTCGATTTGGATACCGCCCGAGAGACTCAGCGCCATCTAAACGATGAGTTGGCGGGGATGAATAAAACCCTGTCGAGTCGTGTGACCGAGAAAACCCGCCATCTTGCTATGGCACTGCGAGAAGCTGAAGCGGCCAACGTGGCGAAGTCGCAGTTTTTGGCGAATATGTCCCATGAAATTCGCACACCCATGAACGGCATTATTGGTTCTTGTGAAAACTTACTCGATGAAGATCTCACCAAAGACATTCAACGTCGTGTTTCGTTAATTTCCCAGTCAGCCAGCAACCTGCTGATGATACTCGATAGCATTCTCGACTGGTCTAAAATTGAGGCTGGTAAACTACAGGTTGAGAACGTGGAGTTTTCGATTCAGGCTGTGCTCGAAGCGAATTTCCATCTGCACCAAACGTCCGCCGAGTTAAAAGGGCTGTCTTCGTCGTTTATCTGTACCAGCCCGCTTCCGCAAGCGGTGTCGGGTGACATGGGCAAGCTGAGTCAGATTGTGAATAATCTGCTCAGCAATGCGGTAAAATTCACTGACAAAGGGTCGGTAAATCTCCATGTTGGCTTCCATGAAAATACCCTTACACTGTCGGTGGAAGATACCGGGGTAGGCATCGCAGAAGATAAAATTGAAACGGTGTTTGAACAGTTTGCGCAGGCCGACTCCTCGATTACCCGCATATATGGCGGCACGGGGTTGGGGCTGGCCATTACGCGCAAACTGGTTGAGCTAATGGATGGCGAGATAAGGGTGCGTTCTACGCCGGGTGAGGGCGCTCGCTTTACAGTGGTGCTGCCGTTAACCGAAGTGAAAGGCGAGGTCGCCCCATCTGCAACAACCGAGCTACAACTGCCAGATGGCTTGCGTATTCTGGTTGTTGAAGACAATGATATTAACGCGCAAATCGTTATCGACATGCTTAAACGTCAGCAGGTGAAGTGTGTGCGAGTGAGAAATGGGCTTGAAGCACTCAAGGCGCTAAGGCAACTGAGATTTGATATTGTGTTAATGGACTGTCAGATGCCTGAAATGGACGGTTTCGAGGCGACTCGACAAATCAGAAGCTGGACCAGCGAAAAGTCCGCGACACCCATCGTGGCCTTAACGGCAAATGCGTTCGCTGAAGATCAGGCCGCCTGTTTGGCGGCCGGAATGGATGCCTATTTAAGTAAACCGGTTAAGCGCCGGGAGCTGATGAACGTTTTGGCCTATGTTCACCAGACTTATTGCGCTTCCACCGGTGGCTGAACATCTTTGGCTGACTTTTTATTGGGGTTGCCCATAAAGTAAAGCGCCAGGTAGCCTAGTAGGCCAGAAACCAATGAACCTGCAAGAATACCTAGCCTTTCATCAAACGCTTTCTCGGTGCCGCCAAATGCCAAAGAGCCAATAAACAGACTCATGGTAAAGCCCACACCACAAAGCAACGCACAGCCATAAATGTGTTTAAAATCTAGATCATCGGGCAAGTTTGCAAACCCAAGTTTTACCGATAGCCATGAAAAACTAAACACGCCGAGTTGCTTACCAATAATCAAACCAAAGAACACACCAATGGTAACCGGGTGGGTGAGTGCATCGGCTTCCATCTCGGCGAAATTAATCCCTGCATTTGCGAAGGCAAAGAGTGGCAGGATCACAAAACTCACGCTGCTGTTAAGGCTATGCTCAAGCCGGATTACCGGGGAATAGCTCGCATCTTTTTTATCTCGCATGGGGATGAAAGCCGCCAGAACAACACCGGCCAATGTGGCATGAACACCCGATTTCAACATGGCCGCCCACAACACCAGGCCAATCAATACATAGGGGGGAATGTCGGTAACGTTGCGACGATTCATCCAGAATAAAATAGGGATGCAAACCGCAGCTACAACAAGCGCCGAAACAGAAATGTTATCGGTATAAAACAGCGCGATAATGGCGATGGCGCCAATGTCGTCGATGATGGCCAATGTAACCAGGAATATTTTTAAGCTGGCAGGTACTTTACTGCCCAGCAGCGCCATGATGCCAAGCGCAAAAGCGATATCAGTGGCGGCGGGAATGGCCCATCCTTCCATGGCATCTTTTGCGCCCCAGGTCAGAGCGAGATAAATAGCCACCGGAACAACCATACCTCCGATAGCGCCTGCGGCGGGAAGGACAATGTCTTTGGGGTCTGATAGACCGCCTTCAGTCACGGCCCGTTTTAATTCCAGCCCAACGTGGAAAAAGAATATGGCCATCAGGCCGTCGTTAATCCACAACAACAAAGGCTTATCAATTTCGAAACTACCGGCAGCAACGGTGACTTTCATGGCCAGAAAATCGTTGTACTGACCATACAGGCCGGTATTGGCGATAACCAGGGCGAGAATCGTAGCGCCCATGAGAATGATACCTGCTGAAGCGTCTCGTTTAAGAAAATCCTGTACGTCGGAAACGAGTTCGCCGAGAACCTCTTCAACCCCGGTTTTTGCCATTTGCTTACTCCACGTTAAGTAATGCCTTTTGAAATGCCTGTGCCGCGAGACTAATTTGACGGTGTTTTACCGTCACAGCTTGCCAGTGATTCACCAGAGGGAAGCCTTTTACCTTCAGCACCTTCACACTGTCTGGCGGTGTGTGTGCCAATGTATGTTCAGACAAAATGGCAAGTCCCAGTCCGGAGGTAACGGCAAGTCTAATTGCTTCGTTACTCTCGATAATCATAGAGTTGGGAAATACCAGTCCTTTGGAATCACAGTAATCCTGAATCGCGCGACGTGTTCCGCTACCGTATTCGCGTAATAAGAACTTATGATCCATAAGGGCTTTTAGATCACAGTTATCAGGCCCGTCGTAGTCGGGGGGAGCAATAACAACCAACTTGTTTTGCATAAACGGCGTGCAAACCAGGTTGTCATCTTGCGGTGGCTGACTAAAAATATAGACATCATCACGATTGTGGCGCATGCGATCGATAATATCCGCACGGTTACCCACAATAAAACGTACTTCAATATTAGGGTGCTGTTTGCAAAACGGGCTGAGGATAGGCGGAACCACATATTTTGCCGTGGTCACTACAGCCAGTTTTAATGTGCCGATTTCTACCCCTTTAAGCGCATGAACCTGACTTTCAAGACGCGATTGTGAGCCCAGCACTTCCTGAGCACATTGATACACTGCTTCACCGGCCTCGGTCATTTTAAGCTGGCCGTAGGTTTGTTCGAATAAAGGCATACCCACAATACCGCTGAGCTTTTTTAATTGCAGAGATACAGTAGGCTGAGAAAGTGAAAGCGCAGAAGAGGCAGCAGTAATAGAACCGTGGTCTACAATACTTTGAAATACTTCCAGCAGACGAAACGTTAATGATTGCATTTGAACTCCACGGTTCTTGCTTTAGAAGACAGAATAACTATTTATAGTAATAAAATATCCTTATGGATTCATTTATTAAACCCTTATCGTCGCAGGTTTAGTGGGTATTATCAGATTTTGTGCTAAAATCGCGTGCTTTCTGATCCAGCTGCCTGAAAAATAACCGGCAGGGGTCTATTCAAAGTCTAAAACCATGGGGAGTCATACGATGGCTACAGTTGCTATTGTCATGGGATCTACGTCTGACTGGCCGACGATGCAAAATGCGGCACAAATGCTTAAATCTTTTGGCGTTGAGTTCGAAGCGAAAGTGGTGTCTGCTCACCGTACACCAAACCTATTGGTGGAATTCGCAGAAACTGCCCATGAAATGGGATTCAGCTGCATTATCGCAGGAGCGGGCGGTGCTGCTCACTTGCCTGGCATGATTGCCGCTCACACCCACCTGCCTGTATTCGGCTGCCCGGTAAAGTCCAAAGCCCTAAACGGTATCGATTCTTTGCTGTCTATTGTACAAATGCCGAAAGGCGTTGCAGTAGGCACGCTGGCGATTGGCGAAGCGGGCGCGGCAAACGCTGGTTTGTTAGCTGCGCAGGTTGTGGCACTGCAAGACGAAGCTGTGCGTGATGCGGTGATTGCTTTTAGAAAAACACAAACAGAAACAGTACTGAGCAACGGTAATCTGGAGCTTGATGCATGAGAGTATTGGTATACGGCGCAGGTCAGTTAGCGCAAATGATGTATCTGGCGGGTTGCCCGCTAGGTATTGAAGTGCAGGCTGTAGATGTCGGTAACGATACCGTGGTACACCCTGTTAGTAAGCGTCCTTTAGACATCAGTCTGGCCCAGGCAATTGAGTCAGCTGATGCACTAACGGTGGAATTTGAACATGTTCCCGAGCGTTTGCTGGAAGATGCCAGCAAAACGGAAAAACTGTACCCCTCAATGAATGCTATTCTGGTGGGTGCCGACCGTGTGCGCGAAAAGCGCCTGCTGGACGCGCTGAATGTGCCCAATGCCGCTCACCAGGTTGTGACCTACATCGATGAGTTGGAAGATTGTGTATCTGCACTGGGCGACAAACTGATCATCAAGGCCAGCCGTGATGGTTACGACGGTTACGGCCAGTGGCGTTTGTTGGAAGAAGGTCAGTTACCGGAAATCAAGCAGGCGCTAAGCAACCTGGATCTAACCGCAGTACCGCTGGTGGTTGAGCAAATGGTGAATTTCGACCGTGAGCTTTCCTTAGTTGGCGTGCGCGACAAAGACGGGGATATCAAAGTGTATCCGCTGGCAGAAAATCTGCACCACCAAGGCCAACTGCATGTTTCAGTGGCACCGGCTCCCCATGTTACAGACGCCCTGCAGAAGAAAGCGGAAGAGATTTTCCGGGTGCTGGCAGAAGGCATGAACTACGTGGGTGTACTGGCGGTAGAAATGTTCCAGTGTGGCGACGAACTGTTGGTCAATGAGTTAGCGCCTCGCGTGCACAACTCTGGTCACTGGAGCATGAGCGGCAGCGATACCAGCCAGTTTGAAAATCATTTACGTGCAGTGGTTGGCTTACCATTAGGTGATACCAGTGCCCGTGGCCCGAGTGCCATGGTGAACATTATCGGTTGCAGTAGTTTCTCACGGGATTTGCTGAAAATTTCTGGGTGTCACCTGCATTGGTACGGTAAAACCGTGCGTGAGAAGCGTAAAATGGGTCACATCAACGTGACTGCCGATTCTTATCAAGCGCTGGGCGAAAAACTTGAGGCACTGTGTCAGTACGTGCCAAATGAGTATTTCCCTAAGCTGGGTAAAGAAGCGCGCAAATTAAAACAGATAGAAGCTTGACAGCCGGGCTTCTATCGCTAGAATACGCATCCGCTGTTCGCAGCGAGTTTTAGAGAGTGTGCCGACTTAGCTCAGTTGGTAGAGCAACTGACTTGTAATCAGTAGGTCGCCAGTTCGATTCCGGCAGTCGGCACCATTCTCTCCCTATCTTTGCATTTCTTGCAGTAAATCAAATCCCACACATTGCCAAAAATCGTGCTTCATCTATGATGTAATAACTTTGTTATGACGCACGGAGTGCATAGTGACGCTAACGTATCGTGGAATTACAGGTTTTTTCGTTTTCTTTTTGAGTTTGCCGGTGCTGGCGAACGCTTCCATTCACTTTACCGACACCTGGGCCCGAGCTACTTTTCCCATGGCTGAAACTGGGGCTGTGTATACCACCTTGATGAATCATTCCCAGCAGCCGCTTACATTGGTTTCCGTTAGCGTACCTGAGGCCGTTGCTGACAGCGCTGAAATTCATTCCACCACCATGTCTGAAGGCATGATGAAAATGCGTGAGCTGAAAAACGGCATTGAACTGAAACCGCGCGGACACGCCATGCTGCAGCCCGGCGGCCAGCACATTATGCTTGTGGGGTTGAAAGAAGGTCTTGAGCCCGGCACATCATTTACCCTTACGCTGCATTTTAATGATGGCAGCCAGCAAGTGCTGGAAGTGACGGTTAAAGATGACAGTGGAGAGGATGACGCAATGGGTAAGCATCATCACTGATTGAATTATTTAATCTTTCTAATCGATTAATTCAGCGTGATTTAATCTCTAATCTGGATTTATAATTTCATCATCAAATTTAAGCATTGATCAGGAGATCAAAATGAGCAAAATCGATATTGGTATTTCAGAAAGCGACCGTCAGGAAGTTGCGGAAGGCTTAAAAAAATTATTAGCTGACTCTTACACACTGTATTTGCAAACTCACAATTTCCATTGGAACGTAACCGGTCCGCAATTCCGCGAACTGCACCTGATGTTTGAAGAACACTATACAGAGCTGGCGACAGCAGTAGATGACATTGCAGAGCGTATCAGAACGCTGGGCGTGGCTGCACCAGGTACTTACAAGGCGTTTGTCGAACTCAGCTCGATTGCTGAGGTAGAGGGTGTGCCTGAAGCCACTGAAATGGTACGCTTACTGACACAAGGCCATGAGGCCGTTGTAAAAACGTGTCGCAATGTGCTGAAACTGGCACAAGATGCAGATGATGAATCTTCGGTTGCCCTTGTTTCAGACCGTATGCGTGTTCATGAGAAAACCGCATGGATGTTACGAGCGACGCTACCTCAATAAGGCTGCCTTTGTAAGGCGGAAACAATACATGAAAAACTCATGGAAATATTCACTGTGCCTGGCCTCTGTGCTGGGCACAGCTTTTTCAGTTCAGGCAGCAGACCTGGAAATCGAAGAGCTGTCTACCGAGCTTACAAATCCTTGGGGCATGGTGTTTTTACCTGACGGAAAATTGGTGATCACCGAACGACCGGGCAATATCCGCCTATACGATGAAAAAGCGGGCCTGAGTGCACCTTTAAAAAACGTGCCTGAGGTGGTTGCATCGGGGCAGGGCGGAATGCTTGGCATAACCGCAGATCCAAATTTTGCCGAGAACAATAAGATTTACTTCTGTTACAGCAAGCCAGGCGACGGTGGTAGCAGTACTGGTGTTAGCAGCGCTGTACTCAAGGGCGATGCCCTGACCGACGTAAAAGACATTTTCACCCAGTATCCACTGGTGGATAACGGTTTCCATTTTGGCTGCCGACTGGCGTTTGATGCCGATGGTCATCTGTTCGTGAGTTTGGGCGAGCGTTATGCACACATGAAAGAAGCCCAGAATCTGGATAATCATTTGGGTAAAGTGGTGCGGATTTGGCCTGATGGTTCGGTGCCGGAAGATAATCCGTTTACCGACGGTAAGGCGCCTGAAGTCTATAGCTACGGCCACCGTAACGTGCAGGGCCTGACTATTCACCCGCAGACTGGCGCGGTGTGGGAAATGGAACACGGTCCGAAGGGCGGCGACGAAATTAACCTATTGGGTAAAGGAAACAACTACGGTTGGCCGGTGATCACTTACGGTATCGATTACAGCGGCTCAATCATTTCCGATAAAACTGAAATGGACGGCATGGAACAGCCTGTGCTGTATTGGGACCCATCTATCGCACCAAGCGGTATGGCGTTTTATCACGGTGACAAGTTTCCTGAGTGGGAAGGGGATTTATTAGTCGGTTCGCTAAAATTCACCCATTTACGCCATGTCGATATGGATAACGGTAAGCCTGGTGAGCAAACTGAATATTTCCGCGACCGCAAAGAGCGCATTCGTGATGTGGTGGTAGGTCCTGAAGGGTATATCTATATGCTGACAGACTCACCAGATGGCAAACTGCTGAAAGTGAGTCCGGCGAAATAATTCGCTAGGAAAATACAAAAACACCGCTCAATCGAGCGGTGTTTTTATTTATCCTGACTTCACTGAGTCGTTACTCTGATTTCGCCTGCACATACAGTTCACCGTCGTACAGGCCCTGAATGGTGAGCTTTTGGCTAGCTAATGAGCGCAGATAATCAATGTGTTCCTGTAAAATACGCTGACCCGGAATGATAAGCGGAATACCCGGGGGATATGGCGTTACCAGACCAGCCGCGATGCGACCCGCACTTTCCTGCCAGGGGATCGGCTCGCGCTTACCAAAGAAGGCCGTGGAAGGCAGCATTTCCAGACTGATCGCTGGAATGCTTGAAGGGATAGCCGGTCGGCTCTTGCTACGATTCAGACTTGCTTTGCCCTGGTCCAGCTTCTTCAGTGCATTGTACAAACGCACTATCTTCGAGCGCATACCGCCAAGGGTCAGTAGAACCAGGATGGTGCTGTGGGTGAACTTCTCAATTTCCAGGCCCACTTCATCCATCAGGAAGCGGTGAATTTCCTGGTTAGAATAAGACAGCGCAGACACATCGATGAGGATCTTCAGCGGATCATGACCAATGTTATCCTGCTCGAAATGGTCAAACGCCTGGGCAAAATCTTTGGCTTCCAGAATGCGAATGCGGCTGAAGCGGGCAACTTGCTCTTTCAGTTCTGCCACATTGCTCAGCAACTCGTTAATAATTTTGTAGCCTTCCATTTCTAACTGCTGACGGCATACGTCTAACGAGGCAATTAGCTGATACTTCGGTGAGGTACTGGTGTGAATACTGTAGATTTCTTTGAAGAAGTCTTCGTCGAAATCCGGATCGTTCACATGAATAAATGAGGCCTGAGAAAACGCCGACACCACTTTGTGTGCTGAATGTGTCACGTAGTCAGCTCCAGCGTAAATAGCCGAATAAGGACGCAGTTGCGGGTGGAACAGTGAATAAGCAAACCAGGCTTCATCAATGAACACTTTAATGCCGTAGGAATGGGCCAGTTCAACCACCTGGCGCAGATCGGTGAGCAGGCCGTCATAGGTACAACCGGTAAGCACAACCAGTTTGGCATCCTGGTTCTCTTCAATCAGCTCTTTTAACTGAGACAAGCGCGGCGGTGAGAAAATACCGAAATCCGGATTAAATACGCTGTCCAGATACACCGGCATGGCGCGGGCCTGCACAATGCCGTAGTGCACCGACTTGTGACAGTTACGGTCGGCAATCACTTTGTCGCCTTCTCGCAGCAGGGTTTGCAGAATGATTTTGTTCGACGTAGACGAGCCGTTGGTGACGAAATAAGAGTGGCGTACTTCAAAGGTCGTCGCCAATGCCGACTGGGCCCGGCCAATCGCATGGGTGCCGTCAGACAGTGAACCCAGGGAATCCACACTCACCGACAAGTCGCTGACAAACACGTTGCGGCCGAAGAAGCGGTAAAAATCGCTGATGTATGGTGAGTTACGGAAACTCGCACCGCCGCTGTGACCTGGCGTATGCCAAGAATCGTTGGCTTCCAGAACATACTCTTTATAGGCGGTCCAGAACGGGGTTTCGTTTCGGTCATCAAAATCGTTGATGATATAGCCAAGAATCGACTCCGGATCGGAAATAATGTCATTGCGGTAAAAGAACGACTCCATTCCCGTGGTCTGGTTTACAATG
>Ga0208204_100213_pt1 | contig 20096 bp, 10 predicted proteins | sample DeeseametaMP2252_FD_184173 | JGI IMG/M metagenome (GOLD analysis project Ga0208204, IMG submission 184173) | Marine microbial communities from the Deep Pacific Ocean - MP2252 (SPAdes) | ecosystem: Environmental > Aquatic > Marine > Oceanic | place: West of El Salvador, Pacific Ocean | collected...
GGAAGCAACCAACAAGGTGGCGCGGGAACTTCAGAGCATGGCGCTGGAAATTGAAGGCGTATCGTCGGTTTCTTCCCTCGCTGGTTACGAAATCCTCACCGAAGGACGTGGTTCCAATGCGGGTACCTGTTTGATCAACTTAAAGGATTGGGCGGATCGTGAACAAACGGTGCCTGAAATCATCGAAGCATTAGAAGAAAAAGCCCATCACCTTGGTGCAACCATCGAATACTTCGAGCCGCCAGTGGTACCCGGCTATGGTGCATCATCCGGATTGTCGTTCCGATTATTGGATAAAACCAATACCACCGACTACCAGGAGTTTGATCAAATCAACAAAGACTTCATGGCTGAACTGGCAAAACGCAAAGAGCTAAAAGGCTTGTTTACCTTCTACGCAGCCGATTACCCGCAGTATAAAATCGAAATTGATAATCAGGCCGCCATGCAAAAAGGCGTTTCCATTAAAACCGCCATGGAAAACCTGGACATTCTTATCGGTAGTACCTACGAGCAGGGTTTCACCCGCTTCAACAACTTCTTCAAAGTGTACACCCAGGCGGCGCCCGAGTATCGCCGTTACCCGAGTGACCTGCTGGATTATTATGTACGCAACGAAGAAGGTGAAATGGTGCCCTATTCCGCCTTTATGAAACTGATTAAAACCCAGGGCCCCAATGAAATTACCCGATACAACCTGTATACGTCGTCTGCTATTCGGGCAGAACCGGCAAAAGGTTATACCTCGGCAGATGCCATTCAGGCAGTGCGAGAAGTTGCCGCGGCCACACTCCCTCACGGCTACGATATAGGTTGGGAAGGACTGTCATTCGATGAAGCACAGCGCGGGAATGAAGCGGTGCTCATCTTTGTGGTTGTTCTGTTGTTCGTTTATATCGTGCTCGCGGCGCAGTATGAAAGTCTGCTGCTACCGTTTGCAGTGATCCTGTCTCTGCCCACGGGAATTTTTGGTTCAATGATGCTGCTCAAAGCCGTGGGGTTAAGTAACGACGTCTATGCGCAGTTGGGTCTCGTCATGCTAGTTGGCTTGTTGGGTAAAAACGCCGTTCTGATCGTGGAATACGCGGTACAGAAAAAAGAACAGGGCTTGTCCATCAAACAAGCCGCGATTGAGGCGGCTACGGCCCGGTTCCGTCCTATTCTGATGACATCCTTTGCCTTTGTTGCCGGACTCATCCCGCTGGTCATCGCCACCGGGGCCGGTGCGGTAGGAAATCGCACTATCGGTTCATCTGCTCTTGGCGGCATGGTTTTCGGCACCGTATTTGGTGTACTCATCATTCCTGGCTTGTATTACCTTTTCGCCAAAATGGGTGAAGGTAAAACACTGATTAAAAACGAAGACCACATGCCACTGACCGAAACCTACGACTATAACCACGAGGAGGCTAAACATGATTAATTCATTCTCAATGCGCAATGCCGTTAAGCCACTTGCGTTAGCAGTCACAGCCGCTTTGGTGCTGCAAGGCTGCGCCATACCTGATATTCAAACACGAGACGCCCAGGTGGCACTGCCCTCGAATTATCAATCTTCGTTATCGAGCGAGCACGTGAAGATAGATTGGAATGAATGGTTTGAAGATCCTCACCTCATCGAGCTCATCGACACCGCGCTGGCAAATAACCAGGAAGTGGCCATGATGTTGCAGCGCATCAACATGGCGGCGAACGAAGTTTACGCCAGAGAGGGGGAATATTTACCCAGCGTGTCGGCGGGGGCGGAAGCTGAAACCGGTAAAGTGGGCGAATATACTCGTGACGGTGCCGTGGAAGAGCAATTGCATATTCGCGAAGACAAAGACTTCCCCGACCCTTTGGCTAACCTTCGCCTGGGACTCAATGCATCGTGGGAGTTAGATGTGTGGCATAAACTGCGTGATGCGTCTAAGGTGGCATCACTTGAATACCTTGCCAGCATTGAAAGTCGTCAATTCTTCATTACTGAAATGGTGGCTGAGGTAGCAAAAACCTATTATGAATTGCTTGCTCTGGATAACCACCTGAGTAATTTAGATGCCACCATAGCGCTGCAAAAAAATGTGTTGAATACCATTCAAAAGCTTAAGCAATTTGGGCGTTCATCTTCCCTCCCCGTTGCGCGTTTTAACGCGGAGGTAAACAAAAATTTAAGCGAACGCTATATCGTGCAGCAAGAAATTGTTGAAACCGAAAACAAACTGAATCTGCTGCTAGGACGCGCGCCGCAGCACATCGAACGCGATGCGGATCAGTTAATGTCGGCCAAACTGCATAAACCTGCTGCCGGGGTGCCATCGGAATTATTAACTAATCGTAGCGATATCCGGGAAGCCGAACTGGAATTAGCCGCTGCGAAACTGAATATCAGTGTCGCAAAAGCCAATTTCTATCCCTCGTTTGCCCTGCATGCGGGAATAGGTTTGGAAGCGTTCGATGCGAAATACCTTTTTAACACCCCAGAGTCGGTTGCATATTCTTTGTCTGGCGATATTTTCGCGCCGCTTATCAACCGGCGTGCCATTGAAGCGCAATATAAAGATGCCAGTGCAGCGCAAATTCAGGCTGCATACGAATATGAGTACACCATTGTACGCGCCGTGTCTGAAGTGTCTTCGGGACTATCGAAACTCGACAACCTCAACAATAGCTTTGCATTGAAAAGCAAACAGATAGAAGCACTAGATCAGTCTGTGGATGTGGCTAATAAGCTCTTCGCATCTGCTCGTGGTGAATATCTTGAAGTTCTGCTTGCTCAACGGGAGTCATTGGAAGCTAAAAATGCGCTCATCGATACCCGTAAAGAGCAGCTAACGGCACTGGTTGAGCTTTACCAGTCATTAGGTGGTGGATGGAAAGAAGCGGTATCTGAAAATGCCAATCTTACTGGGATTGACAAAAATACCGGTTAGTTCGCCCTGTTAACCCGTTAAGTTAACGGTGTTCTTGAAGACCAGAAAAAAAGCCGGCTCGTAAATGAGCCGGCTTTATTTTTATGAGCAACTAATTGGCTAGTTTGCCACCACCGATGTATCCGTGATTGGGATAATTGTCGCATCGCTAGACAGGAATCCAGCCACTTCTCGCTGCATCTCAGTTGTCGCGGCGGCACTGGCTTCAGGACTCAAGCTTGATGCATGCGCACCTTGATTGAATAACACCAGTCCACTTACCGGATCGCCTGTCGCCGTCACACTGATTTGCTCCAGGCCAGCAATAGCAGCAAAAGGAGCCTGACCCGCCAGAGGCAGCGAAGTCGTTACTGGAATCACCTGATCAGGTAAGTTATCACCACCATCACCGACCACGGTCATCATGTGCACAGGCGTGGTTGCCGTCATGGTTTGCGCATAGTTGTTTGGATCACCCGCATCCAACACGGTTTGTGCTGCAAAGGCAAACTGCGACAGCACGGCTTGTACTTCCGCGGCCTGGGCCTCTGTCACATTCTCTTCAAACACGGCGACAGCGGCCACCAGTTGCTCCTGCGTCACATCGGCTGTGCCGTAAAGTTGTACCAATAAACCCTGGAAGTCTTCAGACGCTTCTGAAAGAAGCAGCCCTTTGATCAGCGGACCAAAACGCGGCGAGTCAATTAAAAATTGCGCAACACCACCCCCCGGTGATTCCAGCGAAGCAGCTTGCACTGCATACATGCTGTCGAGTGCCGCTAAATCACCCCCCATGGTTGAATTGGTTACCGCTGCAAACTCAGCGCCTGTCATTGCGCCTAACGATACACCCATGAAATACACACGGCTTAGATCAAACTGTGCCGCACTCATGGTGGTCATATCATTAACCGCATTCAAGCCTAATCGCAGACCCAGTAAGTCAGACACACTCTGACGCACATTGTCACGGGCCGTTGGCAGCGACAGCAGGTTCATATAATGCGTTGCACTTACCGTTGTTGCATTAATTTCATCCGTACCGTCACCGTTTAAGTCAAAACCACGACTACCGTGGAGCGGGTGATCAATGGCAACGGTGGCAATACCAGCCAGTGACAACGCACCAGTAATCGCCAACATATCTTCTTTCTTGCTAGTAATGCCGTGCATCAAAATGGCTACCGGCCAACCCGCTTCTGGTTGACTGATTGGGAAGCCTAAGCCAGCTGCCACAGTGGGCTCTGGAACGGTTACCTGCACGTCTAACGCTTGAACTACATTTGTCTGTGGCACAGGGTTAAACTTCGTGATGTTCCGAGCCGAATCCAGCATTTCGCCATTTACACGAAGGTCGGCTAATCCGATTTGTTCGCACAAGGTATAATTGGGTCCTGGTGTCGCGGCCGCTAACGCTTCATCCGGTGCGCCAGCAAGCACAATGCCGCTATCACAGGCTGCTTGCCAGAATCCCGTGGTGGGTGCTAATGGATCTTCCGCAGAAGGCAACGCCAGGTAATAAGGTAACGAAACACTGCCCTGATAATGAGATGCAGCACAGAATGGACCCGCCTGGGCTAAAATGCCTGTCGAAACACCCACCGCAAAATCATTGAGTGCTCCCCAAGTACCCGCCATCGCACCAGACGAAGTGCCAATTAAGCCCGAACAGGTTTGTAAACTGTCAAACCCGCCCGCGGCCAGCGTGGCTTCAATGGTAGGGATAAAAGCAGCGAACGCTTCAGGTAACGCCGCAATACCCTGTTGAACCGCACCCGCTAACGTTGCATCGTCAACCAGGTTTAGCGCTTCCATCGCATTGGTCGCGCCCTCGGGATCAGTAATCGTGATTACCGGTAATGCTTGCGCTGCGGTAGGGTCTCCCGCTGCTGCACGGCCAGCAAATTCTGCCACCATGACACGCTTCACCGAGTTCAACGCAATGTCTGTGCTTTGGGTGGTAAAGGCCGAAACATAGCTAATATCTTCACGGGCGTAGCCCATATCAATGATGGGATCGACCAAGGAATTAACCAATGTTTGTAACTGCAACTGCGCCGATGAACTCAGTGGCAGTGTATTAATATCCTGTCTCACTAACTCCCAGGATGTTGAACCCATCACACCATTACCACTGCTGTCTTTTAAGTCGGTTGTCATGACCAGCATGTAACCTTGTGCAGGTTTCAAAGGGTGCAGAGGTACCACAGAAATCGTGTCGCTATCGACCAGTGACAAAACATAGTCCACGCCATACTGAAGCTGATCACCTACTTTACAACCCGACGATGGAATGGCCAGACTGGCACAATCAGGATCGCTTTGATCCAAACCTAACGTCGCTTCAAACAACATAATCCCATCAGCCAACGTCGAAGCATCGAGAGAAACGCCGCTCGGCGTCGTCACCTCAATAACAAACGGATGTTGTGTTGACCAACCATCTAACACATTCAATGCGTTTTGTGGATCGGAAAAATCAGATGGGTCGGCTACAGGAATATTGAGCGTGTAATCAAAGAAACCGTCATCACCGGGCAGCATGAGTAAATCGTTAGGAATGTTGAGATCGCCCGCTGCCGGGTCAAAAACAATGCGAGAAAAAGGCGTCTGGACCGGCGTATCAGCCTGAATGTCCTCGAGTGTGTCTGAGCCACCACAACCCGTTAGACCCAGTGCCAGGGCCACACTGGTACTAATAAAGAGTTTTCTCATTTTTTCTCCCTTAATAGGCTTTGTTGTTATTGTGCTTCATGGATAAAGTCATGCACGAGTCACTGCTTGATAGAATTATATCGTTGTAAAACAACCACCGTTCAAACAAGTATGACCAGTTGAGTATGGCTTAATATTATGAGCATTACCCAAATTTTGCAAAGGTTTGTTAACAATTAGTAAATTAAATTTAATAACCTGAATTCTTCAGGGAAATTTCATGACTAATGGTTTACAAGTGCATGACGCTGAGTATTATCAGGTCACTCAAGGCGCTGCGCCCTCAGTAGTGTCGAATTCAAGGTTAGAATCTATGCCCACTAAATACCAGGCAGCTGAAGAATTACTCGAAAATAAAATTATCCTGATCACTGGCGCAGGAGATGGTATTGGCGCTGAAGCAGCCAGAACTTTCGCCCGTTTTGGTGCCACCTGCATTTTATTAGGTAAAACGGTATCCAAGCTGGAAAAAGTCTATGATGACATCGTTGAGGCCGGAGGCCAGCAGCCAGCCATCATTCCGCTGGATTTAAAAGGGGCGACAGCGAAAAACTATCAAGATATGGCGCAAACCATCATTGATCAGTTCGGAAAGCTTGATGGTGTATTACACAATGCCTCTATGCTTGGTCACTTAAGTGCTTTCTCAGACATTCCAGAAACGGAGTGGATGGATGTGATGCAGATAAACGTAAACAGTGCGGCACTGATGACGCAAGCGTTGATCCCTGCGCTTAGAAAAGCGCAGCATGCTTCGGTAGTATTTACCAGTTCGGGTGTGGGCAAAAAAGGCCGCGCATTTTGGGGCACGTACGCCGTGTCTAAGTTCGCGACAGAAGGTATGATGCAGGTATTGGCTTCAGAATTTGAAAACAGGGGGTTACGTTTTAACTGTATCAACCCTGGTGCCACCCGCACCAAAATGCGCGCTAGCGCCTATCCTGCGGAAGATCCAATGACGCTGAAAACCCCTGCCGACCTGATGCCAGTTTATCTTTATCTCATGGGTGATGACAGTTTGAACGTAAATGGCCAGTCAATTGACTGTCAGCCGAAGTAACGAAAGCAGAAACAGAACTTTTTTAACATTAACATGAATCGGGGAGCTTAGCGCTCCCCGTTTTATTGGGTGACTCAGATGACAGATTTATCACAGTTCTGCTGCAGTTTCATCATCGCCTCGGCAAACGCTTCGCCAAGATGAACATAACCTTCTGAAGTATAGTGCCAGCCGTCTGCTATATGCTTTTCATTATCGAGCGTGGTGACAAACGCAGCACAGACATCGTTATCAACAAAAGACTTTTGCGCTTTCTGAACAATCCCGTGATAATCCATGCGCTTGCCGTCAGTTTCATCCATACCAGAGTCCGTTATTTTGCCAATGACTACCGGCAAATCATCATCCCGCAATGCAGCGCGGATCAGTGTCATCAACTGCTTTAGGTTTGCTTCATAAGCTTCTGCCACTTCCTTACTTTCCGCTGCATCAGACTCTCCCTGCATCCACACGATGCCAGCAGGCACCAGCGTATCCAGCTCACCATCTAAATCGATATCAGTCGGCTCAAAAGCATGGCGTAAGGCGGTCAAAAAATGATCGTATTGATTAACCCCAGTTTTCTCTTTGTAAAAAGGAAACCAGCTGCCGTGACCCACACCTTCGGCAATGCCAGAACCACCTTTAGCATACTTGATAATGGCTACAGGTTGATTGCCGTTTACAGAATAGAGCTGATGGCCAAATGAGACTTCTGGACCAAACGTATCACTGTAGAGACTTACCCGGCCATTGGATTTAAATCCGGTGCCCGTACCTGGCTGCAACGGCGCCCACACGCCTTTTCCGCCGCTGGCATCATCATCTGACACCGCATTGCCGGTGAACAAAAACACACGCTCTGCAGGCTTGCTATGTAATGGCTCGAGATCTTTGCTCTTGCCATAGCCCTCCATGTTTGATTGACCGCCTAAAAAGTACACCGGAAAGGTTGCTGATACCGCTGAAAAAGATAAAAGTGTGGTGATGGCCAGAATTCCGCGTTTCATGATGTTCCCTGTTATCAACGATTTTTACCAGATTACGCAACCCTGCAGCCGGCATCAATCAGAAATACGCATAAAAAAACCGCAGCGATGCTGCGGTTTAAAATAAGAAACTAATGGTCAGTTTATGATCAGTAATTAATCGGCAATTTTCGCCCAGGAGTCACGCAAACCCACTGTTTGATTAAATACTTTTACGCTGTCGCTACTGTCTTTGTCTAAACAGAAGTAACCGGTGCGCTCAAACTGCCAGCCACCAGCGGCAGGATTCTCGCTCAAACCTGGTTCTACAAAACCAGACTTAACCACTAACGATTCTGGATTAATGGCGTCGACAAAGTTCTCTTCAGCAGCAGGATTGGGCACATTAAACAAACGGTCATACAAACGGAATTCCGCTTTATCTGCCGCTTTGGCATCAACCCAGTGAATAACGCCTTTCACTTTTCGGCCATCGGCCGGATCTTTACCCAAGGTTTCGGCATCGTATGTACAGAAAATGGTAGTGATGTTCCCTTCCGCGTCTTTTTCAACGCGCTCAGCTTTCACTACATAGGCATTACGTAATCGCACTTCTTTGCCAAGTACCAAACGCTTAAATTTCTTGTTCGCTTCCTCGCGGAAATCTTCCGCTTCGATCCACACTTCACCACTAAACGGAATAGTACGGTTACCCATACTTTCGTCATTCGGATGATTCGGCGCTTTGAGCTGTTCACTTTCACCGGCAGGATAGTTCTCAATCACCAGCTTAACCGGCTCCAATACCGCCATTGCACGTGGTGCGTTCACGTTTAAATCATCGCGGATACAGGCTTCGAGCATGCCCATTTCCACCATATTATCCATTTTGGTTACACCAATGCGCTTACAGAACTCGCGCACCGATGCCGGCGTGTAGCCACGACGACGTAAACCAGCGATGGTGGGCATACGCGGGTCGTCCCAACCATTGACATGATTTTCTTCGACCAATTGAATGAGACGACGTTTGCTCAACACCGTGTATTCAAGATTCAAACGGGAAAACTCGTACTGTTTAGGCGTACATTCTATGGAGATGTTATCAATGACCCAATCGTAAAGACGACGGTTATCTTGGAACTCCAGAGTACACAGTGAGTGTGTGATCCCTTCGATGGCATCTGAAATACAGTGCGTAAAGTCATACATTGGGTACACGCACCATTTATCACCCGTTTGATGGTGATGGGCAAACTTCACGCGGTAGATGACCGGATCGCGCATGCACATGAACGGTGATGTCATGTCAATTTTTGCGCGCAACGAGCACTGACCTTCGGCGTATTCACCCGCCGTCATTTTTTCAAATTCGGCGCGGTTTGTTGCTGCGTCGGTGTCGCGATATGGGCTATTTTTGCCTGGCTCGGTCAATGTACCGCGCAATTCCCGCATGGTTTCCTGAGAAGAGAAATCAACATACGCTAAACCTTTATCGATGAGTTCGAGGGCGTAGCCGTGCAGACGCTCGAAATAATCTGATGAATAGCAAGCCTCACCATTCCAGTCAAAGCCCAACCAATGAACGTCTTCTTTAATAGAATTAACGTATTCAATATCTTCTTTTGCCGGATTCGTATCGTCGAAACGCAGGTTGCATGACCCTTGATAGTCGCGCGCGATACCAAAATTCAAGCAAATGGACTTCGCATGACCAATGTGCAGAAAGCCGTTAGGCTCCGGTGGAAAGCGTGTTTTGATAGAATCATGTACACCCGCCGCAAGATCTTTATCAATGATCTGCCGGATAAAGTTGCTCGGATGATGTTCCGTTTCCGCCATTCGCCGTTTCCCCTTTATTGAAAAGTGTTTTTGCAAGTTATGTAATTGAGTATAACCCGTTGCCAGACAGGGCTCTATGATTAATTAAACTTGTCGTAAACAAGCGGCTAAAATACCATCGAATACGGGATAAGGGGCGATTAACTCAAGCGATTCCTTACAACTTCTGTGGTAGAATGCGGCTTTCGTCACTTTACGTTTTCCAGGCATGAAAGAAAAAGCCACGTCTTTTGATATTGCACATATGGCCGGTGTTTCGCAATCGACCGTGTCCAGAGCACTGAGTAATAGCCCGCTGGTGAATAAAGAAACCCGCGAGCGCGTTCAGCGTATCGCCAAGCAACTCAATTATAAAGTGGATAAAAACGCCAGCAACTTGCGAAAGCAGAAAAGCAATACCATTGCTTTATTGCTGTTTGAAGATCCCACCACCGACGATTCTTTAATAAACCCATTTTTTCTCAATATGTTAGGTAGTATCACCCGTGCCAGTGCGGCAGCAGGTTACGACTTATTGGTGTCGTTTCAGAATCTGGATAACGACTGGCACGCCGAATTTGAAGATTCCAAAAAAGCGGATGGCATCATTCTACTCGGCTACGGCGACTACACGGCATATCGCGATAAACTGGCCCAGCTCGAAGAGCAAGGCACGCACTTTGTCCGATGGGGAGCCAAAGACAACGACCATCCCGGTATCAGCATCGGCTGCGATAACTATCAGGGCGGATACGATCTTACCCGTCACCTTATTCAACTGGGTAAAAAGACCTGCGCGTTTATCGGTGACGCTGGCGGACACGCCCCCGAATTTTTAGCCCGCTATCAAGGATATCGCCAGGCATTGGTCGACCACGGAATCGCTGTAGATACATTTGTACGACTCGACGCCAACTCCACCGACGAAGCTGGCTATAACGCTACACAGACCTTGTTAAACACAAGCAGTCCGCTGCCTGAAGCCATTGTGTGCGCCTCTGATCTCATCGCCACAGGCGTGTTACAAGCCTTGAAAGAAAACGGCTACCGGGTACCGGGAGATGTGGTGGTAACCGGGTATGACAATATTTCTATTTCCGCCTTCACCACGCCAGCACTGACCACCGTGCAACAAGATACCCGGCTTGCTGGCGAGTTATTGGTATCCAGTTTACTTAAAGCCATCAATAAACAAGCCGTTGAAGATTACCTGATGCCAGGTGAACTCATTATACGCGAATCCTGCGGCGCCTCGCAGCATCAAGCGTAATCTCATCACGAGCCCAAACAACAAAAAGCAGTCGTTTCTGACTGCTTTTTTCATTGCATTGATCGTGAAGACTTATTTACTGATTGTTCATTTGATCAAGCAAAGCGTCTAATAAAGCCGGATTGGATACTTCACCTTCGTGTACCCAAACCTGTACCCCGTGAGCCGGTACTGCTGATTTAAGCGGATTACCGTCAACCGTAACCGATTGGTTACGTAGTTGCTCTGTCCATTTGCCATGTTGCATCATGCTTGTAATCGCAAAGTTTGCCGGGGCATCGCCCTTGTTGAGCAGCACTAAGGCCGTTTGCGCTGCATCTTCATCTTGTACCACGCGATAAAATGCCGCTCGGTCGCCTTCCAGCTCAAGCATGTACTGCAACCCTCGCTGCAAAGCAGGCGTTTTCTGTCGAACGTGAGCGATGGGCACCAATGCTTTATAAATGTCATGGTCAGGTGCGCTATCTACTTTGTCCTGACCATAATAATTCCGGTTACCACTGTGCTCAGCGGTACCGCGCATGAAGCCGGTTTCAGAGCCCATGTATACCACCGGAATGCCGCGGGACGTAAACAACCAATTATGCGCATCGATGAACCCTTCGTTGGTTGCATTCATTCTTGGCATATCGTGGTTATCGTAAAACGTAGTGAGATCGTAAGGGTTATGATACGGCCCATGGGTGAGATAAAGCGCTTCGCCTAACGCCTCAAAGCCCTTTGCTTCCGTTCCGAAAACCGACACCATCGCTTTTTGCATAGGGAAATCCAGCACACTGATATTGCCGTTCTTAGGCAACGTATGCTGAGCAATAAAGTTCGCATCGTATTGGAAACTTTCACCAAACATATAGAAGCCCGGATGTTGCTCACGAATGCGATCTGACATCACCCGCCAGAAGCTATGTGGTACGTGTCGTATAGTATCAATTCTAAACGCGTCTGCGCCCTGCTCTATCCAGTATAAATAGGAATTGATCAGATAATCCTGCACGTCCGCATTCGACTCATCCAGGTTCGACAGCTCCACTAAATCAGGAAAAGGATGAAAGAAAGCCTGCAGCGGATTAGAGGGGTCGAGTTCTGTAGGGTGAAGGTTGCCATGGTCAGCCACCAGCTTGCCGCTAGCATCATAGATTTCACCAAAGCCAGGTTGATCCACCGGCATAGTAAAGCTGGGTGAACCGTGATTTGCCACAATGTCGAATACTGTTTTGAGTCCGGCATCATGCATGGCACTGGTGTAGTCTTTCACTCTGAGGGAATCGCTGACCAGGTGCTCATCCGCTTTGTAAAAATTCGTCGCCCAATAACCGTGATAACCCGTTTTCCCACCATCTTTAAACTGACCACCATAGGTGATTTGTTCACTACCGGTAAAAGCCTGGTTCGGGTTATCAACGACCGGGGTTAACCACACCGCAGTGAATCCCATTGCTTTAATGAAATCGACATTGTCGACCACACCTTGTAAGTCTCCTCCCATGTAGCCCACGTTAGCATAGTGGCCGTCCGGTCCATCGAGTCGCAGTTCCCAGCTAGGATGCTCGCCACCCTGGGTTTCATAATTGTTTGTTGGGTCACCGTCGACAAAACGGTCAGTCATAATAAAGTAAATAGCCTCTGCGCTAAACGGCTCATTGGTACCCTGTAACACAGGCGTATCTGGCATAGCCTGCGCTGCCGCAGACTCTGTCGATGTGCTTTGACACGCTGATAAACCCGCTGCAGTGGCCAGCAGCATACATTGGGTAAGTTTTGATAGTTTCATTATAGTTCCTTGTCTACCGCCTGCTGACTATTGAGTTCGTTCTCGCGAACAAACAAAACAGCGATGGCGCCGCAGATCATCGATACACCAGCGACCAGAATGATATTGATCGCGGTGTTGTCAAACAGGCTGCTTAAAATCCAACCGGCAGTGAGTCCGGCCACAATTTGCGGAATGGCAACGGTAAAATTGAAGATCCCCATATACACACCGGTTTTTTCTGCAGGCAACGAACCTGCGAGCATGGCATAAGGCATGGCTAGGATTGCTGCCCAGGCGATACCCACACCAATCATCGGTATCACTAAATTGACTGCCCCTTGGGGCACCGTGACTTCGGTGATAAGCAAATTAACGTGTACGGCTTCCAGATCCTGGAAAAAGAGAAAACTGATGTAACCAATGCCACCTAACAACAGTGAACCGGCATAAATGGTTTTACGGCCAAAACCATCGGCTAAGCGAGCCAGAAATACTGAGAACACGGCCGCAAATACACTGTAGGCGGCAAACAATATACCCACCCAATCACCGGCAGCCCCTTTTGCAGCAACAACAAACTCGGGCATGCTACCTACCGACGCGATATAGGCAGGATCGAACCATTGTTTGTCTATATTCCATATGTGCTGGGTGATGGCGGGCATGGTATAGACCCACATGATATAAAGCGCAAACCAGGAAAAAAACTGCACCACCGCCAACTGCTTCATGGTGTCAGGCATGGTTTTTACCAGTGTCCAAAATGGGGTTTTCTCTGCCTGTGTTGCGTCGTCAACATTCAGCCCTTTGTAACGGGCATAATCTTCTGGTGCGTACTCTTTGGTTCGAATAACAGTCCAAATCACCGTTCCCAATAAGACAGTGGCGCCAATGTAAAATGCCCACACCACAGAAGGTGCCACCTCACCTAACGCAGCCGTATTATCCAAGCCAACCACATTGGTTAGAATGAAAGGCAATAAGGAGCCGATAACGGCACCAATATTAATCAGTAGCGCTTGCACAGAGTAACCGGCATTGCGCTGAGACGCGGGTACCATGTCGGAAACCAACGAGCGGAAGGGTTGAAAACAAACGTTAAAAGAAGCGTCCATAAGCGCCAACATCATCGCGCCAAATAGCATCGGGGCCATTAACGTAACAAAGAGTGGCGCATTTGGCATTAGCAACATGCCAATGGCCGCTGCGATGGCGCCAGCGAGAATAAAGGGGCGTCTACGACCTAACCGGTTCCAGGTTCGGTCTGATGCAGAGCCAACAATAGGTTGAATGATCAGCCCCATTATTGGTGCCACCAGCCAAAATAATGCCAGTGAGTGTAAGTCTGCCCCGAGGTCAGAAAGAATGCGACTGACATTGGCATTTTGCAGGGCAAAGCCAAACTGCACACCGAGGAAGCCAAAACTGACATTCCATATTTGCCAGAAAGGTAAGGTAGGTTGTGTTTTATTCATCTTATTCTCTAATTATAATTATTTGCTGATCAGCCACACGGTGGCCTGGTTCGCTGGCACCTTAAGCGTGCTGCCTAGCGCCTTGGTGGCAAAGCCTTCAGTGTCGACACGCTGAATTTGCGAGAATGTCGACAGGCGCTCATCGAAACGATGCAAATCGAGGGCTTTCTCGACGCCTTTGTTAAGCACGACCATGAGTTGTTGCTGGGTTTCTGCGTCGTGACGAAAATACACGTAAGCACCGTCGAACGGAACGAAATGCGTCATTTCCCCGCTAAATAATGTTGGATAAGATTGACGCAATTGCAACAAATTACGAATAAACTGTTGTGCATTTGTCTGTTCGGGGGTTAATCCCTGCCCCGTAAATCCGTTACTACTATCGCCCTTCCAGCCACCCGGAAAATCGCTACGAATGATCCCGTGGTCCTCCGTACCCGGGTTTTGCATTAACAGTTCTGTACCATAGAAAATCTGCGGTATCCCTCGGGTAGTCAGAATGGTTGTCATGGCCATTTTCCACTTATCAATATCATGGCCAAGTTGGGTGTAAATACGACTCATATCATGATTATCGGCAAATATGACTAATTTAGACGGATCACCATAAATAAAGTCGCCAGCCAGCACTTCATAGAGCTTTTTCAACCCTGTTCCCCAGCCCTCATCTTCATTAAGCGCGGTAACCAAAGCGGCTTGAAGCGGAAAATCCATCACCCCTGGCAACCAGGATTGATAACCGTCTTTACGCAAGGTGCCTTGCTGCCAATAGGAGGTAATAACAGGATTAACAGACCATTCCTCACCGACGATATTTAAATGGGGATATTCGGTCATTAATCGATGGGTCCAGGCCGACAAAAAGGCCTTGTCTGAATAGGAATACGTGTCTACACGGATGCCACTTAATCCCGCATATTCAACCCACCAAACGGCATTTTGAATGAGGTACGTGGCAAGCTTAGGATTGCTCTGGTTTAAATCTGGCATCGATGGCACAAACCAGCCATCGTTAAAGGCGGCTTTATCGAATTGGGTTCCATGAATGTCGTGCATGGTTTCGCGAATATGCGTGGTCGCGGAAAATTCCCCATCATGATGTATCCAATTTTCATCCGGTGCAGCGTTCATCCACGGATGATTGCCCCCAATATGGTTAAGCACCATATCCATGATGAGACCAATACCCTGCTCTTTGGCCGCAACACTTAATTTTTTGTAGTCAGCATTACTGCCATACCGAGGATCAATGTTGTAGTAGTCTGTAATCGCGTAGCCATGATAGGAATAGCTATCCATGGCATTTTCAAGCAAAGGCATTGACCAAATTTGGCTAAATCCCATTGTGCTCAGGTAATCAAGGTGATTAATTATTCCTTGAATGTCGCCGCCATGACGCCCGCCTTTATTTTCCCTGTCGAGTGCATCTTCATAACCATCAACATCGTCATTTTGGGTGTCACCATTTGAAAAGCGATCCGGCGTTAACAAATAAATTGTATCTTTACTATCGAACCCCTGTCGGCTGGCAGAACCCGTTTGCCGCGCATGCAACTCATAATCCAGCGTAATCGTGTCACCGGATTTCTTTTCAATAGTGAGTGACACCTTACCCGGTTTAGCATCGTCACTGATTTCTAAATCGACAAACAAAGTATTGTCATTGAAAGAAGGGACAACGCCTTTTACAACAACCCCCGGAAAATTTGTGGTAACAGTACCGTCTCCCACCCCCTCTTCTTCAATCAGCAACTGCAAATGACTTTCTTGCATGCCAACCCACCACATGGGAGGCGAAATAGTGGCAGCCTGCGATGCTGACGATAAGAAGACACTGGTTAAAATGCTTGAGGTTAAGCGGCTGATTTTCATACTTGGGGTTCCTGATTACAGCTTTTGTTTTTACATGCTGTTAACGATACGTTAATTGCTACGAGATACTACCTTGTACTGTCAAATCGCACCAAACCCCTGCATACGTATTCAAAGAAATTAGACAGATGCGTCTTTCGTGACTATATAAATACGTAGAAAGCGTTTGAATCTTTTAGATTTTTTACACGAATGCAACATTGCGACATCCATACTCAAAACACCCCAAATCTGAATCAATTAAGCCATAAATATAAATTATACCCACAATCCATATACATCATGGAATTATAAAAACTTAATCAATTAAGAAAAAAATAAAAAACTTCTTGCGAATTGTAAAAACAACGCCTATTGTTAACGCAATGTTGCAGCAATGCACATCATGTAAAAGCACAAAAGGGCACTACAAAATGAAGAAAACACAATTTTTTAAACCCGCTGTCCTGACGCTGGCTGTCAGCTCAGCGCTCTACTCTGGCGTAATCAGCGCACAACAAACAGAAAATGCTGATGCTAAAGACGTGGAAGTCATTGCTGTTAAAGGTATACGAGGCTCGCTGATGCGGGCTCAAGCCGTTAAGATGGATAACTCATCCATTGTTGAAGCAATTTCTGCTGAAGATATCGGTAAACTGCCAGACTCATCTATCGCTGAATCACTGGCACGATTGCCTGGTATGGCCGGTGAACGTGTAGGTGGTCGTACTTCCGGTGTTTCAGTTCGTGGTTTTAAAGAAGACTTCACCGGTACTTCATTGAATGGTCGTGAACTTATCGGCATTGGTGACAACCGTGGTGTGGAATACGATTTGTATCCATCAGAAATCATGACTGGTGCAACCATTTATAAAACCGCCGATGCCTCCCTGTTAGTTCAGGGTATTGGTGGTACAGTAGACCTGCAAACCGTGCGCCCTCTTGCGGCGCAAGAAACGCTTACCCTCACTGGCGTTTATGAAATGGGCGGCAACGACTCTGATAACCCGGAATTCGATAACACCGGTAAGCGCTACGCCTTGTCTTTCGTTGAAAAATTCGCCGACGACACCATGGGTATCGCTGTTGCTGTGGCGACGACAGAGTCACCACGTAACGAAAGGAAATACGGTGTTTGGGGCTACGGTGAAAACGAAAATACCGGTGCCATCGTTCCTTCAGGTCTTGATACGCAAGCAATTAGCCGCGTTCTGGAACGCGACACCTTCTCAGGTATTTTCCAATGGCGTCCTACTGACGATTTAGACATTGTGGTAGATGCGCTTAGCATTGATTATTCAGACTCAGGTGTGATTCGTGGTTTTATCGAACCGTTTGAGCTGGATGAAGCGGCGCAAAACGGTTCAGGCGTAAATACAACCGGTGTGCAACGTGCCGCCAATCCTGTTTTACGTACCGACCCTGCGCAGAAAGACGGTGAACTGACTACCTTTGGTCTTAACGTTAACTATCACCTGAATGATGAATGGTCAGTTACATTGGACGTTGCAGATAGCAGCTCTGAGAAACGCGATTTACGCGGTGAGTCTTATGCCGGTATTGCCAGAAGTGGCTCTGACATTGGCGATGGTGCTTCCCGTACGCGTAACTTCGAGATGAGCTCAGACGGTATTTTCTTTACCGGTTCAACAGGACTTGGGGCTTTTTCCGACCCGAGTCTGTTGCAACTTACCGGCCCGCAAACCTGGGGCGGCGGTATGGCAGCCCTTGCTGATGAATTCACGGCATTGGGTGGCAGTTTCGAAAACGCGCAAGACGGCTTCCTGAACTACGCGGATTTCGAAGAAGAATTAACCACGGTACGTCTTGAAACTGAAGGTCTGGTTGAATGGGGTATCGTCAATAAAGTCAATGTAGGGGTGGCATACAGCGATCGCTACAAGATGAAAGACAATCGCGGTTTCTTTGCTACAGCGTCTAGCTTCCCTGATTCGGAAGCCATTCCAAGTGAATATTTATACGACGGCTTAGCCGACCTCACATGGGCAGGTCTTGGTCAGGTTGTAGCTTATAACGGTTTCGCCCCTTACAACGATGGCGAATACACGCTGAACGATGCTGGCTTACTGGAACCAGATCGTCTGGGTGACACGTTTAAAATCTATGAAGAAGTGACAAGCCTGTTTGCCAAGTTTGACTTTGAGACCGAAGTCGGTGGTTTCCCTGTAATGGGTAACTTCGGTGCGCAATATGTGCAAACCGATCAACGCTCTACCGGTTACATCGGTATTGTTGGCGAGAACTTCAAAGTGTGTGACGCTGACAATAACAACGTTATCGACGCCGATTGTATTCAAGATATTTCTGATGACTACTCACACTTCCTGCCAAGTCTGAATGTAACGGTTGAAGTGGGCGACAACCAGTTCTTACGCTTTGCAGCAACGAAAACCATAAGTCGTGCGCGTATTGACCAGATGAAAGCATCAGGCTTTGTGAAGTACGATCAAAACCTTAACCTGGTCGCGATCCCTAACAACCAGGCTGCAGTAGACCAGTACGGTACACCATGGTCTAAGTTCCAGGGCAATCCGCGATTACGTCCGCTGGAAGCGAACAACTTTGATATTTCGTTCGAGAACTACTTCGAAGACGAAGGTTACATCGCCGTAGCCATGTTCTATAAAGACCTGGTTAACTGGACACGTGACGGTAACCTGACCATTGACTTCACCAACGATGAAACAAACGGTGGCGCGAATTATTACATTCCAAGCTTCCACAACAAGGAAGTGATCGCCGAAGAAGGCTTGGTGGGTCCTGATGGTACTTTCTACGCTCAGGGTACAATTTTAACGCCCCCTGACACTGGTACATTCTCGTTCTTCGAAGATGGCCTGACAGGAAGCGTGAAAGGTGCTGAAGTAACGGCGCAAGTTCCACTGCGCATGGTTACTGACGTATTAGATGGTTTTGGTGTGGCTGCCTCTTACACCTACATCGATGCTGAGTTAAACGACGGTACAGCCATTCCGGGACAGTCTGATAGAACCATGTCACTCACCGCTTATTATGAAAAGAACGGCTTTGAAGTGCGTGTTGCTGCAACAGACCGTGGTGAGTTCCTGACTTATCAACGTGGGGGCTCAAACAAAATTGAAGCCGCTACCCGTGACGGTATCACTCAGGTCGATGCACAAATCAGCTACGACTTCGAAGACAGTGGTATTCAGTATCTGGAAGGCTTACGCGTTTCTTTACAAGGTACCAACCTGACCGATGAAAAAGAAGAAACCCGCGACAGCAACGGTATCGTAACCCTGCGTCGTGAGTTCGGTCCTTCATACATGTTGAACTTCAACTATTCTTTCTACTAAGTCGTTAACCATTGGCACCGGTTTTAACCGGTGCCTGGTTCATTGTCGGGGAATTTACTTTCCATATTGCGCAGGCAAATTCCCCTTCTTTCATTTACTCACTTGCAAAACTCTTAATATACTTTTTTACGTAGCTAATAAATGGATTCGCGTATGAGCGCTCACATTCGCAAACTTGTTGTCGCTGGCGGCGGCACCGCTGGCTGGATGGCAGCCGCACTGCTAAAAAAAGTACTTGGTCACCTGGAAATCGAGCTGGTTGAATCTCAAGATATTGGCATCGTTGGCGTAGGTGAAGCCACCATTCCACCTATTCAAACATACAACCAATTCCTTGGGTTAGATGAAAAAGCTTTCCTGAGCGAAACCAACGCGTCAATCAAACTCGCTATCCGCTTCGAAAACTGGAAACAAAAAGGCAGCAGCTATTACCACACTTTCGGCGCTCCCGGTGCGACGGTCGGCTTTGTTGGCTTCCAGCATTATTGGTTACGGGCAATGAAAGCGGGCCTGAACAAATCATTCTGGGATTACGACCTCAATTATTTGGCGTGTAAAGCAGGTACATTCAATAAAATCCAAACAGACAATCCAGTTTATCAACTCCCCTACGCTTACCATTTTGATGCCACTTTGTATGGTCAGTTTTTAAGACGATTGGCTGAAAAATCAGGCGTGGTGAGAACCGAAGGTAAAATTGAACATGTTAAAACAAACCCAGAAACCGGGTTTGTGGAGGCGTTGCAACTTACCAGCGGTAAACAAATCCATGGCGACCTGTTCCTCGACTGCACCGGTATGCGTGGCCTGCTGCTACAAAAAACACTCGGCGTTGAATACGAAGACTGGTCAAAATGGTTGTGTGCAGATTCAGCCCTCGCCGTACCTTCCCAGCGCCATGAGAAAACCGCCCCGTTCACTCGCAGCATCGCCCACGAGAGTGGCTGGCAATGGCGAATTCCGCTAACACATCGA
>Ga0208204_100214_pt1 | contig 19958 bp, 16 predicted proteins | sample DeeseametaMP2252_FD_184173 | JGI IMG/M metagenome (GOLD analysis project Ga0208204, IMG submission 184173) | Marine microbial communities from the Deep Pacific Ocean - MP2252 (SPAdes) | ecosystem: Environmental > Aquatic > Marine > Oceanic | place: West of El Salvador, Pacific Ocean | collected...
GATAGACGTGGTACGCAGGCCTGGTGTACCACCTACCGGGTTTTCGGTCAGCGGGTCGATATACGTAGAAGACGAGACTTCACGCAGATCAGGACGCACTACCGTTTTACCGTAGCTGAAACGCAGCTGCATGTCTTCCTGCAGGAAGTATGTTACCGCCAGTGACGGATAGAATGCGTCTTCCTGGAAAGCCAACTGTGAACGGTCTGCTTCGTCAGTTAAGTCGAACTGGTTGGTACGTGGATCGAACGGGACAACCGCCTGGCGGAAGTCTTCGTAACGTACACCACCACTGAAACGCCACAGGTTGTTCCAGAACAGGTCGGCTTCAAAGTAGTAAGCATCCACTTTCTGACCAGCGGCATAATCGTCACCAGCAACTGTGGTATCACGCAGCAGGTTTTGTGTGCTATAGCTGGCGCTATCGAGAACTTCATCGGTAAGGATGTCGTTAAAGTTGTAGCCTTCCAGAATAGACGTATCGGTAAACGCACGGGTACTGATGTCCAGACGACGGTTGTCTGCAACACGTGTCTTGCTCAGGAAGTTACCACCCGCTTTGAATTCCATTTCCCAGTTATCAATCATCAACGGGTAGTTTACGTTGTAGGCGAAGTTTTCTACGCGGTCGTGCAACGTTTGGAATGAATAGCGGCCAGCCGTAGTAGAGTTACTCAGGCTGCTTTCTGTTTCGCGATCGTACACGCCGTCGAGGTTGTCGTCTTCCAGCAGAAAACGCGCTTCCATATTGCCCGGTGCATCACGTGATGAGCGACCTTCAGAATATTTCCAGTCAAAACCAAGGAAACCTAACTCAGGGAACGTGTGTGTACCACGTAACTGGTTGGTAAACATTTTACGTTCTTCGTATTGCACTTCGTACTTACGCACGCGCTGGTTATCAGATAACGTGATGTTGGCAGTGTTACCAATCATGTCGCGGATCTGGTCGCGGGTATCGCTCAACACGATAACGCTATAGTCCACACGATGCTGACGATTGTAGTCGACACCTACGTTAAACAGGGTCGACCACTTCACCGATTTCTCAGTGGTGTTTACTTCGTCATAAAAGCGAATCATACGGATTTCTTCACCGTTACGCAGTGGCTGTTCGCCCACATACTCTTCGCTTACATCGGTAGAACGGTCGTAACCACTGGCAAGCAGGAAACCAAAACGCCAGTCGTCGTCATAATCAAAGCTGTTACCGATTGACAGGTTGGCTTTGTAATCCGGGTCTACGCTTTCCAAACGTGGATCGTAGTCACGATTCAAACCTTTGAACAAGGCAACAGACTCTTCCTGGCTAATGCCATCGAGGAACTGTTTGCTCTCCCACTGATCAACAATGGCTGCTGGCGCTGCACGAGTGCCATCATCTTCACCAAACCAATCATCACCGCCACCATTGTACTGGTAAGCGTCGTCAAAGTTATTGGTGTTTGAACCTAACTGGCCCTGAACACTGAAAACGTAATCTGAAGGAATGGTTTTCAGACGAATATCAACGTTACCACCACCGAAAGACGCAGGCATAGAAGGCGAGTAGGCTTTTTGTACCGACAAGCTTTCGATAATCGTAGATGGGAATAAATCCAGCGGAATAACGTTACGGGTTGGGTCAGGACTAGGCACAGCCAGGCCGTTCAGCTGGGTAGATGAATAACGTTCACCCAAGCCACGTACATAAATGAATTTACCGTCAACCAGTGTCAAACCCGTTACACGACGCAGGGCAGAAGCCGCATCGGAGTCACCGGTACGAGAGATTTGTTCCGCACCCATGATGTCAGCAACGAATGCCTGGTTTTTCCGTTCTTCCATTACTGCTGTTGCCGTACCTTTCAGACGGGTACCAGTGGCAACCACTTCTTCGATGACTTCCTCATCGTCAGCTTCCTGAGCAACTGCAGGCACGGTAGCCGCTGCGAATGTTGCCAGTATCGCCAGACTCAGTGGCTTGACAGGAAATCTGATTGCAGGCTTTTTCATTGTAAACCTCGTGGAAAAGCGTTCTTACACATCAACGTTTAAAAACGTTGCTTTTAATACTTAAAAAGCAAGCACGCTACTTTTGCTGCAACGTGCCTGCCTTGATGGAGGGATTAGGAGTGATTACTCCAGACCAACGGTCCAGCCAGCAGTCCAGTCGTCGTCTTCAGACACGGCACCAACAAAGTCCACGTTGTCGAAGAACGTATCACCCGTCCAGTCTTTAGGCGTTACCGCATCAGTGATGCTGTAGATGCCGCTTACGACTTCTGCCTGGGTAGCGACTACTGCGTTGCCAGTCATGGTGTTCAGGAACCAGTCTTCCAGGTCAGTCGCACCAGCGTCGAACTTGAAGTTCTCGTCGTTTTCACAAGCAATCACAGAGTTTGTGAAGGTTGTGGTGCCGTCAGTCAGGTTAGCCTGAGACTCAACAACGTTTTCGATTTCGAAACACTCACCCATGCCAGCAGGGCCAGTTACGATGAAGTTAGACAGTTGAGCGCCAGTACCTTCACGCAGGTAAACACCTTCTGAATCGTCGTCACCGTCAAAGGCATTACCAATGATAGTTACGTTAGACAGTGTAGGGTTAGACTTTGGCTCGTTCGCTGGGTCAGAACCGTCGTTGTCGGCTTCGATACCACGGTTAGCATCTGAACCATCTACCGCGTGGCGAACCAGTACGTACTGCATGCGACCCTGGAAACCATTATCCCAATCGATGCTGTCATCTTGGTTGTCAGTCAGTACTACGTACTTCATGTCAACGTTACCGCCGAAGAATTCAACACCATCGTCTGAAGACTTGTGGATTTGTACGTAGCTGATATCAGTACCAGAACCTACGCCACCCATAGTCAGACCTTGCAGTTCGTTATCAGGTGCAATCTCGAAACCTGAGTGCATGATGCGAACGTAGCGGATAGTACCTGAGTTATCAGCAGTATCAGTACCGCCGAATACCGCGCCTTCTTCTGCACCTTCGATTTGCAGTGAACATGCACCGGTTTCAGGACACTGGTTAGATGGCGCGTTACCCAGCATTACCAGACCACCCCATTGACCCGGCTCACCGGCATCAGACGCTACGTCAGCTTGTGAAGTAAAGGTGATTGGGTTAGCAGCAGTACCTTGCGCATCAATTTGTGAACCACGGCTGATTACCAGGTAATCGTTACCGCTTGCACCGTACAGAGTGACACCTTCTTCGATAGTCAGTGTTGCACTGTCAGTGTTGTCGCCACCGATGAATACTGCGCCAGACAGGGCATACATGTTGCCTTCAGTCAGCGTTACATCAGAAGTGATGCGGCCAGTTAATTGACAGGTAGTGGTGGTGCCGTCTACAGAATCAATTTCAGTGGTGCTTGCAGGACAACCGTCAACCGATTCAACAACGCCAGTAACTTCACCGCCGCCGAAACCGAATGCCCAGCCATCACGCCAGTCGGTTACGCCATCCAGCGCACCGATGTAGTCAGTGGCATCAAAGAAACCGTCGATTTGCGATGCGTCAGCACCTGCACCTAACAGTGGGCTACCAGACGTTGGTGAACCGTCTGCATTCAGTGCAATCGCTTCAGAAACGGTGTTGCCAGTCATGGTGTTTAAGAACCAGTCTTCCAGGTCAACGGCGCCGTCATCGTTCTTGAAGTTTTCACCGTTACGGCAAGCCATAACAGAGTTTTGAATAGTGATAGTGCCGTCGGCCAGGTTAGCCTGAGACTCAGTCACGTTTTCAACTTCAAAACACTCGCCCATGCCTGCAGGACCCGTCACAACCATGTTGTAAATCTGTGCACCGGTACCTTCACGCAGGTAAACACCTTCAGAATCGTCGTCGCCGTCGAAGTTGTTACCGATGATGGTCAGGTTAGAAATCATTGGGTTAGACTGTGGCTCGTTTGCCGGATCTGAACCGTCGTTATCGGCTTCGATACCACGGTTTGCATCAGTGTCGTCTGTCGCATGCTCAAGGAAAGCGTACTGGATTTTACCAGTAAAACCGTTATCCCAGTCTAAAGAGTCATCTTGTGCACCAGTAACCAGTACATATTTCAGTTGCGGGCTACCGCCGAAAAATTCGATACCGTCATCAGAAGACGCGTGTACCTGAATGTGGTCGATAGAGGTACCAGAACCTACGCCACCCATAGTCAGACCTTGCAGCTCGTTATCTGGTGCAATTTCGAAACCTGAGTATTTGATTACCATGTAGCTGATAGAACCAGAGCTTTCGGTATCGTCTGTACCACCGAATACCGCACCTTCTTCAGCGCCTTCGATTTGCAGAGAACATGCACCCGAATCAGGACATTGGTTAGAAGGGGCGTTACCCAGCATTACCAGACCACCCCACTGACCAGGCTGTGCGTCACCGCCAACCACGTCTTCGATAGAAGTCAGAATGACAGGTGCTGCTGCAGTACCGTTTGCTTCGATAGTTGAACCACGGCTAACTACCATGTAGTCGTTACCGCTACGACCGAAAATTGTTGTACCTTCTTCGATAACCAGGTTAACGCTGTCTGCGTTGTCGTTACCAAAGAATACTGCACCGTCCAGTGCCCATACGGTGTCGTTAGTCAGCGTGATGTTACCGCTGTCGTCAGCCATATCCGCAGTTAAGCGACCAGAAAGAACACGAACCGTTACATCGCTACCGAACGCGGTAGAAACCTGAGAGCTCAGGCCTGAACTTACTTCACCCGGCGCGGTATCTGTATCACCAGAATCGCCAGAACCTGAATCACTATCACCGTTACCGTAGTTATTTTCTACGCTGTTATCGATGTTCCCTTCTGAAATGTTGATATCGCCGCCACAGCCAGCTAACACGAGTGCAGTTGCAATCGCAGAAGCCTGAAATAAGTGCTTAAGTTCCATTCGTATCTCCAAGTGCGAATATGATTATGGATTTAGAAAACGCAGGAACTTTACCGAAGGTAAATGACACATTTGTTACACTCTGGCGTTGTAACAAAACTTTCACAGGAAAAAATGAACTTTTAGTATCTAAATGGCGTGAATCAGCACGTTTAAATAATTAGTGCATGATAAATAACAAGATTTCTGAATATGCTCTAATCAGGTAAATGCAAAACGCGGCTGTACAACCCGTGAATACTGGGAAATAGCCCTGTTAGGCAGGCACCGAATTAAACTAAAGTATGAAGCTTTAATGACAGTCTGAGACTACAGTTTAACGGCAGTATCTTCTAAATATCGGCGTTGGCGAAGCAATAAATCTTCGCGAACCGGAAAATAGCCGTCCTTGCTCACTTGCTCTTGCCCCTGCTGGGAAAGGACATAGCGTAAAAACTCTCTTTCCAGGGTAGGCAATGGTTTACCTGGTGCTTTATTCACGACCAGATACAGAAAACGGGCATAGGGATAGGTTTCATTGCGCACAGTTTGCGTGGTTAACGGTACCAGTGACTGCGCAGAGTCTCCGATAGCCAGGGCTTTAACGCCAGCGGTTTTGTAACCGTAGGCGGCGTATCCGATACCATCGTTGCTCGACGCAACAGACAACACCACCGAAGCAGAGCCGGGCTGCTCGTTCACCGTGGCGCGAAAATCTCCGTCGCAAAGCGCCATCACTTTAAACAACCCATAGGTACCGGAAACCGAGTTCCGACCAAAAATACGTATTGGCGACACGGTGGCGTTCTGATTTGATAAAAGCTGTGACCAGTCGGTAATGGCTTCCCGTGCACCGCAGAATCGGGTGGTTGAGAAAATACCGTCGACTTGCTCCAGCGTAAGCCCTTCAATGGGATTCTTGCGTTCGACGAAAATCGCGATGGCATCCATGGCAACCCTGACCACCGTGGGCGGATAACCATGCTCGCGAACAAAATCGCGGATTTCAGAGGGTTTCAATTCACGACTCATGGGGCCGATGGTTGCAGTGCCTTCGGTAAGTGCGGGTGGTGCCGTAGAGGAGCCTGAAGCCTGGATCTGAAATTTGACCTGAGGATACATCTCCATGAATTCCTGCGACCACATGGCCATCAGGTTTGCCAGGGTATCTGAGCCAACTGAGGTGATTTTACCGGCAACGCCAGGGCTTCGGGTGTATTCAGGCACAGATTCCTCTGCACAAACCCGAAAAGTACTCATACACAGCAAAGCACTGACTAACACCTGACACCAACGGCTCATGACTTCTCCGTAATCAACTCTTCATCCAGCAGGAACGAAAACTGACTGCCCTCTCCTACGGTACTGGTAATATCCAGCTGAGAATTATGATGGCTGAGCACGTGTTTCACAATAGACAAGCCCAGACCGGAACCGCCGGTTTTTCTTGAACGGGCTTTGTCCACCCGGTAAAAGCGTTCAGTGAGCCGCGCCAGGTGATTCTGCTCAATGCCGTCACCGTTATCAATTACGGCAAATAACGCATCGTGGCCTTCACGTCGCCAGTGAACATTTATATTACCGCCCGGTGGCGTGTAGTGCACAGCGTTGAACACCAGATTCGAGCATGCACTGCGCAGCTCTGTTTCCACACCAAATACCCACAGCGCAGGGTCGATATGGAAAGTAATAGTATGGCATTTATCGGCATTAAGCGTTGCCGCTTCTTTTTCCAGCTGAGCCAGCATGGCGGGCATATTCACTTTATTTTCGTAAATCCGCTCTGAGCTGGCCTCAATGCGCGATAACACCAACAGATCTTCAATCAAACTCTGCATTCTCTGGGCCTGCGCAGACATCTCTTTCATCGCCTTTTGCACCATCGGGTTATCTTCATCTTCTGGCAGAATTTCCAGATAGCCCGATAACACGGTAAGCGGCGTTCTGAGCTCGTGAGACACATTCGCCACGAAGTCTTTCCGCATTTCTTCCAACTGAGATACGCGGGTTACGTCTCGGGCAATAAGCAGCAAGTGCTCCTCGCCGTAAGGCATGATCCGGTATTCAAAGGTTTTGTTGGGGTTGGTAGGCGCAGGTACTTCAATAGGATGACTAAAATCCCCTTCATGAAAGTAGCTGATGAAATCTGGATGACGGATAAGATTGTCGATGCGGGTGCCTGCATCACCGGGCCATTTTAAACCCAGCTCCAGTCGGGCCAGCCGGTTACACCAAATAATACTGGCTTTGGAATCCACTACGACGGCGGCATCGGGTAGCGCTTCAGAGCCTTCCCGGAAGCGTTTTACCAACTCACCCAACTCTTTGCGTTTATTGCGGTTTCGCCGCTGCAGGTAATAAATGCCTTCGTAAATATGTTCCCACACGCCACTTACGGTAGGTGGCGACATTTTACGACTGTGCCATAGCCAGCGATTCAGCTTGAACAGCTGCCAGTAATTGACAATCAACAGGCCCACCGCCCCTAATGCAATAGCAAATAGCATGTCGTCGACATACAACCCCACCAGCGCGAAGACGAGCAAATACGCAATCAGGCGAATTGCACTTCGTAGCCATGAAAAGGGATAGTACATGAATCAGAAGGCCTTGATTTGAGTGGAAAAGGCTATTGTGACAATGATAGACGACGCGCGCAATGCGCGTCGACAAACATTATAGTTTGGTGGAGAAACGATAGCCTGCGCCACGAACAGTTTGAATCATCGCGTCGTGGCCATGACGAGAAATCGCTTTTCGCAAACGACGAATGTGAACATCAACCGTACGATCTTCAACATAAACATTCGTGCCCCACACGTTATCCAGCAGCAGTTCACGGCTGTAAACACGTTCGGGGTGGGTCATAAAGAAATGCAGAAGCTTAAACTCTGTTGGTCCCATATCCAGCGGGTCGTTGTTGGCCATTACCCGATGTGAAATCGGTTCCAGCTTAAGACCATTGAACTCGATGGGCTCTTCGTTAGAGGTAGGCGTTACCCGACGCATCACCGCTTTAATACGCGCAATTAGCTCTTTTGGTGAAAACGGCTTAGTGACATAGTCATCGGCACCGGCATCCAACCCACGGATTTTATCTTCTTCCTCTCCACGGGCGGTTAGCATGATCACCGGAATGTCACGGGTAAACTCGTGTTGCTTTAATCCTTTCGCTAACTGAACGCCAGAACCACCCGGCAACATCCAGTCAAGCAATATCAAATCCGGATACGGCTCACAGATTTTCTGCTGTGCGACGTCGAAATCTTCGGCTTCAATCGTTTCATAGCCAGATTGCTCAAGCACAAACTTAAGCATTTCGCGGATCGGCGCTTCGTCTTCTACTATCAAAACAGTTCGAGACATTGATATTTTCCTGCTCATTACAAAACGCCGCTATTATTGATGTGGTCTGTGACAGTTTTATTAAAACGATTACATTTATGTGTCAAGGATATTACGACGAATTATGCTTAAGTGTAATGCCGGGTCGCTTGTTAATTCAGGCTTTTCCGCCTATTCTGTGTACCGGGAATAAACATTAAGGTTGGAGTTGGATGTCCAAGGTTAAGACAGGATTGTCACGTAAGCTGCTCACACGTGTATTGTCGGTTTATTTCATCCTGACGATTATCGTCACAATTGGCCAGATCTTTACCGAATACCTGAGCACCAAGGACCACATCGAAAGCGAGCTTCGCACGCTGAAGAACACCTTTGCCGAAAGCCTTACCCGGGCCAACTGGGAACTGAACAAAGTACAGGCGCGGATTATTTCTGAAGGGCTAACTAAGCTGCCCATCGTTGAGGGCGTACAGGTTCGCGATGAAAATGGCGATCTCATTGCCGACGAAGGCCGCACCATCCCCAGTGACGGGCAAACGGTTCAGGCAGGGATAATGCGCGACCATCCAGGTGGTGTTTTCAGTTACAGTTTCCCTCTTATCTTTGAATTTTCTGGCCGTCAGTCTTATGTTGGCGATGTCACCCTTTACTCCAGTTTCGACATTATTCTCAGTCGTATCGAAGTGGGGATTTTCTTCCTTCTTGGAAATGCCATCATCAAAACCGCGTTCCTGGTGTTTCTGTTCATGACCGCCTTCAAACACATGCTTTCGGAGCCATTGTCTGAACTTAGCAGACAGATGACGTCTTTCGACCCTGAGCACCCTGAAGAAGCCAAAATTACGGTTATTGATAATGATGACAACGAGTTACGTATGTTGCAGCACTCGTTTAATCAGGTCATTGATGATTTCATTGTGTCGCAGGCCAAGCTCACGAGCGCCCGTGAAGCACTGACCCAGGCCAACCGCAAACTCGACGACCAAAATCTCATTCTTGAACAGGAAGTGGCGAAGAAGACTGCGTCACTGTCTCAAATCATGCTCGACCTCGAGCAGCAGAAAGACGAACTCATCGCCAATCAGCGGGAATTAAGACAAGAAAACGAAAACCGGCAGTATATTGAAGATGAGTTGCGCAAGCGTAATGCGGAATTAGCCAAAAATAACGAAATGCTGAACCTCATTAAGGATCAATTGGTTGAATCGGAGCGTATGGCTTCGTTAGGTGGCCTGGTTGCCGGTATCGCCCACGATGTAAATACGCCGCTGGGCGTTGGCGTTACTGCCGCCAGTTACCTCAGTGAACGCATCGATGCCTTGCGCCTTGCCTACAATGACAAAACCTTGTCGAACAAAACCATGGCAACCTTTCTGGATGAAGCAGAACAATCAGCCAGTTTGCTAATGGGTAACCTGAATCGGGCGTCTGAGTTAGTGGCAAGCTTTAAACAGGTAGCGGTAGACCAAACCAGTGAAGCGCAGCGCACATTCAACTTAAACAGTTATTTACACGAAATCCTGCAGTCGCTGAAACCCACATTTAAAAATACCCAGCATGAAGTGAGAATTCAGTGCCCTGGTGATTTGTATATCACCTGCGCGCCGGGTGTCATTGCACAAATCACCACCAACATGATGATTAATTCATTAATGCACGGCTTTGAAAATAAACCCGCCGGACACATTTCCCTGACCATCAGCCGCGACGATACCGATATCGTGATGGAATATCAGGACGACGGTAAAGGCATGGATAAAGCATCGTTAGAACATCTGTTCGACGCCTTTTTCACTACCCGCCGCAATCAGGGCGGCAGCGGTTTAGGCACGCACATCGTTTATAACCTTGTGACTCAAACCCTGGACGGCACAATTCAGGCATTTAGTGAACCCGACAAAGGCCTGCGCTACGTTATTCGCATCCCTGATCGTCAGGACTGATCCGTTTTATTAACTTAGATGATCGTTGCAGCCGATGCCCCGCATTGGTACGCTTGCCGACCTTTATAACAATAATCTGGATCAGGACATATTTTCTATGTGGTTCAAAAATCTCAAGGCTTACCAGCTTACCCAGCCGCTTTCTCTGGACGACGATGATCTCAGCCGTATGCTGATGGATAACGCTTTCCGTCCCTGTGGCAAACAAGACACGGCCACCATGGGTTTTGCGTCGCCGTTCGCACAAGCCGGTAAAGAAGGCGTGATGTTCCACAAAGTACAGGAACGTTACTGGATAACGCTGAAGAAACAGGAAAAAATTCTGCCATCTTCAGTGGTCAATGCCGAGCTGGCAGACAAGGTTGCGCATATCGAAGCCGAAACCGGTTCACCGGTAGGCAAAAAGCAGCAACAGGATCTGAAACAAGAAATTATCTTTCAACTGCTGCCACAGGCATTTGTAAGAAACACCTTTACCCATGGTTTTATTTCCATTCCGGAAAAAATGGTCGTTATCGACGCCTCTGCCGATGGCAAAGCGGAAGCTTGGTTGGCTTGTGTTCGTAAAGCGATTGGCTCGTTGCCGGTAGTACCTCTGGCCCGCCACAGCCTGCAATCTGAGTTGACACACTGGCTCACTGACGGTGCGCCAGACGGTATTGAACTGCTGGAAGAAGCAGAACTGAAATCTACCGACGATTTAGAAAGTGTCATTCGTTGTAAAAACCAGCCGCTGGACAGCGAAGAAATCACCATGCACCTGGATAACGGGAAGCTGGTGCAAAAGGTCGGCTTTGCCTGGCAGGAAGTCTTAACCGCAACTATTTCAGAAGACGGTTCTTTCAAACGGGTGAAATTTACTGATCGCCTGAAAGAGGAAACCGAAGACGTACCGAAAGATCAAGTTGAAGCACGATTAGACGCCGAGTTTGCACTGATGTCGGCTGAACTTTGCCAGTTCCTTGATTTCATGCGCACCACCCTGAAACTGAACGACGACTAACGTTAATCGTTATCACGGAAGACAAAATTAAACGGGCCTGTTACGACTAACAGGCCCGTTTCTTTTGGCATCTGGAAGGTAGTTTATGCTGACGCTTTCCCATGCATTTTCTGGTAAAGCTTATCTAACCCAAGTACACATAACCCCGCGAATAGCCCCCATACCGGTGCACCAAGCTGCGCCACGGTGATGCCCGAGGCAGAACACAACAACGTCAGTAGTGCCGCTTTGCGATGATCATGATTTTCCATGCTGCGAAGTAATGATGCCTGCAGCGTTGCAAGCAGGGCTAACCCTGCCAGAAGGTGCACTACCACTGGTGGCATTTGGCTGAACAAATACACCACCAGCGATGCAATCACGCCAAAAATCAGATATCCCACGCCGGCCATGATCGCCGCTTTGTAGCGCTTGTTTCTGTCGTCTCCCGCGTTCTCGCCCATGCAGATAGCCGCGGTAATTGCCGCCAAGTTAAAAGCAAAGCCACCGAAAGGAGCCGCAATCAGATTCACGATACTGACACCTGTAAGGATTTGCCTAACGTCGGGGTGGTAGTCATAGCTTTTTAATATGGCAATGCCAGGCAGGTTCTGCGATAGCAGCGTAATTATAAACAAGGGTATCGCCAGGCTAATGGTGGCAGAAACCGAGAACGTCGGTGTTACCCACTCAAGTTCTGGCCAATTCCATGCGAAATCCAGATTCGTACCAGTGCTACCTAACCCCACCGCCATAGCCACAACAAGCAGTACCAGCATAAGATAACGAGGGAAAAAGAGTGAACCTAATAAATACAGTGCAATGAAACTGACTACTATGATTGGGTGTGCGGCGGCATCGGTAAAAACGCCTAAACAAATGGGCAACAGAATTCCGGCCAACATCGCGGACGAAACAGCAGGCGGAATGCGCTCTATCTGGCTAGTGAGTGCTTTACTCCGCGCCGCAATGAATGCCAGTAAGGCTGCAGTGACAAACGCACCAATAATTTCTGCCAGCGAAAAGCCGCCAACCGCACCAATCAGAAATGCCGCGCCAGGTGTAGACCATGCGGTCACCACAGGTACTTTATACAACCAGGAAAAGCCGATACAGGTAATGCCCATGCCTAGCCCCAGTACAAGCAACCAGCTGACAATCATCGAAGGTGTGGCACCCGACGCCTTGGCAGCTTCAATAACCAATACAACCGCACTACTGTAGCCCACCACCACGGCGGTAAAACCCGCAGCAATATGACTGAGTTGTGGAAGAGATTTCGATGACAAGGCGGGCCTCCGGTGTTAGCATTTGCCAATAGACCTGTGCGCTATAACGCACACTTGCGAGCGAGTGTAACATCGTGCGCTATAACGCACAATGCGCTTAACATGGTGGCATGCAATATTTATCAGGATGCAAAACACAGATGAATCCTAACGAGGCAATTAACGCGCAAATATCCCGGACACTCAAAGCCCGTCGTAAAGAGCGCGGATGGTCTTTAGACAAAACAGCACAGCAAACTGGGGTCTCCAAGGCCATGCTAGGACAAATAGAGCGTCAGGAGTCTAGCCCTACCATTGCCACACTGTGGAAAATTGCCACCGGTCTGCAATGCTCATTTTCCTCCTTCCTCATACCCGGTGCAGCCGAACCCGCCACGAGCATGCCTTCTGAAAACGATGGATTTGCCGGTGACAACAATATGAAGGTGAAAACGCTCTTCCCCTATTCGCCTATCACCCGTTCAGAAATGTTTGAAATTACCCTGACAAATCACCACCAGCAATTATCAACACCACACCAAGCCGGCGTGCTTGAACATATTCATGTAATAGAAGGGAAACTTGAAATTTTACAGCAAGATGTGTGGCACCCTGTAACCACCGGTGAACAGTATTTATTAGCAGCCGATGGCGAACATGGTTATCGTGATTTAAGCGGAAAAACGCGCTTTATTGACATGATTTTTTACCCATAACCCCTGCGCGGGAGCATCGGGGTTGACGGGAAAACAGGTACCTGCCAGCGTTGCACAGATACCTGCCCGGAGTCGTTATGAAGAGAAGATCTGTTTAGCGTTGACCACCATTTCTTTAAACTCATCGGTGGTGAATTCTTTGATGTCTTCAATCACACCACGCTGAATTGCCAGATTAAGCACTGCGTCTTTCTGGTCGTCCATTTTACCGGCCAGCGCCGCGCCTACACGAACGAAATCCACATAAGACAGTTTTTCAGGTAGCACAGATAAGTCTTTCCACTGCTCTGCAACCATCACAAAATCGTCATCAAATTCCCACGCTCGCATGATGCTGCCACCAATACGGCAAGACAGCTTATCAATCGCCACATTCAGGAATGTCGGGTTGGCGAAAACTTCTTCATGGCGCTCGGCTTCAGTAAGAATGGGCAACACGCCGATATCGTGAACCAGCGCTGCGAGCGTCATGGTATCTAAACTCAGCTCACGGTTGCGGGTACGGTTGATATAGGTTTGCAATGCCGCCATAGAATAAGCGACCACTTTAACGGTTGCAGCCCATTCATTTTTCAGGTGCTTGGCTACCACGTCGTTTTTAGAAACAAATAGCTGCTCCATTGCCAACGCCGTAGAGATATTCTTTATTTGACGCAAACCAATACGGGTAACGGCTTGGCCAATAGACGTCACTTTTACCGTGCGTCCCAGGTAGGCACTATTAGCAATTTTTATCATTCGCATGCTCAGCGAAGGGTCTTTGCCAATAACATCACCCATGGCGTTCAAGTTTACATTCGGATCATCTGCGGCTTTACGCACTTTAAGTGCGATGGCAGGCAGCGTAGGCAGAACCAGCGTATCGTTGTTGATCTTTTCGACCAGAATAGTCAGAAGCGCGTTTTGTGTTGACATATACCTACCTTATATTGGTTTCCATGCGCCAGACGCTGTGGGGCGTGCAGGCAGAGAGGTATGAGTATGATTGGCTATCCGTTGCAAGCAAACGAGACGGCAACTCTTTACTAGATAATTAAAAATATATCAGCAGAATGGTGATTCTGCATCCCGCAATCGCGCATTTTCTTGCCATGTGCGCATACTGCGGTGTTTTTGCTAATACCAATCATAGTCTAAGGTGTATTGCCAGATGCGGGTTTTTAAGCATAAAGCACAGGATTTCTGTTTTGGATCATCCTGCCGTGTGTTCTTCTTCCGTTGCCCTCGTCAATATGAGAAATCCCTGATACACTCCGCGTTTGCATACGTGGTGTTGCGCGTTTTCTTTTACGTCGCGCAAATTAAATGGGAATTTGGTGTAACTCCAAAACTGTACCCGCAACTGTAATGACCCAGCAGGTCGAAGTCAGATACCAGCCATAATGTAGTGACTTAATTTCGTGCGGGAAAACACGAATACAGTTTTACTCCACACTTCAGGCATTGCTGAACGAGTAACTGCTTTCATACGGCTATGGCTGCCGGTTATCCCGCTAAGTATAATTTTAGTATGACGGGCATCATGTCTACCCAAGCGGCACTGCATCTTCAAGATGTCACCTATTCAATCAACAAAAAGCGAATCCTTACGGATATTTCGCTAGGCTTCGGTGCAGGCCTTTTCCACGGCGTGCTTGGGCCGAACGGTGCGGGTAAAACCACGTTATTGAAAATCATCACCGGGCAACTTCAGGCTGCCGGCGAAGTCTGTTGGCAAGGCCGCCCGTTATCAGATTATGCGCCTCAGGAACTTGCCCGTCATGTTGCAGTTGTGAACCAAATAAACGACTCCGTGTTCAGTCTGACAGCGAAACAAGTTGTAACCATGGGGTTGTTGCCGCATAAAAATTTGTTGTCACGTTATACCCGAAGTGATCGGACACAAGTGTTGAAGGCGCTGGATGATGTCGGTCTGGCAGATAAAGCCGAGCAACACTTCAGTGCTCTGTCTGGCGGCGAACAACAGCGCTGTTTGATCGCCCGGGCATTGGTTCAGGGTGCGCCGCTACTGGTTCTCGATGAACCGGTAAACCACCTGGATGTGTACTATCAGCATCAAATTTTGCACTTGCTGCATTCACTTTGCCAGCAACAAGGCAAAACCGTGGTGGTGAGTTTGCACGACCTCAATCTGGCTGCTGCCTACTGCGATAATTTGGTGCTGATGAAAGATGGCTTGGTGGCCGCATCGGGGGCCTCAGTTGAAGTGCTGGAATCCACCTTACTCGCCGACATTTTCAGAGTCCCTTGCACGGTGCATCACTCGGCAACACAAACAGCGCGGATTGAATTTAACCCGCCTTTTGCTGAATTTCAAAAAGCGTCGACGCAGGGAAAACATGATAGCTAACATGAAAGCGAAATGGATTGTATTGCTGCTATTAGCGATGAGTGCGCCCTTATTGTCGTTATTCTTTGGCGCGGCCTCGTTGTCGGCCGATACCATTTTTCAATGTGTATCAGGCAGTTGCGCCGATCCTATCGACAATACCATTTTCTGGGATATCCGCTTCCCCCGGGTCATGGTGGGCTTTCTGGTTGGCGCGGGTTTATCGGTGGCCGGCGCCACATTACAGAATGTCACTCGCAATGGCCTGGCCGACCCCTACTTATTTGGTGTTGTTGCCGGTGCAGGACTCGGCGCCAGTGTAGCAGCGCTGTTGTTGAATAGTCCTTTAGCCGCCAAATGGGGCTTGCCAACTGCGGCTTTTGGCATCGCCTTGCCCGTGTCGGCATTGATTGGGGCGATATTCGCGGTCATCATGGTACAGTTACTTGCGCGCTCTACTTTTGGTGGCCGTATCGAGCACATGTTACTGGCCGGCGTGGCGGTATCGTTTATGCTAAGTGCGCTGAGTCAGTTTTTATTGTTTGTCGGCGACCCATTCGCGGCAAACCAGGTGGTGTTCTGGCTAATGGGCAGTCTTGCCCGGGTTGAAAGCCACTATGCCTGGGTTCTCTTCGCGGTGGTTGCTGGGTGTACAGCCGCACTTTATCTTTTCGGGCCGCGTATTGACGCACTGCTTCTCGGCGACGACAGTGCCCGCACCCTTGGCGTCAATGTTGCCCACATGCGCATGCTATCTCTGCTTATTTGCGCCGGCCTCACCGCCGCTATTGTCTCTTACTGTGGCGGTATTGGATTTGTTGGCCTAATGATTCCTCATATTGTTCGCCGCTGGCTCGGTGTCACCAGCCGTACCTTATTCATCGGTTGTGCTCTTCTCGGTGGTTTTTTCATGGTGTGGGTGGACGTGTTTGCACGCACCGCACTGACTGGCCGGGAAATCCCGGTCGGTATTATTACATCTGCTATCGGCAGTCTTTTCTTCCTACTTGTAATGCGCCAGCGCCAGGCGTGAGGTAAGTAAACATGTCCATTTATAACAATCAGTTCTGGTCGATTGAGGCTGTAGATAAAACAGCGTTGCCTTTCATTCAGGCAGAAATCGACAACAAAACCAAGCCACCTGGTTCACTGGGTTTGCTAGAACCGCTGGCCAGACAATTGGCGCTTTGTCAGTGGCAAGGTGAGGTACGACCGGTGTACCTCACCAAACCCACCATGCTGGTATTCGCAGCTGATCACGGTATTGCCACCCACAATATCAGCATTGCGCCCCAGGCGGTGACTCACCAGATGGTATTAAGCTTTATCAATGGTGGCGCAGCGATAAATAGCTTCTGTGCATCTGCTGGACTTACGTTACAGGTTATCGACTGCGGCATACTCGAACCCATTGCTGGCAGTCATGATAATTTTATCAACAGCCGCATTGCCGCTGGCACGCAAGACATGTCCAAACAAGCGGCTATGACAGCAACAGAAGCTGAACTTTCTCTGTTACAGGGTGCGGAAGTGGCGAAAGCCGCCATTGAAGCAGGCGCGAACATTTTAGGGTTTGGCGAGATGGGCATTGGCAACACCAGTGCTGCTGCCGCGTTGTCCTGTTTACTTACCGGAATACCGTTAGATGAACTGGTTGGTGCGGGTACCGGAATATCAGAACATCAATACATCAGAAAACACGCTTTACTGCAGCAAACCATTAACCGCGTAACACAAAGCGCTGGTGAGAGCCCGATAAACGCCGAGCTCGCCGTGCAAGAAGCAGGTGGTTTCGAAATTGCCCAAATCGCTGGCGCCATGCTGGCCACCGCGCAAGCCAGAAAAGTGATTCTGGTCGATGGCTTTATCGTGACCAGTGCCGCCCTTCTGGCCTTGCAAATTGCACCTGAAATTAGAGATTACATGGTCTTCAGTCACTGTTCGGGCGAAAAAGGACATCGCCGGATACTGGAATACTTGGAAGCAACGCCATTGCTGGATATGGGACTTCGCTTAGGGGAAGGCACCGGTGCCGCACTCGCCATGCCTTTACTTAAGGCCGCAGCCGCCTTTTACAATGACATGGCCACGTTCGACAGCGCTGGTGTGACCTTGTAATGACAAACGTCCTCTCTGGTGTTCGCCAGCATGCCCATACCCTATTGTTAGCGTTAAGCTTTTTTACCCGTATACCGGTGGGCCACCGCGTTACTTACAGTAACGATGCTATGCACCATGCGGGTAAATACTTTGCGTTGGTGGGCTGGGTCTTGGCTGGCATTCTCAGTGCATGGATTTGGCTGCTTTCATCCCTGTTACCGGCTAGCGTGCTAATTTTCCTGGTTGTGTTGGCCAGCGTATTACTGACCGGCGCCTTTCACGAAGATGGTCTGGCAGACACGGCCGATGCATTTGGTGGCGGTCAAGATAAAGATCACAAGCTGATCATCATGAAAGACAGTCGACTGGGCACTTACGGAGTATGTGCACTTGTGGGGGCTTTGTTTGGTAAGTGGGTGTTGCTAACATCGCTGGTTGAGCAGCAATCTCTTGTGTTGTCATTATTCGTGGCTTACCCCCTTTCCCGCGCCTTTGCACTAAGTCACGTGCAGGATTTACCTTACGCCACTGAAAGCACCAGCGGTAAAATTGCCAAGAGTATGCCCTTTGCCACCCCCTATTCCGTTTCCGCAATGGCATTTCTGTTCATCACTGGCGGTATCGCGCTGCTTCTACTTCCACTTGGCACAGCAGTGCTTACTCTGGTGTCCTGCATACTCTTGCGCCATTTCCTTAAATACAAAATGCAAAAACATGTTGAAGGTTTTACCGGGGATACCCTTGGCGCAGCGCAGCAAATTCAGGAATTGACCATTTACCTGATGCTGTTGATAGGCGGTGTGTCGTGATGCATCTGATTATCGGCGGCGCCCGCTCAGGAAAATCCCGTTATGCACAGCAACAAGCTGTGCAGGCAGAGTCAGTAACGGCCAACCCCGTACACTACATCGCTACGGCCACCCCGTTCGACCACGAAATGCGAGAACGCATCGCGCAGCATCAACATGACCGCCCCGCGCACTGGCACACCTGGGAAGCGCCACTTTTACTGGCTGAGCAACTCTGCGAGCTCCCAGACAATGACATTGTGCTGATAGACTGCTTGACATTATGGCTGAATAACCATTTATACGAAGCACCAGCGCAAGACTTTTCAGCCTTATTTGATGCGCTTATTCTCAGCATGCAGCAGCGCCAGGGAGTGACATATGTGGTTGCCAACGAAGTGGGATTAGGAGTTATTCCTGTGGGCGATATCAGCCGCCGTTTTGTCGATCTGGCCGGATGGCTAAACCAAAAAAACGCCCAGTACGCTGACAAGGTAACTTTTATGGTTGCAGGCCTGGCGATGCATTTAAAAGGTAATGAATGATGGCATATGTATTTGATTTACTTCGACACGGAAAAGTAAACGGCCAGCCTGCGCTCTATGGCTCAACGGATATTAAAGTCAGTGAAGCGGGCCACGACCAATTGATGTCGCACCATCTCCAACTTGCCGGCGCATCACGCATTATTTCTTCGCCTCTTCAGCGCTGCTTGTACAGTGCCAAAGTACTCGCCAGCGAACTGGATCTCAAACTCAGTACCGCGCCAACACTGGCAGAGTGTCACTTTGGCGAACTCGACGGTATCCCGTTTGATGACATAACTGAACAATGGCCCTTGCTTGACGCGTTCTGGCAAAGTCCTTCCAGCCACACCTTGCCGGGGGCTGAATCGTTGCGCGACTTTCACAACCGGGTTGTGGGCTTTTGGGAGCGTATTATTGCCCGCCCCGGTGGCAATCACACCGTTTTGGTTACCCACGGTGGCGTGATACGACAAATTATTGCCAGAGTGCTTGGTCTCGACTGGACTTCACCGGCGCTGTATCAGCAACTTTCTGTTAGTCATGCAAGCCTTACCCGAATCACGCTTGCCGATTACCCCAGCGCCATACCGGTTATACAGTTTATTGGTTTGCCGCCAGAACAAGGACCGCTTAGATGACTCGCTGTAAAACATTAATGGTTCAGGGCACCAGCTCTGATGCGGGTAAAAGTATGCTGGTTGCTGCTCTGTGTCGCTGCTTAAAACAAAGAAAAATTCGCGTCGCCCCTTTTAAACCACAAAATATGGCACTCAATAGTGCCGTCACTGCAGAAGGTGGCGAAATAGGCCGGGCACAGGCTGTGCAAGCTCAGGCGGCAGGCATTGCGCCTCATGTGGACATGAATCCCATTTTACTGAAACCCAGTTCCGATACCGGCGCTCAGGTGATTGTTCACGGTAAAGCGATTGGTAATATGCAGGCTGCGCCTTATCACGATTATAAAACGGTGGCGATGAACGCCGTTTTAAGCTCTCACCAGCGATTATGCGAACAGTTCGACGCAGTTGTGGTGGAAGGCGCAGGCAGTCCGGCCGAAATTAACTTACGCGACCGTGATATTGCCAACATGGGCTTTGCCG
>Ga0208204_100215_pt1 | contig 19835 bp, 16 predicted proteins | sample DeeseametaMP2252_FD_184173 | JGI IMG/M metagenome (GOLD analysis project Ga0208204, IMG submission 184173) | Marine microbial communities from the Deep Pacific Ocean - MP2252 (SPAdes) | ecosystem: Environmental > Aquatic > Marine > Oceanic | place: West of El Salvador, Pacific Ocean | collected...
AGGCACCATTATTCAAGAAGCCCTTGCAGGAATGCGAGGGCTTTTTTGTTGTGCTGATTCGAGCCCAGTAGTCAGGTTCGATGTAGTGCTCCTTCCTAATTGCTTATCTGTTAAAGCGCAATTCGCTCAGCCTGCAAATAACTACGTTAACGTCCAGCTCACCACTATTTCATCCTCTCCCCCACTAGGGTATTGTTTTTACAAACAAGGAGATCCTGAAATGAACAAATTTTTGAAAACAGGTGTGTGCCTGGCGGTGTTAGGTTTTAGTAGTGCCAAGGCACTGGCTGAGCCGGTGGCGGTTGAGTCTGCAATTCAGGATGACCTTCCTCAGTTGATGGAGCTGTACAAGCACCTCCATGCGAATCCTGAGCTGAGTGGTTATGAAGTAGAAACCGCCAGGTTACTGGCCGACAAAGCGCGTAAGCTGGGTTTTGAGGTCACAGAGAAAGTTGGCGGCACCGGTGTTGTGGCAGTGATGGAAAATGGCCCTGGCCCGGTGGTACTTATTCGCGCTGATATGGACGGCTTACCCGTGGTAGAGCAAACCGGGTTGCCTTTCGCTTCTACGGTTACAGCAACCACCGATGATGGTGTGGAATCAGGCGTAATGCATGCTTGCGCTCACGATACCCATATGTCTGGCTGGATGGGCACCGCTCAGCAATTAGTGAAGTTTAAAGAGCAGTGGTCTGGAACGCTAGTAATGATCCTGCAACCCGCCGAAGAGCGAGGCAAGGGCGCTCGCGATATGCTTGCGGATGGCCTGTTTGAGCGTTTCCCGAAGCCGGACTACGCGTTTGCCTTTCATAACTCGGCTGCCATTCCAGCAGACGTTATCGGCTACACGCCGGGCTTCACCTTCGCCAACGTAGACAGCGTGGATATCAATATTAAAGGTATTGGTGGTCATGGTGCGTATCCACAGGCAACCAAAGATCCAGTGGTACTGGGCAGCCGCATTGTTACTTCACTTCAAACCCTGGTTAGCCGGGAGCTGGATCCTCTGGATTCGGCAGTAGTTACAGTAGGCAGCTTCATCAGTGGTTCAAAGCACAATATCATTTCAGATAAAGCGACACTGTTACTAACGGTGAGAAGCTACTCCGATGAAACCAGACAGAAACTGCTAGATGGTATTGCCCGTATCGCCAAAGGCGAGGGAATTGCAGCTGGTTTGCCTGATGACATGCTGCCGGAAGTGCTGGTGAAAGACGAATACACCCCAGCAGCTTACAATCCGCCAGAGTTCGCAGTGGAGATGACAGATTTCTTCCGCGCAGAAATGGGTGATGAAATGGTTACTGAAGTGCCACCAACCATGGCCGGTGAGGATTTTGGCCGATACTACCGGGCAGACAAATCTATTAAGAGTTTACTGTTCTGGGTAGGCGGTGTGCCAGAAGAACGCTGGAAAGCCGCTCAAAGCGGAGACCAAAAACTGCCTTCGTTACACAGCCCATTCTGGGCACCAGATGCTGAAAAGGTGATCAGTAGCGCCTCCGAAGCACTGACTTTAGCCACTTTGAAGGTGTTGGCGAAACCGGAGTAATTTAACAACAGTGGGTAGGGCTAGGTGTTTTAGTTAACTCCTGGCTCCTCTCATTCCGAATAAATTTAGGCGACTAAAAAACAAATAGCGATTAACGACAGCGAGTAAGACATAGCAAAAATCCACTCCCTTCGTGATTCGCGTTTCATATCTTCCTTGTGTTCTTCCCAACTTTTCATAATGTTCTCCATTAGTGAATTGGCTGATTAAAGCATAGTTTAGGATTTCACCTCGGGCGACTTTTTTATATTCATTATAAATCGGCAAGCATTCAAAACCTGAACCAATCCATCCTCCTTCCAGTAGTAAACAGAAAGTTAAAACAATACCAACAGCACGCAACTTATCTGTCACTGACAAGGATTTTTCATGAAAGGCAAAGCGAATAGCTCTACCATTCTTCTTCCTGTATTTCTTCCGGCCGTAGCCATTATTTTATTGTTGGTGATTGGTACCATCAGTAACCCCGATATGGCAGGGGAGGCATTTGATGCCACGCTCGCCTGGATCACCAAAACCTTTGGCTGGTTCTACATGCTGTCGGTGGCCATTTTTCTGGTATTCATTGTTGCTGTGGCGTCATCGAGTTGGGGCAACATTAAGTTGGGTCCTGACCACGCCGAGCCCCAGTACAGTTTTCCCGAATGGTTTGCCATGTTGTTTTCTGCTGGCTACGGTGTGGCGTTGCTTTACTTTGGCGTTGCGGAACCGGTTTTACACTATTCCTCACCGCCCGCAGGTGCGGCCGAAACTGTGGATGCCGCCAAGCAGGCCATGCAGATTGCGTTCTTTCATTGGGGTTTCCATATCTGGGCGATTTATGGGCTGGTGGGCCTGGTGCTAGCTTACTTTGCCTTTCGTCACGGCTTACCGCTTTCCATTCGTTCCGCGCTATACCCGCTTATCGGCGACAAAATTTACGGCCCAATTGGGCATGCGGTCGACGTGTTCGCGATTCTGGGCACACTGTTCGGTATTGCCACCACGCTTGGCTTGTCGGTCACGCAGATAAACGCGGGCCTGCATTATCTTTCAGACGATATTCCCATCGACATCATGGTGCAGGTGGGCACCATTGCTATTGTCACAGTTGCGGCGACGGTTTCGGTAATTGCAGGTATGGACAAGGGCGTAAAGCGCTTATCTATTTTGAACATGACCCTCGCTGTAGCATTGATGGCCACGGTGTTTATCTTCGGTGAAACGGTACATATTCTTGAAGCGTTTCTGCAGAACACGGGCAGCTATCTTAGCGGCATTGTAGAGCGCACATTCAACATTCAGGCGTATAGTCGAAGCGATTGGATTGGTAACTGGACCCTCTTTATTTTTGGCTGGACCATCGCCTGGGCGCCGTTCGTCGGCATGTTCATCGCTAAAATCAGCCGCGGCAGAACCATCCGTCAGTTTGTCTTCGGAGTTATGCTGGTGCCTACCATGTTCACCTTTCTTTGGTTCTCCGTATTTGGCGATACCGCGCTGAACGCCATCATGAACGAAGGCGTGAATACATTGATCACCGATGTGCAGGATAACGAGGCCATTGCGCTATTTAAGCTTTACGACTTACTGCCGGGCTCGTCGATCATGTCTGCCCTTACGGTGCTGCTCATTATCACATTCTTCGTGACGTCTTCAGATTCTGGTTCTTTAGTCATCGATTCCCTGGCTTCAGGAGGTAAGGAAGAAAGCCCGGTATGGCAGCGTATCTTTTGGGCGTTTCTGGAAGGAACGGTTGCCGCAGTGCTGTTGCTGGCAGGCGGGCTGAGTGCGTTGCAAACCATGACGATAACCAGTGCACTGCCGTTTGCCGTAATCATGCTAATGGCTGCTGCCGGATTGTGGCGCGCGCTTATCATCGAAGGTTATCGCAACAACAGCCTGCAGGCGAACACGCTCAATCGCAATCGTGGGCGCTCTACAAACCTCAAAGGGCGCCTGGCGGCCATGGTGGATTACCCGACCCGCAAAGAGGTGCACGAGTTTATTGAAACGACCGTGATTGAAGCCATGAATGAAATGCAGACTGAGCTTAAACACAAAGAGTGGGATGCAAACGTGGAATTCGATAGCGAGATGGGCCGGGCTATCTTTACCGTTGAGCGCCACGAGCACATGGACTTTATTTACGACATCCGCATGACCGAGCATCTGGTTCCGGGTTTCAGCTATGCTGAACTGCGTCACGAAGACGATGAATCCGAAAAGTACTTCCGCGCAGAGGTATTCCTGCGTCGGGGTGGCCAGGCTTACGACATTTACGGATATGACAAACAAAGTATTGCGAAGGATATTCTGGATCAGTTCGAGAATTATCTTCACTTCCTCGATACCAGCCCTGGTGAGTTGCCTTGGGAGATGGATGCACATGATGAGATGTTGAATAAACCAGAAAGTTAAATCACCTAAACCTCTTCGCTTGTTATTAGTGTTCACAAGGCGCTTCATCTAGGGAGCGCCTTCATTTCAAACTACATGCTCACGCCGACAACCGCAGCAGACACCGCTTTCATCAGAAACCCGCCCTTTACGCACCAGTAACAGTGCTAGACTGCGTGCACGCTGCGCATGCGTGCATTGGCGGCGAACCAACTCTGAACGATTACCCGGAGATAACTATGACAATAAAGGTAAAGTTGCCAGCATTTTTGCTGGCGCTGGCGGTACTGTTTTCCGCTTTTAGTGCCACGGCGGCGACGGAAGACAAACGGGCGGAATATATTCGCTCACATTATGCAAAGTATGAGTACAACGTGCCCATGCGCGATGGCAAAACCCTGTTTACCTCAGTGTATGTGCCCAACGACCAATCGAAGAAATATCCCATGCTGATGCAGCGCACGCCTTATCGTGTTGCGCCATACGGCACCGACAAATATAAAACCCGCTTAGGCCCCAGTGAGAAGTTTGAGCAGGAAGGTTTTATCTTTGTATTTCAGGACGTGCGCGGTAAGCAAATGTCCGAAGGCGAGTTCGTGAACATGCGTCCTCAGGATGCTTACAAGCATGGCAAGAAAGCCGTGGATGATGCGACAGATGCCTACGACACCATCGATTGGCTGGTAAAGAATATCCCTAACAACAACGGCAAAGTAGGCCAGTGGGGTATTTCGTATCCGGGTTATTACACCTCAGTTTCCGCGATTAATAGCCACAAAGCATTGAAAGCGATTTCTCCACAAGCCCCCATTGCTGACTGGTTCTTCGATGATTTCCACCGTAACGGTGCGTTCTCAACCCCTATGGCGTTTATCTTCTTTGATTCATTCGATAAGCCTCGTGACGGCGTATTTCCGTGGTCTGAAGATCGCCGCGACTTGCCTACACAAGACGGCTACCAGTTTTATCATGAGCTAGGTTCACTGAAGAATGTGAATGAGAAATACTTCCACCATGAACGCCCGTTCTGGGATGAGCTTACTCAGCACCCGAACTACGACGATTACTGGAAAGCCCGTGATGTACTGCAGCATCTTGATGATGTGAAACCGGCTGTACTGGTTGTGGGCGGCTGGTACGACACAGAAGATTTGTATGGCCCGTTGGCAACATACAAAACCATGTCTGACAACAACAAGAAAGACAATGTACAACTGGTGATGGGCCCTTGGTATCACGGGCAGTGGATTCGTGATAAAGGCGAAAACCTGGGACTGGCACAGTTCGGTTTTGAAACCAGCATCTACTTCCAAGACAACATCTTGCTGCCATTCTTTAATCAACATTTAAAAGACGACAGCAAAGTGGCCTACAAGCCGCAAACCACCATGTTCGAAACCGGTGCAAACCGTTGGCGTACCTTTGAAACTTGGCCGCCAAAGCAGGTGAGCGAGAAAACCTGGTACCTAACGGCAGATGAATCAATTTCTGATAAGCCGTCTGCCGACAAACAAGGCTTTGACGAATACCTCAGCGACCCGAATAAACCGGTTCCACATTCTGCAAGTATCAGCCGCGGTTGGGATCGCCCGTACATGGCGGAAGATCAGCGCTTTGCTGCCCGCCGTCCTGACGTACTGATTTATAATTCTGAGCCGATGGAATCGGACATGACCATTGCCGGTCCAGTAGATGTATCGCTGTGGGTATCTACCACCGAATCTGCGGCAGACTTCGTGGTGAAAATTGTTGATGTGTTCCCGGGTGTTGATGAAAACACCAATAAGGTCGACCGCGAAACCGACAACCGCCATGAACTGGTGCGTTGGGGCATTATCCGTGGCCGTTTTCGTAACAGCTTCAGTGAGCCTGAGGCATTTACGCCAAACTCGCCTACTGAAGTGAAGTTCCAGTTGTACGATGTACTGCACGACTTCAAACGCGGCCACAAACTGCAAATTCAGGTACAAAGCAGCATGTTCCCGTTCATGGACATGAACCCGCAGAAGTATGTAGAGAATATCTTTGAAGCCGATGACAGTGATTTTGTGAAAGCCTTCCACCGCGTGTATCGCACGGAAGACATGCCAAGCAATATCTCGTTTACCGTGTTGGAGAAGTAAAATCTTGTTCGGTTAGCGCCTGTCCACGGTGCTAACCGTCATGATCTAAATGCTGCCTAAAATAATATAAACGAGACGTTATATTTTTAGGCAGTACCCCATGCAAGTCAGAGCTTTCAAGGCGGAAGGTTTCGCTCAGCTTTCATACCTTATTTCTGAAGGAACAAAGGCAATTGTTGTCGACCCTCATTTGGATATCGGCACATACCTGAATGCTGCTGAAGGTCTTGGGGTGAAGATCTGCTTTGTGTTGGAAACGCACAGAAGCCTTGATTTTGTCTCTGGCGGCCAAGCGCTCGCCGAGCTTCTTTATATTCCTATTTATCATGGCGTTCGCAGAGATTGCATCAATAACTACACAACAGCCGTAGAGGATGGTGACGTACTTCACGCAGGTAAGCTGAAAGTGACTGTACTAGAAACTCCGGGCCATACCAAAGACAGCGTGTGTTATCAGGTTGCCAATACCCGCATTTGCGATAAGACTGAAGTTATATTCACCGGTGGAACTCTGTTTGTCAGCAATGCAGGTCATTCCGGAGGTTACTCCGGAGACAAAGCTTATATTTCATCTGTACTCTTTCAAAGCTTAAATAAACTTATACACCTTCCTAATCACGTAGTCGTCTACCCCGCTTATGGCGCAGGCTCGGTGTGTGGTAGTGAACTGGTGGAGCGGGAGTTTTCTACGCTGGGTTATGAAAAGCAGTGTAACCCTCGTTTACAAATAGGCACTCACAACAACTTTGCCGGAAGTGCTATAAACGGCTAAAAAACGGAGGCCAGGCGGCCTCCGTAAAACGCTGCAGGCTTAGCTCAAAGCCCATCGCAACGGGTTCGTAACGTGCGCTTATTTCGCAATTCCCGGCATACCATTAAAACCAGGAAGCGCCTTGATGCGTGCTATCCATTTATTAATCGCAGGATAGTCGGCAAGTGAAACGCCACCTTCTGGTGCCAGTGCGACATAAGGCATAACCGCACAGTCGGCAATAGTCGGGCGAGCCAGTGCCAGCCAGTCGTTGTGCTGCAGGTGGTCTTCCAGCAGTGCCAAGATCCTTTCAGAATTCGCAATAGTGGTAGGTTTGTGCAGTTCGTAGCCAAATTTATCCACTAAGCGTGCTGCATTAGGGCCATGCTGAATTTCATTCGATGCGGTAGACAACCATTGCTGTACGTCTGCCATTTCTGCTGCATTAGAAGGCAGCCAGCTTTCCAGCTCATGGAAGCGTGCCAGGTAAACAAGAATTGCCTGCGCGTCACGTAATACCACATCGTTATGCTCGAACACCGGCAGTTCGCCGAAGGGATTCAGCGTCAGCATTTTTTCAGATTTGTGTTCGCCGCCGAGAAAATCAACGGGAATAATGTCGAGGTCGATGTTAGCCAGCGCGGCGAACAGTCTTACTTTAAAGCAGTTACCAGATAATTCTAAATCGTAGAGTTTCATCACTTTCTCCCCTTGGCGGGTGTCTTTTTAACAAGTTTTAAACAGATTAATCGGTCCGCTTTTCACAAAAAATATGCAATAGTTGATTTCTGTAAACCGTTTTTCGCACTAATTGGGAATTTGACAAGAGGAATTGCACGTTGGACAAACTAAAAGCCATGCGGGTGTTTGTTGAAATTGCTGACGCCAATAGTCTCACCGGGGCGGCGAAAGTGCTCAGCATGTCGCTGACTTCTGTAGTGCGGAGTTTAGCCGGGCTTGAAGAGAACCTTGGGGTACGTTTGTTCAATCGGAATACCCGCAAAATTGTGATTACCGACGAGGGGCGTGAATATTACCAACGGTGCCGCACCATTCTCAGCGAAATTGAAGATGCTGAATCCATGCTGTCAGAGCGACAGGCTGAGCCCCTTGGACGTGTTTCTGTTACCGCACCGGTCACGTTTGGCAAGCGCCATGTGGCGCCCAAGATAAATGCCTATCTGGGGAAGTATCCTAAAATGACGGTGGATCTGATTTTTGTCGATCGCACAGTGGATATGTTGTCTGAGGGGATTGATATTGCGGTGCGTATTGGCCGCATAGGTAATCACGATTTAGTCGCCCGGCAGTTAGGTAAAATGCGACACGTATTATGCGCTAGCCCCGATTTCTTGGCGTCCAGAGTGATGATTCGCTCCCTTGAGGACATCCGCAACCAGCCTTCTATTCAACTAAGCGCACTGGATCACAGCGACGAATGGTCTTTCGAGTCTAATGGAGAAGCGGTTAAAATGCCGTTGCAGAGCCGACTTTCAACCAATCAGGTAGATGTTGCCTTGAATGCCTGTATTAACGGTGTCGGGCTTTGTCGTTTTTTGCACTATCAAGTCATAGATGCAGTTAAACGCGGTGAGCTTTGTATCTTGTTGGAAGACTATGAGCCTCGTCCGTTACCCGTGCATCTGCTGTATGCGCCAGTGAAGCTCCAGACCAAGAGATTGCGCTCGATGACAGAGTGGCTAACCCGTTCGCTGCAGCGGGATCTGGAGCTTATCAGTAGTTCGTAAGCGGCAAGTGCTGTTTGCTCTTTTGCTCCTATTGTAAAAATTAGGGTCATAGTGAAAAGCCGCCCGTCGTTGTGCAACGTTGGGCGGCTGTAGTCTCAGTAAAAGTGGAAAGCTTATGCTTGCGCTTTGTATCTTTCGGCCATGGCATTCGCGGCAATCATTGCCTGATAAACATCGTCTTCAGAGACTTCCATGGTCATGTTGCCCATGGTATCGCCTTCGGCACAGGCAATTTTAGCCACGGTGCGCCATTCTTCCTCAACGAAGTTCTTCAGCCCCATGTCGGCCAGTGTCAGCGGTAGACGAGCGGTTTTAATGATGCGGACCACTTCATCAATTTCCGCTTTGGGCGCGTTTTCCAATACCAGCTGCGTTAGCAAACCAAACACCACTTTCTCGCCGTGCTGAACTTTATGTAAATCAGGCACTGCAGACATACCGTTGTTCACCGCGTGCGCTGCTGCCAAACCGCCCGCTTCGGCTCCCACACCGCTAAGATAAATAGTCGCTTCAACAATTTGCTGGAGTGCTGGTGTCACAATCTTATTGTCGATGGCATCCATTGCTGCATCAATGTTTTCGCGCAGCATGGTATAACAAAGTTCTGCCAGACCAAGACCAGTGCGAGATGGCTTTTTCAAAACCAGGTTCACCCCGTCTGAGGCATAACAGGTGCGGGCTTCGAAGTAGGTAGCAAGGGCATCACCCACACCGGCAGAGAAGAATCGAGCCGGGGCGGCACTTAGAATACTCATATCCGCGATAACCGCATCTGGGTTCTGTGGCAGGAACAAATATTCGTCGAATTCGCCATCTTCTTTGTACAGTACTGCCAGCGCAGTACAAGGGGCATCAGTAGAGGCAATGGTGGGATAAAGCACGACGGGTAATTTAAGGTGATAAGCAGTGGCCTTGGCGGAATCCAGCGTTTTCCCGCCACCTATTCCTACGATTACGTTGGCATGATTTTCCTCAGAAAGCGCCGCCAGACGTTGTACTTCCTGCTTGGTACATTCGTAATTAAATTTTTCAACATGAGATTTAATGCTGTTTTCATTCAGGCCGGGAACGGCTTCTTCTTTTACGCGATTAAGAATGAATTCATCACTGATAATGAAAGCATTATCACCGAAGTCGCTCACATATTCACTGAGCTGACCAAGAAGGCCTTTACCGATATAGAATTTTTTAGGTGAGGTGACAGTGCGAGGTGTAACGGACATAAGTCCTCCTGATGGATTTGTAAGAAGCGTCTCCCTGAAAGGGGAGGTAGGGTACAAATAACCAAATAAGGTCACCTGTACCATTTTCCATCATAAGGTGCGATGAGTTGCCGGTATTTGACGAAGAACAAATAATCAGCGGTTTTAGGGCCGCATTTCAAGGTAGGAGCGGGAGATAAGCTGGTTATAAACCCCCTCGATATTCAGTCCTACCCATTCATCGTACATTTTCAAATCTGACCAGGCAGAAAGGGCATCTGTTTTCTGAATCTCAGAGAGGCTTTTCCCAGCAAGAATACTGTCGAGTACGGTTTGGTGAAGGGTAACCAGATACTCGTGATAGTTTTCCACGTCTTCGTAGTTGCCTGTATCTGCATGCCCGCCAACGAATTGATCGAAGGGTTCACGCAAAATGGTTTCGGTTGACGTGATCATGCCTTCAATATCGTAACCCATCAGGTTTTTATAAGGCAGGCGACCGAGCGTTATCCAATCCACCACCATCAGTAAGTTGTCGGGCTGCACTCGCACCGCAACATTGCCGTAGCCATTATTGGGGCCAAGGTATTCCAGGTTGATCTGTTTCTCCCCTGCATACAGGGTAAAACTGTCACTGAATACGTTTGAAGGAATCGTGGTTTCAGCCTGGGTTCGTACCAGATTAGCCCTCGCGTCCTCGTGACTAATGAAGACCGTTTGGCCATCATCAAAAACGTCACCTCCATAACTGTGATCAGGATGGCTATGGCTATAAATGACGTATTTCACCGGTTTGTTAAAGCGTGTTTTCACCGTGTTTTTAAGCCACTGCGCTGCATCCTGATTGAGAGGATCAACCAGAACAACGCCATCAGCCGTGTTCAAAACCAATGCGCGGTAATTGCCGGCGACATAGCGATACACATTGTTACCTAAGTCTTCCAGCCGGTATTCCTTGGTTTGCGCAAAAACAGAAAGCGAAGTAACGGCACAGCATACGGCAATGGAATATTTCATGGTGGTCCTTGTTTATAAATGAAAGACGTCAGAATTCTTAAGGTCGACACGATGTAAGGATCAAAACATGCTACCGCTTCTTATTTTCTTTTAAACACTCACTGCGATTCCTCGTTGATGCGCCCTTAATGTTATGCCTTTGTATAACTTTGTATAGGCAGGCATCCCTGCTTGCCAGCTGTGAGTTCAAAAACAACGGTTAGGTGATTTTTTCCAATTAAAACAGCTTTTTATACAGAATTATATGCTTATGTCGCAAATGTCGTTTTAAGTCTTAATGTCGCCAAATGGTCGAAAGTATAATTTCGGAATTACACATTCAGATCATACTTTGTATCAATGCATTATCAGAGTGAAGTGCGGGCAATATTCAAAGTGGAGAGCACACAATGAAAGCACGGGTTTTAGTGGTAGACGACTCAGTTTCTATTCGGCAAATGGTAGAGATGACATTACGTTCGGCAGATTTCGACGTGACATTGGCCGAAGATGGACAGCATGCCCTTGAGGTATGCTCAAACAAAGCCTTCGACTTTGTGTTAACCGATCAGAATATGCCACGCATGGACGGCTTGAGTCTTATTCGCGCGTTACGGACTAAGCAAACCTACCAGCGTACACCCATTGTAATGCTAACTACCGAATCCAGTGATGACATGAAGCAGCAGGGGCGCGCAGCCGGTGCGACAGGTTGGATGGTTAAGCCCTTTGACCCCAATAAATTGATTGCAGTTCTAGGCAAGCTAATGAGCCGTTAACGGCATGTACTGCGCATCTTTTTATACCTAATTTTTAACGGAAATCAGGTGTTTTTTATCTGCTAGACATGGTTCCGCTGGCATTCATATCGCATTTGCAACTGCCCGAACACAGATATCGCGGCAAATTTTATTGTGATCGCGACGACCAAAATAAACCATAAAAATCAAGCGAGTCAGCTGTTTGTGATGAATCCGACGAAGTAGGTATAAATAAACTTACCATTAAGGGTCACTTTGAAAGTCGCATTTTTTTGATTCCTCGACTAAATACTATTGAGGCACAAAAATTAAACAACGTCGTGTCAGTACCTAATCAGTAAAAAAATGAGCCCAGTGGTCCCGCGAGCTGAATCACCAGTTCGCACTGGCTATGATCCCCAAGATCCAGCGCTACGACCACTCATGGCTTGGGCTGAAGTGTGAATGAGTGATTTTTAACTAACGTTAGCAAGCGCGGAAGAGGAGCTGAATGTATGAGCGAAGCCGCCGTACAACAAACCGATATGGCAGGTGACGACCGTGAGTTTCTAAGTTTTGTCTTGGGCGACGAGCACTACGCCCTCGATATCACAACGGTTAAAGAAATTCGCGGTTACGAGCAGGTAACAAAAATCGCTAATGCCCCGGACTTCATAAAAGGGGTCATGAACCTGCGGGGCGATATTGTTCCAGTGGTAGATCTGCGGATTAAGTTCAACGTTGGTGAAGCTACTTACAACGAATTCACCATTGTAATCATGCTGAATGTCGATGAGCGAATTGTCGGCATTGTGGTGGATGGTGTTTCCGACGTTATCCGCTTGTCAGATGAAGAAATGTTGCCACCCCCGGAGTTTGGTGTGGCATTTGATAGTCGCTATTTACATGGCTTGGCGGATGTGGACGAAACCATGGTCATTCTTGTCAATATTGAAAGCTTAATTAACAGTAATGAACTCGGTCTGGTTGAGATTGGTCAGGCTGGCGTAGGAGAGTAATCGATGGGTGTTTTTAAATGGTTGAGTGGTGAAGATAATGCGGTCATCGGGTCGCTGGAAAGCATGCAGACGCTGGACGCATCGACTTCCAGCCTACTGATCCTAGACAGCCAAATGAATATTGTTGTGGCCAACAGAGCGTCGAAATCGCTGTTAGCGAACATTGAAGGTGATATACGCGCCAAGAACGGGGGCTTCTCTGCAGCGATGGTGGTGGGTAGCAGCATCACTGCACTTGGCATACAAGCTGCTGCTGTTCAACAGGCGGCAAACGCGTCACCCGAAGGTGGTGTTACTGCATTGTCACTGCCTTCTCGAAGCGTGAAACTTAAAGTGACGCCGCTAAAAAATATTCGCGGTGAAGCAACGGCATACAGTGTCGAGCTTATCGATAACGAAGCTGACCAGCTAACCAAAGCGCTGACAGACTCACTCAATCGCGTTCAAGCTGTGATTCAGTTCGAGCCCGACGGTACCATCATTACTGCAAATGAAAACTTCTGCGGTGCGGTAGGCTATGAACTCGAGGAAATTCAAGGTCAGCATCACCGCATTTTTTGTACCCAGTCATATACGTCATCGCAGGAATACAAAGATTTCTGGCGCAATCTGGCTAAAGGGCAAGTGTTCGCAGGTGAATTCTGTAGAATTCGCAAAGACGGATCTGAGATCTGGATCAACGCATCTTATAATCCCGTTTACGATGAACACGGCAAAGTAGCTCGGGTCGTGAAGTTTGCTACAGACGTTACTGATGAGAAAATAAAGAATGCCTACTTGGGCGGGCAAATCGAGGCGATTAATCGTGCACAGGCGGTAATCGAATTTAATCTTGATGGCACGATAATTAACGCGAATGACAACTTCTGCGGGGCTATGGGCTATAAATTGGACGAGATTCAGGGCAAGCATCACAGCATGTTCGTTGATGCCGAATATCGCAAAAGTGCAGAGTACCAATCTTTCTGGGACCAGTTGAAGAAAGGCATTTATTTCTCTGACGAATTCCGCCGCATCAATAAAGCAGGCGATGATGTTTGGATTCAGGCGTCTTATAACCCAATTCTCGATCAGAACGGCGAGCCCTACCGGGTGGTGAAGTATGCTGTTGATATTACCGCTAGAGTTGAGGCGGTGCAGGCTATTCGTGGCACTATGAGAAAGCTGGTGGTGGGTGACTTGGATACGCCACCGCTACACCTTGATGGCGATTTTGCCGAATTGGGTAACTCCATTAACCAGTTTGTTAGCGATATAAAGGCCATTATCAGCCGCATCAGCGATGTGATGTCTGCTATGTCGGCGGGTGACCTTACACAGCGACTCACTGAAAACTACGAAGGCGAATTTGCGGTACTGGGAGATGCCATCAACTCCTTCTCGGAAGAGATTTCTGGCACCATTCGTTCCATTAACGATGCCGTGGACACCATCAATACCGCCTCTTCTGAAATTGCCACGGGTAACGCTGACCTCTCAAGTCGTACTGAGCAGCAGGCTTCGAGTCTAGAAGAAACGGCGTCGGCCATGGAAGAGCTTACTGGCACTGTGCGCCTGAATGCCGAAAACGCAGAGCAGGCCAACATGCTGGCTTCACAGGCATCGAAAGTTGCCAACGAGGGCGGCGACTTGATTCGTCAGGTGGTGACCACCATGGGCGAAATTAATGCGTCTGCGCAGGAAATTTCCGACATCATTGGTGTTATTGATGGCATCGCTTTCCAAACCAACATTCTGGCACTGAATGCCGCGGTTGAAGCCGCAAGAGCCGGTGAGCAAGGGCGTGGATTTGCTGTGGTTGCTTCTGAAGTTCGTACCTTGGCCCAGCGTTCAGCCGAAGCCGCGAAGGAAATTAAAGAGCTGATTTCCGACTCGGTATCGAAAGTGAACGGCGGTAACCAATTGGTGAACAAGTCTGGTGATACCATGGCAGAAGTGGTCACCGCAATTCAGCGGGTTAACGACATCATGTCCGAAATTTCCGCAGCCTCTTCTGAGCAAGCAACCAGCATCGAAGAAGTGGGTAAAGCGGTGAATAACATGGATGAGATGACTCAGCAAAACGCGGCACTGGTTGAAGAAGCTGCAGCAGCGGCTGATAGCCTGCAACAGCAAGCCATTGGCCTGTCTGAGCGCGTGGCGATGTTTAAGCTGGATGGCGGTAGCATGCTTGCGCCACCACCTAAGCATTCATCTAACGTTACGAGTAAACCTGCAATGCGCGTGGCAGCGAACACCGGACGAGCGCTCAAGCCGAGTACACCTAGCGAAAACGAGTGGGAGTCGTTCTAAATGGCAACAGCATCCGCGGAGAAGACCGACAGAGAGTACGCATATAGTCAGGACGACTTCGAACGGGTGCGCGCCACCGTGTTTAAAATTGCTGGGATCAGGCTAGCAGACTCGAAAGAAACCATGGTGTATAGCCGCCTTTCCCGACGCCTTCGGGCGTTGGGAATTAAAAGCTTCCGAGATTATTTAGAGAAAGTCGAAAGAGACGATATTGAGCAGCAAGAGTTTGTTAACGCGCTCACTACCAACCTCACATCGTTTTTTCGCGAGGTGCATCACTTTGTTGCGCTGGAGAAATTTCTCCGTACGCATAAAAACGTAACCGCTATCTGGTGTGCAGCAAGCAGTACCGGTGAAGAGCCTTATTCTATTGCGATGACAGTGGCACAAGTGTTCGGTACTTTTCGCACCGGCATTAAAATTTATGCATCGGATATCGACTCAAAAGTGCTGGCAACGGCAAAAAACGGCGTTTACAAATACTCGTCTATTGAAAAAATGGACAAGGGTTTGCAGAAGCAGTTTTTTTATCGCGGCACAGGGCCTAAGTCCGGTATGGTGAGAGTGGTCGATGAATTACGGGAAATGGTCGAGTTTCGCCAGATTAACCTGCTTCACGATGACTATGGATTTAAAGAGAAAATGGACGTTATCTTCTGCCGTAATGTAATGATTTATTTCGATAAACCTACGCAGTACAAAGTGTTAAACAACCTTGTGGGCAATATGAAACAAGACAGTTTGTATATTGCGGGCCATTCTGAGCATTTCCAGGAGGCAACCCACTTGCTTAAACCGGTTGGCAAAACCATTTATGCGCCCGTTCGGTAGACGTAACCGAACGTGCCTGACCACGATTTTAGCCGTCCACCCTCTTATTACGATTCTCGCTTCGGACGAGATGCAGTAAAGATTTTGCCCGGGCAATATTACGTTACCAGTGCAGATAAGCTCATTGTTACCGTATTGGGCTCATGTGTGGCGGTGTGTTTGTACGACCCCATCACCGAAGTAGGAGGCATGAATCATTTCATGCTTCCCAGCAATAACACAGTAAGCGCGGCATCGTTTGAGGCGAACCGCTACGGCGTGCATGCTATGGAAGTGCTGCTGAACGATTGCCTACGATTGGGCGCTGAAAAGAAGCGTCTGGTGGCAAAGGTATTTGGCGGCGCGCGGGTGCTACCGGGTTATGTGAGCAACGATATTGGGGCAACCAATGCGGCCTTTGGGCTTGAGTTTCTGCAAACAGAAAACATACCGGTTCTCGCGCACGACTTATTGAAAAACTACGCCCGCAAGGTGTATTTCACACCGTCAGATGGCTCTGTCATTATGAAACGCATATACGATATGCACAACAACACCATTTACGAGCGCGAAGCGGAATTGTCTGTGAAGGTAAATGCGGACACGAGCAAAACAGGAAGCGTTGATCTTTTCGATAACTAAGAGGCGTGTTCCTTCACGCATTTAGCTTCTATTTAATACAATGTCGCGCTTTAGGCTGATATACCTAACTTACTGACAAACTCACCCATTCGTTTAATGCCCAGTTCGAGTTCTTGTTCGGCAGCGGCAAATGATAAACGCACATAATCATCTCCGGTGGCCTGACCGAAGTCGTTACCCGGCGTAAGGGCAACATGATGCTCTTCGAGCAATCGCTCGCAGAAATCCATGGCAGTTAGCCCCGTAGGCGTTACGTTGATGTACACATAGAAGGCGCCATCGGGTTCTACATCCACCGACAGCCCGATTCCTGCCAGACCTTCTAACACCAACTGGCGGCGATGCAGCAAAATATCACGTCGGCGTTCACATACGTTCAGGGTTTCGGGCGTGAAACAGGCAAGGGCCGCATGTTGCGCTGGTGTAGACGGACAAATGTAAAGATTCTGCGCCAAACGTTCCATTACCGGTACCATTTCATCTGGCACCACGCACCAGCCAAGACGCCAGCCAGTCATGCCAAAGTATTTGGAGAAACTGTTTATCACAATGGCGTCGGGATCAAATGCCAGGGCGGTTTGCCCATTATCATGATGACTGAGGTTTAAATAGATTTCATCAACGATGCGCCAGCACCCTTTTGCTTTGGCGAATTCGCAGATGGCTTGTAAATCGGCTTGGGAAACAGACGTACCGGTTGGATTAGAAGGGGAGGCTAACATAACGCCTTTGGTGGTACTTTGCCAGTTTGCCTTCACGCTCTGTGGCGTAAGTTGAAAACGGTCTTCAGCACCCGCTGCAATACTTTGAAGCTGACCACCAAAAGCGCGGATAAACTGACGATTACAGGGATACGCCGGGTCGGCGAGCATTACTTCTTCACCTTCATTAATCAGCGCCGCGCAAACTAACAGCAGGGCTGCAGATGCACCTGCGGTTACCACCACATTATTGGGCTTCACGGCTACCCCATGGCGAGTTTGATAGAACCCCGAGATGGCGTTACGAAGAGCAGGCAATCCTAGCGCAGATGTGTAGGGCAAATCGGCCTTTTCAATTACCGCTTGCATGGCAGCCACCACAGGTTGCGGCGCACCGAAGTCTGGCTCACCGATATTGAGTCTGACAACATGAACACCCTGAGCTTCCAGCGCAGAGGCTTTTTCTGAAAATGCCATTGCATAAAATGGCGTGATGGCATTGGCGCGGTCTGAAAATTTCAACGTTTTTGCGTTCCTGTTACATGTTCTCCGATACATAGGGGCGACATCATAACAGCGCATCAAGGAAGGTGCAGCCCCGGATAATACCGTCTGTGTTATTACCGGTATTACAGGGGGCTGCTAAGGGACAGTGCTACAACTGATTATTTGTAGAGAATTTGATTAACCAGGTTTTCCAGGCCTTCCTGCTTGCCTGAAACGGGTTTTGGATCCAGCGCATTGTTACGGGCATAGTTGGCAACGTCTTCCAGAGACATAGTGCCGTTAAGCACCTGATGACCAAAGTCTTGATTCCAGTCGGCGTAGCGTTTTTCTACCGCGCTGGATAAAGCTTCAGACTCGAGCAGCGCTGTTGCTTTTTTCAAGCCCAAGGCACAAGTATCCATACCACCAATATGGCCGAGGAATAAGTCTTCTGCGTCGATGCTCTGACGACGTAATTTTGTGTCAAAGTTAAGACCGCCGCTGGTAAAGCCGCCATTTTTCAGGATCTCGTAACAGATGAGTGTCATCTCTTCTACTGAGTTAGGGAATTGGTCGGTGTCCCACCCCAGTTGCGGGTCGCCACGGTTAGCATCAATTGAACCGAACACACCCAATGCAAACGCGGTAGCGATTTCGTGGTGGAAAGAGTGGCCCGATAACGTTGCGTGGTTAGCTTCGATGTTTACGGCAAATTCTTTTTCCAAACCAAATTCAGTCAGGAAGCCGTGTACGGTGGCAGTATCGTAATCGTACTGATGTTTAGTGGGTTCTTGTGGTTTTGGCTCAATCAGCAGCAGGCCATCAAAGCCAATTTTGTGTTTGTGCTCTACCACCATGTTCATGAAGCGACCGAGTTGCTGGCGCTCTTTTTTCAGATCGGTATTCAGTAAAGTTTCATAGCCTTCACGACCACCCCACAATACGTAGTTTTCACCCCCCAGTTGTTTGGTGGCATTCATCGCATGAAACACCTGAGTGGCAGCGCGAGCAAACACGGCTGGATCAGGGTTGGTTGCTGCGCCTGACATATAGCGAGGATGGCTGAATACATTCGCTGTGCCCCAAAGCAGCTTCATACCCGTTTCTTCCTGCTTGTGGGCGAGCACTTCGGTCATCGCCGAAAAGTTGTTGATATAGTCGTTTACTGAATTTCCTTCAGGGGCCACGTCTACATCGTGAAAGCAGTAGTAGGGCGCGCCGAGTTTTTCCAGAAACGAAAAAGCGGCATCCGCTTTGGCTTTCGCTTGTGACATTGGGTCGCCGCCAGCTAACCACGGACGATTAAACGTGCCTGCACCGAATACATCGGCACCGTCCCAACAGAAGTTGTGCCAATAACAGGCCGCGAAGCGTAAGTGGTCTTCCATGGTTTTACCCATGATCACTTCTTCAGGGTTGTAGTGTTTAAAAGCCAGTGGATTGGTCGATTCCGGACCTTCGTATTTAATCGCCGGAATGGCGTCGAAATAATTGCTCATAGTTATTTTCCCCGTCGAAGGAATGAGTCGCCCAGGAAATATTCCTGCACGGATAAATTGCGCTGTTAAACGTTACCAGACAGTCTGGTGTATCTCTTCGTTTGCAACAATTATGTTAATTAGTGAAAGTTTTGTGTTTTTTCGGGGCCGAGTAAAATGGCTCAATAGCATAGTAAAGTTCACGAAACTGCTGACGCTTCAACAAATACGCATTGTGAATGGCCTCGTTGGGCGAATAGCTGGCTTCGATAGCAGGCTGAAAACAAATGTCTGAAGCTGCGGTGTCTGGATTAACAGCCAACTGTGCCAGGCGAGCAGCGCCAAGCGCCGGCCCCACATCGCCACCCTGGCGATAAGAGAGTTTACGGCCACTCACATCGCTGAGAAGTTGTCGCCAGAACGCACTTTTCGCACCACCACCAATGAGGCTGATATCCGACACAGTAACGCCGCTTTCATCCACCGCATCCATGCCATCAGCAAGTGCCATCGACACCCCTTCCATCACTGCTCGTGCCATGTGGGCGTGGGTTGTGGAAGCTGATACGCCAAAAAAAGAGGCCTTGGCATAAGGATTATTGTGCGGTGTGCGCTCGCCGGTGAGATAAGGTAAAAACAACGGGATGGCGGTATCATCAAATGCTACGTTGTGCTCGACATCGTCAATCATTTCGCCCACATTTTCGTAGCCGCTTTGCGAGGCGTACCATTGCAGGCAGCTCGCCGCACTCAACATTACCGACATCAGATGCCAGCGGTTGGGTAGGGCATGACAGAAGCTGTGTACAGCTTGCGCTGTGTTAGTGCGAAAATCCTCAGTTACCGCGAAGTACACACCTGACGTGCCTAACGACAACATGGCTTGCCCGGGTTCAACAATACCGCAACCAATGGC
>Ga0208204_100216_pt1 | contig 19811 bp, 14 predicted proteins | sample DeeseametaMP2252_FD_184173 | JGI IMG/M metagenome (GOLD analysis project Ga0208204, IMG submission 184173) | Marine microbial communities from the Deep Pacific Ocean - MP2252 (SPAdes) | ecosystem: Environmental > Aquatic > Marine > Oceanic | place: West of El Salvador, Pacific Ocean | collected...
TCCTTCTAACGAAGGTGCAGATACTCGTCAATTCTCTATTGCGACAGGTGTATCTAACGACAAAGGTAACATCACTTTCGTTTATGACCACCAAGAACAAGGTGCGATCTTCGATTCTGATCGTGATTACACTGCAGCTTCTTTTGAAGATTTAAACGGTGACGGCCTGATCTCTATCTACGATGAAACAGTAGGTGTGAGTTATTTCGGAGCGACTATTGTAAATCCAGATGGTGATTTAGAAGCTTCTCCAATTTGTTCTGATTTAGCATCGAATGTACCAGGCTTTGTAGGTGCGATCGATCAGGGCTCTCTACTCGGTGGTGTCGGCGGTGGTGAAGTGTGTGGATATGCATTTGCTAACGTATCGGCGAACATGGCATCAACAAACCGTGATTCTGTTATGTCTAGCGTAAATTACTCGCTGACTGACAACATCGAGTTCTTCGGTCGTGCAATGCTGTCTCGTAACGATTCTTTCGGTCGTTATGCGCCTCCTGCTGCAGGATGGAGTAACATACCAGTTGGCAACGAGCACAATGCTTATGATGAGCCAGTAAACGGTTATTTCCGCTGGTATCAAATAGGTACTCGTGACGGTCTGGTAACTGACTATCAGCAAGACTACATGGCTGGTTTCTCCGGTTTCTTCGGCGACAGCGTCGAGTGGGAAATTGCTTACCACAAAGCTAAACTGGACTACCGTCAAGTTGGTCGTTACTACCTGAGCTATGCAGGTTTGGCTTACAACTTGCTGAACGATATTCCGTTGGGTACTGAAACTGGTGTGAACAACATGCGTTCTACCATTTATCAAGAAGATCAGAACGAAATGGACCACATCTTCGGTGGTATTCAGTTCTCTCTGGGTGAATTGCCTGGCGGTGAAATCATTCACTATGTTGGTGGTGAATACTTCGACCAAAACTTTGCTTCTAAGTACGATGCACAATCTGAAGCGGGTCTGATCGGTGGTTCTGCAGGTAACACTGCTGAAGGACAGCGTGATACTACTGCATTCTTCTATGAGATTTCTGCCCCAGTTACTGATGAGATTTTGGTTTCTGCTGCATACCGTCACGACGATTACAGCGACTTCGGCACGAAAGGTACACCAAGTGTTAAAGTTGAATACCGTCCAATGGAAGACCTGTTGGTTCGTGGTTCATACTCTAAAGGTTTCCGTGCACCGTCTCTGAGCGAGCTGCTTGCAGCAACTTCATTCAGTGCCACAGAGGCTACTGACTATGTAGCTTGTCGTAATCAAGAAATTGCGGCTGCTGATTGTCGTCCCCGTCAATTTAATAACTTACAGGAATCTAACAATAACTTAGGTCCTGAAGAATCTACTTATATTAACGTGGGCTTTGTATATTCCGGCGTTGAAAACCTGTCTGTATCTCTTGACTATTTCAATCTGGATATTGAGAATGTTATTAGTTCAATTACTGTTCAAACATTGATTAACGCTGAATACGGCGGATTCTTAGATGAGATGATGGCCCAATATCCAGGCGTTTCTTTAATACGTAACGCTGACGGTTCAGTGACGGAAGATGTAATAACTCGTGATGAAAATGGCGCAGTAATGAAGCGTACTGGTCTTGATTTCCAAATCGAGTATACACTAGAAACTGAATTCGGTGATTTCCGTCTGACCAATAACACTACGTACATGCTGAGTTCTGAGAGCGACGTTTACTTCGGTGGTCCTTCTCAGGATTACGCTGGTTTTGCAGGCCAACCTGAGTATAGAAGCCAGTTCGGTGTTAACTACTCAGTTGCTGACCTGAATGTTGCATGGACAACTGACGTGATCAGCGATACTGCAGAAGATGATTACCTGGATGTTGCTGACGGTGACCCAGCGAACTTCCGTTATGTGTCTGAAAACCACAACCCAACTTACGTTGTTCACAACATTAACGTTAAATACTTCACTGATTACGGTACCTTCTCTCTGGGCGCTCGTAACCTATTCGACAAAGGAATTGTGCGTGATGATGCGGGTCTGTGGGTAAACGATACTCTGTATCAACAAGGTCACATCGGTCGTAACGTTCAAGCTGGATATCGCATCAGCTTCTAAGCTTAGCTTGCTAAATTTAGTGTAAATATCAAAAGCCGCTTTTCGAAGCGGCTTTTTTCGTTGGGTTATTCCTCTTTCCATTCTTTATATACCGGCCTTTTCCCGATAAACTGACCACTTAATAGTTAAAAGATACACATCCGTTTGTGTCTGAGGGTTTATAATAATAATGAGTGATTTCTGGACGGATTACTGGCGACAAGGACATCTGACTTCTTTTGGTGATAGTCAAGGCGCAGGGTATCAGGGGGCTCTCGCCGCTCACTGGGAAAATACTTTCACTACGCGTTTGAGTACTGACCAAATCCTAGTCGATATCGGTTGCGGTAACGGCGCAATGTTTGACATTTTGCTGAGTACACCGGTTGCTGAGCAAGTGAAGTTGATTGGCGTTGACGCTGCTTCACTGACTATTCCAAAAAAGTTCTTGAAACCTAACGTTAGCTTTCTTCAACAAACCTGTGCAGAAGCACTCCCTTTGGAAGCTGATACTATCGATATGGTAATTTCTCAATTCGGCCTCGAATATTCCGATTTCTCTCAATCAATTGAAGAGTTAGCCAGAGTGTTGAAGAAAGATGGTAAGCTTTTGTGTATCATGCACTGCGATACATCTTCTATTGTTGCGCCGAATGCCAGTATCCTCGCAATGGCCGAGCGACTTGCTGAACCCGAGTGTGGACTGTTCGCGCTACTTAATCGTTACGTATTAGCCTTGCGCGATAATACCGATGTTGAGGTACACAGAACGCGTTTTCAAAACGCGTTTAGTCAGGCGTCAGAAGATAACCGCAATGCCTTGGATGCAACAAACTTTCCGCAATTCTGCCAGGTGCTTTTCGACCCTCAACGCGACTACAACAACAGACAGATCATTCTTAAAATGTTTGAAGATGAGCTCATTGGGCAAATTGAACGCTTATCTGATTTAACGCAAGCCGCTCTCGATGAAAACGCGCAAAATGCCTTAGTCGACATACTTACTAAAAGTGGATTTAGTGACATTAAGATCGACCCATTTGTCGATGACAACGGAGATGTACTGGGTATAAAGGTAGACGCTAATGCCAGCTAGTGTATCAATCGCTCGTCCTATTATTATCTTGTCGGCGCCGCGCAGTGGGAGTACGTTGCTTTTTGAAACGTTGAGTCGCCACCCTGAGCTTTATTCATTAGGCACAGAAAGTCATGGGTTAATCGAAAGTAATCCATCACTTTCGCCGCCATTTAATAACTTCGACAGCAATGCACTGACAGAGAGTCATGCGACACCAGAGATTACTGAGCGGATAAGAAATGCATTCGCATCTTCTATAGTAAGTTATAGCAAAGAGCGTCCACCTTCAGACGCATCCGTAAGACTACTCGAAAAGACACCAAAAAACGCAGTGCGGATCCCGTTTCTCAAGAAGCTATTTCCTGATGCGCGGTTTGTTCACCTGGTAAGGGACCCAATTAAAAATATCGCCAGTATCATTGATGCCTGGCAGTCTGGTCGCTTTGTCACTTACCCGTTTTTACCCGGTTGGGACGCCCATTGGTCATTATTTCTGCCGCCGGGCTGGCGTACTTTAAAAGGACAATCCCTTGCTGATGTTGCTGCATACCAATGGAAAGTGGCTAACCAATCTATTCTAAGCAACCTGGACTATTCGGAAACTGGCGATACGGTATTGGTTCGCTACGAAGACTTGGTTGCCGAACCACAAAAGGTATTGGCACGGATCTGTGATTTTCACAAACTCGCACCTCACCAGTTCGTTACTAGCGACGAAGCACTGCCTTATTCACAGTTCACTTTAACGCCACCAAGCGCAGATAAATGGTTGCGTCATCAGCGATCGTTAAGTGCAGTTGAATTGGCGCTATCATCAACGGTTGAGAAAATTAATCTAGCGTTAGCTGAACAAGCACTGCCTTCGTTGCATGTAACACAAATATCTTAATGGTCATTTCAGCTTAAGCTGCAAAAGTAAAAGAAAACACAATGAAGCTTACAAACGAATTTATTCAATTGCCCTTATTGTTTGATGTAGAGCAACTCAAAAAAGAAGTGGCTAAATTTACTCAAGCTGACTGGAAACCCCACCACGAAGGCTTCAATGGCAACTTTTCTATTCCGCTTATTTCGGTGGGTGGCAAAAACAATAATGACTTCAAAGGAGAGATGAAAGAAACGTCGTATCTTCAATCGTCGCCATATCTACGCCAGGTGATTAGTAGCTTTGGTGAAGTCATAGGTCGCTCAAGATTAATGGGACTAGCTCCGGGCGCTGAAGTACCGCTGCACTCTGATATTAATTACCACTGGTTTCGACGTGTTCGCATTCATGTCCCTATTGTCACAGAACCGTCGGTGACATTTTACTGCGCCGATAAAGAAATAAACATGAAAGCAGGCGAAGCTTGGATTTTTGACTCTTGGAAGTACCACAGAGTCTGCAATGCGTCAGACGTGTTTCGCGTTCACCTGGTTATCGATATTTGTGGATCTAGTCGCTTTTGGGCGTTATCTGAAAAGGGCAATTGCCCCGGCGAAGAAGAGAAAACACCACGCGCTGCGTTTACTAATATTCCTTTTGAAACGTCAACTCAACCGCCAATTTATACCGAGAAGTATAATGCGCCCTTGGTGATGTCACCGGGAGAAATGGAAGGCTTAGCGTATGAACTGTTCGATGAATTAGACCGCAGCCCTAATAATTCTGCCGAGGATGCAGCAGAGTTTCGAAAAATAGTCAGAAGCTTCTGCCAAGATTGGCGCGTGCTTTGGACGCAGTTCGGATTAACGGAGGCCGGGTGGCCTCATTATAATAATTGTCGTAACCGCGCTTTCGAATCAGTCCGTAAATTTGATACTCGATTAAAGCTTGCGAACGGAACTCAGGCGCCGCGGATGTTCTTGTTTTGCATGATTGATCCGGCCCTCAATGTAGAAGTCAAAAACGACTATCTGGCAGCTGTGAATACCGACGACAGCGGAAATATCACACTTTAGGATTGGCTAATATTTCCGCTCGTTGTTCAATTAGCTTATCAACACGAGCTTGATAAGGTACGAGTAATTCACTGAATTTGTCCCCTGAGCCTAAGGATGATGCCGATATGGGTTGTCTAACCTGGCTTGCACTCGGTGTAAGAACAGGCGTGGACTGCTGATAAAAGTTCAGGTTTGAATCAGAGTAGGGCAGGCCACAGTAAGCGAATAATTTCTGCACTTCCTGCTGTGGCTGGTGTACCAGAGCCTCATAGTCGATGATAAATGGTGAACACTGTTGCTGTTGTGCATGCTGCAATAGCGCATAATACCCTTCTATATAAGTCAGAATGTGTTCAATGTTGTAAGCATATTCATTCCCACTCATGAAATATTGGCGATACAGCGCGATAATGTTATCCGTGACAGGACGCAGAATATTAATCACCTTGGCGTTGGGGAAAAGCTGCGTGATCAATTGGTGATGCATAAAATTATTCGGGTTTTTATCAATCAACATACCATCGGGTAATGTGGCGAAGTCGCGGGCTTGCTGCAAATAGAATTCTCTCAACGCGGCTTTGTCGTTTTCAGATATTGGAGCAGCTGGATTTCTGCCAGTCATTTGTAGATGCAACGCAATCCGTTCCATGAATGGCAATTCATTGGTTGTTTCCACTTGTTCCGAACTAGCAAGAATTTGTTCAATGAGTGTTGTGCCAGAACGGGGAAGGCCACATACGAACAGCAAATTGCCTCCGTGGTGTTGCTTTCTATCAGCATTGTAAGGCTGGGAAAGTAGTGCCTCAATCAAAGAGACAAACGCTTCTCGCTGAAAAGGGCGGACACGACTCAGTAAACTATTTCCGGTTTGCAGTAATGCAATAGCCGCTTTTGTTTCCCCTTTATCGGCCTGAACTTTTGATAACGCTAAATTGACCAAGCCAGACTGCAAAGGGTCGGTTAGTTGCGCTAACGCAGATTTAGCCAGTGAAGCGTCGGTGTTAGAAAATCGAAAGCCTTTTAAATCGCAAAGCGACCACAGCCCGGTACCTGATGCGTGGGGACACTCATTAATGAATCGTCGATAGGCATTAGCAGCAGAATCAATTTGAGCAAAAGACTTGGCATAGTGACCCTCAAGCAGGTCCAAGCCCTTCGCTTGCGTAGCCTGATGTCGAAGTTTCGTTAGCCAATGTGCGGAATCAGCCATATTACCGGTAGCCTGGCCACTTAATACCAAATGATAGAGCTGTTCATTGGTTAAGTGAGGGTGTTGATGTGAGACAGCGCAAAGCAATTGGAAGAGCGGGTAGTGCAGTTCAAATTGAATGAGTAACTTCATTAATATATCGATTAACTCACCTTCTGGCCCGGCTTGCACCGCTGAGCGGAGCATGAATGTACCGTTGATGATGTCACCAGAACGAAACAGGGCATAGCCTTTAGCCACTGCGCTCGCCGCAGAGGTCTTTATATTTTCTGCTTTGTTGATGGCTTCTGTCACTTGCCCGCGATTCACAAATCCAAACGTTTCCTTTACCAACGCCACATCATTAGGCTGCACTGAGATACTCCGCAAAAATATCTATCATAGCGTGAACGGCAGATTGTGAAAATAAAACCCAGATAAAAACAGCACTTATGAAGCTGGCGTTTTCGCTATTTTCTAACGCGGTTCTGCTAACAATCGCGGAAGAAGATGAATTGGTCGCAAAACAAACAATGGAAGCTTCAAGCGTTAATTTTTAACTACGTTATTTGACGTAGGTAAAGATGAATTTTTACATCGAAATCTTGGCGAAATAGAATGTTTGGGCAAAAAAAGTAATTAAAGAATCAAACATACAAAAACTCACTAACGTTCTGTTAACTAATAGGCGTCTTAACATAGAACTACTCAGGGCAGAATGAGATTTTCGAAAAACAGTTTTTAACCCAAAGTATGAAGCGAATGCACTGATTACGCGGTGAAATTCCGCTAACAAAGGCTAACTTACAGCCTTTTCAGCACATTTTTCTGGTACGACCATATCCAGATTGGTTAAAGTCTAATCGTTCAGACAAGATTAACAGCCGTGTTAAGACAGTGTTACTTGACTCATTCCATTGATCCGTGTGAGTATTGGAGTTCGTAGTGTTGGCGTTTTGGCGCTAAACACTACCTTCCTTAAAAACATTGATAAAGTTTTTACGCCCCTGGCTCGAACATTTACTTAATGTATCGCGCGAGGATTCAAATAAGAAATTTGGTTGGGAACTATGTCCAAGATGAGCAAGAGAACTCTTATTGCTTCTACTGTGATCGGTGCATTCGCACTTACTGGTAGTGCAGCTGTCTCTGCAGTGGAGCTATCCGATCTTCAAAAAGAAGACGCGAAGATTCATGCTGCTGCAGCGAAATCTCAAGAAAAAATCAACACGCTGTTCGAACAGTCTCAAGAACTGCTTGTTGAATACCGTTCAGTTGTGGATCAGACAGAAAATCTGAAGATTTATAACGATTATATCGCTAGCCTGGTTGCTGACCAGCAACGTGGTATCGATTCACTACAACGTCAAATCGACAGCATCGAAGCAACTAAGCAGGGCATCGTTCCGCTTATGTTCCGCATGATCGATAGCCTGGAAAAATTCATCGAGCTGGATTCTCCAATCCACCTTGAAGAACGTCGCGAGCGCGTACAGCGCCTGCGTGACCTGATGGCTAACTCTAACGTTACGGTTTCTGAGCAATTCCGTCAGGTAATCGAAGCGTATCTGGTTGAAGTTGAGTATGGCACGAAGATGTCTTCTTACCAGGGTACAATTGACGTTGACGGTGCTGAACAGACTGTTGACTTCTTTAACCTGGGCCGTACTGCTCTGCTGGCTTTATCTCTTGACCAAACTCACGCGTGGGTATGGAACAACGAAGCTCGTACATGGGAAAAACTGGGTGACGAATACCTGGCCTCTACTGTTACTGCAGTGAAAATGGCACAGGGTACTATTCCACCAGATCTTCTTAAGTTACCAATTGAAGCAGCAGCGGAGTAAGTGTTAATGAAACCAGTATTCAAATCTCTTGTAGCCGCTGCAACGATGGCAGTGGTGGCTTCTGGTGCTCAAGCACAAGAAGCAGTGAGCCTGCAGGACCTGCTGGAACAGGTTAAACAAAACCGCGTTTCAGAAGCGAAAATTAACCAGCAGCGTGAAGCAGAGTTCCAATCTGCACGTGCTGACAAGCAAGCTCTGTTGAAAAAAGCACAATCAGACCTTCAAGCGGAAGAAAACCGTGGCGATCGTCTGCAACAGCAATTTTCTAACAACGAAACAACTCTGAACGAAAAAGCTGCAGAGCTGGACCAGGCAACTGGTACTCTGGGTGAAATGTTCGGTGTGGTACGTCAAGCTTCTTCTGAAGCATTCGGTCGTATCTCTACTTCTATCGTAAGTGCACAGTATCCTGGCCGTGACGACTTCCTGGCAGAAATGTCTGAAGAGTCTAAAGGTCTGCCTAACATCTCTGAGCTAGAAGACCTGTGGTTCGCACTGCAGACTGAAATGACTCAAGGCGGTGAAGTTGTTCGATTCACTACTGAAGTAGTTAATCTGGACGGTGGTTCTTCTGAGCAGGAAGTTGTACGTGTTGGTTCTTTCAACCTTATCGGTGAAGAAGGTTACCTGACTTACGACGACATGAACGATGTAGTTCAGCCTCTGGGCCGTCAACCAGACGGTTACCTGGTATCTTCTGCTAACGACCTGGTTGCTGCTAACTCTGGTCTGGTAGGTTTCTACGCTGACCCTTCACAAGGTGCTATCCTTGGCCTGTTGAAGCAAAAAGCAACTATGGCTGAGCGTTACCATGCAGGTGGCGTAGTAGGTTACGTTATCACTGGTATGCTTATCATCGGTCTGCTGATCGGCGTATTCAAGATGATTCAACTGGGTGCAGTTGGTGCGAAAATCAAATCGCAACAGAAAAACCCAGGTAACCCGTCTACCAGCAACCCATTGGGTCGCATCCTGATGGTTTACAAAGACAACAAAGGTGCTGACGCTGAAAGCCTTGAACTGAAACTTGATGAAGCCATTCTGAAAGAACTGCCTTCTATCGAGAGCGGTATCAACGTAATCAAAATCTTCGCTGCTATTGCCCCTCTGCTGGGTCTATTAGGTACGGTTATCGGTATGATCGAAACGTTCCAGACAATTACTCTGTTTGGTACGGGCGACCCGAAAATGATGGCTGGCAGTATCTCAATGGCACTTGTAACTACTGCTCAAGGTATCATCGCGGCTCTGCCTCTGATCCTTACTCACAGCATCGTTGCATCGCGCAGCAAGTCTATCGTACACGTTCTTGACGAGCAGACTGCGGGTATCATCGCAGCTCACTCAGAGTCGGAGAAAGCGTAATATGTTATACCTGATCGGATTATGGGAATCTGTCAGGGATTTTATCGCTACCGGTGGTGACGTACTTTATTTCGTCGCCCTCGCGCTCTTTCTCATGTGGGTACTTATGATTGAGCGCTACTGGTACATGACTTCAGTGTTCCCTAAGGTGAAGAAAGATATCATCGCCAAATGGGACGCTCGAAGTGATACTACCTCTTGGTATGCGCATAGAATCCGTGACGCATGGATTTCTCAGGCGTCAGATGATCTGAACGCCAGGATGCTAATCATTCGCACGTTAGTGGCAATTTGTCCGCTAATTGGTCTGCTCGGTACTGTTACCGGTATGATCTCGGTTTTCGAAACAATGGCAACGCAAGGCACCAGTAACGCCCGTCTGATGGCATCTGGTATCTCTATGGCAACAATCCCGACAATGGCGGGTATGGTTGCGGCACTGTCCGGACTATTCATTAGTTCTCGTCTCGAAGCTAAAGCGAAGATGGCTAAAGAAGGCTTAGTAGATAGCCTTCCACATCACTAGAGAGAACGATTATGGCTCGAAAAGTTAGAACAGAAGAGGAAGAAGCAGCGATCGATATGACGCCCATGCTGGATATCGTATTCATCATGCTTATCTTCTTCATTGTTACTACTGTTTTCGTTAAAGAAGCAGGCATAGAAGTAAATAAGCCTGAGGCGAGCCAAGCGTTTCTTCACAAAAATGCCAACATTTTCATCGCTGTAACGGAAGATGGAACTGTTTGGATGAATAAAAGTGAAGTCGCTGTGGACTCGGTCAGAGCTACTTTAGAACGATTGCTTACTGAACAGCCAACGGATTATGTATTTATCCAGGCTGACGTCAAAGCCAAACATGGTGTCGTAGTGAAAGTTATGGACCAAGTTAAAGCTGCAGGCATCGATCGCGTATCGGTAGCGGCGAGGGGTTAAGATGGTAAGGATAATTGTTTCTATTTTATTAGGTGCAGTAGTTGCGTTTGGTCTGTTTATTATCATGGCAAAGCTCATTGAGAATTCAGGCAGACCAGCAGATGAAGTAGCACCTGCTCCGATAATTGATATTGTGATGCGACCGCCGGAAGACGACACGCAAACGCGTTCTCGTAAGCCGCCTCCGCCTCCGCCACCGCCTCAGCAACCGCCTAAGGTTCAACCTGTTGAACCAGAAGCTGCTGAGCCAAACACAGATGGTTTCAGTCTGGCAATTCCGTCAGTTGATACCGGTGGTGTTGGTGTAGATATCGGTGGTGTTGGTGCGATGCAACGTGACGGTGACGCAACACCTATCGTACGTATCGACCCTAAATATCCACCTGATGCTGCCCGTGATGGTCGTGAAGGTTGGGTAAAACTGCAGTTCACTATTAATGAACAAGGTGGCGTAGATGACATTTCTGTTATCGACGCAGATCCTAAACGTATTTTCGACCGTGAAGCGCGTCGTGCACTGAGCAAGTGGAAATACAAGCCTAAAATTGTTGACGGTAAAGCGGTTAGACAAGAAGGCATGTTCGTTCAGCTGGACTTTAAACTGGAGCAATGATCATGAAACTACGCACATTTAAAATGTCCGCCGTTGCTTTAGTATTAGGCGTTGGGGCTGCTATCGCAGCGCCAATGGCCGCAGCGCAAGAATCTGCGCCTGCTGCCGCTGCGCCTAAGAAGCCATCGGGCCCTGTGATTTGTCCTGGTTATGTTAAGGGCAAAACCACACTGGTTGGTGAACGTACCGGTAAGAAGGTTCAGGCAGCATTTGAAGCATATAACGAAGATCGTGTGCAAGAAGCTATCGACATCCTGAAGGAAGTTGATCCTAGCGACGATTTTGATCGTGCATATGTGAATCGCTTCCTGGGTAACCTGATTGCTTCTCAAGAAGGTAAAGGAATGGAAGCATTCGGTTACCTGAAAAGTTCTGTTGAACCTAAGGTTCTGAACGATCTTGAGCATGCTGGAACACTGAAGCTTCTGGGCGACCTGAGCATGCAGGAACAAAAGTATTCTGACGCTGTAAGTTACTATGATCAGTGGATGGACTTTACCTGTAAAGAAGACGCTCAAGTTTATACCCGTAAAGCGCAAGCTTTGTACGAACAGAAGAAATTCGACCAAGTAGCCTCTGCTGCAGATAATGCGATTCGTTTAAACGAAGAAGCTGACAAGTTGGATAAAAACCCGTACTTGTTAAAATTATCTGCGTTCTTCGAATCGAAGAAATATCCTGAAACAGTAAGCGTTGCCGAAACACTGGTGAACAAGTTCCCAGATAACGGTACCTACTGGATTCAGTTAAGCAGTTTCTACATGATGGTTGAGCGTTTTGATAAAGCGGTTCAAACTCTGGATGTTGCATACACTGCAGGCTTCCTAGAGAAAGACTCGCAAATCAAACAGCTAGCATCTCTTTATTCTAACGCTGGTAATCCACATGCTGCCGCTTCATTGCTGGCAAAATATGTGAATTCTGGTCTGCTTAAGAAAGACGCGGAAATGTTTGCGAACATTGCCAACTCTTTCCACCAGGCAAAAGACTATAAAGATGCAGCTTCGTTCTATGGTAAAGCTGCCGCTGCCGATTCAGATCCTGAGTATTATCGTAAGCAGGGTACATTGTTACTCGTAGCTGAAGATTACAAAGGTGCGATTAAGGCACTGACAAACGCACTGGAGCGTGGCGCTGAAGATCCTGCGAAGATTCACTTCTCTTTGATGGAAGCGAACTTCTATTCTGGCAACTTCAAAGCTGCTTACGAACATAACCAGAAAGCGAAAGAAGATAAATCTCTGCGTCGTAACGCATTAGCGTGGGAACCTTATATTAAAGATAAGGCTAAAAACCGCGGTATTAAGATTTAATTCTGCATTCATTAAAAAACCCTGCTTCGGCAGGGTTTTTTGTTTTAGTGCGATGCAATAGATTCAAGCCATTCAGATACGCGCCTTCGGCAATCTGCAATCATGGTTTTCTTGCCATTGTAACCTGTGTCTTGCGCCACTTTGGCAGGGTTGACACTCTGTTCCAGCAGCGATAGACAAAGACAAAGTATTGCATCATCACAGCGTGACAGTAGCCAATTTGATGAGGAATACAGATGGTCAACGCTACGACTGCCGCCAGCAAATTGTTCCAGCCTACGCTGATGTAGTGGCATTGCGATAGGGTTTTCAGGGTTACGTTCACAATCTATCAGTTTGGTGATGGCATTCTCAGCGGTATCACTGAACGGCAGTGCCATCAGGGCGCTGGTAAATCCTGAAGCTTTATCAGGTTTCCGTCCTCGCTTGATAAGTAGAAAATCTGCTGAGGTCCAGAAATTTAATAGTGGTGCGTCTGCCCCGAAAGATGTTGTGAGTAAATCTATTTTCTCAACGTGTTGGTAGTAGTGTTTTAAGTTCGAAAGTAGTTCGCTTCCTAAGCCGTAGCCTTGCCATCGCGGCTGCACGGCGATTCGATTTATTCTTCTGTAATGCAGAGTAGCCACATTGGCTTGCGCTGACTGCAGCGCGAGACTTTGCGCGGTGAGGTGTCCTTTTACACGTCGGGTGCCGCTAGCAATACCGCTGGCCACATCTGCTAAGCGCTTGCCACCTTCTACTTCAACGGCACTGGCAGCCATCAGACTGTCGTCTGCGAAGAGCAAATGAAACTGAAGGTCAGGTGAGTCCATCATTCTCGCCAAATCGTCAGGGCTACTTTGATAGTGCGCGGTAGAAAGAAGCTGCATAACTTCTTTAGCCAAGCAGAGATCCATTTCCGATACTTTGTAGATTTTGTATTCGGTCGTTCCATCGCCATTGGCGAATTCTTCTGATTTGTCTTTAGTGAAGTTAGCAGAATCGACTGCGTCTGGTAGGGATCTCTGCTCAGGGCTGGCAAATATTAATGCATTAATTAGTTTTTCCAGAGGATCATTTTTAGACCATCTTATTGGGCGACGAAGAGTATAAACAGGTATATTCCTGTGTTTTAAAAACTTGGTACGGAAACCCTGACCGCTGCCTTCGTAGCCATCCGTAGTGGTACTAAGAAGCGTTAATCTGGGCCTATCAATTAATTCATTTAGTACCGGTAGCGGCACTGATGCAGCCTCATCAATGATCAATACATCATAGTTAGCTTCACGTAACTTCGGATTATCGAGTGCCATCCATTCAAGGGATAGCGCGGTGTCTTTTATCAGGCTTTCAGCCACGCGCTCCAATGTTTTCACCGACAAAAGGGATGGAGCCGAAAGCATGACACTTCGCCCTGCATTAATGAAATGGGCGGCAATATGGCCCGCCAGTGTGGATTTACCTCTTCCTCTTGCTGCAACAATGCATCTACAACTTTGTTTGTTTACGTTTTCAGAAGTGATGGCGTTAAAGATATCTTGCTGGTCGGGCGTTAACGATAAACCGCCGGTTAATCCTTTATTTTTAACCTCTTGCGGCATAGGCAGTATTTCGGCTGTTGAGGTAATCCTGCCTGCGAAATCTGCGTGTACCAGCAAGTCGGCCAGATAGCTAATGTAATGGCTCTTGTGAATGTCGGAACCGTGGCTCAGGAAGTGCGGGTTTAGCACACTTTCATGCATTGCCCAGGTTTCAAGTGGCGGACAAAGTAGAATGGTTGTGCCGCCTTGTCGAACCGTTCCAGCTATCGCAGCTAACACAGACGGACGAAACGTTTCTCCGGCGTCGACAACCGCGACATCGAATTCTTTGCCCAGTAAATCTTTAAAGTGCGCGTAAGAGCGGTGCTCCAAAGTCATTGCAGGCGCTACATCGCTTATCCAGCAGTAATCTAGTTGGCCAGCCAAGCCAGAGACGATAGAAATAGCCTTGTCTATACACCAGGTTGTTTCTCCCGTGATCAGCAGCAGTTGCCGCTGATAGCAACCATTCGTCGATAATAATGGGTAAGAAATCCACTCAGTTGGGTCTGTCAGGGCCATGTGCCATTTTTTCACGTATAATCCTGCGCTTAGTTTATCGATTGTTTAAGAGGAATTCGAATGCGCTTTTTGTCCCGCCGACTGGTAATGCCGAATGATTTAAATTATGCCAATGCATTATTCGGAGGCAGAGCGATGGAGTGGATTGACGAGGAAGCAGCCATCTTTGCAACTTGTCAGTTAGAAACCAATTGTTTGGTGACCAAACATATTGGCGAAATTACTTTTGAGTCGCCAGCGCTTCAGGGTGATATTGTTGAGTTTGGTTTGGAAACGAAAAAGGTGGGTAGAACATCTATTACCGTCAGTTGTTTGGTACGAAATAAAGCTACTAAGAAAACCATTTGTCTGGCAGACGATATTGTGTTTGTAACACTCGATCCAGAAACCCGAATGCCAACACCCCATGGAAAAACCATGGCCGCGTTGGAAGCGCAAACGGAGCAGGAGATCAGAAACCTTAATTTGCAGGTTGATTAGTCCCGCGCATTTGAGGCAGCCTGTTTCAGGCTGCCGAAGATTTCCATTTTGCGAGTACGTCAGTGAGGGTGTTAATTTGTGCCTCTGTTAGACCGTCTCCCGCCGTATAGCCTTGCGGTTCACCTAATTTTGCCAGCGAGGTGAAAGCAATGTCATGACACAGCAAAATTTGTCCTGCTACTGAACTGGCACTTCCACGTTCGTCTATATTACAAAGTTTCCAGAGTTGCTGATTCAGGTCGCTGGCAAAACCCCAGCGGAGTAACATCAACGACGTTGCGCCATACAGACAAATGCCATAATCCTGATTCACTTTATCGACAAAATCGCGAAAGCTGTCACTTTCCTCCCACCCGGATAACGCACCGTCCGCAAACAAACATTCATCGTGGAAAATTAAAAATACCGACAGCGTACCGAACAGCAACAACTGTTTAATTTTTTCTGTTTGAGCATCATCGTATTGCGAAAAACCAAAAAGCCGTTGGAACACGGTATAACTAAGCAGCATCGCATCGGTGAGAATTTCAATATTGGAAAATCGACACTGTGCGGTCAGTAATTGTTGCGCTGCAAAAATGACAGCGAGGTCTCGGATATTGCCCAATCCGAGATTGCGGCCAATGGCTTGCTCCAGGCTTTTGGGCGTTGTTCCGTAAACGGCGCGGCTTGCTTTGCTCATCACGTGAGCTTGAAATATCGGATCTTTTTCAATGAGAGACACAACGCCAGGCAATGTCATGGCTTCTGCATCCATTTTTAGCAAAGAACGAATTGAGTGGGGCAGTGGTGGCAGATTTTCCACCACTTCCAACAAATTACTGTTACCCGTTTGAAATCGTAGTCGGTTGCCTAACTGACGAAGCTGACCAGCACTTATACCGCTATGCTCTTTAAAGCTTCGCTCGAATGAACGTCTGTCGGAAAACCCTAAGGCTTCAGCTGCATCTTCTGTTTTCTGACCACTTAATAATCGATGACAGGATTGATCATGGATGAACTCTTTCAGCAAAGCACTGAATGAAATGGAGTCTTGTCTAAGCTGTCGACGAAAAGCGGATTCAGTTTGCCCTAACTGAGTCGCTACCCACTCTGAGCGGATACGTGCAGGACTCGCTGCTTTTTGAAAAACGTCACGCACCTGTTGCTTAAGTGGAATGTCATGGGTTTCTTCAAGTCCGGCAGAAAGCATCTTTTTAATCGATTGCGAATAGTAAAAAGACGCGACTTCACACCAGGCGTTGGCAAAACAAAGGCGTACTTTGCCAGACTCATAATTGATATCACTGCGGCTCAGTGGCGCCAAAAGTGCTTCAGGCTGAGCGTTCATAGGCGGCATGGTGACCCGGGAAAAGTCAAACTTGCGCCCGGCAAGATGGCGAAAAAGCGCCAGCAGGAAATAGCACCGAAGTTCCGTTAGTATCATGTGTGGCGATGAAGCAAATTCTACCGTTGTAATGGTACCGTCTGATGTCACCGTGAGATTGGCTTGCTCACCCATTAAATGTCGGTAATGCTTACCCAATACATGCATGGCATCGTCGATATGCTTGCTGGCAGTTAAGTACACCACCAAGTTACTCATTTTATTGAAATCGAGATAACCAATAAGTGATCGGCCAGTTTGTTGAAACTGACTCGTAGGACAAAGATCGTGGAAGAGGTTTGCTAAGGTCTCATCATCAAGTTTGCCGCTTTCAACGCTGGCAATACATTCCAGTGCAAGATTATCTCGCTCATTGCTAAGACCAGAATCCCGTCTGAAACTGAGTAAAGCCCGAATAATTGCTGACCAGAAAAGTCCTTGGTAATGCACGTGCGCTCCCATGTTTTAAGCTGCTTGTAAGAATATAGCAAATGCAGGTTGCATGACAGATCAGGGCACTATTTATTCCCTGGTACAAATGTGTCCCAAAGATCGAACGGATTTGTCCTGTTTTGCTTTACTCCGCCCTCGTATTATTACAACCGTTGATTGAATAAGGGAAACGTCACTTCCCCCAACAACATGCCAAACCTGCCGTGAGGCAGGGACGGAAAGCCACGGGTCTTACTGACCAACCGCCAGTAAGACAGCCGGGCTGCAGTGAAGTTGTTTACTTACTTTCAGGCACACACTGCTCAAGGATTAAAAAATGAAATTTAGCATCAAAGCTGCAGCACTGGTAACCACGTTCTTGGCAGCCTTTTCTTCAAACGCTGACGTAATCTCAACTTACGATATTGATTTCGCCACCGCTGATTTAGAAGCGCATCAGCAGAATAGTAGTAGTACTTACGATGTTTACACGAATGGCGTACTCAATTTACGAGAAAATGCTTGGGTAACGCTGAACTTGTTCGATACCTTTGGTATTTCAGAACTGGATCTCGATAATGGTGCGACATCATATAATTTCACTTTTGACATAAGAGTGCTGCCTGGTGTGAGAAATCCGAATCCAAACCCTTTCACTGAAATCGCTGGGGTGTGGTTTGCCGATTTTACTAGCGGTGAGCAGAGCCACGATGCAAGTCGCACGTTCAATCTAGCAGGTACACAGAACTTCGGTATTCAGGACTTGGTGTACACCAATGCGCCTCGCTGGGAAACGTTTAGCATTAATCTAGACGATTACTTCTCGGGTGTTATCACGGATATCGTATTTATTAATGACTGTGATTTGAATGCTGGCTGTGGCGACATGAAAACCCGTTTCCGTAACGCCTCTATCACTGAAGTCAGTGAACCTGGCGCCATGTCACTCATCCTTTTAGGTATGGGATTGATGGGATGGCGCGCAAGACGCCAGAAATAACAAGTCGTCAGACTTCCTCAGCCCGCCAACGTCACATGGCGGGCTCTTTTGTGTTTGCGGATCAGTGTACTGCAGCTTGACTCAGGTTATGAAGTTGTTAGACTGCAGGCGCATTTTTACTACAACAGTAAAAATGCATTAGGCCAAGGGGTGCCGGTTAACGGCTGAGATCCATTTCATGGGAACCCTTAAACCTGATCCGGATAATACCGGCGTAGGGATGGTGAAAAATTTGATTTAGCTACCTCAATACCTGCCTGTAAAACCGGATCTTTTTGATGACTGAAGAGATCCTTAATGAAAAAAAGCACATTACTCCTCGCTATTCTGGCAACACCGGCATTTGCTGATAACGACACCGACATAGAAAAAATCACGGTTACCGGCGATTTCAGAGCAACTAGCCTTGAACAGCTCAGCGCCAGCGCATCGGTTTTCGGCGAAGATCGCTTAGATAGCCGTCAGGCCTCTCACGTTGAAAATATGCTGAATGTGGCGCCCAATGTGAATTTTGCCAGTGGTGCTTCCCGTGGCCGTTTTATTCAAATTCGTGGTATTGGCGAGCGAAGCCAGTTTGCTGAGCCCATTAATCCTTCTGTCAGCTTTATGGTTGATGACTTTGATTTTTCAGGTCTTGCTGCCGCTGGCGTATTATTCGATACCCGTCAGTTGGAAGTTTATCGTGGCCCGCAGGCTACCGTATTCGGTGCCGGTTCTCTTGCTGGTGCAGTGAAAATTGTCAGTCATGCCGCAGACGCAGACGACAGTCACTTTGAATTCGGATTGGGCAACACGTCGTTAATGCGTATTGAAGGTGCACACAGTGTACAAGTGTCAGAAGACTTCGCTATTCGTCTGGCCGGGGTGCATAACAGCAGTGACGGCTTTGTTGAGAACGACTTTCTTGAGCGTGACGATACCAATAATATTGACGAAAGTGCGGTAAGAATCGCTGCACAATGGAATATTAGCAGTAAGACTAGCCTGAATGCCGACCTGCGTTGGTACGACGTCAACAATGGTTATGATGCCTTTTCGCTGGACAATAACCGCCACACACTTTCTGATGAACCTGGATTTGATGATCAACTCACTAAGGGGATCAGCCTGCATTTGAATCATCAGCTGGATGCCGGTTTACTGGAAGTCATTGCCACCGCCGCGAACCATGATATCGCCTATGGCTACGACGAAGACTGGACTTACGATGGTTTCCATCCATGGGGATACACGTCGTTCGATGCCTACTTCCGCGACGTTCAACAACGCTCTGCAGAGGTGCGTTTTACCTCGGCAGATGACAAGAAACTGTTCGGTGATACCACAACTTGGGTTGTTGGTGCGCGCATTAATCACAGTGAACAAAACTTGTTACGTGAATACACCTACGCCGACGGTGACTTCATTAGTCAATTCGAACCAACCACCACGGCAGTTTATGGTCAGCTTGATACACAGTTGAATGATTCGTGGTTGTTAACCACGGCGCTGCGTGTTGAAGAGTATTCTCAAAAGTATAATGATAATGCCGGTTTGGACTCAGAAGACGACTCCAGCATGGTGGGTGGAAAAGTGGCACTGACCTATGACTGGGACGGTGATTTTGTGTATGCCAGTGTATCTCGTGGTTACAAAGCAGCAGGTGTCAACTTTGACGAGCAGGTGAGTGAAGCACGTCGATTCTACGATACTGAATATAACTGGAATTACGAAGTGGGTTATAAAGGGCAACTGTTTGACCCCGCGATCACCGCACGTTTCGCTGTGTTCTATATGGACAGACAAGACACTCAGGTGAATGATTACGACGTTCAAACCCGAGAAGATGGCTCGGCAGCCTTTATCGACCTGACCGCCAATGCCGATGTAGGCACGAATAAAGGTGCTGAGGCTGAACTGAGCTGGCAGGTATCTGACGCGTGGACTCTGCAGAGTTCGGTGGGCTATCTGAGTGCAACCTTTGAGGGTTATGAAACGGCTGACGGTGCTTATGTTGACGAACAGCGTCAGGCGCAGTCGCCTAAATTTACTGCTAACCTGTTCAGTGAGTTCTGGCTAACCGATGAGTGGGTATGGCGGGCAGACATGGACTTTAAAGACGAATACCGTTTCTCTGACAG
>Ga0208204_100217_pt1 | contig 19551 bp, 21 predicted proteins | sample DeeseametaMP2252_FD_184173 | JGI IMG/M metagenome (GOLD analysis project Ga0208204, IMG submission 184173) | Marine microbial communities from the Deep Pacific Ocean - MP2252 (SPAdes) | ecosystem: Environmental > Aquatic > Marine > Oceanic | place: West of El Salvador, Pacific Ocean | collected...
GAGCCATATCAGCGCAAAGCTCAACGCGATGGACGCCAAGTGCAGTGGCAAGCTTTAGGTTTGCTACCAGGAAAGGTGAATCAGCGTCGGCGCACAGTTCAATTTCTGTCATTGTGATACCTTCAATTCGCGCTGTGATGATGGCAAATAGGTTGCTGCAACAGGCCTATCCTTAAAGCAAACTTTTGCCATCGATTAACTGTGTGCCTGACTTGTCCTGCACCGCATAGTTAAAGCCTGGCTGAATGCAGTGAGCACCATATTCGCCATTTTTATTCAGCGCCAGGAAGCCAACCTGAAAAGCTTTGAAATCGCCTAGCTTACGCGCAATGCGCTGAACGGCTTCCTCACAGGCTTCAGCCGGTGATGCGCCTTGGCGCATGAGTTCAACCACAAGGTGACAACCTACGGTTTTAATCACCAGTTCGCCCATGCCGGTTGCGGTTGCGGCACCCACTTCGTTGTCGACATAAAGACCAGAACCGATAATCGGAGAGTCGCCTACTCGCCCCTGCATTTTGTAAGCCGCACCAGACGTGGTACAAGCACCAGAAAGATTGCCCTGATTGTCCAGCGCAAGCATGCCGATGGTGTCATGATTTTCGATGTTGATCTGCTTAATTTCTCGGGTTTTTAACCACTGTTGCCAGTCTGCTTTTGATGCGTCGGTAAGCAGGTTTTCTTCAACAAATCCCTGCTCCAGGGCGAATTTCTTTGCGCCTTCACCCACCAGCATCACGTGAGGCGTTTTATCCATTACCAGACGTGCGACAGAAATAGGGTGTTTGATGTTTTGCAGGAAAGCCACAGCGCCACAATTCATGTTTTCATCCATGATGCAGGCATCGAGCGTTACGTTGCCATCACGATCAGGATAACCCCCAAAACCAACCGTTCTGACTTCCGGATCCGCTTCCGGCACTCTTACGCCTTGTTCAACGGCGTCAATCGCACGACCACCCTCTGCGAGTACTTGCCAGGCAGCCGCATTGGCGGGGATGCCATGCTCCCATGTGGAAATTACAATGGGTTTTCTTTGAACCGGCGGCTTTTTTGCGAAAGCACTGGTTGCCAGGCCTACCGCCCCTGTTAATGTTGAAAGCTGTAGAAAGCGGCGTCGTGAAGTCATTGTCTTTCCTTGTTGTTTTGGTATTTATTATTGTTGAGCGGCTTGCCTCGCAAACATAATTGCGCCTTCCTGTGGAGAGGCCTTTGCCGCGTGTATTGTTAATTGGGTTTCGGCCGACATAAGTGGCAACAATGCGTTCGCAACGCTGCCAATTAACGTTACTCTGGGAGCGCCAAAGTCAGTGAGCTTTTCGATCACGGATTCTGCAAACTGGGTTGCCTGGCGTAACAGGTTTTGTGCAACTTCGTCGTTTTGCGAGGCTGCCTCGAATACGGCTGGTGCATACTGGCCAAATGTGGTGGCGTTTGCATTCACGGTATGTTGTGCAAGTACGGTTTTGTTTTCACCCGCAAGTAGCAGGTTCTGAAGTATTGTTTGGGGCGCTAACTGATCTTCTGCCAGAAGCACAGCTTTTACTGCTTCTAGTCCAAGCCACGAACCACTGCCATTTGCATTAATCGGAAATCCCATGCCACCAATAGCGAGTCGCTGCTGACCACAAACGGCAAGGGCACTAAACCCGGTTCCGAGTATGAGTACGCCACCATCGTGACCAAGATGTGCGCCAAGCACTGCGGCATGAAGGTCGGTGGTGAGTGCCAGAGATTTAAATGGGTGGGCCCAATTCATCATAACTTGCTGCATAGCACCAAGATGCAGGCCGGCGAGGCCTGCGCCAACAGTAATTTCGCCCACGCATTCTCTGCTGAGACCGGCGTTATCCAGCGCCTGAAAGCATGCTTCAAGGATTGAATTCTGAGACTGGCTTACGCCATTAACCGGATTCGCTGGACCACCTATTCCTTGGCTTATTGTATGCCCATTTTCATTTTGCAATATTGCCTTGCAAGATGTGCCACCGCCATCAATGCCTATAAACACTTATTTCCCCACTGCTTTACGCAGTTGCTTAGCATCAAATACTTGAATGGCATCCAGGACCGGGCCTGATGTGCCTTGGGTTCCACCGATCAGATAGACTGAGTCGTTAAAGGTGACTGCGCTACTGTGTCGCACGCCGGTAATTTCAAGTTTACTATTATGCCACTGCTTGGCTTTGAAATCGTAGGTCCATACTGCGTCCAAATCGTCATAGTTACCGAAAACGATCAGGTAATCACGCCAAACGGTAGCGCTATGTGCACTGATCTTTTCGGGCAGCGGCGGCATCGACTGCCATTTACCCGTAGCAGGGTCGAATTGTTCAAAAACATCTTGCGACTCACCGCTTGCATAACCACCAATGGCGTAAATTTTTCCATCATACGTTACTGTGGCGGTTTCCTTTTCGGTAGGCATGGGTGGCCCCAGTGACCAAACGCCCGTTTGGGTGTCGAAAATCGCCATTATTGCAGTGGTTTTGTGTTTACGGGTATCCCAGTCAAGGTGTGAGCCACCCAGAACATATATTTTCTTGTTCAGATAGACTGCTGAATTCATCCGCGTTGGGTAAGGTAGCGGGGCTGCTTCGACGACCTTGCGGGTAACGGTATTAAAAATCTCGACCTTGCTTTCGTAGCGCACTTTTTTGCCATCTTGCGCAATGCCACCAATGAGATAGACGTTTTCACTACCATCATAAACGGCAGAAAAATAGCGGCGAGGAATAATATGATTTTTCAGTACTTGGATATTTTTAGTGGTGGGATCAATAATTTCAACATCACCCAGAAACCCTGCCTTGTAGCTGCCACCGAAAACGAATATCCGTTTATCATCGGTGGCGGACTTGGCCCCCAATCGCGGCGTTTCCAGCTTAAAGGTATTCCCCTTTTGAAATTTGCTAATGTCTGGAATTGATGAACAGGCAGCAATTAACACTAAGCCTACCAGCAAGGTAAGTAATCGGATTGTCCTGACGTACATAACGTTCCTGTTTTTCTGTCGTTTATTATAATTATTGGTTTTGAATTTCGACGCTTTGTAGATGCTGGGTGATTTCCGGCCACACCAGTGTCAATACGTCCTGTCTAAGCGCGTCACTTTCTTCTGAGTATTTCAAACTTCCATCTTCAGAGGAGTCGAGCCAATGGTTTTCCCGCAACGCGGAAATGAAAGAAGAAAGCACGTTCTTATCGTAAAACTCAGGCGAATTCATACCGTAAAGCGTCGACAGACGCTCTGCAACCTGCCTGCTACAACGTTCCAGACTATTGCGACTAATTACCCGTTCGCGCTCGATGATCGTCAGTACCACAGCATAACGCTGGAAAGTTTCTTGCATGCAACGACTTAGCAACCAGGCTGGATGGAACGCGCGATCGGAAGAAGTAGGTGGATGCAGCAGCCCTTGCTCCATCTCGATAACCATACCTTGTTCGATAAACGCAGTGATTAACTTATCGGTGTATGCCAGCGCTTCATCCTGTGTCATATAGATGAAAAGCTCTCGCTGAAGTAGCGGATACAGTGCCGCCATTAAGCGCAGAATTTCATGACGATGTATGCCTGGGCGGGCAAAAACCGAGGACATGATAATGCCGGGCAGGGCAAATAAATGCAGTATGTTGTTGCGGTAATACGTGAGAAAGACTGCAGAGTCTTCCTGCGGCGCGATCATCGTACCGAAGCCGTCCTGACTGATATCAAACCGCTTAAGTGCCAACGTTTCTTCCAGCATCTTACGGGCACTAATATCTGGAATGGTGGCATCGTCGCTAAAGGGGGCGCTACGCAGCAGCGACAGATAGCTATCCATGGCACGAACCAGTTCTTTTTCAGACATAGTACGCGTCTTGGAAGATAACAGGCACAATGAAATCAATGCCATACCATTGATTGCTGCATTGCTATTAATGCGCAGCATGACTTCATGGGCTAAATCATTAACCAGCGGGGTGAGCCAGCCCGGCTTTTTCTCGGGATCCGCAGGCAATGTTTGACGCCAGTCAGGTACGCCTTGTTCAAGGAACTGATTCAGGTGAATGGGCTCGCCAAAATTTACATAGCCATGGCCGTAGTTTTTAAGCTTGCGGATAGCAGAAAAAACCTGCAGGTTAGATTCTTTCTTCTTGCTACTGCCTTTCAATTCGCTCAGGTAGCTTTTCACTTCCATCACGTTTTCATAGCCAATATACACAGGCACGATGCTTACCGGGCGCTGAACACCTTTCAGAATGGCCTGCATGGTCATGGCGAGCATGCCCGTTTTAGGTGGGATCAAACGGCCTGTACGGCTACGCCCGCCCTCCGGGTAGTATTTTACCGAATAGCCTTTGTTAAACAGCAACTCCAGGTATTCACGGAAAACGGCAGTGTATAGTTTGTTTCCGGCGAAACTTCGACGCAGGAAGAACGCACCGCTTCGACGAAAAATTGGTCCGGCGGGCCAGAAGTTCAGATTAATACCCGCAGCGATATGGGGTGTCACCATGCCTTCGTGATAAATCACATAGGTAAGCAGCATGTAATCCATATGGCTGCGGTGACAAGGCACGTAAATAATTTCATGACCATTGGCTGCCAGTTCGCGAATACGCTCACTGTGACCAACACTGATACCGTTGTAAATTTTGTTCCAGATGCGGGTGAGAATACGATCGCCAAAGCGGATCAAGCCTTCCCGGTAGTCGGCGGCAATCTCGTCGACATATTCTTTCGCCGTAATCCGCGGATCTTTCTTCTTCTTTGCTTTTTTGCCGCCTTTTTCTTCGCCCATGGCCCGCTTCACAGACTCTGAGCCAAGAATGGCGTTGTACAGTTCCTGTCGCTCCAATAGCGTTGGACCTGTCATAGACTGGCGCTTTCGATGAAAGTGAGTACTTGCTACCCGAACAAGTTTGTGAGCGATAGAATCGTCGGTACCGTGCTGTTCTGACATTTCACGTGCAGATACTGCTTTGCTGAAATTGATAAAGTTATCGCGGCCTAAAAATATCACGATAAAGAATTTACGCAGCCAACTGGGTGAAGCGTGGTGTGCGATGAGGTCGCCTAAGCCCGGCTTGCCTTTGCCTGGCGCTCGGCCCCAGGACACAAATACTGGCACAACCTGCACATCAACATCGTCGTGATCGCGGTGCAAATGGAACAAGTTGGAGAAGATAGTTTCTACATCTGTGTGGCTACTGCGGCCAATAAGCGGTTCGGTTTTGCGCAGAAACACGCTACCCGGATACGATTTCCCTGCAAGCTCAATTTGTTCGGTAGGGCTGGGTAAGCCTAACCGTTGCGTAGACATTTTTAACGCCAACTGATCGGTAACCGAATTTGTTGGCAATAAATAAATGATTGGCTTGGATCTATCAATACCGAGTTCAGACTCGACATTGGCCGGAATGTTGTGGTCTTTGACCAACAGTTTAACGGGATAATGAAACACCGATAAAAGCGTTCTGCGCATCCACGACATGAAATTGGGATCCTGTATTAAGAAAACGGGCGCAGTCTACCACAACTTCACTGCAAACCAGATGACATCAGATGGGAATTCCATCATAGGGATTCTTTTACGCTACGTCACCTCTGGCGCGCTGATTTTATGCTGAATTTTCCTCGCCATCCAGCCTCCACACGTGGCGATGATGCCCGTTGCTGTGGTGCCCCAAATCCAGTCGACGAAGGTCATGGTGAGTGGCCAGTCGTCAATAATGGAGTAGCAGGTCAGATTATAGGTGCCATAAGCCGCTGCCCCGAGTGCAAAGCCAGCAAGTGATTGTGATAACAGGTTTTGTGCAGCATAAGGACGTATTGTTAAATACACCACAGCGGCGCAATAAAGTAGATAGAATGCAAGCCATGGCCACGTGATGAACTGTTCGCGCAATAGCGTGTCGAAGGCCGACTGATAAAGGGGCATAGCAATAACGCCCAGCCACACACCATCGAGGCAAGCGAAAGCAATGAGCACGGCGATGTAGGCACCAATAAGGGCTTTAACGGAATAGTTCATAAAATGATAAACGGCATAGCCGGATGAAAAGTTCACTGTGAAGACTAAGCAGGAACTTTCACATTAATGAGCCATACTTACAATATCTACCCTGTGGCGTTGATAGTCAGTCTGACCGTTAACCCGACAACAATAGGACAGGCGCGGGGATACAATGAAAATAAAATTATTCGAATTTGGTGACTTGTTCTGGGTGCCAGAATTTTATCACGCGTTTCTGCGTCGCTTCATGGGCGCACTGTATAAGGTATTTGGCTATCACAAAATGTGGCTGCCAGAGCTGAATGCTTTCATTGATAAAGCCGGCGGTACCGTGCTCGATCCGTGCGCCGGGAGTGGCTTCGTTAACGAACTTCTGATCCGCGAGATGGGCAAAAAGGACATCCGTTTTAATCTTTCTGACTTCATGATCGACAAAAACCCGGAATTCCGCGAACGCATTAATCGCTTAGGCGATGATCGCATTCATTACCTTGAGCAACCCATTGATGTGCTTAAAGACAATCCGGATTTTCGCTGCCCGAAAATATTTATTAACTCCTTTCACCATTTTGACCACGAACAAGTGAGTCAGATTTTTAAACTGAATCTCCCTCACGGCGACGATGTGCTGGTGTTGGAGTACTGCGATAATTCATTTATGGCCTATGTTTCTATGCTGCTCGGGCCGCTGGTGGCGATGATCATGCTGCCGTTTATTACCGAACGTCGCCTGTTGTTAGTAACCGCCATATTCACTTACCTCATTCCTATTGTGCCGCTGATGCTGCTGTGGGATGGCATTGTGTCGAGCATGCGCTGTTATTCAAATCGGGAGTTGAAGCAGGTGTTAGCCAGCGCCGGATTCGAAGACGTGAAGGTAACCACCACGTTCCGTCGAAACTTGCTATATCCCGCTGGTGTAACGGCCCATCATATTGAAGCGCCTAAGGCTGAATAAGCGGCTTTAGCTGCTGATAAAGGCTGTCATTGGGGTAAGCATTACCCAGCGCGACGGCAGCCTTTTTCAGCATGGCAGTGTTCTTACTCATATAAGCGTATTTTGCCCAGGTAGACAGTAAATCATAATCGGCAGGCCAGCGCGCTGCGGCATTTGCCAAAACCTTAACAGCTTCATTCTGACGCTGTAATTGCCAGAGTGACACCCCATACACAAACGCAAATCGGGGAATCGCATCATCGGCCTGATAGGCCAGTTCAAGGTGCACTGCGGCTTCGTCGTATTGCTTTTCACGTACTAGCATGAGTCCGTAGGCAAATTGCACGGCACCTGAATCTGGCGCTGTGGCAAGTGCGGCTTTCAACTCTCGTTTCTCTCCCCGAGCATTCCCCATTTCCTTGAGAAAATCGGCAAATGCCATGCGTGCTGACAAGAAAGCCGGGTCGATAGTCAGTGCACGTTCATAAAATTGCTTCGCAGCCACAATGTCATTTCGGCGTCGGGCAAGCTGAGCGAGACCTACATTCGAACCTGGATGGTCTGCCGATTGTTGCAACCATTTTGCGTATTCGTCTAATAATGGCGCGATGGTCGCTTCCGGTAAAATATGGTCTACCGGTGCGTTTAACAGCGCCGCCGCAACTTCACTACGAACGGAGGCAGCCTCGTCATTCATGAGGTGCTTGGCTATTTTAGCTTGCTGTTGTGGCGGTAAAGCGCGCGCTGCACGGGCGGCGCCACGACGACGAATGGCTGAATCTGACTGAGTATCACGCCAAATCAATTCAGCTGCCTCTACGGGTGACTGTGTCACCAATTTTTCAGTGAGTGCAACAGCCAGCAGATCCGGCAGATTTATCGTTTCATCTGCAAGGAAGCGGCTTGAATCTGCGATCGCGTCAGCATTCCAGGTTAACATCGCCTGATTGAATGCCGCCCATTGCCCTAATGTGTCGGCAGATGCACCTTCCCGCTTTGGCCAGTGCATGATGGCGTCTTTGAGCCAGCTTTCAGATTTGTCTTCATGACAACTCTGGCAAGGACTCATACTGTTTGCGTTGAGTGCTGACGGGCGATGAAAACGGTGATCTCGGCGGTTGTCCACGCCCATATAGGTGCGGGCAGGCATATGGCAGTCGAGGCAGTTTGCATCTGTATGTCCATTGGTATGCTCTGGTGCGGCAAACACATCCGCTCGGTGGCAGGTGGCACATATCTGTTCGCCGGGAAGCTTTGTTTTACCTGAGTGTGGATCATGACAATTGGTACAGGTGACCCCAGCCTGCGCCATTTTGCTTTGCAGAAATGAGCCCAGTACGAACACCTCATCACGTATTTGTCCGTCGCTGAAGTACAGTGGCTCGTTTACACCATCAAGTTGAAATTGCTGATGAAACGGTTGGGTTAAATCGGGTTCTCCCAGTTCAGCCCGGCGGCTGTGACATCCGCCACACGTGTCGGTAGCCAGTGCCAGAGGTGAAGCGGGAGAATACTGCGGGCGGGCAATAGGATCATTGCCGGAAAAATGAAACGCAATGGCTTTCCCTAAAGATTTCAAGCCGGTCTTGTCTGCTGAAATTTTGTTGGTTTTAGCCAGTTTAACGTGCTCTGAGCCGGGGCCGTGACAGCTTTCACAAGCCACGTTGACGTCGGAATACGTGGTATTGAAAGCATTGCGAACTGGATCGTAATGCTTCTCAAGGTTGGTGGAGTGGCAAGAGGCGCAGCGACTGTTCCAATTTTGATAGTAGCCAGTCCAGAAGAATGGATGTTCCGGATCGGTTACGCTGTTGTCTTGTAACTGATACCAGCGCTGTCCACCTTCGCCCAGCGGCCTGCTGTCCCAGGCTACGTCGAAGGCCTGCAATCTGCCGCCATCGGTACGCAAGAGATATTGCTGCAGAGGGTTATAGCCAAAAGTGTAAGCCACTTCAAAGGTTTGCGGTTTGCCATTGCTCCCTAAGGTTTCGACCAGGTACTTACCATCGCGGATGAAAAAGCGTGAGGTGCGTTTACCGGCCGTGAAGCTGGCTTCATCAAAGTCGCCGAGTACCGACTTTTCATTCGCAGGCAGCATGCTGTGATAGTGATCAGATTGTTGCCAGTCAGCAGTCTGCTCTGCATGACAACCGGCGCACACGCTAGCCTCCACATAGCCTTCGTCGGCATGGGCGGCAGTGCGCATCACGAGCAAAAAAAGCAGGGCTGTCAGACAGCCCTTAATCAGTAAATACAAAAGTCAGGATCCGGTTTACTTACAAAGTCGCGAGCCTTTTTGACACTTATCCAACTGGTTTTCAACTGGTTTAATGCTCGCCGTGTGGTCTTCACGCAGTTTGACAGCGGCATAAACGTTGGTAAAGCGAATGCCTTGCTCAGTAAGGGCATCAATAGTGGGCGTATCAGCCACTGCATCACCGAAAGCACCGACGCGGGGGCTCAGGTCTTCGGCAACAATGAGCAAGATGTTAGGCTGCTTTCCCCAAGCGGTCAGGGAAAAACCAGTAACAACAGTGAAAAACATCCAACGAAACATTCGCATTACCCAACTCCTTAGTGACCTGAACTGCCGTTTGCTTCCATCCACGGGAAGTACATTTCACCTTTGCGCTGCATTTCCAGCTTCATCGGGGTATCCGGGAACAGGCCCATGTACATGTCTTTACGATTCGGTTCTACCAGCCACCAGTTCGGGAACGGCGCGGCTTTCAGACCGTCTTTCTTACGCAGATTCATGCCTTCTGCCAGACGGGCGTTGAAGGGCACAGACGGCTTGCTGCCATCGGCCGGATTCAGCGATGCATACAGTGCCTGACGCAGTGGCAGTAGCTCTTTTGCATACTGCGGATCGCGGATCAGGTTGTGCATTTCTTTAGGGTCTTCGGCTGCAGGCCTCATTTTAATGGTTTCACTGATTGTGTCCGGTATTCTGGATATCTCGCTGTCAGTCTTGCTCGATACCTATCGGCTGCGCTATCAGAAAGTTATTGCCTTAAGCGCCCCCCATTACCGTGTTGTCTTTTGCTCTGCTGTTTTATCCCGTCGAATTGGCGCAAGACACGCTGTTTTTATTCTATCTGGTGGCTGCAATCGTGTTCAGAATTGGCTATGCGTTGATGGATATCCCCCACAATGCCATGCTTGGTACGCTAACTAGCGATAGCCGTGAGCGCACAAAGTTGTCATCTGCCCGCATCTTCTTTAACGCCTCTGCCATTTTGGTTTTTGCTGCCTTTGCGGGCAAAGTTATCGCGTTGCTGTGCTCTGGTTCTATCCGATTACCCATCAATGTCACCGGGAAATGGTGAATAAAGCCGAGGAAAAAACCGCAATCAATCAACGTTGATCACTTGTCAATCTTGCATAACTGTATATACTGACAGGAACTGTATAGAAAAACAGGGCTGTTTATGCGTCCACTTACCCCAAGACAAACGGAAGTTCTCGAACTCATTAAAACCACCATGCTGGAAACCGGTATGCCCCCAACGCGTGCCGAAATCGCCAAGCAACTGGGTTTTAAATCGGCCAATGCTGCGGAAGAGCACTTAAAAGCACTGGCACGAAAAGGGGTAATCGAAATCCTGGCGGGGACCTCTCGAGGTATTAAACTGAATATTCCTCTGGAAGCTGGAAACGAGGAAGATGCCGGTTTGCCGTTAATTGGGCGGGTTGCTGCCGGTGAGCCAATTTTGGCCCAGGAACATGTGGAAATGCATTACAAAGTTGATCCTGACTTGTTCCACCCCCGTGCGGATTTTCTGCTGCGCGTTAACGGCATGAGCATGAAAGATATCGGTATTTTAGATGGCGATCTTCTCGCAGTGCACCGTACCACAGATGTTCACAATGGGCAGGTTGTGGTAGCACGGGTTGATGAAGATGTAACAGTGAAACGTCTTGAAAAGCGTGGCCGGGAAGTATGGCTCCATGCTGAAAACGACGAATTCAACACGATTAAGGTCGATTTAGCCTCAGAGCCTTTCAATATTGAAGGTTTAGCCGTTGGCGTGATTAGAAACGCCGACTGGATGTAGGCGCCGGGCTCCAAAATAGATTCAATAAAATAAGAAAGGCGATGCACTTAAGTGAGCATCGCCTTTTTTTCTTTTATCAATATGGTGCCCTTCACTAAGAGCTAGTGAAGGATTTGCCCTAACTTAGTAACTGGTGTGAGCATAGTGCAGTGTTTTTAGTGCCAGCATAAAAACATCAGCATTTTTTTCGCCACTCACATTCTTCACCACAGTCACTGCTGTGTTGTGTTCACGACACAGAATGGTCATGGTGATACCACCCATGCTGCCGCCCGAATGCATCACCGCGGTGGGAATGTCGTCCATTAACTTAAGTGCTTCCACGTTGTCTTTATACGCTTCCCGCTCTCGATAGTCGCCAAAGCCAACTTTCCAGCCAATGCCGTAGCCTACTTCGTCCCCGTTATTTAACGTTGCCCGGGTAAACATGGATTTCGTTGTTTCTGACGCCAAAAAATCACTGGCTACGTGAGCTACTGCAAAGCGCACAATATCGGATGGCGAGGCAATAAAACCGCCGCCCGCCCACTTGTAGCTGTGGTCGGTTTGCGGGGCGTTGATTAAAGTGTTTTCTTCGGTTGTATAAGGCCGGGCGCGGTTTTCGATAATCGTGAACTGATCATCAAACACGGTTTCTTTCAGCGCTAAAGGCGCAAACACTTCCTGTTCGATAATCTGACGAAAATCCCGGTTGCCATCAGCGCCTTCCATTGCAGCACTGACTAACGTCCAGGCGAAAGTGGAATAGCTGAAATCGGTACCTGGTGAGAATTCCAGCGGATCATCCTTGAACATGGCGAGGGCGCTGTTTATATCTGGGTAGGTTTCATTGAGCAAAAACTCATTCGCGCCTTCTTTATAATGGCGAATACCGGCTGTATGAGAGGCTAACTGACGTAAGGTCATTACTGGTTTGTCTTTCGGCCAATCAGCGACATAGTCGGTTACCGGAGCATCTAAATCAATTTTACCTTCGTCATACAGCCGCATCATCGCTGCCGTTGCGATGAGTTTCGATACACTGCCGATGCGAACCTTGTGGTGCGGTGTCATGGCGACGTGATTTTCCACATCGGCATAGCCAAATCCCTCGGCCATCATAATGCCTTTTTCATTACCCAATGCCATGGTAATCCCTGGCACAGTGTCATGATTAACCGCTTCTTTGAACATAGCGGAGATGACGTTTTCCGGGAGTGGTTTGGCAAACGCGTTAAAACAGAGCGCAACGGAGAGCGCTGAAAAAAGAAGTGATTTGTAAAGCAAGAGGACAATCCTGTCTGAAGGTTAAACCTTTACCCTACAGGATGTTTTTCGTCTGGCAAATAAAAAGCCCGCTTTCGCGGGCTGTGCATCTGGACGGTGATGCAGTAATCGATATTTGCGCTATTACTTAGCTGCTTGAGCTTCAGCGGTGATGCGCAGGGTAACTTCGTCACTTACATTCGGTACATACGTGTCGATACCGAAATCAGAGCGTTTAATTGTTGTTTTTGCATCAAAGCCTACAGCTTGTTTCTGTGTCATTGGGTGCACGCCTGCGCCATTCAGTGTTACGTCTAGCGTCACTTCTTTCGTTACACCTTTGATAGTCAGGTCGCCGGTGACTTCCATCGTTTTGTCACCTGTTACCTCAACGTCAGTGCTCTTGAACGTAGCTTTAGGGAATTTGGCTTCGTTGAACCAGCTTTCTTCCATGAATTCTTCGGTCAGTTTCGCAACAAACGTGTCCATAGACGCAATAGATACAGAAACGTCTACTTTGCTGTCTTCTGGGCTCTCTTTGTCATAAATAATGGTACCTTCAGCACCGTTAATTGCTGCCGTAGGGTTAGAAAAACCGAAGTGGCTCCACGACGCTATGACATTGGTGTGAGTCGGGTCGATTTTATAAGACACAGGTGCCGCCAATGCACTTACGCTGAACAAACCTGAAAGCAGTACCGCTGGGATCAATTTAGTCATTACCAATTTCCTTTTTAAATTTGGGGTGTCAAAACAATGAATGTTGTCAGATGATTAATGATACGGCTTCCTGAGAAATTAGATGTATTTAAGATCTGAACAAAACATTCTAATAATCAGAATGAATGCAAACCTTGCCATGATGACCGTCTCCTCATTTCACCATTTCCATGAAACCAGCCATTTATTTTTTACCTAAAGTCTAGACATTGAGCAAAAACTGTTTAATTCTTATACCGTAGTTAACAGAAAAATAACAAAATAAGATAATAATTAACAAGTCGGAGCGACTTTACGACAGAATCCTGTGAGCCGGGTATTACACAAGATTCTCCATCACGGAGGTGTTGAGTGAAAAAACTCGTAAGTAACGCATTGATGGTTTGGGGGGCAATGAGCGTCGTCACCGCGACCAGCGCACTAGCTCAAACTCATTCTACGTCAGAACGCGCAGGCGAACTAAATCTGCGTCAGGGAGTGACGGATATCAGTGGCCAGGTTTACGACTTGCACATGCTGATGTTTTCGATATGTGTCGCCATCGCCGTAGTGGTGTTCGGAGCCATGTTCTACTCCATTCTCAAACACCGAAAATCTAAAGGCGCCAAGCCAGCGCACTTCCATGAAAACGTGAAAGTCGAAATCGCGTGGACGGTGATCCCGTTTTTGATCCTGATTTTTATGGCAGTACCGGCAGCCCAAACCCTGATTGCTATGGAAGATACCAGCAAGCCGGATATGACGGTATTAGTCACCGGTTCGCAGTGGAAATGGCACTACCAATACATGGACTCAGACGTTTCTTTTTATTCAGTAATGGCTACACAGCGTGAACAAATTGAGAACAAGTTCGACAAAGGCGAGAACTACTTACTGGAAGTTGACCGTCCGCTGGTTATCCCCACCAATCAGAAAGTCCGTTTTCTTATTACTTCCGACGACGTGATCCATTCCTGGTGGGTGCCGGACTTCGCAGTGAAGAAAGATGCGAATCCGGGCTTTATAAACGAGGCTTGGACAAAGGTGAATGAACCCGGCATTTATCGCGGTCAGTGCGCCGAGTTGTGCGGTAAAGACCACGGCTTTATGCCGGTTGTCGTTATTGCTAAAACCCCGGATGAATACAAAACCTGGATGACGGAACAGGAGGCCATTGTTAAGCAGGCCAAAGAAGAAGAGGCCCGTTTGCTTGCAATGAGCATGAGCAAGGAAGAGCTGATGGCGGTGGGTGAGAAAGTATACAACTCTACCTGCGCTGCCTGTCATATGCCTACGGGTCAGGGATTACCGGGCGTATTTCCTGCGCTGAAAGGTAGCGCAATGGTACTGAATGATAAGCAGGCTCACATCGATATTGTGCTTAACGGTAAGAGCGGCACAGCCATGCAAGCCTTTGGCAAGATGCTCTCGCTGAAGGAAGTGGCAGCCGTGGTTACCTATGAGCGTAATGCCTGGGGCAACAATACTGGCGATGTGATCCAACCGAAAGACGTGAATGCTGTGGCAAACGGTAACTAGGAGCCTGCTATGACTAAAGCAACCGAAACCTTGATGCCGGAGCATACTGCGGCACACGACAACCTTTCTCACGAACACGATGATCATGAACATCATGGCGCCCCAAAAGGGCTGATGCGCTGGGTACTGACCACTAACCACAAAGATATCGGCACCCTGTATCTTTGGTTCGCTTTCATTATGTTTTTAGTGGGCGGTGCCATGGCCATGGTGATCCGTGCGGAATTATTCCAGCCTGGCCTGCAAATTGTCGACCCTAACTTCTTTAATCAGATGACCACGGTTCATGGTCTCATTATGGTATTTGGTGCGGTGATGCCTGCATTCACTGGTTTAGCTAACTGGCTGATCCCAATGATGATTGGTGCACCAGACATGGCGCTGCCGCGAATGAACAACTGGAGTTTCTGGATTCTGCCCTTCGCGTTTTCCATGCTGCTGGGTTCGTTATTTATGGAAGGTGGTGGCCCGGCGTTTGGATGGACGTTTTATGCGCCGCTGTCTACCACTTACAGTAGCGACAGCACCGCATTATTTGTGTTCTCGGTACACATTATGGGGATCTCCTCCATCATGGGCGCCATCAACGTTATCGTGACCATTTTCAACATGCGTGCGCCAGGCATGACCTGGATGAAAATGCCGTTGTTTGTATGGACCTGGTTAATCACGGCGTTTCTGCTGATCGCGGTAATGCCAGTACTGGCGGGTGCGGTAACGATGGTACTTACCGACAAATTTTTCGGTACCAGCTTCTTTGATGCTGCCGGTGGTGGTGATCCGGTCATGTTTCAGCACATCTTCTGGTTCTTTGGACACCCAGAGGTGTACATCATGATCTTGCCGGCATTTGGCATCATTTCTCAGATTGTACCCACCTTTGCTCGCAAACGCCTGTTTGGCTATGCCTCTATGGTGTACGCCACGGCGTCCATCGCATTGCTGTCGTTTATCGTTTGGGCGCATCACATGTTCACAACCGGTATGCCGGTGTTTGCTGAGATGTTCTTCATGTTCGCCACCATGCTGATTTCAGTACCGACGGGGGTGAAGGTATTTAACTGGGTGGCCACCATGTGGCGTGGGTCGATGACGTTCGAGATCCCCATGCTATTCGCCCTCGCCTTTATCGTGCTGTTTACTATTGGTGGTCTGTCTGGGCTGATGCTGGCGATTACGCCGGTGGACTTCCAGTATCACGATACCTATTTCGTGGTGGCACACTTCCACTATGTGCTGGTGACCGGGGCGGTATTCTCAATCATGGCGGCGGTGTATTACTGGTTACCGAAATGGACTGGCAAGATGTTTAACATCACATTGGCCAAGTGGCACTTCTGGTGCTCGCTGATTTCAGTGAACGTACTGTTCTTCCCTATGCACTTTGTGGGACTGGCCGGGATGCCTCGCCGTATTCCAGATTATTCGCTGCAATTCGCTGATTACAACCAGTGGATCAGTATCGGTGGTTTCGCATTCGGCTTGTCACAGTTAATTTTCTTGGTGCTAGTGATAAAAGCCTGTCGCAAGGAAGGTGAACCGGTTACGTCACAGGTATGGGAGGGCGCTGAAGGACTGGAATGGGAAATTCCATCCCCGGCCCCTTACCATACGTTCGAAACGCCTCCGAAAGTGAAGTAGGAGTGCGTTATGACCTCGCCAACATCTGCTAATAACCGACTGGTACTACGACTCATTGCCGTGGTTGTGGGGATGTTTGGCTTTGGGTTTGCGTTGGTGCCACTTTACGACGTGTTCTGCGATATCACGGGCATAAATGGAAAAACGGATAACAAAGCCGCGGTTCGCACTGTCGATGAGATAGATAAGAACCGGGAAATCACCGTGGAATTCATCACCCGAACCAACAGTGGTATGCCCTGGGAGTTCAGGGCTGAAACGCAGAAGGTGCTGGTGCATCCGGGCGAAGTGAACACCGTGGCCTTTTATGTGCGTAACCCGGCCAGCAGCAACATCATTGCTCAGGCCATTCCCTCTGTCAGCCCTGGTCAGGCGGCGCTGTATCTGAATAAAACCGAGTGTTTTTGCTTCAACCAACAGCCGCTAAAGGCGGGTCAGGAAGCCTGGATGCCCATGTCATTTTATGTGGATACCAGTCTGCCGGAAGACATCACCTATTTCACTTTGCAATACACGCTTTATGACGTGACCGCCCGGGCCACTGATTTGATGGAAAGCGACAACCCTTATTTACGACAACCTGTGAGCGGCAGCCGCTGACGGGGAGGAAGGAGAACCATCATGCAACAACAATATGAACGTTATTACGTGCCTGCACAGAGCCCCTGGCCCATTGTCGGTGCGGTTGCCTTGTTCCTGATTGCAGTCGGTGCCGGTAATACGGTAATTGAAGCGACAAATGGGGAGTCGGGCCACGGTGGAAAGATCCTGGCGGTAGGTATCGTTGCGCTGCTAGTGATGCTGTTTGGCTGGTTTAAAAACCAGATTGATGAATCGATGAGCGGGCTGTATAGCAGTCAGCTAGGCCGCTCGTACCGACAAGGCATGAGTTGGTTCATCTTTTCTGAAGTGATGTTCTTTGCGGCGTTCTTCGGCGCTCTGTTTTACGCACGGGTGATTTCAGTGCCTTGGTTAGGTGGTGCATCGAATAACGCGATGACCAACGACGTATTGTGGCCGGCGTTCGAGGCAATGTGGCCACTTATTCAAACGCCTGGTGGCACTACCACACAGCAAATGAGTGCGGCCGGCTTGCCTACCATTAACACCATTATTCTACTGATATCGTCGGTGACTCTGCACTTTGCCCATGTTGGCCTGGAACAGAATAAGCGCAAGCAGCTCACCATCATGCTGGGCGTAACCATTCTACTGGGCTTAGCGTTTCTGAGTTTACAGGTAGAAGAGTATATCCATGCCTATCAGGAGCTAGGGCTAACACTGCAATCCGGTATTTACGGTAACACCTTCTTCCTGCTTACCGGCTTCCACGGCATGCATGTGACGCTGGGCACATTGATTTTAATTGTCTTATTTTTCCGCATCCTGAAAGGGCATTTTACCCCTCAAAATCACTTCGCCTTCCAGGCCGGTAGCTGGTACTGGCACTTTGTGGATGTGGTGTGGGTCATGCTCTTTCTGTTTGTGTATGTGTTGTAGAGGAGTTTGGGCGGATGGCTTTCTGGGGACTAGCGCATGATAGATGGTGGTTGTTAGTGCGCGCCGGGATGAGAGGCGCAATGCATTTTTAAACCGTCTGCCGCAGGGATGCGGCAGTCGAGCGCCCAGGGATGGGTTTACCGCGTGTTTAAAAATGCAATGTGCCTCTCAACCGAAAGGCGCGCATCTCTGCAATTTGCCACGGTTCAGTAAGGCGTGGGATTCGGGGTGATGAGGCCGGTGGCGAGGGCCACGAGAATAAGTAACACGATAATGACAGAAGTCATTACCCGGCGACCGATGTACTTGCTCATTGGTTCGCCGTCAGGGTTGTCTTTCATCATCACACGCATGGCAAGAAACAGGTTGATGATCATGTAGATCACCAGACAAACCAGAACGATTTTTATAATCATATTTTTCTCCATCAGCAGCAGGAGCCAAACATGAAACAACCACGTCGGTTCCCTTCCCTTCCTACCGCAGCGGTGGTTCTGACTGCGGTTATCTGTATGGTTTTGCTCGGATTCTGGCAGTTGGATCGGATGCATCAGAAAGAGCAACGTTTGGCTAGCATAGCGCAAAAAAGCGGCGAGGGAGCAATTTCTCTTGATGCACTCAAACCTCAGCAGGAAGACATTCGAGACTATCAGGTTGGCTTCAATGGGCGGGCTGAAAGTAACCAGATCTTGTTTTTAGATAACCGTGTGCAAAACGGCAAGGTGGGTTACGAAGTACTGGTACCAGTGCAAAGTACTGACGGTACCGTACTCGTTAACTTTGGCTGGGTAGCAGCACCTGCCCTGCGCAGTGAGTTGCCCCACGTCGACCTTGCGCAAACCTATCAACATTTTCACGGGCGGATCTCTATACCCGGGCACAATCCCATTGTTCGTGAAACCTTGCCTTTCGATGCATCCTTCCCGGTAGTAATTCAGGCTGTGGATCTGGACTTTATCCGTCGCTTAACCGGGAAGTCGTTGCTGCCTTATGTAGTGGAGCTTACCGCGCCTGAGCAAAGTGAATTTATTCGCGATTGGCAGCCGGTGGTGATGCCGCCCGAGAAACATTTTGCCTATGCCATTCAGTGGTTTGGCTTGGCCGTCGCCGCGGCTGCAGTCAGTTATTTTTCGTTAATTTCGAACAGAAAAGGATAGCGCTATGTCGGTTAAAAATAGCAAAGTTACCATACTGGGCGTTGCCGCCGCCTTTGTCTTACCGGTGTTGATTGCAAAATTAGCGCTGGATAATGGTTGGTTTACCCAGGGAGCGACCAATAAAGGTGAGTTGCTACAGCCCACACGGGATCTCTCTACCGTTTTTGCCAGCGAGGAACCCAAATGGCGGCTGGTTTACTCGCTACCCGCTCACTGTGATCAGGCCTGCGAGAATGCCATTTTTAGTATTCATCAAGTGTGGATGGCGCTGGGGCGTGAAACTGAGCGCGCTCAGGCTACCGTACTGGTGAGTGAAAGCAGTGATGCCACGGTGATCGATAAGTTGGGCGAAGAGCAAAATTTGCATGTGGTGCAGGTTTCAGAAAACGCACTCAATCGCGCGATAACCGCAGAAGATTCAGCCACTATTTTACTGGTCGATACGCTCAATAATGCCATGTTGCGTTATCCGGTATCGGGCGATAAGCAAACAGCCATACAGCGCAGCCGCGACATTCTGGCTGATGTAAAAAAGCTGCTGAAGCTATCACGCATTGGGTAGGAGGTTGCAATGAGAAAGCTCGTCCTGTTTAGTCTGTTTTTAGCTGTGTTTGTGATCATTCTTGGCGCGTATACCCGCCTCACCGATGCGGGGCTCGGATGCCCTGACTGGCCGGGTTGCTACGGACATCTGGTGGTTCCAAAGTCCAGCGAAGCCATTTCAAACGCCAACGCCGCTTTCCCCGAGCGACCGCTGGAATCCCACAAGGCCT
>Ga0208204_100219_pt1 | contig 19513 bp, 21 predicted proteins | sample DeeseametaMP2252_FD_184173 | JGI IMG/M metagenome (GOLD analysis project Ga0208204, IMG submission 184173) | Marine microbial communities from the Deep Pacific Ocean - MP2252 (SPAdes) | ecosystem: Environmental > Aquatic > Marine > Oceanic | place: West of El Salvador, Pacific Ocean | collected...
TACAGCTAAACTGGACGCCCACCAAAGATGTGCTGACCTACATCAGCTACAACCGCGGCGTTAAAGGGGGTGGCTACAATGCGCCAATCTTCCCGTTGGCACCACCGAACGACTACAACGATACCACCCTGTCTTTCGACCCTGAACACCTCGATGCCTACGAAATAGGTGTAAAAACCCGGCTTGGTGATTTCGGACGACTGAATGCGGCAGCCTATTACTACGTTTACAACAACTACCAGGTATTCAACATCATTGGTCTGGATACCATCACTATCAACTCACCCGATGCTTCAGCCAATGGCTTCGAAGTGGAATATCAGGGGCAGTTAGCGGAAAACTGGGACGTCATGTTAGGCGCGGCCTACAACGACGCCGAAGCCGAACTCGCTGATGGCTCTACATCCCGACCAGTGCAATCACCGGAATGGAACTATAACGGTCTGCTTCGCTACACCATGGAATTGGATGCAGGTTACCTCGCCTTTCAAACCGATTTCGTGTTTCGCGACGACGTGAAGTTTGCCTTGTCTGATGCCGAAACCGTGCAGCAAGACGCTTACACCTTATACAACGCCTCGGTGACCTACACCTCAGCCGACGATACCTGGCAGCTAAGTGCATTTGTAGACAACCTGGGGGATGAGGAATACATCGTTCAAGCCTTCGATCTCTCCGGTATGGACGTGTTCGGACTCACCGAACAGTACTACGGCAAGCCGAGATGGTGGGGCGTGTCATTCAAATACTCGTGGTTCTGATAAACCCGCGACTTCACTTAATACACTCTTTAAAACAGGGAGCACAGAACATGCAAAGAAAAATGCTAAAGGCATTACCCGCGTTACTGATGGCATGCGTTGGTTTGCCCGCCATAGCAGAACTTGAACCAGAGCCAATCCCTTCGGTCGCGACGTTACCGTCGGTCTATCCCGATTCATGGATTTTTGCTCACGACGTAAATTTCAATGCCATGATTTCCGGCAAGGTCGTCATTATTGATGCGGCGGCCGACACCCGCGAATACAAAGGCTTTGTAGATGCATCGATGATGGCAAACTTCGTTGAATCGAAAGCGAAGCCGCTGTTGTACGTGGCTGAATCTTTCTATTCCAGAGGTACCAGTGGCGACCGCACAGATGTTATTTCCATTTACGACAAGGCCACGCTGAAGAAAACAAAAGAAGTGATTTTGCCCAATAAAAACCGGGCGCAAATTGTGGCCAGCAAATACATGCTGAAACTGGTTAACGACGACAAATACCTGCTGATTTTGGCATTTACTCCAGCGGCGTCGGTGATCATCATGGACACCGAAAGCGGTGAACTGTTGAACGAGATTAGCGTTGCAGGGTGTAACCTGATTTACCCGGCTGGCGATCACGGCTTTGCTTCACTGTGTGGTAACGGCGGCATGAAAACTATCGCCTTTGACGACAGCGGCAAAGAAACCAAGCGCACCGACATTCCGCCGTTTTTTAGCGTCGATGACGACCCACTGTTCGATAAGCCCGTGTACATCGGTGATACCGCCTACTTCTTCTCTTACCAAAGCAAAGTACAGCCGGTGGATTTAACCACCCCTGATGCCAAGCTACTGCCAGTTTGGTCGCTGGTAAGCGAAGCGGAAGCGAAGGACAACTGGCGCCCTGGCGGCTGGCAGTTTGCCACTTCAGACGACAGTAAGCTGCTTTATGTGGTGATGCATAAGAATGGCTACAACGGCAGTCACAAATTCGGCGGTGAGGAAATTTGGGTTTACAACACCACCACACAAAAACGAACAAAACGCATCGAGCTGAAGAAAAACGCGTTCTCCATAGAACTGACCCGCGGCGATAACCCGTTACTGGTGGTGACTAACACCGAAATGGGTTTGGATGTTTACGACACCAACGGTAAATACCAGCGCTTTATCTCGGTGGGCGATTCCACCATGCCCATCGTGCTGCACAAGGGGAGATAGCCATGCTGAGTTCACTTCTGCAGGTTGTGCACATTGGCGTACTGGGGTTTCTGCTCTCTCTGGTGCTTGCCAGTGCTCACCATAAACTTCGTGCTCCTGGACAATTCCGTCAGGCACTGGTGGGTTACGAACTGCTACCGGGAAACCTGGCGTTGACCCTCGCCGGCATCGTACCGTTCGTTGAAATCAGTGTTATTGCCGTGGCGGTGCTTGCCTTCGCTTTGCAGGCAACAGCAGTAACCACGCTCATGTTAAGCGGCCTGCTGCTGACCTACGCCGCGTTCCTGAGCTTTGCCATGCTTACCGGCCGCTCTCTTGCCGACTGCGGCTGCTCGCTAAATGGCAGCGATGCCAACGTAAAACCCGCCGTGTTAGTCATACGCAATCTGGCTTTGCTGGCACTGGTGGCGGTATTCCATCTCACCCAACAAGTCAGCACCGGCACACTCTCGGAATGGCTGATGGGCATCACCTTTTCACTGTTACTTTTTATTTCGTACAGCAGCATTGATGGCTTGCTGGAAAACCACGCTTTACTGAAAAACCTGAGGTTACGTCATGACTAATTTACTCATCGCTTCTAACGTTATTTTATGGATTGCCGTTATCGTGCTGGCAACAATGGTATTTGCGCTGGTTCGCCAGATTGGCGTGCTTTACGAGCGTGTTGCACCCGCGGGGGCACTGTCTATCAACAAACAGCTTAAGGTAGGACAGGATGCCCCAGAGCTTGACGTCATTAATCTGAAAAACCAGCAAACACTGCACATTGGCGGAAAATCGCCAGTGGAAAAATGTCAGCTTCTGTTTTTCGTATCGCCTACCTGCCCGATGTGTAAGTCACTCATTGGTGTTGCGAAATCAATCGCCAGAGAAGAACAGAGCTGGGTGGATCTGGTCTTTGCTTCCGACGGCGCATCATCAGAAATAGACACCTTCATTGCTGCACAAAAATTAGAGCAATCCAACTTCGTTAACTCTGAAATCGTTGGTAAAAGTTTCGGCGTGGCGAAACTGCCCTATGCCGTGCTGATTGATGAAAAAGGCACGCTACAGGCTATGGGCATCGTGAACTCTCGCGAGCACATCGAAAGCCTGTTTAACGTGAAAGAGACTGGCTATGCGAGCCTTCAGGAATACATGCAGAAGAATTACGCGTAAGGAGCACACAAATGAAATTTCTCGACAAACTGATGGAGCGTGGCTCCCGCAAGGTGGCGCAGAATACGTCTCGTCGGCACTTGCTCACTAACCTTTCCAAACTGATGGTGGGCGCTGCAGCCATTCCTTTATTACCCGTTGCCCGAGCTTCGGAATCGACCGGCGCTTACCCGGGAGTGGGTTCTCAGGTATCTGGCCTGGAGGGCGACCCCGGCGATCCTACCAGTTGTGATTACTGGCGTTACTGTGCCATCGACGGATTTTTATGTTCCTGTTGTGGTGGCACGGCATCAAGTTGTCCGCCGGGCACCGAAATGTCGCCCATCACCTGGATTGGCACTTGTCGCAACCCTGCAGACGGTAAGGATTACATTATTTCGTACAACGACTGTTGCGGTAAAACCAGCTGTGGTCGCTGCTTATGTAATCGCAACGAAAACGACAAGCCGGTATACCGCCCGCAATCTAACAACGACATCAACTGGTGCCTGGGTACCAGCAGTAATGTGTACACCTGCTCTACCGGTGTGGTGTTGGGGGTGGCCGTTGATGCGTAAGTTACGCGCTATTGCCATGGTTGCGCTCTGCGCAGCCATGGGACTAACCACTACCGCCAGCCTTGCTGAAGGACGAGACGGCAAAACCGTATTTACTACCTGCGCGGCCTGTCATCTTGCCACCGGTGAAGGTCTGCCCGGCGCATTTCCGCCATTGGTTAACCTACCCGCAACCTTCGAAAAAGAAGGCGGAAAGGAATATCTCATTAGCGTGGTGCTACAAGGGCTTAACGGGCCAATCAAATCGCAGGGACAGACTTACGCCGGATTTATGCAGGCGTTTGCTCCCACTCTGAGTGACGATGAAGTTGCCGGCGTTCTGAGTTACGTACTCACGGGCATTGCAAAATCGCCACTTGCAGAAGCGACACCAGTAAGCGCTGAAGACGTTGCGGCAGTACGCAAGAAAATAGCTGACAAATCATTGCCTTCAAGCCATGCACTTCGCCAGCAGTTAGACGACTGAACCACAGTATTAAAGGGATGAGCAATGGGGAATGTAACCAAACTTTCGATGCTGGGCCTGTTCCTGCTTACAGGATCATTGCAGTTAGTCAGCGCCAAAGGCCTTACCCGGGCGCAGACCAATTACATGCTGCAATGTCAGGGATGCCACAAAGCCAGTGGTTCAGGCATGCCCCCGCAAACGCCGGATTTTCATGAACATGGCAATGCATTTATGCATTCCGAAGCGGGAAGACGTTACTGGATAAGTGTACCAGGCGCAGCCAACTCCCCACTCACCGATGGAGAACTTGCAGATGTGCTTAATTATATCGCCAACGATATTGTGAAAGTCGACAACCACACCGCGTTCACCGCAGAAGAAGTACGCGCCCATCGCGGAGAGAAAATGACGAACGTATATGAAGTCAGGCAAAACCTTGTCGATAGCTTAGCGGCTACGCAGGCACCGCTTTCTTCGACTGTTCGTGAAAAGAATGAATTCCCCGGAAAATGAACTCCGTTGGCTCTGTCCGTTATCCGTTGCGGACAGGGTCTTTTTCCGGGTTAGCTACTAACGTGTTGAAAACAAAAAAGGCAGCAGGACGTGAGTCTCTGCTGCCTTCTTATCATGAGCGTATGCCTTACAGAATAAAGCGGCTCAGATCTTCGTTATCCACCAGCGATTCCAGATGCGAATCAACATAGGCCTTATCGATAACAAATGTTTCACCCGATTTCTCAGACGCGTCGAAAGAGATATCTTCCATCAGGCGCTCAAGTACCGTGTGTAAGCGACGTGCACCGATATTTTCCAGCTTCTCGTTTACCTGCCATGCCGCTTCAGCGATACGCTGAATACCCGACTCAACAAAATCAATGGTTACACCCTCAGTGGCCATCAGCGCACGGTACTGTTCAGTCAGTGCAGATTTTGGCTCGGTAAGGATACGTTTAAAGTCATCCACTTTAAGCGCAGACAGTTCAACGCGGATTGGCAGACGCCCCTGCAATTCAGGAATTAGGTCTGACGGCTTGCTCATCTGGAATGCACCAGAGGCAATAAACAGCATATGGTCGGTTTTCACCATGCCGTGCTTTGTCGATACCGTAGAACCTTCCACTAATGGCAGCAGGTCGCGCTGTACACCTTCACGGGATACGTCCGCAGAGTTGTTGCCTTCACGCTTACAAATCTTGTCGATTTCGTCGATGAATACGATACCGTGCTGTTCAACCGCATTAATCGCTTTTTCTTTCAAATCTTCCTGATTAACCAGACGCGCCGCTTCCTCTTCGATCAGCATTTTTAGCGCATCTTTGATTTTCAGTTTTTTCTTTTTCTTCTGCGAGTCAGAGTTCAGATTCTGAAACATTGACTGCAGTTGGTTGGTCATGTCTTCCATGCCTGGAGGCGCCATGATCTCTACGCCCATTTGCGGCAGGGCCACGTCAATTTCGATTTCTTTATCGTCGAGTTGCCCTTCACGCAGCTTTTTACGGAACGCCTGACGGGTACCACGATCTTCAACCTGTTCCTTCTTGCCCCACGGATCTTCCGGTGGTGGCAACAAAGCATCAAGAATGCGTTCTTCCGCCGCTTCTTCGGCGCGGAATTTCACCTTCGTCATTTCCTGCTCTTTGGTGAGCTTCACGGCAATGTCAGTCAGGTCACGGATAATGGTTTCTACTTCCTTACCCACATAACCTACTTCGGTGAATTTAGTCGCTTCCACTTTGATGAACGGCGCGTTTGCCAGCTTCGCCAGGCGGCGGGCAATTTCAGTTTTACCCACACCGGTAGGACCAATCATCAGAATATTTTTAGGCGTAACTTCTACGCGCAGCTCTTCTGGCAGCTGCATACGACGCCAGCGGTTACGCAGTGCAATAGACACAGCACGCTTGGCATCCTGCTGACCGATAATGTGGCGGTCGAGCTCATGAACAATTTCTCTGGGTGTCATTTCAGACATAATAAACCTTCTCTTACTTATGCCGCCCCGTGGCGGTAATCAGGCCCGTGCGCATGGTCGCGTACGAACCTGTGAATATTAATAATCCAGTACTTCAACCGTCTGGTGGTGATTAGTAAATACGCAGATATCACCGGCGATGGTCAGACTCTTTTCAGCAATGTCTTTCGCGGATAAATCGGTATTCGCCAGCAGCGCCGTGGCCGCTGCCTGCGCGTAGTTCCCGCCTGAACCGATGGCAATTAAATCGTTCTCTGGCTGCACCACATCACCGTTACCAGTAATGATAAACGAAGCCGTTTCATCGGCTACTGCAAGCAGGGCTTCAAGCTTTCGCAGTGCTCTGTCTGTACGCCAATCTTTGGCCAGTTCTACCGCGGCTCGGGTAAGATGCCCCTGATGCATTTCCAGCTTGGATTCAAAACGCTCGAATAATGTAAATGCATCGGCAGTGCCACCAGCAAATCCCGCCAGCACTTTGTTGTGATAAAGGCGACGCACTTTTTTTGCGTTACCTTTCATTACGGTGTTACCCAGAGAAACCTGTCCGTCTCCGGCAATTACGACCTGATTGTCGCGTCTTACAGATACAATAGTAGTCACTACACTTCCCCATGTTTCGGGTGTCGCTGGCCGTCGCGCTCAGCAAATTAATTTCAATGAAGAGATAAGTGGGGGAAGACATTATTTTTTCAAGGGAGAAACTGTGAGGTGTTGTGAACTCTTCAGGCCGGGAGCGCCATTGTCGAGCACGGTTGTGAGCCCACGGACGAACGAAAGTCAGGCCCGCAGACAAAGAAAGGAAAGCCATTCCAAACCGTCAGCAGCAGGGATGCTGCTGCCGAGCCCACATGGATGTGTTTACGGCGTGTTTGGAATGGCTTTTCTGAATTTGGCGAAAGGGCCCCAACACACATGAGAATCTTGAGCGCAGGGGTTGTAGAAATTCTGGTACAGAACCGTCAGCCGCAGGGAAGCGGCTGCCGAGCACGGTTGTGAGTCCGCGGACGGGGTAAGGTGTTGTCGGCGAGAACCGTCAACCGCATGGATGCGGATAAGCTCTTCACAAGGACTTAGCCCCCAGGGACGGGTTCACGGCGAGTTCTCGCCGACAATGCCTGCCCCGGCCAGGAGGGCTCACAATCCGGGCGAAAGGGCCTGACGACCTACAAGTTCCAGGTGAGGATCATGCAGGTGGTGATGTTCACTTTTCTGAGGCTGTGTTTAGCTCGTTCTGCATCACGTTTAGTTTGCAGCGGCCCCATGATCACGCGGAACCATTCGCCATTTGAGCCAGTGGTGGCACGAACCTGCGCTTCCAGACCCTGGAAGGCAATTTTCGCTTTCATTTCTTCGGCTTGAGAACGGGTACGGAATGAGCCACATTGCAGCAGATAAAGTTTGTCCGATTTCTGCTGTTCCGCGACTTCTACTTCCACTTCGTAGCCAGGCAAACTCTTAATGTAATCCCACTCTTCTTTTGGTACTTCTGGCAGTTCGTCTTCTTCCACGATTTGCGGCAACTGCTCCATGGTCGAATCAGCCGTTTCGTCCACGTTATCTTTAATTGAAAACAGAAAATAAATCAGTGCAAGAATGGCAATAATCACCACCACCAGGCGCATCCAGATCTTGGTTCTGTTCTGCTCTGGGGCTGGCGGCTTCCGCTTATTGTTATTTTTGTTTTTATTCTGTGGCGCACGTCCACGAGATACATAATCACGTTGAGCCATAACCGGCATCTATCCCGTTAAAATTTATATTTCAGACAACTGACCATCGCTTCTTTTTTCATTCAGAAAGCGCACATTCCGTAGCGATGGTTCAGGTAAAGCAGTGTAGCTTTTATTTCTTAACTTTGCTGTCGGTATCTTAGCCGAAGTCGCTCAGTCTAATGAATTCGTCGCCAGACTCAAGCAACATCTGCTAACTGAAGTCTGATGGATCGACATCCAACGACCAGCGCACTTTGCTAGCCGTGGGCAGCGACGTGATGTTTGGTAACGCTCGCCTGAGCAAATCATTTATCGCCTTACGCTGCGCCGATTGCAATACCAACATAAACCGATACCGCCCCTGCCGTTTTTCTATTAAACATGGAAGCGGACCATTCAGTCGCACCACTTCACTTTGCAATAGCGTTCGAACCTGCTCAAGAAATTCCCAGGCCAGCTCACCGTTAGTCGCTTCTGAGCGAATCACCGCTTGCGATTGAAACGGTGGCATCCAGGAAAGTTTTCGCTCATCCAGCGCCTGACGGGCAAAGTGGGCATAACCATTGTGTACCAAATCTTGTAATAGCGGATGTCCCGGATTGTGGGTTTGCAGCCACATTTCTCCCGGCTTCGACGCCCTGCCCGCTCGGCCTGCCAATTGCGTTACCAATTGTGCCAGTTTCTCGCTGGCACGGAAGTCGGCACTGAAAAGCGCGCCATCACAATCTAAAACCACCACCAGTGTTACATGGGGAAAGTGATGACCCTTCGAAAGAATTTGCGTGCCAATTAACAGCTGATATTTCTGGGCGTTGATATCATCTAGCGAGCGTTGCAACTTGTCTTTGCCTCGCACTGAATCGCTGTCGATACGGATTTGCTTCACACCGGGAAACATCTTCGCCAACCCGTCTTCGATTTGTTCGGTACCCACACCCGCGGTAATGAGTTTATTTTCGCCACAGTGTTCACACTGCCGCGGAATAGGTCGGGCGCCACCGCAGTGGTGACACTGCAACCGCTGTTGCGTTCGATGCACCGTGTAAGGACGCTCACAGCGACGACAATCGTAGGAATGACCACAGTGATGGCAAATCAGTGCCGGCGCATAACCGCGGCGGTTTACAAACACCAGCACCTGATTACCCATAGATAAATGCTGACGCATGATACTTAACATGCCGTCTGCGATGCCAAACTGCAGACGCTGATCACGCACATCCAGCACCTGCTGATGGGTTTTCGATGCCCCGCCCGCTCGCTTTGTTAGCTGAAGATGACCATATCGCTTCGTCAACGCGTTGTTCAGCGTTTCCAGCGACGGCGTGGCCGTGCCTAACACCAGTGGAATATTTTCTGTGTGCGCTCGCATTACTGCCAGATCGCGGGCGTGATAGCGCAAACCATCCTGCTGTTTGTAGGAATCATCATGCTCTTCATCTACGATGATCATGCCGGGGAATTTCATCGGCGTGAAAATTGCCGAACGAGTACCAATAATGACTCCCAACTCACCAGCACGGGCACGCTGCCACACCGATAGCCGATCTTTATCGTTTAGCTGTGAATGCAAAATACCAATGTCGATACCAAATCGGCTGGCGAAGCGCGACACCGTTTGTGGTGTAAGGCCGATTTCCGGCACCAAAATTAGCACCTGGCGCCCTTCTGCCAGCACATCTTCGATAGCCTGGAGATAGACTTCCGTTTTTCCGCTGCCCGTTACCCCTTCTAACAAATAAGGCGCAAACCGAGAACGACTTTGCACTATCGTGGAAATCGCGACGGCCTGCTCTTTGTCTGGTAATGGCTTTTTTGCCACATCAAAATAATCCAGCCACATTTTCGGGCGCAACGGCGGCGGCTTACTTTCCTGACGGATAAAGCCTTTTTCTTCCAGTGCGTTAATAATGGTAGAGGGAAACGTATTTTTGAGGTCGCCTTCGCGCACCGGTTCATCCACCAGGGCTTCCAAACAGGCATGCTGGCGTTTCGCCCGTTTAAGCGCAGCCAGGTTTTCATCGATATTGTCGGCGGCATGCCACCACACTTCATCCACCGGACTCGCAGATTCGCCCTTTCTTAAGAGCACAGGTAGTACGGTATGAATCACCTCACCAATGGGATGCAAATAGTACTGCGATAGCCAATGGCAAAGCTTCAGCAAAACCCGGTCTAGTACAGGCGTGTCATCAATAATTTTATCGATGGCTTTGATCTTGTCTGGATTTTCAGGCGCAGTCAGTTCACCTGTCACGACACCGACAAGATTACGGGGGCCGAAGGAAATACTGACCCGACAACCAGGTTCCGGGAGGATGTCACAGCTGTAGGTAAAAGTTTGGCGTAGCGGTACCGGTACCGCCACCTCGACAAAATGCATAATCCGCCTATTTTTTCCGCATTTTTCGCTTATCGTTCTTGATCAAACGGGCGCCATACATTAATATGCGCCGCTCTTTACGGCAAGGCCAGTTGTGTCTTGCATTTGAATATAGTTGCGTATGGTGTTCAGCTTCGGGCTGGATAGCGATACGGCCTTAAGATTGAGGTAACCCATGAAACAAGATATCCATCCTACTTACGAAGAAATTACTGCTGCTTGTTCTTGCGGTAATGTTATCAAAGTTCGTTCTACTGCAGGTAAAGATCTGAACCTGGACGTATGTTCTAACTGTCATCCGTTCTACACTGGTAAGCAACGTAACGTTGACACCGGTGGTCGTGTTGACCGCTTCAAGAAGCGTTTCGGTGCACTGGGCAAAAAATAAGCCCTGCAGTGAATTGCGAAAAAAGCGCCTTTATGGCGCTTTTTTTGTGTCTGCAATAATTTCCATTTCGATATTCATCCCTTTTAGGCTGTCTTCTAGCCCCCCACTTCACTAACGTTCAAAAAACAAACACCAGCTTCTACGCTGTTTATATGCTTTTAAATATAAGTTAAGGACTGTTTATTAATTTGATAAATGGTCACCATTGATAATACCGCTTTGTGTCGTGGCGGTTTGACCACTAGAGTAATCATGAGATTAGTCCTGATCAGATATGTACTGTGAAAGGCGATATGCTACATTGGTCTTATATGGCTGTTATAACAAAAACAACAAATTAGCCAGAACGACAGGTGTATCTTTGTAACGAATAACCCTGAGAAGGACACATAAAAGCATGTCAGATTTCAGACAACGCGCCCTGGATTACCACGAGTACCCTACACCAGGTAAAATTAAAGTAGAGCTGTCTACCCCGGCAGACAGTGTTGATGATCTCGCTCTTGCGTACAGCCCCGGTGTTGCCGAGCCAGTGCGCGAAATTGCAGAAGATCCTGATGCCGCTTATCGCTATACCGCGAAAGGCAACATGGTAGCTGTTATTAGTAACGGTACTGCCATTTTAGGTTTGGGCAATCTAGGTCCCCTTGCTTCAAAGCCGGTAATGGAAGGTAAAGCGCTGCTGTTCAAACGCTTCGCGGGCCTTGACGCTATCGATATTGAAGTAAAACACCGTACCACCGAAGAGTTTATCAATACGGTGGCTAATATTGCCGATACCTTCGGTGGTATTAACCTGGAAGATATTAAAGCACCAGAATGTTTTGAGATTGAGCAGGAGCTGATCAAGCGCTGCAAAATCCCGGTATTCCACGACGACCAGCACGGTACTGCTATCGTGACTGCCGCCGGTATGCTGAATGCGCTGGAGATTCAGGGCAAGAATATCGAAGATGCAAAGATTGTGTGTATGGGTGCCGGCGCAGCCGCCGTTGCCTGTATGGAACTGCTAATCAAATGTGGTGCCCAGCGTGAACGCATTTATATGCTCGATCGCAAAGGCGTTATCCACACCCGTCGCGACGACCTGACAGAACACAAAATGCTGTTCGCCAACAACACCGACAAACGTACTCTTGATGATGTGATGGACGGTGCCGATATCTTCGTTGGTGTATCAGGCCCGGATGTTCTGCCTCCAGAAACCTTGAAGCTGATGGCACCAAACCCGGTCGTTTTCGCCTGTTCAAACCCAGATCCGGAAATTAAACCTGAACTGGCTCATGAAGTACGCTCTGACCTCATCATGGCGACAGGCCGTTCGGATTACCCGAATCAGGTTAACAACGTGCTGTGTTTCCCGTTCATCTTCCGTGGCGCACTGGATGTTCGCGCTTCCACGATTAACGATGAAATGAAAGTCGCTGCGGTTGAAGCACTACGTTCTGTATCAAAAGAACCGGTGCCTGAAGAAGTATTGAAAGCCAGTAAATCTGCGTCGCTGACCTTCGGTAAGGACTACATTATTCCGAAGCCAATGGATCCGCGCTTACTGAACCGCATCGCCAGTGCTGTTGCACAGGCTGCCATTGATTCCGGCGTGGCCGGTGTCGAGACACTGCCAGCAAAATATCTGGGTAACAATGCCTAATTAGGGCATACTGCACTCATCTGCCACGGGCCGGTAATTCTACCGGCCCGTTTGCGTTTTGGCGCACGCATTCTTCTTCAATTCTAACGGATATAGATATCATGTGGTCTAAAGCACTCATTGGGCTCATTATCGGGCGTATTGCAACAACCCTGATAGGCTCTACCATGAGCGTCAGTATCGGCTGGCATTTATATGAATCCACTGGTGAGGCTTTCGATCTGGCGTTGGTAGGCATTTTCCAGATTGTGCCGGTGATTAGTCTGTTTCTGGTAGCCGGATGGGCAGCGGATAATTTTTCCCGCAAAAGCATTCTGTTGCTCTCCGCCAGCCTGCAGCTTTTCGTTGTGCTGGCGGTGGCGATACTGATGAATCAGCCGGAACTGAATAAATGGGCGCTGTTCCTGTCGCTATCGGTGCTGGGCGCCGGACGGGCATTTTTCGCCCCGGCGATCCAGTCGGTACTGCCAAATATTGTCAGTACCGACCATCTGGGTCGCGCCGTGGCTGCTATCAGCTCAATGTGGAATATTGCGCTGACGGTTGGCCCTTTTCTCGCCGGTGTGTTACTGGCGATGCTCGACCGACAGCTCTACTGGGTACTCATCATCTTCGGTTTGTTCACATTGGGTGGCTTCTCACTGCTACCCGCGCTAAAGATTCACTCTGAGCGCAAGTTGGATCTGAAAGACATCTTTAGTGGCGTACATTATCTAATGCACAACAACGTGGTGCGCGGTGCCCTGTTTACCGATCTGGTGGTGATTTTATGCGGCAGCGTGATGGCCATCTTGCCGGTGTTTGTAAAAGACGTATTGCATGAAGGGCCGGAGACGCTGGGTTTACTCCGGGCCATGCCTGCCGTTGGTGCGACACTCATCGGCCTGACTATGGTGAGACGTAAGCGGGCCATTGAGCGCAACGGTCCGTTACTGTTCTGGTCACTCATTATCTTCAGTTTCTCGATAATCGGCTTCGCGTTCTCACAAAATCTTTATGTGGCCTGTTTTGCCCTGCTGATTTACGGCGGGTCAGATATGATCAGTGTGGTAATAAGAAGCTCAGTGGTTCAGATCATGACGCCGGATGCCCTGCGCGGCCGGGTAAGCGCGGTGAATTCACTGTTCATTGCCTCATCAAACGAGCTGGGAGATTTCCGAAGTGGTTCAGTAACGGCAGCAATTGGTCCGGTGGCCTGTGCCGTAACCGGCGGCGTGATGAGTCTGGGCGTGGTGTTATTGTTCAGGAAAACGTTCCGGCCGCTGTTCGAGCTGCAGAAAATTGAGCCGCCGGAGCTGAGTAAACCAGAGTAAGGCAAGCGACCTACAAAAAAGCCAGAGTATTTAATTTACCCTGGCTTGGTTTTTATTCTTCTTCGTTATCCACCGACGGGTCGATACCCATCTCTTCCATCATCTTTCGAGCAACAGCCGGGATCCGATTTGGATTATCTTTGCGCAAGTCATCATCGTTAGGCAATGGTTGCCCGGTGAACGCATGCAGGAATGCCTCACACAGTAATTCTGAATTTGTTGCATGACGCAGATTGTTTATCTGTCGCCGGGTGCGCTCATCTGTGAGCTCCTTAAGCACATTAATAGGAATAGAAACAGTGACTTTCTTTACCTGTTCACTCTTTTTCCCATGCTCTGCATAAGGGTGTATATACTTACCATTCCATTCTGCCATGTGAAATCTCGGACTGCCTGTTATTTTATCTTATGAGCGGAAATTCTAAACAATGTAGCGAAAAGGTCAATTAAGCCGTGTAAACCTCTTGACGTCCAGACATATATTAATTAGTTTAGACGTCTAAACGGCCAAAAAATGAGTGAGTCAGAAAATGGTTTCCTATGCACAGGGCATCGATGCCTTAAATCAATCTTTGTCAGAACTGCGTGACATCGATGTATCCTTCGAATTTTTTCCGCCAAACTCGGAAAAGATGGAACAAACCTTATGGAAATCTGTAGAGCGTCTGGCACCTCTCAAGCCTTCATATATGTCTGTAACCTATGGTGCGAACAGCGGCGAGCGCGATCGCACCCACGATGTGGTAAAACGCATTCAGCAGCAAACGGGTGTTCAGGCCGCACCTCACCTTACTTGTGTTGATGCCAGCCGTGACGAACTCAAGCAAATTGCACAAGAATACTGGGATTCTGGTATTCGTCGCATTGTGGCCCTGCGTGGTGATTTGCCAAAAGGCGTAGATAAAACTGAAATGTACGCGTCTGATTTGGTATCTCTGTTAAAAGACGTGGCTGACTTCGATATCTCAGTAGCGGCTTATCCAGAAAAGCATCCTGAAGCGCCAAACGCACAGTTTGATTTACTGAATCTGAAGCGTAAAGCAGAAGCCGGTGCCTCAGAAGCGATCACACAGTTCTTCTTCGATACCAGTGTTTACCTGCGATTCCGTGACCGTGCGGCAGCGGCAGGCATCGATTTAGATATTGTTCCTGGCATCTTGCCGGTTACCAACTATCAAACGCTGGTTAAGTTTGCGGGTTTCACTAACGTTCACGTACCAGGCTGGCTGCACAAAATGTACGACGGCCTTGACGATGACGACCAGATCACCCGTAACCTGATTGGCGCAAACATCGCCATGGAACAGGTAAAAGTGCTGGCTAAAGAAGGTGTGAAGCACTTCCACTTCTACACCCTGAACCGCTGCGAACTCAGCTACGCCATCTGCCACATGCTGGGCGTTCGCGCCGGTTAATATCAGCCAATACGCTGGGAGTACGGTGATTCGGTAACAAACACGCCGAGATTCCATCCATGGAGGCTCGACTGCAGCATCCCTGCTGCAGACGGTTTGTTACCGAATCACCTCCTTCCTATCGCGTTTCTTCTGACGATGTATTCCGGCATCTCCGCCGGATACGGAGGCCAGAGAAAAAACACGCCGGATCTCCATCCATGGCTAAGCTGTTGTAGAGAACGCTGCAGCATCCCTGCTGCAGGCGTTTTTTTCTCTGGCCTCCTTTCCCTTATCGCTACGATGCCTGGCGATTTACGCAATTTCGCCACCACACCAGACATCTCAGTCCACTGACAAATCAACAAAACATTTCCCCCACGACCCTGAATGGTTACACTGTGAGAGCATGAACATAACAGTGCAGTTTGAAAGGAGTCTGTTTTGACAGATAATCGCTGGGTAAAACTGTGGAACGATAAACGTCCCGGTCTTATTGCTTTTTTCCATATTTTTCTGCGCCGTTGCAAAGCGGACAACATCACCATCTCTGCTGGCCATCTCGCTTACGTTACCCTGCTCTCGCTGGTGCCTTTTATCATGGTGACGTTCACTGTGATGTCGGCGTTTCCGGCTTTCGCCTCGGTGCGCAGTAAACTGGAACAGTTTGTGTTCTCCAACTTCGTACCGACTGCTGGCGACGTGGTGCATAAGTACATGGGTGACTTTGTCGCTAACGCTTCGGAAATGGGGGCGGTGGGTATTCTGTCGCTGCTGGTTGTTGCTCTGCTGTTGATCTCCAATGTGGATAAAACCCTGAACCGGATTTGGCGCACCCAGAGCGACAGGCCTATGATTTATACCTTCGCCATTTATTGGATGGTTATCACCTTGGGCCCGATGCTGATGGGGTCGAGTGTAGCAATCAGTTCTTACCTAGTGGGTGTGGCTGAGTTCGCTGAAGAATACACGCCGGGTGTAGGCACCTTTATGCTGAAACTGGTACCGAGCTTCGCAGCACTGTTAGCCTTCATCATTCTATACCTGTTGGTTCCCAACCGACGAGTACGCTATTCCCATGCGTTTATTGGCGCGGTGGTAGCGACCATCTTTTTTGAATTCACCAAGAAAGGGTTTGCCCTGTACATTACAAACTTTACCTCTTATCAGGTAATTTACGGGGCTATGGCAGTGCTGCCTATTCTGTTTTTATGGGTGTATGTATCGTGGGTGGTTGTACTGATTGGCGCAGAGTTTACCTGCAGCCTGGAAGATGCCTTCGGTGACATCAGGGCCAGTGAAGAGCCCAGAAAAGTCCCCACCGAATAATACAAAATGACCGGCAGTTGCCGGTCATTTTCGTTTCACTTGCTTAATTTTTCATTGCGCGGATAAAGGCGTCAGATTCAGCCACTGAGGCTTTCATCTCGTTAATCAATCGCGATACATTTTGCTGAATGGTTTTTAACTCACCTTCCAATGCACCAATGGCACTGGCATTCAGGTTATGCTTCAGATAAAGCACATTGTCCTGCAGTGCTGTTAGTACAGGCTCCATTCTACTTTCTGCTTTGCGCATCGCTTTAATCATGGTTTCGTACTGACGGCGAGTGGCACGCAATTTTTCCTCGCTGGAGCGACGTAGCGTAGCACTATCGTATTTAGTCAGTTCATCTTCCCACTCAGAGAATAATGCATCAGCAACGCTTTGCACTTTGTCTATGCGGTCGGACACTTCCTGCGCGGCGGCTTTGCTGTCTTGATACTCATTGTTTAGCTCGTCATAAACATCTTCTAACTCGTCGCCGTCGAAGTTAATCAGTGCGCTGAATTCTTCCAGTGCATCGGCGAACTGCTCTTGCGCATCTTCCTGAGATTCTTTGGCGTTTTCAACACGGTCAACCATGATGTCCCGCTTTTCTACGCCGAGTTTTTCCCAAGCACCATAATAGGCAGACTGACATCCAGAGAGTGCGAAACAGGCGGCAACCGCCATCAAACTCGTTTTTATTTTCATATTCATATTTATATTCCGGGGCCGCGATAACGGGCCGCACTGATAATTGACCACAGATGGAAAATGGCGCCTACCGGCCATAGGAAAAAAAGTACGACGGTTGCTGCCAGCCCGTAAAAAACTAAGCAAGCGAAGAAGAAAAACAACGCTCCCATAATTCTGCCCTGAACCAAATGGCCCAGCCCGGGAATAAAAAAATTACAAATTGCGGCGATCACATTACCGCCAGAACCTTGCCCTGACATATAAACATCCTCGTATATTGCTTAAATATGTGGTTAAGTAGCTAAACTAAACCAAAAAAATACCTCAAACAACGCACTGAAACAAAATGAAACGACTTTACCCTGACATTGGATGTTACAGCAGTGGGTACTTTGAAACCGGAGACGGCCACACTCTCTATTACGAGGAAAGTGGCAATCCGGATGGTTTCCCGGTGCTTTATTTGCACGGTGGTCCCGGCGCTGGATTATCCCCAGGCTATCGCCGTTTTTTCGACGGTAATCACTTTCGTATTATCGCTTTTGAGCAACGGGGTTGTGGCCGCTCCAAGCCATTCGGCTCGCTCAAGAACAACACGACTCAGCACATTCTTAATGATATTGCGGCGCTGCGCGCATTTCTCAAGGTAGACAAGTGGATCCTATTTGGCGGCTCATGGGGTTCTACGTTAGCGATGATGGCCGCGATTACCGAACCCAACACGGTTTCAGGCCTGATCTTACGCGGTGTTTTTCTCGCCAGAAGAGAAGATCGTGACTGGTTCATTTCCCAGCACGGTGCAGCAGCTACCTTGTTTCCCGAACACTATGAAATGTTCACCGACGGCATTAACCCTCCTATAACGACAACGTCGGTCTGTGAGCACTACCAACGCATGTTCGATTCGCCGGATGAACTTCAACGGTTAGCCGCATTAAAGCGCTGGTACATCTGGGAAGAAAGGTTATCCAGACTGTCACTACCCCACGGCACCGGGGAATTTACCAGCCACTATCCCATTAATCTGATGACGAGTCTCGCGAAGCTTGAGTGCCACTATCTGTCTCATCAATGCTTTATTCCCGAAAACTTTATTCTTCAGAACGTGCATAAAATTAACCACATACCCGGTACAATAGTCCACGGCCGCTACGATGTTATATGCAGTACAAAATCTGCTTACACCTTGCACCAGGCGTGGAGCAACAGTGAACTTCAGATTGTGCAGGAAGCGGGTCACAGCACGTCGGAACCGGGCATCGCATTGGCACTCTGCAGAGCGACCCGGGACATGTCGAAATATCTACGGGAGAAAAAATGATAGGACTGGTTCAGCGGGTATCTGAGGCGCGAGTGACAGTGGATGGCGAAATCACTGGCGAAATTGGACAGGGTATTCTTTTGCTACTTGGCGTAGAAAAAGAAGATGCACAGGAACAAATAGACAAGCTAGCCAGAAAAGTCGCAAACTACCGCATGTTTAGTGATGAAGCGGGAAAAATGAACCTGAATGTACAACAGGCTGGCGGGTCTGTGCTGGTTGTCTCTCAGTTCACTCTGGTTGCCGATACGCAGAAAGGTAATCGCCCTGGTTTCTCTAAAGGTGCAACACCCGCCCACGGCGAGGCTATGTACAACGCGTTTATCACCCACCTTTCCTCACTGGGAGTACCAGTACAAACGGGCCGTTTTGGCGCAGATATGAAAGTATCGCTGTTGAATGACGGGCCGGTGACGTTCCAATTTCAGGTCTGAAACTTTAGCCGTTATTTCCCGTACTTATCCTCTCAATAGATTCGGATCTTCGCGCTCTTTGATAAATGCACTTGTGAACAACCTGTGCCATAGGGTTAAATGGATACCGGTCGTAATCACATAAGGCTTTAATATTGTGTTTAGAGTAGCCACTCCGAAAACTGAAGAAGAACTAGAACAATATTTCACGTTTCGCTGGACATACCTGCGCAAGCCCTGGAATTTTGCCCCCGGCTCAGAACGGGACGAGTATGAACAGGTAGCCGAACACCGGGTTATTATGAATGGCAAAGGCGAAATCGTTGCTGCCGGCCGGGTGCATCTGAACACCGCTGAAGAAGCACAAATTCGTCATATCGCCGTGCACGGTGACTATTTACGTCGCGGCTTGGGTCAGATGATCCTGGGTGCACTGGAAGGCGTTGCCCGGGAATTAGGCGCCATTCGCGCGGTAACCAACAGCCGCGAAACCTCCATCGACTTTTTCAGCTCCTGCGGTTTTGTGATTGAGCGAGAAGCCCCCAATGAACTGGGCATGCTCAAGCGCCAGCAAATGGTGAAAAAACTCACAGACCCGGGCATCGTGATGCTGCATCCGAAATGGTGCAAAGAACTTCAGGATACCTGGACAGAAACCATTCCTATTACTGAGCACATGGGCATAAAGCTGCACCAGTACACCGGTCGTACGCTGGAAACCCGCGCTTCACTGAACAAGAATATTAATATTCACGGCACTATGTTCGCCGGCAGCATTTTTTCACTTGCCACCTTAACCGGCTGGGGAATGATTTTTCTGCAGTTAAAA
>Ga0208204_100221_pt1 | contig 19410 bp, 14 predicted proteins | sample DeeseametaMP2252_FD_184173 | JGI IMG/M metagenome (GOLD analysis project Ga0208204, IMG submission 184173) | Marine microbial communities from the Deep Pacific Ocean - MP2252 (SPAdes) | ecosystem: Environmental > Aquatic > Marine > Oceanic | place: West of El Salvador, Pacific Ocean | collected...
AGCGAAAGCGTTTCTTCAGCAACTTTGAACCCAAGGTGCGCGTAGCGGGCAGCAAAACGCGCTACACGAAATACCCTAAGCGGATCTTCGCTGAAAGCCTCTGACACATGCCGTAATATTCGAGAGTTCAGATCCCTCACACCGTGATAAGGGTCAATAAGGTTGCCATCATTGTCTTTGGCAATAGCATTCACGGTAAGATCGCGACGGATTAAATCTTGCTCTAAGGTGACATCTGGTGCAGCGTAACAAACAAAGCCGGTGTAACCACTGCCAGACTTTCGCTCGGTGCGGGCGAGGGCGTATTCCTCTTTGGTTTTCGGGTGCAGAAATACCGGGAAATCCTTGCCGACTTGCTCGAAGCCTTTGGCGAGCATCTCTTCTGGAGTCGCACCAACTACCACCCAATCACGTTCGGTAACCCGCCGATTGAGTAATTCGTCGCGCACCGCGCCACCCACTAAATAAACATCCATAAAACCATCGCATTTTGTGTTTTTCGTTATTATGCCTGAACCATTCATTAAATTGGTGTTCGAATCGCTTTGATTTTGACTTATTGCAAGCGGCTAGGTAGTTTAGTCGCGGTGAATTGCTAACTCTGACAAGCATATGTATCTGAATTATTTTGGGCTAACGGACAACCCATTTTCAATTGCTCCAAACCCTGATTACCTGTACATGAGTCCACGCCATAAAGAAGCGTTGGCGCATTTGACATTCGGCCTGAGGGAAAGCGGTGGATTTGTCATGCTTACCGGCGAGGTGGGTACAGGTAAAACAACGGTATCACGAAAATTACTGCAGCAACTGCCTGACAATACGCAAGTTGCGATGATTCTGAACCCTACGCTGTCGGCCCTTGAATTGCTGGCCACGGTGTGTGATGAACTGGGTATCGCTTACGACGCCGATAAGGCCAGTTTGAAGTATTTTACTGACCGCATATTGGCCAAGCTGGCTGACAATCATCAGGCAGGCGTGAACACAGTGTTGATGATTGATGAAGCGCAGCATTTAATGCCTGAAGTGTTAGAGCAACTGCGATTGCTCACTAACCTGGAAACGAATCGCGAAAAACTGCTGAAGGTTGTCCTCATCGGGCAGCCGGAACTTCAACAATTGCTGAAGCGGAATGAACTGCGTCAGCTCGCACAGCGGATCACCGCGCGCTATCACTTATTGCCATTAACAGCACCGGAAGTGTCGTCTTACGTGGCCCACCGTCTTAGCGTCGCGAATGGCGATATCAGTATTTTCAGCCCACAGGCATTAAAAGCGATTCATCAAATTACCGGTGGTATTCCCCGGGTCATTAATCTTTTATGCGACCGCGCGCTGACCTTATCTTTTACGAAACAACATGCGGTGGTGAAAAAGCCTATTTTTCTGGCGGCAGCAGAACAAATTCTCGGTGATGACGTGGTCAGTCAGCGTATTCAAAGTCAGCGCAAATGGATGCTGGGTACGGCCTTTGTATTAGCATTACTGGTGGGCTTTGGCATCGGGAGGTTGTATGTCTGAACTGATGAAAATTGCCGAACTTAAACCGGGTATGGTGATTGTTCGCATTACCGAACAGAACGGCCCGGTAAAAATTCGAAAGTCAGGGTTGGTGACCAGTGATGCTATGGTAACAGGGCTTGCAGAAATGGGCGTGCTGGAAGTGGAGGTTGATCCCGCGCAAACCGTCGAAATTGAAAAGCCTGTACATCATCGAACGCAAACCCAAAAATTGATCCGAGGTGACCACGATACCAGCGTGAATAAGCTGGATAACGCTATTTCAGAACAGTTTAATCGTAGTTTGTTTCTGCCTACTGTGCAGGGGCTACCGTCGATGTGGAAGGTGTATTCTCGTCAGGTTATGTCTTTTGCGGGCGTGATAATCGTTGGACTTGCGATTGGTGGCGCCGCGGGGAGCTATCCTGCCTGGTGGCCACAGGCTGAAAATGTGGTGGCAACGGCTCCAGATGATGTGGCCGATGAGACGAAGCCGGGCGCGGTTAATGAACCTGAAAAGGAGAATAGCCCCGCTGAAGTAGATGTGGTTACAGATACCAACAATTCCGGTGACCTGGCAGCATTGGATACGGAAGCTGAGGTGGCGCAAAGTGCAAAAGTTGCCATCGCGGTGCCGTCAGAGTTGCAACCTGGTGCTGTTTCACCTGAACAGGCACCCGCTCAGACACCCGTTCAGCAAAGTGAAACTCAGGCAGAGACTGCGCAGCGCTATGCAGAAAATTCGGTTCAGGCTCAGGTGGATTTAGGCGGTGAAGTGATCAATGCGCCTCAGGAAAGTGACGTGGAAGTCTCGCCGGAATTGATGGCACGTTTTAATAGAGCTATCGACGAACTGGACAACCGTGCCACCGAACCAAGAGCTGAAACCAAAGTCACGGTGCGCGATAACATGCCTCGCGTAGATCAACTACCGGTGCGTATGCTCACTCGCTTGCCAAGCATGGCATTCAACGCCCACATGTATGCAAGCCGTCCGTCTGACCGCTGGGTAAGGGTGAATGGTACGCAATTAGGCGAGGGTGACTGGATTGAAGACGAAGTACAAATCGTTAAAATCGAGGCGCAACGGGTAATTCTCAGCTTTGAAGGGAAAGAGTTTTCCATGGCAGCGCTCACCGACTGGTAGCGCGAGCAACGTGCGTTATGTGCTGGGCTGACAGGTGCACAATCATTCGAAACACGGCGTGCACCCATCCCTGCACCTGATGGCTGGTTATTTTGCTTTTGTTTGGATGACAGGAAAAATACACGATGGACTTTTTATGGTTTATTCCAGCGGTAATTATGACGGTAGGGATTGTCTGGGTGGTCAGACGAAACTTGCAGTAGACCGGATTTATTAATCCGGTACCTGATTAATAAACACGTCTTTGAAGAATTTCGGTAGATTGATGCCGAAATCGTCTGGGCGCACGCCGGATTCAATTTCATCGTCTACCTGAGAAAGGTCCACCCGTTTAATTTCGCTGAAATGACCGCCGGAGATGCTGTAGAAGGTCATCACCACCGGTGCCAGTAAATCTTCCGGGTGGGGTTTGGCAATAATGCCTAACCGGCCACTTTTCAACTTAACCAATGAGCCGACGGGGTGAACCCCTACACACTGAACGAATTGTTTTACTAAGTGACTGTCGAGACTGGGGTCTTTCGCCAAACGTTTTAACGCCAGTGTGGGGGTGATACTGTCCTTATGCTTCCGGTTCGATGTCATTGCATCGTAGCTGTCGATAATTGCGGCCATTTTCGACAACGGCGCAATTTCAGTGCTGGCCAGTGAATTTGGGTAGCCGGAGCCATCTTCACGCTCGTGGTGTTGTGAAATGATCGATAAAGCAAGGTCAGATATTTGTTCTCCTTGTTCTACCAGTTCCAGACTGATCGCCACGTGCTGGCGTAGCACCGACCAATCAGCAGGTGAAAGTTTATCTGTTTTATGACGAATTTCTTCAGGTACCTGAGACATACCCACATCCATCAGCAAAGATCCCATGCAGGCTTCATCAATGGTGTCTCTGTCGTAGCCAAGATGGTCGGCAAACATTGCCATCAGAATGGCGCAATTTATGGAGTGCTCAAGCAAATATTGGTCTGAGTTTTTGATCATCGTCAGACACGACATCGCATCTTTATTGTCAAATACCCCTTCGATGATGCTAGAGGAGAGTTCAGAGGCTTTCGTCAAATCATTAGGGGCGCCCCGTTGTAACGCACTGATAAATGATTTCTGTAGCGTTAGGGCTTCGTCGTAAAGCTGGTTCGCAGAAGACAGGACATCGCTATTACTTTTGGGCTTTGGAGAATCTTCAGAAACTTTGGTTGACTCTTGCTGGGGCTCTGTAACCTGGCTGCGAGCGTAATCCACTTCAACCAGTGTTATGCCCATTTCCCGAAGTTTCTCAACCGATAAGGTGCTTTTCACAACACCACTCGTTCTTACCCGGGTATTGCCCGTTTGTTCCACGACTTGGCTCACAAACATGCCGGGAATGAGGTCGTTTATTGACACGTGTTTAAGCATAATGCCTCGATGCTTTAAAAATAAATGTCCTAAACCGAAGTGGGGCCGGGTTTGTACCTGCTTAGCCAGTCCGATTTGCTCCTAACTAAAAACCGCGAAATATAAAAAAGGCGATGTACAAACACCGCCTTTTTTTAGTATAGAACAAATCTCAGAAATTAAAGCCAGGCTGGTTGCTTTGCTTCAAATTCTTCAATGGTACTGGTTAGTTCGAGTGTTTGGCCGATGGCATCCAACCCTTTAATCAGGTTGTTTTTATGGTGGGCCAGGATGTCGAAGCTGAAGGTAAGGTCGCCAGCAACAACGGTTTGCGCGGGTAAATCAACCACGATTTCAAGGTCTGCGTTAGCTTTTACTGCACCAAACAGTGCATCCATTTGCGATGATGACAGCGCAATAGGCAGCAACTGGTTATTGATGCAGTTGCCGTAGAAAATATCTGCGAATGACGTTGCAATAACAACATCAAAACCGAAATCTGCCAATGCCCAAGGTGCGTGTTCACGACTTGAGCCACAACCGAAGTTTTCCCGCGATAGCAGAATGCTGGCGCCGGCGTATTCCGGTTTATTCACCACAAAATCCGGGTTTGGCTCTTGCTCGTGAAGGTCAAGGTAGCGCCAGTCGTGAAAAAGGTGCTTGCCGTAACCGGTGCGGGTAACGCCAGTCAGAAACTGCTTTGGAATGATTTGATCGGTGTCGACATTGGCCTGATCCAGAGGACAAGCGCGGCCGGTGTGTACTGTAAAACCCTGACTCATGACTTACTCCTGAAATTCGCGAACGTCAGCAAAACGGCCTTTCAGCGCGGCGGCAGCAGCCATTGCCGGGCTAACCAGGTGGGTGCGAGCACCACGGCCCTGACGGCCTTCGAAGTTACGGTTACTGGTAGAGGCGCAACGGTCTCCTGACTGCAGGATATCGTCGTTCATACCCAGACACATAGAGCAGCCTGGCAGGCGCCATTCAAACCCTGCATCGGTGAAAATCTTATCCAGGCCTTCTTCCTCTGCCTGACGCTTCACCGCACCAGAGCCTGGCACCACAATGGCGGTTACGGTGTCAGCCACTTTACCTTGCTTGGCGATGAACGCGGCAGCGCGCATATCTTCAATACGACCATTGGTACAGGAACCGATAAACACGTGACTTACTGGCACTGCATCGAGTTTGTCACCCGCAGACAGCCCCATATAAGCCAGCGCTTTTCTGGCACTTTCTTTTTCAACCGCATCAGAGAAATCTTCCGGAGCCGGTACCGGCGCATCCACGCCAATTACCTGACCCGGGTTCGTGCCCCAGGTGATTTGCGGTGCAATGTCAGCAGCATCCAGTTCTACCACGGTGTCGAAAGTGGCACCGTCTTCGCTGTGTAATGATTTCCAGTAGGCGACCGCTTCATCCCAATCGCTTCCTGTTGGGGCGTATTCGCGACCTTTTACGTATTCGAACGTGGTATCGTCAGGTGCAACCATACCCGCCTTGGCACCCGCTTCGATACTCATATTACAAATCGTCATGCGTTCTTCCATAGTCAAAGAACGAATCGCTTCACCCGCGTATTCAATCACGTGGCCAGTGGCTCCGGCGTGACCAATTTTACCAATGATGGCAAGAATGATGTCTTTTGCGGTAATGCCAACAGCCAGCTTGCCGTTCACATTGATCAGCATGCTTTTCGCTTTGCTTTGCTTCAGGGTCTGGGTGGCGAGAACGTGTTCAACTTGAGAGGTACCGATACCGAACGCCAATGCGCCGAATGCACCGTGAGTCGCCGTGTGAGAATCTCCACATACTACCGTCATACCAGGCAAGATGAGTCCCAGTTCCGGACCCATTACGTGCACGATGCCCTGTTTCTGGTGACCTACTGGGAACAGTTTAACACCGTGCTCTTCACAGTTTGTCGCCAGCGTTTTCAGTTGCAGCGCATTCTGCGGGCCACAGGCATCAATAGCCAGTGAACGGGTAGAAATACTGTGGTCCATAGTACCGAAAGTGCGGTCTGGACGACGGACCTTACGGCCTTTTTCGTTCAAACCAGCAAAGGCTTGTGGTGAGGTAACTTCATGGATTAGGTGGCGATCGATATACAGCAAGCTGTCTTCGCCTAATTGGTCAACGACGTGCGCTTCCCAAACTTTATCGTATAAGGTCTTGGCCATGGTGGTGCTTACTCCTGACTCAGAATTTGTTTAACAACTTCGTCGCCAACCTGTGCTGTGGTGGATGCCTGATCACGCTTGTCGGCAGGCAGCAGCTCGCCGGTAAGTACACCGGATTCTAAGGTGGCAACAACCGCTCTTTCGATGGCATCGGCGGCTTCTTGTTGGTTTAACGAGAAGCGGAGCATCATGGCGGCGGAAAGGATTTGTGCGATTGGGTTAGCAATGCCCTGGCCAGCGATATCGGGTGCTGAGCCGCCGGCAGGCTCGTAAAGACCGAAACCGTCTTCATTCATGCTGGCAGATGCCAGCAAGCCCATAGAACCCGTCATCATGGCGCACTCATCAGAGATGATGTCACCGAACAGGTTGGAGCACAGCATGACGTCGAACTGAGCAGGATTTTTCATTACCTGCATTGTCGCGTTATCAATATAAATGTGTTCCAGTTCAACGTCTGGGTAATCTTTGGCAACTTCTTCTGTTACTTCACGCCACAGACGACTGCACACCAGTACATTAGCTTTGTCTACCGAGGTAACTTTACCGCGACGCTTCTGCGCTGCTTCAAAGGCTGAAATGGCAATGCGGCGAATTTCACGCTTGGAATAGCGCATGGTATCGAAAGCGTATTCTTCTTCGCCTTCACCGTCGCGGCCTTTAGGCTGACCAAAATAGATACCGCTGGTCAGTTCGCGCACTACCAATACGTCAACGCCACTGGCTGCAATGTCAGCACGCAAGGGTGAAAGACCTTCCAGACCAGGGTAAATTTTGGCTGGGCGCAGGTTACTGAATAAATCAAAGTGGCTGCGAAGGGTAAGCAGAGCGGCGCGTTCAGGGCGTTGTTCCAGTGGCAAGGAATCCCATTTAGGACCGCCAATTGAGCCGAACAAAATTGCATCGGCAGTTTCACAGCCTTGCAAAGTCTTTGGCGGCAATGCTTCGCCTTCGGTATCAATGGCGTAGCCACCCACAGGGTAAGCGGTACGGTTAAAAGTCACACCAAATTTGGTTTCAATGGCATCCAGTACCTTGTTGGCTTCTTGCATGACTTCTGGGCCGATGCCGTCACCGGCGAGGACGGCAATGTTGAATTCGCTCACTTTATACTCCTGCAACGCGTTCTTGTTGATTTTTTTGCTGATCGATTTGATCAGCGATATAGGTATTATTTAATACGAAAATCAGGCCTTTTACGCCGGCTTCGACAATGTCGGTAGCCAGACCGATGCCGTGGAAACGGCGACCTTTATATTCTGCGATGACACCAACCTGGGCCAGGGCATCAGCCCCTTCTCCTTTGGAGTCGAGTTTGAAGTCTACAACCACCAGATCCTGGTGACCGAGCACTTCCATAATAGCATTAAATGCGGCATCTACCGGACCATTTCCTATGGCGGTTTTGGTCACTTCTTCTTCGCCAACCTGCAGGGTTACTGTTGCACTTGGCACAATTTCACGACCAGAAGTCGCATGCAGATATTTCAGCTGGTAGTGGGCTGAATCGTGTTTTTGTTGGTCGAAGAATAATAAGGCTTCTAAATCATAGTCGTACACCTGGCCTTTCTTATCAGCAAGTTCCAGGAATGCAGCGTAAACCGCTTCCAGATCGTAATCTTCCGGCTTGTAGCCCAGCTCTTCCAGACGGTGCTTGATAACGTGACGACCAGAACGTGATGTCATGTTCAGGTTGTTTTTGTTGATACCCACGCTCTCAGGGGTCATGATTTCGTAAGTATTCTGTGCTTTCAATACGCCGTCTTGGTGAATACCGGAGGAATGGCTGAATGCATTAGTTCCCACGATGGCTTTATTAGATTGTACCGACATGTTACACAGCTGGCTTACCAGCTTGGATGTGCGGTGAATTTCGGTAGAGTTGATGTTGGACTTAAGACCAAGCAGCGATTCTCGGGTTTGCAAAATCATGGCGATTTCTTCCAACGACGTGTTACCGGCACGTTCGCCAATACCGTTCATGGTACATTCCACCTGACGCGCACCTTGCTCAACCGCAGCCAGTGAGTTGGCAACCGCCAGGCCTAAATCGTTGTGACAGTGCACAGAGATCGTCGCTTTGTCGATATTCGGCACGCGGTTCATGAGGTTGGTAACAATGTTGCCAAATTCAGTAGGAATGGTATAGCCCACAGTGTCTGGTATATTAATTGTGCTGGCACCGGCATTAATTGCAGCTTCTACCACACGGCACAGATAATCAATATCAGTACGGCCAGCATCTTCACAGCTGAATTCGACATCATCGGTGTAGCGGCGCGCATATTTGATAGCACCAACAGCCATATCGATAACCTGGTCGCGGGTTTTGCGAAGCTTATGTTCAATATGAATATCTGACGTTGCCAGGAAGGTGTGAATACGGAATTGGTCAGCCACTTTCAGCGCATTACCACAGGCGTCGATATCCGCTTCAACAGCACGGGCTAAGCCACAAACAATGCTGTTTTTCACTTCACGGGCAATCATCTGAACGGAATTGAAGTCACCTGGGGAGGACACCGGGAAACCCGCTTCCATGATGTCTACGCCCAGGCGTTCGAGTGCCAGGGCGATCTGTAATTTCTCTTTGGCACTTAAACTGGCCAGCAGTGCCTGCTCGCCGTCGCGCAAGGTGGTATCAAAGATCTTTACCTGATTCGTCATGGCTTAATACTCATGGTTAAAACAATTAAAAAAAAACCCGTGCGATGCACGGGTTTATGGAGATTCCTATAACTGGATGCAATCTACCCGTGCAGTCTTGCTGCCATGAGGAGTAGAAGAGAAAGAAAAACAGATTGCATAATAATAGCGTTTATTTGCCTGCCCAGTTGATAGCCGACAATGTAACCATGTAGCGCCTTCAGGTCAACCCTTGATTGCCTTCTGGGTTATAAATAATGGTTATATTCATCCTATTTGCGTTCAATGGTCAGGCCAGAAGGGTGAATTTCTTCCATTTTATGGTGGTAGAAAGCAATAACTCTCTTAATGACACCGTGCGGGGGGCGAGCTTGCCTTTATGGTTCCAACGATGCCCACAACACGCTGCTGCCATAATCGCTTTGGTTGGCTTAATCAGTTTAAAGTCTGTTTCTGTGGTGCTTGATTGACTAATGCCATCGAAGGAAAACCAGCCGTATTTGTTAGTGTGCAACATCTCATTGTCAAACTGCACCCGGTCAATAGAGTCCAGTTCAATATGTTCTTCATCAAATCGTTGCATCCGTACCGGTACAGCCAGGCCATAGGCAGCATGTTCGCTAAACCAGGCGCGGATCATTTCAGATTCAACTTTATTGGCTGGACAGCGTCCTGCTTGCTTGTATTGCCAGGTACCGTTATGGCTATCAACAGTGAGCGGGGTTTTATGCCGGGAAAGATAATGGGCGGCACGCTGAATTCGATGGGGAAGGGCGGCTAACCGACTCTGTAGCAGCTTTACCTGATTTCCGGTGGTCTGAGAAAGGACCAGTAACTCGCGCTCGTAGAGGGCGTTACAGATTTCGGTAAAAACGGGTTTTCCGTCAGTAGCGCCAGTGGCCGAGAAGAAATCGGACTGATCAGACGACGAATAAGAACCTGACGACATGGCTACAAAGGTTTATGAAATATATCAATAAAGTAGCATTAAAAAGAACGGGTAGCCAGTGCTACCCGTTTGTTGGTCATTACTGACCTTTGATTGCACTGCGACCCGGGTAAACCGCTTTATCGCCCAGCGCCTGCTCAATACGCAGTAACTGGTTGTACTTAGCAACACGGTCGGAACGGCACAGAGAACCCGTTTTGATTTGACCTGCCGCTGTACCTACCGCTAGGTCAGCGATAGTGGCATCTTCAGTTTCACCTGAACGGTGAGAGATAACGGCAGTGAAACCTGCGTCTTTCGCCATCTTGATCGCGTTCAGAGTTTCAGTCAGTGAACCAATCTGGTTAAACTTGATCAGGATAGAGTTACCGATACCGTTTTCGATACCGCGAGACAGGATTTTGGTGTTGGTTACGAACAGGTCGTCACCAACTAGCTGTACTTTATTACCAATCTTGTTAGTCAGGCTCGCCCAACCGTCCCAGTCGCTCTCGTCCAGACCGTCTTCGATAGAAACGATAGGGTATTGCTCGGCCAGATCAGCCAGGTAATCACCGAAGGTTTCAGAGTCGAAAGACTTGTCTTCGCCAGACAGTACGTATTTGCCTTCTTTATAGAATTCAGATGCCGCGCAGTCCAGAGCCAGCGTGATGTCTTCATTCATTTTGTAGCCAGCATTTTCAACGGCTTCAACGATAACTGCTAATGCTTCAGCGTTAGAGCTCAGGTTAGGCGCAAAACCACCTTCGTCACCCACCGCGGTGTTCAGACCTTTAGCAGACAGTACTTTCTTCAGGTTATGGAAGATTTCTGCACCCATGCGCAGCGCTTCTTTGAAGCTTTTCGCGCCAACAGGCTGAACCATAAATTCTTGAATATCTACGTTGTTGTCAGCGTGCTCACCACCGTTGATGATGTTCATCATTGGTACTGGCATAGAGTAAACGCCCGGTGTGCCGTTCAGATCAGCGATGTGCTCGTATAATGCAACGCCTTTCTCAATAGCTGCAGCTTTTGCCACTGCCAGAGAAACAGCAAGGATTGCGTTTGCGCCAAGTTTTTCTTTGTTCTCGGTGCCATCAAGCTCAAGCATTTTGTTATCAACGTCTGTTTGCGCCAGTGGGTCCATGCCAGCCAGTGCGGGTGCAATTACGTCGTTTACTGCTGCAACGGCTTTTTCTACGCCTTTGCCCAGGTAACGGCTTTTATCGCCGTCACGCAGTTCCAGTGCTTCACGTGAACCAGTAGATGCGCCAGAGGGTGCTGCTGCACGACCCATTGCGCCAGAATCAAGATAAACATCCGCTTCAACAGTGGGGTTACCACGTGAATCCAGGATTTCGCGTCCAACAATGCGAGCAATCTTCGCCATTTTTTTTCCTCAACGATTGTGCAAAAGGCCACAAAATGCGGCCTTTTACTTTTTTAGAATCAGTGATTAGCTTTCTGGTATTGACCAGCAGCTTCTACAAAGCCCTTAAATAACGGGTGTCCGTCGCGGGGCGTAGAAGTGAACTCCGGGTGGAACTGGCCTGCCACGAACCACGGGTGGTCCGGGATTTCAATCACTTCCACCAGGCGTTTATCTGTGGACAATCCACTTACTTTTAAACCTGCTGCTTCGATTTGGTCACGAAGATTATTATTCACTTCGTAACGGTGGCGGTGACGTTCATAAATTTCTTCACTGCCATAGGTCTCACATACTTTGCTGCCTGGGATCAGGTGGCAAAGCTGGCTACCTAAACGCATGGTGCCACCTAAATCTGAGGTTGCATCACGCTGTTCTGTGGAGCCATCTGCATCCAGCCATTCTGTGATCAAACCAACTACCGGGTAAGGTGTCTTCGGATCAAATTCAGTGCTGTTTGCGTTTTCCATACCAGCAACATTGCGGGCAAATTCAATTAAAGCAACCTGCATACCCAAACAAATGCCTAAATAAGGCACTTTATTTTCACGGGCATAGCGAGCAGCGGCGATCTTACCTTCAATACCGCGCTCGCCGAAGCCGCCCGGAACCAGGATAGCGTCGAGCTGCTCTAGCATCGTAGTGCCTTTGCTTTCAATATCCTGAGAATCGATATAATGAATATTCACGGTAAGACGGTTTTTCAGGCCGGCGTGTTTTAGCGCTTCGTTTACCGACTTGTAGGCATCAGGTAGTTCAACATATTTACCTACCATACCAATGTTCACTTCCGCCGTTGGGTTTGATTCTGCGTATAGAACCTGTTCCCACTCGGTTAAGTCAGCTTCTTTGCAGTCCAGACGGAAACGGTCAACAACCAGCTGATCCATACCTTGCGCTTTAAGTGCGGCTGGAATGCGATAGATGCTGTCTACATCTTTCAGTGAGATAACCGCTTTGTCTGCTACGTTAGTGAACAGAGCGATTTTAGAGCGTTCAGTGGCTGGCAGTGCGCCAACAGAGCGGCACACCAGAATGTCAGGCTGAATACCGATAGAACGCAGCTCTTTTACAGAATGCTGAGTAGGCTTGGTTTTCACCTCACCAGATGCTGGCATGTAAGGTACTAATGTCAGGTGCATGAACATCGCGCGATCGCGACCCACTTCTGTACCTAATTGACGGATTGCTTCGAGAAACGGTTGTGACTCGATGTCACCTACAGTTCCACCTACTTCCACAATGGCTACGTCATGACCTTCAGCACCGTCGATAACACGACGTTTGATCTCATTGGTGATGTGCGGAATAACCTGAATAGTGGCACCCAGGTAGTCGCCACGTCTTTCACGACGCAATACTTCTTCATACACACGACCCGTGGTGAAGTTGTTGCGTTTGGTCATACGAGTACGGATAAAACGCTCGTAGTGACCTAAGTCTAAGTCGGTTTCTGCGCCATCATCCGTGACAAACACTTCCCCGTGTTGAATTGGGCTCATTGTGCCTGGATCAACGTTGATGTACGGATCCAGTTTTAACATCGTAACGGTGAGACCACGCGCTTCAAGAATGGCTGCGAGTGATGCGGCAGCAATACCTTTACCAAGCGATGATACGACACCACCGGTGACGAAAATATAATTTGTCATGCGAAACCTAAGGCGTTGGATTGTATGGCTAATGTGCTGAGAGTTGGCAAAACGGGATTCAGCACTTGGACGGCGCAACATTATAGCGAAAGAGTAGCAGGCAAACAATCTGTTTGCCTGCTGGTCAGGCGGGTTATTTTTTTGCCTGCGCTTTATGCCTGACTGAGTCGCTTCAGGGTATAGAGTAGGTCGAGAGCTTCCCGGGGCGATAATTCGTCTGGTGACAACTGGTTAAGGGCGTCACGCAGAGGATCCGGCATATCGGAAAAGTGCATTTCAGACTGGCCTTTGCTGGATTTTGGCGTTTCCTGAACCTGCATGGAAACCGCCTCGCCCGGTTCGCGGTTCTCCAGTTCGTGGAGTTTTGCCCTGGCAGCATTAATGACCGGGCGGGGAACACCCGCTAACTGCGCTACCTGTAATCCGTAGCTTTTACTGGCAGCACCGGTTTCTACCGTGTGCATAAAGCGGATGGTGTCTTCGTGTTCAACAGCATCTAAATGCACGTTCACCACACATTGTTCAGACTCTGCCATCTGGGTGAGTTCAAAGTAATGGGTGGCGAACAATGTGTAGGCATTAATTTCCCGCGCTAAGAAACTGGCACAGGACCAGGCCAGTGAAAGACCATCATAGGTGCTGGTACCGCGTCCGATTTCATCCATTAATACCAGCGAGTGTTCGGTGGCATTGTGCAGGATGTTGGCGGTTTCAGTCATTTCCACCATAAAGGTAGATCGGCCAGAAGCCAGATCGTCCGATGCGCCTATTCGGGTAAATATGCGATCGACTCGGCCAATGCGGGCATTGGTGGCTGGCACGTAACAACCTAAATAAGCCATCAGGACGATGAGTGCGGTTTGACGCATGTAAGTCGATTTACCGCCCATGTTGGGGCCGGTGATGATGAGCATACGTTGTTCATCATTCAGTTTTACCGGGTTGGCAATAAACGGGTCTTCCATGACTTGCTCGACGACGGGATGTCGACCGGCTTCGTAGGTAATTTCCCGTTCGTCAGTCAGTGTGGGGCAGTGTAAATCCAGTGCAATGGCACGCTCTGCGAAGCTTTGAATAACGTCCAGCTTGGCCAGCGCTTCTGCGGTATTTATAAGCGCGGTTAAATGTGGCTGGAAATTATCGAATAAATTCTCATACAGTTGCTTTTCCAGTGCCAGTGCGCGGCCCTGACTGGTAAGCACTTTGTCTTCGTGTTCTTTTAATTCTGGAGTGATATAGCGCTCAGTATTTTTTAACGTTTGTCGGCGAATATACTCTGCTGGCGCAGCACCGCTATTGGCACGGCTTAGTTCAATAAAGAAACCGTGAACGCGGTTATAGCCTACTTTCAACGTAGATACGCCGGTGCGTTCACGCTCACGCTGCTCCAGCGCGTCAAGATAATCGGTGGCACCCTGCGAGAGCTTACGCAGCTCATCAAGCTCTTCGTTAAACCCTTCCGCGATCACGCCGCCGTCGCGGATCACCACCGGTGGGTTATCGACGATAGCTTTATTTAGTAATTCCTGAAGTTCAGGATAGGTGCCAATGGCCTTACCTAGGCTTGACAGCAGTGGATTGCTGAACGTTTCGAGCTGCGCCAGTAAATCAGGAAACTCATTGAAGGCGTTTCGCAGACGGGAAAAATCACGGGGACGGGCTGAACGCAGCGCCAGCCTGGCCATGATGCGTTCGATATCACCGATGCGCTTGAGTGTGTCTGCAACCTCTTCGTTACCGTTTTCGATCAGCGAAGCAATAGCTTTTTGACGATGGGTAAGTTCATAGTGATCAGTGATTGGCGCGTGCAGATAGCGCTGCAGCAAACGGCTTCCCATAGGCGTCGCGGTGGCATCGAGCACACTAAAAAGTGTATTTTCCTGGCCACCGGCTAAATTCTGGGTAAGCTCCAGGTTACGGCGAGTAGCGGCATCCAGTTGAATGCGGGCTTCCTGCTGTTCACGGTGAATACTGCGAATGTGAGGGAGGGCAGTGCGCTGAGTGTCTTTCACATACTGAAGAACACAACCCGCGGCGCCTATGCCTTTATCCAGCCCTTTCACGCCAAAGCCATCCAGCGATTGTGTACCGAATTGTTGATTCAATTGCTCACTGGCAGTCTGGGCGTCAAATTCCCACTCGGGACGACGGCGTAAACCTTTACGGCGTTCAATCAGCGGCAAACTTTCAAAGCCCTCAGGATAAAGCAGTTCGGCAGGATTCAGGCGTTGAAGCTCGGCCAGCAGTTGCTCATCGCTGTCGCATTCAATCACCAGAAAACGGCCACTGCTAATGTCCAGGGTGGCAATGCCGTAGTGCATGGCATGTCCGCACACCGCCGCGAGCAGGTTATCACGGCGCTCTTCGAGTAACGCTTCATCGGTAACGGTGCCTGGCGTAACAATGCGCTGAACCTGCCGCTCGACAGGGCCCTTACTGGTAGCGGGATCGCCTACCTGTTCACAAATAGCCACCGACTCGCCCATTTTTACCAGTCGGGCAAGATAAGCTTCAACCGCGTGATAAGGCACGCCCGCCATAGGAATGGGCTCGCCACCGGATTTGCCTCTCGCGGTCAGCGAAATATCCAGCAAATGCGCCGCCTTCTTGGCATCGTCATAGAAGAGTTCATAAAAGTCCCCCATCCGGTAGAACAGTAAAATATTTGGATGTTGTGCTTTTATGGCCAGATACTGGCGCATCATCGGCGTATGTGATTCCAAGAAAACCTCTTTGTTATTTTGATATTGCTTGAGTGAGAAGGCGCTTATGGCCGGAGTACGGAACTGCATTTGAAACACGGCGTAAACCCATCCCTGGGGCCTCGACTGCCGCATCCCTGCGGCAGACGGTTTCAAATGCAGTCTTCGTAATCCGTCCGCGCGCCTTCTCGTTCAGCTGCTTCTCGACATGATTACGGCGCTGTATTTAAGACACGGTATAGACCTATTAATGGGGACTCGGCTGCTGCATCTTCGCAATAGGCTGCAGTTCCCTAATCCGTCCAGAAGCGCCATATCGGTCCGCTACCTGGTCCGCCAGCTTCTCCATTCAGCCAACTTTCTGTCTTTACCAGCGACTAAATGTGTAAAATGGTACAACGGAATTAATTCATTGGTGAGTATTATTAGTATGAGTACGGATTTTTCAACTGTTTGTGCGAACAGTCCACTTGAAGAATGCGTTTCTGCACTGGGCAACCTGTTGCGCGAGCGGGGCCTGACGGTTTCTTGTGCAGAATCCTGTACCGGTGGTGGTATCGCTTATGCGTTTACGTCTGTATCTGGTAGTTCTGACTGGTTTCATCAGTCCTGGGTGACCTATTCCAATGAAGCGAAGCAATCACTGTTGGGCGTGAAAGCTGACACCCTTGAACAGTTTGGTGCGGTTTCTGAGCAAACCGTGACAGAGATGGTGCAGGGCGTGGTGGCAAACAGTGGTGCCAGTGCGGGAATTTCTGTCAGCGGTATTGCCGGTCCTGGTGGTGGCTCTGCTGAAAAGCCAGTGGGAACAGTATGGTTTGGTTTTGCGGTGAAAGGTTCGTTAACCACTGAAAAACAGATTTTTTCTGGTGACAGAACTGCGGTACGCGAGCAGGCAATTCATTTTGCTATCAATACCCTGTACCAACGACTGGTTGCTGAATAGACCGCTGTCTGCCAGACTAAACATCAAATTATACTTGACTGTATGCTTATACAGTATAGAATGCAGTCAACATCAGAAATAACGTTTCGTGAATGTAAGCACAGAAAAGTGCAGGCGGGTCAGCATTAATAGGCCGGAGTCGAAAAATGACTACCGCCGCTGATAGCAACAATACATCACCGGGCAACCATTATATTGGGGATATAACGTGAACGACAATAAATCAAAAGCGCTTTCTGCAGCCTTAGGCCAGATTGAAAAGCAATTTGGTAAAGGTGCAATTATGCGTCTGGGCGACAATCAGGCCCACGATATTGAAGCCATTTCTACAGGTTCACTCAGTATTGATATTGCGCTCGGTATAGGCGGTTTGCCTTGTGGTCGCGTTGTAGAAATTTACGGTCCTGAATCATCAGGTAAAACCACATTAACTCTGCAAGTGATTGCTGAAGCACAGAAAAAAGGAAAAACCTGTGCCTTCGTTGATGCGGAACACGCTCTGGATCCTATCTACGCAGGCAAGCTGGGTGTAAACATCGATGACCTGCTGGTGTCTCAGCCTGATACCGGTGAACAGGCACTGGAAATCTGTGACATGCTGGTACGCTCTGGTGCTGTCGATGTGGTAATCATTGACTCGGTTGCGGCACTAACACCAAAAGCGGAAATCGAAGGTGAGATGGGTGACTCTCACGTTGGTCTGCAGGCACGTCTGATGTCTCAGGCACTGCGTAAACTGACTGCCAACATCAAGAAATCTAATACCCTGTGTATCTTCATTAACCAGATCCGTATGAAGATTGGTGTGATGTTCGGTAACCCTGAAACTACTACCGGTGGTAACGCACTGAAATTCTATGCATCAGTTCGTCTGGACATCCGCCGTATCGGTGCGGTGAAAGAGGGCGACGAGGTTGTGGGTAACGAAACCCGCGTTAAGGTAGTTAAGAACAAGGTGGCACCGCCGTTCAAACAGGCAGAGTTCATGATCCGCTATGGCGAAGGGATCAGCAAAGAAGCTGAGCTTATCGATCTGGGCGTGAAGCAGAAGCTGGTAGATAAAGCCGGAGCCTGGTACAGCTACAACGGCGACCGTATCGGTCAGGGTAAAGCGAACGTGATGAACTTCCTGAAGGAAAATCCGGATATCGCTAACGAGATCGAAGCGAAAATCCGTGCCGAATTACTGGCAACGAAGAGCGTTAAGCCTGAAGAAGCTGAAGGTGAGTCAGAAGATACGCTGTAAGAAGCAGAGTTTGGTCATCACTGAGCCAAACTATCCATGCAGATGATGCAAATCATGCAGTGATAAAAAAGACCGAAAAAGACCGACGATGATGTCGGTCTTTTTTTTTGGTGGGCAAAGATAATAGGGTTTCTGATTGTGGTTAAGCGCAGAGCACTTACACTGTTGCTAGTTCGCGCTTTAAACACGTTGAGGCAGATGACCGCTGTCTTCCCAACCTGCTGGGATCTTGCCCTGCAATACGTAAGAAAATGCAATTAGCTCGGCAATGACGTAGTACAGTGACTCTGGTATCTCTTGCCCTAAATCCAGTGTTGATAGCATGTCTGTTAAATAAGGATCTTCATGAATAAGCACGCCAGCCTCTTCGGCTTGCTGAATAATCGCCTGCGCCAAATCGCCAAACCCTTTTGAAACCACTTTAGGTCTAGCGCCCGCTTCACCGCTGTTATATTTCAGGCCGATAGCTTTTCGGGTTTTATCACTCACAAAAGGGCTCCTTCATGCCAGTGCCTCAAACAACTGATAGGGCATATCTTTCATTGTTTTAGGTATTTTCCCTCTTTGGCAACTGTGATGCTCAACGGTAAGGCCTTGACTCTCAAGTCTACGTAACAGGTAGGGCAAGGTATCGATAACCGAGGTGAGTAAAGCATCGGAAGAGGTGTAAATGCGCAATTCGATGGTGTCATTATTAATTTTTGTTTTGGCTAGCAACTCACCGGCGTCGCCCACACTGAGTTTCATGGTTAGATGCCAAATACGTTGTTTTCCTCGTTCTGCTGCGTTGTTTCTGCTATCTCTTTCTTCGGCTCGAATATGTAGTTCAGGCGGTGGCTGGTCTTCATTCGCAACAGGTAAAATATAAAATAAGCTATCCTGCCCCTGAAGCCGCGATTCAACATTCTGCATTTTCTGCTGCTGGTGGTTGGCGAGTAACGCCCGCACCTGTTCGAGCAGGTTTGACCGGCTATCAAGTTGGGCAAAATCATTTGCCACTCGCCCAGCTTGCGGCGTAGATGTTGAGCCTCCAGATGCACTGACGGTTTTTCCTGAAACCGAGTCAGCTTTGTCGATGATACGTGCTAAATCAGGTTGGGCGCGGGCGGCCCTACCAGCGAGGCTGATTTGCAGCAGGCTGACCAGTGCATTGATAAAACCCGATGCTGCAGGTTGACTAAGTAGCGCTGAAGGGGTGCTAGTCAGAGCCGGAGACTGAATCAATTGCCGAACCTGACTCTCGACGGTTTTTCCACTATCGCTGTTGACCTGTTCAACATTCGTTTGTGGTAAGCCAGCCGAGGCAGTTGATTTCGTTACTTGTTGTAGCGCGAGAAGTTGATTTAGCAGATGCTTCGACACCGCTTTACTTTCAGCATGCATATCAAAACCCGGATTACGCAGCACATTAACAAGCTTTGTTAACGCTTCATTGGTTGAACCGGTTTGCGCCAGGAGTTGTCGTGAAAGCTGTCGAACTTTATCTAATACAACAGGCACATCCTCTGCGGATATACCCAATTCGGGTGATAACTTATCCGCCAACTTCACCGAATCCGGCAGCGTATCTGATTTTGCTGATAACAAAGGTGATGGGTGTGTCGCGACGTTTTGCGTTGTCACATTTGTTTGTATTGAAGCGAGCTTTCCT
>Ga0208204_100222_pt1 | contig 19362 bp, 16 predicted proteins | sample DeeseametaMP2252_FD_184173 | JGI IMG/M metagenome (GOLD analysis project Ga0208204, IMG submission 184173) | Marine microbial communities from the Deep Pacific Ocean - MP2252 (SPAdes) | ecosystem: Environmental > Aquatic > Marine > Oceanic | place: West of El Salvador, Pacific Ocean | collected...
GAGTCATGTGCACCAATTCCAGGTTGTGCATCACCCACTCTCTGATCTCAGCTTTACTTTTGCCACGCAGCGTTTGCTTAACAGCAAGCTCTACATTTTTATACACCGACAACCATGGCAATAAAGAATGGTTTTGGAACACCACGGCGCGTTCCGGACCCGGCTCTTTCACTTCCACGTTATCCAGAATAACGCCGCCCGTGGTTGCCTGATGAAGGCCAGCCACAATATTCAGTACCGTCGACTTACCACAACCTGAGTGACCAATTAGCGAGATAAACTCCCCTTTTTTGATATTCAGGTTTACGTCGCGTAACGCAGTAAAAGGGCCTTTAGGTGTAGGAAAATCGATTCCTACCTGAGTCAGTTCGAGATGTTTAGCGTTCATGCTCATATCCTCTTAATTAGCGTAATACGCTGTTTTTGTCCCAGCTAACCATGCGTTGTAACATCAGCATGACGCGGTCCAGTACAAAACCGATAGCACCGATGGTTAATACCGCAACCATGATTCGGGCCAATGAATCTGAGCTTCCGTTCTGGAACTCGTCCCATACAAACTTCCCTAGCCCTGGGTTCTGCGCCAGCATTTCAGCAGCAATCAGAACCATCCAGCCAATACCCAGCGACAAACGTAAGCCGGTAAAAATCATTGGGATGGATGCAGGCAAAATAATTTTCGACAAGTGAGTAAGAGGCTTGAGGCGCAGAACGCGACTCACGTTCACCAGATCTTTGTCGATATTCGATACCCCAACTGCGGTGTTAATTAGCGTTGGCCACAAACAGCACAGCGATACGGTAAATGCAGAAGTCACAAAGGATTTCGAGAACATTGGATCGTCTGAAACATAAAGGGCACTGACCACCATGGTTACCAGTGGTAGCCAGGCCAAGGGAGAAACAGGTTTAAATAGCTGAATCAGTGGATTAATAGCGGTATAAGCAGATTTACTTAGGCCGCACACAATACCAACCGGTACCGCAATTAATGACGCAATCAAGAAACCAATCATAACGGTGTATAAGCTGGTCCAGATTTGGTCAAAAAAAGTTGGCGCACCGGTAAACTCACGAATTTTTGGCTCGTAAGTGGGGTCTTGGGCGACCCGTGCGGCATTGCGCTCTTCCTGTCGGGCGTAGAACGCATCGGCTTTTTCACGCTGAGCACTATGTTCGCTAACGAGTGTCAGCGTCTGTTCCCAAACTTGCGCCGGACCGGGAAACTGCCCCAGTGACGTATCAATGGTTTTAGCCACACCATTCCAGACAGCCAGGAAAAGCAGTAAACCAATTACCGGCAATAACAATGCCTGTAAGTGTGAAAGTAACGTTTTACCCATGCTGCTTTCCTTAGAGCCGATGAATGTGACAATAGACGCTGACTTACTCATTTTCGTATCTCCTGTCTGTGCTTAAAGCACAGTGTCGCCTTTCAGACCAATACCAAAGCTTTCAAGGTAAGCGTTAGGCTTGGTACCGTCGTAAGTTACGCCGTCGATAAATTCGCTCTGTGGTGGTTTGAAACCTGATTCAGAATCGAAGTCAGGGAAATCAGCCGCTTTCGCTTTACCTTCAGCAATCAGTGCTTTCGCTGCAACCGCGTAAATATCAGGGCGATATACTTTCTTCGCCATATCCATGTACCAGCTGTCAGGCTTAGATTCTGAAATCTGACCCCAACGACGCATTTGCGTTAAATACCAGATGGCATCGCTGTAGTACGGATAGGTTGCGTTGTAACGGAAGAATACGTTGAAGTCAGGTACGTCACGCTTGTCGCCCTTTTCGTATTCGAATGTACCCGTCATAGAGTTCGCCAGTACGGCTTCATCTGCACCCACATAAGAAGGTTTAGACAGAATTTTTACTGCTTCAGGACGGTTCGCGTTGTTGTTTTCATCCAGCCACATCGCTGCACGAATCATCGCTTTTACGACACGAAGGTGCGTGTTCGGATATTTTTCAGCCCACACATTGCTTACACCGAATACTTTTTCTGGGTTGTTTTTCCAGATTTCATAGTCAGTGATAACAGGTACGCCGATACCTTTGAATACCGCTTGTTGGTTCCATGGCTCACCTACACAGTAGCCATAGATTGTGCCCGCTTCCATGGTGGCTGGCATTTGCGGTGGCGGAGTAACCGACAGCAGAGCTTCTGCGTCGATTTGACCTGACGTGTCACCTTTATGTGGTGCGTAATAGCCAGGGTGAATACCACCCGCGGCTAACCAGTAGCGTAGTTCGTAGTTGTGGGTAGAAACCGGGAATACCATGCCCATGTTGAACGGCTTGCCCGCTTCGCGGTAGCTGTCGACAACAGGCTTCAGGTAGTCGGCTTTGATTGGGTGCACAGGTTGACCATCTTCAACCGGAATGTGCTTTTCCATTTCTTTCCAGATGTCATTAGAAACAGTAATACCGTTACCGTTTAAGTCCATGCTGAAAGCGGTAATGATGTGTGCTTCAGTACCAAAACCGATCGTTGCACCTAATGGTTGGCCTGCCAGCATGTGTGCGCCATCCAACTGACCATCGATTACTCGGTCGAGCAATACCTTCCAGTTTGCTTGTGCTTCCAAGGTGACATACAGACCTTCGTCTTCGAAAAAGCCTTTTTCGTATGCAATGGCAAGGGGTGCCATGTCGGTAAGCTTAATAAAACCAAATTTCAGTTCTTCTTTTTCGGGCCAGTCAATTTCTTCAGCTGCCTGAACTCCAGCACTCATCACACCAGAAACTGAAACCGCCAGCGCTAATGCACTCACGATACCTTTCAGCTTTTTCTTCACTCCATCAAACTTCTCATACTGATTCATTTTCGGGTTCCTTACAGCCAAAAAAAAAGCCCACCGCGATTCATCTGCTGATGAATCGCGGTGGGCTTCGTTGCCTTTCGAAACAGCTTCGTTGCTATTTCATTTAATTAATTGTGTGTCTCTCTCAGACAAAATCTATTTAGCATCAACGATGCCAATTTTTTAAAATAATTAAAATCAATAACTTAGAAAATCACTGAGGATGAGCCTTTTGATTTTTGGAGCAAAGTAGTGCATTTATGCACAAATAACGTTCAAACCACTCATGCAGGGTGCATCGAAAATGCACAAATACGGTTCATCGCTGCACTTTAGCGACACAATGCAACCTTTTCGCGACTTTTAGCACAATTAATGACGAAACAAGGAAAGAACGAGTAAAGCCAGCAAGATCACGCTTATTCCCTGCCAAACCAAGACAGGATTTCGCTCAATCAAGGGTTTTTGTTTTGTTTGGCGAATTAACGAAACACCGGGGGTGTGCAAGTCGCTTTCAAATTCAGAAAACGCTTCATAACGGTAGGCGGGGTTGGGTCGTAGAGCTTTTTTAAGGCATTCGTCGAGCCAGATGGGGAGGTCGGAACGATACCGGCTCAGCGGCACATATTCCCAGGCGTGGTAGTTAACTGGTATTGCACTATCACTGTTCATTTCACTGTAGGGAAGTTTCCCGGTAAGCAATTCGTAGCAGACTACGGCGGTGGAAAACAGGTCGCTGCGGAAATCTGCTTCATTATGGATTAGGTATTCAGGTGCAATGTAGTTCACAGATCCCACCGGCATACCCTCCTGCAATTGCAGCCCGACTTCTTTGTGAGCAGCAACCAGCACCGTGCCAAAATCAATGAGTTTAATTTCGCCTGCGTCTGTCAGCATGACATTTTCAGGTTTAATATCCCGATGCACCATTTGTTGCCGCTGCATTGCCCGAAGCGCCTTTATCATTTGCAGAATAAGTCTTCGCACCTTATCAAATGAGGGCTGTGGATTATCGATAATCCACTGTCGTAACGTAGCCCCTTCCACATACTCACAAATGTGATACATAAATTTTGCTGATGCCGGACGGGGCACTATTTTCATGATATGCGGGTGATTCAACGTACTACCCACCCACTCTTCTCGAAGAAAGCCATCGAGATAGACCGGATCATCAGAAAAATAAGACGATGGCGTTTTCAAACAACGCAACTGCCCCGTGGCCTCTTCAACAACTTTATATAAGCTACTGCGGGTGCCATTAAACAGCATTTCTACAACACGATAACCCTCTAGCTTCATGCCATCCTCTAAGGCAGGAGGAATGGCCAAGGAATAGATTTTTTTACAGGCCTCTTCAAGGTCAAGCTTGGGAATAGCCACCACTTTCAACAGCAGACAACTCACGTTGTCGTCACTGCCATTTTCGATGGCCCGTCGAGTTAGCGCTTCCGCTTTTTGCTCCAGATTACTTTCATCAGCATCTTTTAATATCTCTTTGAATTCCGCCGCAGAGATAAACCCGTGTAACCCGTCGGTACTCAACAGGAACACATCACCAACGCGCAACTCTAGAGACTGGTAGTCAATTTCTAACCGCGAATCTATACCCAATGCCCGGATGAGCGATCCGCCTTTGTTGCCCCCCAGGGTATGATCTTTCGTGATTTGCTCAAGATTGCCTGCGTCGCACCGATAGAGCCGACTATCACCGGCGTGAAAGACAAATGCGGTTGCAGATTTGAAGATAAGGCCCGTGAAGGTAGTAACACACTGGCTGCCCGAGCCAACAGAATAGTCTACCTGGCTATGGCACCAGCGATTAAGACTGGTAAGAATTTGGCCTGCGGCTTTTTTTACTGTCCAGCTGACAGGTGTTTGCCGATAGTCGTTGATAAAGCTGGTAACCGCCATTTGCGACGCTTCTTTTGCCCGGGAACAGGCTGAAACGCCATCCGCAATAACGGCAGTTACCCCTTTGTTAGTCAGTTCAGCGTCGGTGCCATGCCACGCAGCGAACGCGTCCTGATTTTCGTCTTTTATTCCGGCGGTACTATGACCGCCCATCGCGACTTTAAGCACTGAACCCGACACGTACTGATTCCGTTTAATTTACTGTTAAATCAGGATACCTCAATCAGTTCAACGGTGCCGTCTTCTTTTACTTCAGTAATGGTACCGCTCGGCTCTTTCATAAATAACAATGCGGCAAAACCAAGCACGGCGGTTCCGCTGATCACCAGGAAGAATGTAGATGTATCGACCATGGCATAAACCGTTAGATACGTTACCGCCCCTACGTTCCCGTAGGCACCTGTCATACCGGCAATTTGGCCAGTAAGACGACGTTTAATCAGTGGCACAACCGCAAACACCGCACCTTCTCCTGACTGAACGAAGAACGAGCAAGCCATCACCGCCAGTACTGCCAGCCAGATAGGCCACGATGCATCAATCAGGCTCAGTGAGAAATAACCGAGTGCCAGTCCCGCAGTAAGAATCAAAAGCGTTTTCTTACGCCCAAACTTGTCTGAAATTAAACCACCACCAGGACGAGACATCAGGTTCATAAAGGCATAAAGCCCTGCCAGTAAACCAGCAACGGCCATGCTCAACTCAAAGGTGTCAGCAAAAAATGCAGGCAGCATGGATACGACGGCCAGTTCAGAGCCAAAGGTTGCAAAATAAAGAATATTCAATACTGCCACCTGCTTGAATTCGTAGCGGTGTGCTTCAGGCACAGGCTTTTCAAACACCGGCTTATTTACTTTAAAGGTAGAGTAAGCATCGAACAGGTAAAGCGCAGTTAATCCAGCATAGATGATATTGCATGCGGTGTAGCTAAGCAGTGGCAAACCACTTGGAGACAGTTTATACGCCAGCAATGCCAATATTAAATACATAGGCAGCTTCATCACCAACAGGAAGAAGAAGTCGCCTTTAGAGGTCACTTCCATACCGCCCAGGTTTTTCGGACGGAAGTAGGTAGAACCTTTTGGTGTATCAGAAACGTTTTTGTAGTAAATAACAGAAAACAGAATACACAATGCACCGGTAATGCCTATGGCATATCGCCAGCCATCTTCACCACCGAAAAGCAGTGCCAGGGTGGGTAAGGTGAATGCCGCTGCCGCTGAACCAAAGTTACCCCATCCGCCATAAATACCTTCAGCAGTACCCAACTCTTTTGGTGGGAACCATTCACTCACCATACGAATACCAATAACAAAGCCTGCACCAATAAAGCCAAGTGCAAAACGGGCTAATGCCATTTGGGTAAAGTTATCCGCCAGGGCGAAAGCAAAACAAGGAACAGAAGAAATAAGCAGCAGGGCTGAATAGACTTTTCTTGGGCCGAATTTATCAGTTAACGCACCGATAACCACTCGGGCGGGAATCGTGAGCGCAACGTTGAGGATCAACAGTGTTTTCCACTCCTGAATACTCATGCCCAGATCATTAACGATGACCTCTTTGAGCGGTGCCATATTGAACCACACGAGGAAGGTAATAAAGAACACCATCCAGGAAAGATGAAGTATCTTCATTTTTCCTGTGAACGAAAACAGATTGAATTTTTCGGCTGACATATGCGTTTTCCTGAGACAAAAAAAAACCCACAGCTATCCTCAAGGGACAGTTATGGGCTTCATTACCGGTGGTCAGTGAAATATCACTGACAATATAATTTATTATTATACAGTGGGCCGAGGCCTCACCATTATGCCAGGATAAAAGCAAATCCTTTGCCAAGACAAAAAATCACATACAATCATAACCTTACTTAAAAAACTTGCGCACAGCCTGGAAAAAGAGGTTCTAAATGAGTGCAACCTCACCTTTTTAGTGCAGATTGGTTTGCAAACTTAGAGCATGCCCAGCAAATCCGATTGATAGCCTTTAATGGTTAAAATGCAGGTGTGGGCAATGCGCCCTTCATCCTTGCCAGAGAGTGCTAGTGCATTGACCCGCGAAAAAAGTAGCGACTTTTGATAGTCACAGTATCGCTGCAGCAGGTAGAAAAATCGGCTGCTCTTGTTCATTACCGGGCCGATGTAGTTATGTAAGCGTCTTTGCTCAACTTCATAGATTTCACAGATAGTTTGACTGGCCAGCAATTTCCCCAAACAGACGATTTCAGAGCATTTTTGGTTACCGCATTCACCCACCCAAGGGCAGCAGCCAGATAGATCCTGAATATCTGCACGCAAACAATGCATAACGGGCAGCCCGTTGCCGCCACTTCCCCAGGACAATATATCTGTATCGGGACGGCCGTTAACCGATATCGATGACAGAGACATGAGGAAACGATAATGATGTAGGAGTAATGTGCTTACGCGTTTTTTACTGTAGAAAACTTTTTTCTGTTTGAGGAATTGCTTGAACTGATTTGCGGTGAATGAAGATGCATTGCTGATTCGTTCAGCGCTTACACTACCGTGCAGCATCACAAGGGTCATCGAATAATCCTGTAAGAAGCGAGTTGGCTATTCTCCGCTGAATTTGCCCAATACTCTGAGAAGTGTGCCACAGGTGACTGCAGTGCCAGCGGACAAGAGCAGAAAAAACAGAGCGTCCATTTTTCACCTCCATATTTGAAGAAAAAAAGCTGCCCCAGGGAAAGGGGCAGAAACCAAGTGCGAGTTTCAAGATAGGTTCAAGTGCATAATAGATCTACATCACACCAATTGCAAATAGCAATCATTATTATTTGCAATTGGTGTGCACAACTCATTCAAACAGGTAGTAATAGCCGTAACCAACAATAATCGCGGGCACCGCTGAATAAACCGTGGCGAGTAACGCCGCTTTGGGAGATAGGGCAATAGCAGGAAACAGCGCATCACCGTCGTTGCTTATCGCATTACCCAGCTGAGCAGAAAAAGGCACAGCCCCTTGCAAATATAAGCCGGTCACCAAAATCTGTGGCCCGCATCCTGGTAAGAAACCAATAAGGATTGCAGCACCTACGGTAATGGCACCAGCAGAATCGAACAATCCAACCAGATCAATATTCAGAAAGTGCACCGTAAGCTCGAACATTAAAAAAGCCACAACTACCCAAGACAGTACAAACTGTGTATCAAGCGCAGCCTTCTTCTGCCAGGTTTCAGGAGGCTCTGGCGGCTCTTCTCCGGTAACCGATTGATAACCGGTTCCGCTATTACAAAATGACCACAGCAAGATAGCCGATGCGCCCAATACCGTACCAAGCAGGTTAATGGCTTCATCGGATATGCCGAAATGAATCCATGGCGCGATTTGCAGTGCCATACAAAGCGCAATAGCAAAAGCAGGCGCAATGCTCCAAAACCAGAATCGGGTAACTAAACGCACCATGCGTTTGTGGAATGGCGTGAGTTTGCTACTCTGGCTTAGAGACTTAGACACGTTGATAACGTCTTCGTGCCTGCCTTTGTAATTATGAAACTTCCTTACTACCAGCCCCGACAATGTACCCACTACGACACTGATTGCCATCACCAGAAGACCATCTACAGGCGATTGTGCCAGCAGCAAGAATGCTGCATCGCCCATGGTGCTGGTGAGCACAGCAACCACAGCACCAAAGCTTACCGCCCCTTTGGTGTACTGAGTAACAACAACAATGGCGCCACCGCATCCCGGCAGTGCACCCAGTAAAGCGGCTCCGCCCACTTCCAACCATGGATGCTGCTGTAACCGGGAAAATACACTTTCCAGATTGAGTTTTTCTGACAAAAAGTAATACAGCGCCATAGACACGTATACGAATGCCGCAACCTGGTAAAAAGCATCGGCTAAAACGACCATCGTAATATTTCTGGTCGATGGAAGTGCAAGTAGCGTAAGCAATACAAACGGGAACATAAGCCGCTTGTTTCTCCACACTACGTGCTGCTGAATTCCCTGGCTCATCATTTGCCCACGTGAGGATAGTGTTGTCATGTTAGGTCCATGAATTACTGATTAAGAATTAACTCTAATTGCGACACAAACATAATGCAAATCATTCTCATTAAGATTTATGTGTGTATACTGAGCCTTCATTTCAAAATCGGAGGTAATGGCCTTGGGTAATCCGTGCAAATTCGATTTTCATCAGATAGCTGATGTAACCACCGTAGTTAAAACAGGCAGCCAACCTGATGAGCCTGAACATCTCACTACCTTTGTGACCTTGTGGCGGGAATATGCAGAGCTGCATCCCCAGACAAGAGTATTCAGCTATCTCAGGTGTGCAGATATTCTTCTACAAGTTTCCAGAGACCAAAAGCTGCCTCTCCATTGGCGTCAACAATGCGCCAACGCTATCCATAAGCCGTTTTACCTTGCTTGCCGATTTGCAACTTCTTCATACCAACTCACACAAGTCAGGGCTTTTCAGGCCAGACTTTCTCTCACTAATTGATACCCGTTAAGGACGTAATGATGACAAAGACAAGAGTAGAAAAAGACAGCATGGGTGAACTGCAAGTGCCCGAAAGTGCCCTTTATGCCGCACAAACGCAGCGCGCAGTAAATAACTTCCCGGTAAGTGGACAACGTATGCCCGAAGCGTTTATCAGAGCGTTAATACTGGTGAAAAAAGCAGCCAGCCGGGCAAACCTCTCTTTGGGAGAACTCGATGCAGAGCGGGCGAATGCCATTTGTCGGGCCTGTGACGAACTCATCGAGATGGAAGATCTGATGGACCACTTCCCTGTTGATGTTTATCAAACTGGCTCAGGCACCAGCACCAACATGAATGCGAATGAAGTGATCAGTACAGTGGCCTCTTCACATTCCGGTGAAAAAGTGCACCCTAATGATCATGTAAATTATGGCCAAAGCAGTAATGATGTGATCCCAACAACGATTCATGTCAGTGCTGCCATCGCACTTCAGGAAGATGTTTTACCCTCTCTGCGACATCTGGCGGCGACGATTGCAGAAAAAAGTCACCGCGTGAAAGACTACTGCAAAACTGGCAGAACACACCTTATGGACGCCATGCCTATTCGCATGGACCAAAGCTTGTCAGGATGGCAGGCTCAAATTGAGCAACAAATTAGCACTTTGGAATCGCTGCAACCGGCACTTCAAAGCTTAGCGCAAGGCGGTACTGCCGTGGGTACGGGCATTAACGCGCACCCTGATTTTGCATCTGCTTTCAATCAGGAGCTCTCAGCAATTACCGACATCAACTTTACACCGGGCACCAACCTTTTCGCCCTTATCGCGTCGCAAGATACAGCGGTATCGGTGTCAGGAGCGCTTAAGTCTACCGCCGTCAGCCTTATGAAAATAGCCAATGATTTGCGGTGGATGAACTCGGGTCCGTTGGCTGGTTTAGGTGAAATTGCCCTGCCTGCGTTACAACCAGGATCTTCAATTATGCCCGGAAAAGTAAATCCGGTAATTCCGGAGTCCGTTGCTATGGCGGCTGCTCAGGTTATCGGTAACGACACTGCCATCACCATTGGTGGTCAATCTGGTAACTTCGAACTTAACGTCATGCTTCCACTGATTGCGCATAACTTGCTGAACAGCCTCACGCTTATTGCAAACTCTGCAAAGATCCTCGCCGATAACGCCATTGCCGGATTTACCGTGAACCAAGATAACCTCGAAGCTTCACTGGATCGTAATCCAATTCTGGTAACTGCACTCAACCCGGTTATCGGCTATAACGCAGCGGCTGAAATTGCCAAGAAAGCCTATAAAGAGGGCCGCCCAGTTGTGGATGTTGCAGAAGAGATGACAGACATATCGCGGGAAGAGCTCAAGAAACTCCTCGACCCACGTAAATTAACCGGAACTACGGTTTAATTCGCGTTATTAAAGCCGCAGTCATCAGCAACGCCAGGCCCCTGCCCTGGCGTTGCTAACACTTTTTTGAAAAAACAAACCCCTGCTCCTTTCCCCCAACAGTATAACCAATTAAAAAGATGCAAATAATAACAATTATCATTTGCACTCATGAAATATCAGCGCTATGGTTAATCCAAGTGAAGCAGTTATCAATAATGCCAACAACATAAGGATGCCTCAGTGAAGATCACCTACTTATGTCAGAAACACGCGGAATGGGTGTATAGCCACCCTGAGCAGGCTATTCACTACTTAGCCAGGGATGAATATCAAGGCAGCATGCTTTTTTATGACGCGCACTACAGAGAGGCCATTGCCTACCTCGGTTGTGCTTTCGATATTTGCGTCATTTTGCTAGAGGTTGATGGCGGCGAAAATGATGTGCTTAAAGACAAGATGGAGAGCCTGGCCAGACAACTAAGCCATGCCTACTTCAAACTTGGTCTCGAGGATTACCAACAGGGCATTTTGATGAGAAGTAGAGAGGCCCTGCAAACCGGCTCATATATCAGAGAGGCGGTGCTTCATGCGTGATCTGAGTAATGTGAGCGAAATGAACCCGGCATGTAGCAACGCTTATCGCGATTGGGAACAAGTCATTATTGCGGCGAACAGAGACTATGAAATTGATGCTTATAACATGGCGCGTATGCGCTATCTCAGTGCCATCTCAATTGCAAATTCGATGATAGAAATCGCGCCCTGCGCTCGCCCTGTTGTGGGAGCATTACTGGTGAGTTACCACAACCTGGCCGATCTTTTCGAGCGATTGAAGCAACAGGGTGAAGCCGCCAAACTGCACCAGACATTGCAAACACATATTCATAAATTAGCTTACCAGTTTCCGGATTCACCGGTTTTGTGTTGGGGGCAAAGAATTGCTTGTGAACAGCTTTACCTTTTCCAGCAACGCAATGATGACCCGGCCCTGTTTAACACAAATCAAAACATAAGCCCTGTCAAAACCGGACTTTCATCCACTTCGAACCTTCACTAATAGGAGTTTTATATGTTCAGTAGCCGTTCCATAAAAACCGTGATTGCGTTGGCAATCAGTTTGTTTAGCCCTGTTCTATGGGCGCATGCCGGCCACGACCATAATCATTGGACAAGTACATTTCTGCACGTGCTTTTCTATGCCTCATTGTTTGCAGCAGCCTGTGCATGCGGTTTTGCCGTGTACAAAGCCGTAAAACGAAATCAGCATATCCAGGGAGAGTAAAATGTTACATAACGTGCTAAAAAAAATTGATGCATTAATTCCTGTGGAGCGCGCCAGTGCGCATTGTGATATTCCTTGCAAAATATACGATCCAGTCAGCGCACAATTAGCAGCGTTGAGCGTGATTCGTCTGCTTGATTTGATCAACGAGGTTGAAGAAGGCAACACAGCACAACTTATTCGACTGGTGCAGGAAAAAGAAACCCACGCTGAGAAAGTGAAGCATGAAATCCGTATCATTTGGGGTGATTACTTTAAAGCGCCGCAAATTGAGAAATTCCCCGATGTTCACGAACTGGTTCACAAAATCATGATGACGGGATCGGCGTGTAAGCAAACGGTCTCCCGGGAAAAAGGCGCTGAGCTTTTGCAATTGGTTAATCAGTTCTCAGAATATTTCTGGGCAACCAAAGACGTTGAAACCTACGTGGTCACTTCCCCTTACCCGCCTGCGGAACAAGTGGTCTATCCGGTATTAAAATAAATGCTGAAGCTCTTCAAGGTTAGCGGCTGTAGTATGGAACCTACGTTGCCCGCGGGGACGTTCGTATTAGTGCGCCGCATACTCTTTGGCTACCCAAGAGTTAACGACCTTGTTGTTTTTCGCTGTGCGCTAAGAGGCATAATGGTGAAGCGGGTTCTGAGCACAGAACCCGGTTTAGGTATGTATATGGCAGGTGACAATATTGCTGAATCGATCAGTTGCGAAGACATTGGCTGGGTTCACCGGAATCAAATTCTCGGTAAGGTTATCTGGCAAAGTCAGCGAACAAACGTGGTGGATAGCGTTCAGAACTGAAACGGTAGCGCCGCTTTGTCTCGTTGTTCCCACATGCTGCGAGCCAGCAATTTAGCTTCATCCTGGCTTTGCGCCTCTGACAGCATAAGGTAAGCAACCAGGGTTGCATGTACTGCCTGAGCACCATATTGGTGCTCGATATCGCCCCGCCAGAACGCTAGCATATCGTCGATGTCCATTTCACGGTCTTTCATTGCCCACTTTTCTGTCATTTCCGGCAGCACTGGCATTTCCGTTTCACCATGCCGGGTAATGAACAGTTCCGTAAGACGTTCACTGTTTACCTCGGGATCACCGCCATCGCCACGGAAACACAGTGAAGCGTAATCGCGAAAGGCTTCATTCACATGTCGATGTTTGTGGTCGAGGTGCATATGATAAACCCCTTGCACACAGTAAGGCGCAGCCGTTGGATTGAGCAAACGCGCAAGGGTATTCGCGCATGACCGCAAACCAAAAAATTCCCGCAGTTTTATAAGCGTATTCAATGGCGGAAGCACGATACCTAAATCTAGATACGTAACACCCTGAGAATCAAGCTGCGACTTGGCGGCCGCGGCAGATTCAACAGCAGGTAAGCCGAGCGTAGGTAAGACATGGCTTGCATAAAGCCGGCCCGAGCCGGGTTCGTGGGCGCCGTGCAAAAAGACCTTTTTCCCAGACTTTGCCAGCAAGGCAGCAGACAACAAATACCAGGGTAATTGCCGGCGTTTACCAGCGTAACAACCTATATCTACTTGCGGCTTTAGTGCTTTGATTTCTGCAGGTATGAGCTCGTGACAAGCGCGTACAAAGCCAATGACTTCATCGGGCGTTTCTTCACGGGTACGTAGTAACATTAGAAAAGCGCCACGCTGGTCGCCGGTAACTTCCCCGGCGAGCAACATTTTCATCGCGGTAAACGCCTCTTCCTGTGTGAGACTGCGACTGCCTTTCTGACCTTTACCGATTATTTTGATGTACTGACTAAATTCCTGCGACATGAGAAACCTGCTGGAGAAGCGCTGGTGAGACCTGTTGACGAGACTTTACCACCTCGCCAAAGATCAGCAAAGCGGGACCTTGCAGATTTGCCGCTGAAACAGATTCAGCTATAGAAGAAACAGTGGAAGTGACTACCTGCTGGTTGGGAGTGCAGGCATTTTCTATCACTGCCACCGGAAACGTTTCGCGTATACCGGCGGTGATTAACTCGTCGCTAATACGCTTCAGGCGCGACAACCCCATGTAAATCACCACGGTTTGGCGTTGCATGGTTTCGGCCAGCGCCTGCCAATCTGGCATTTTGTCCTGATCTTTAAAACTGGCAGTGGTAAACGTAACCGATTGCGCGCAGTCACGCTCGGTTAGCGGAATACCGGTGTAAGCTGATGCCCCCGAGGCAGCAGTGATGCCTGGTACGATGGCAAATGGAATTCCCGCCGCCTCAAGAGCCTGCGTTTCCTCGCAGGTTCGAGCAAAAATAGCCGGGTCACCGCCTTTCAGGCGCACCACGTTTAAACCTGACGCCGCCAGTTCTACAACACGCTTACAAATGTCATCCTGATGCATGGAATGCTTGCCTGCGCGCTTGCCCACAAATTCCGTTTTAACATGGCGAGGAATTTCAGCAATGACCGATTTATCCACCAGCCAGTCAAACAACACGATGTCGGCTTGCTGCAAGCACTTCCAGGCTTTAATGGTCAGTAGTTCTGCATCGCCCGGTCCTGCGCCAATAATGTAAACCTGTCCTTGTTGCTTACCGCTTTGTGTTGTTAGAGCATCATTTCGATGCGCCACATCATGCTTGTTAGCAAACGACGCACGCTTACGGAAAAACAGTTGTGGCAACTTGTTAATGGCTAAATTAATCATAGGTAACAACCTCTTCGGTATGGGCTACGGCAGCAGTGAGTACGGGCTGACGTTGCAGAATTTGTTTTAGCTCGGGCTTACACGAGCCACAGTTGGTACCGCATTTGAGTTTTTCACCTAGCGCTTCTACTGAACACGCCCCTTCGGCAATGGCGACTTCAATGGACTTTTCACGCACATTGAAGCAACTACAGACCAGTTTACCGTTAAGGAAGGCTTCATCTGGCTGTCCGCGCAGCAAGCTAGCTTGCAGTTCAGCGTCTATCACATCTTTTTGTAAACAGTCGTCCAGCCATTCGTCCGGTAATGCTGGAAAGTCTTCAGCTAACCACAAACCAAACTGAAGCTGTTTGTCGTGGGTGGCTAACACCACTAAACCATTGGCACTTTGCATCATGGTGAGCACCCATGCCTGAGGCAAAGCCCCACGGAGTAAACGGGCCATTGTGGGTACATCCCGATTGCTGGCCACACGCAGCGTTGAACCACCGTCTAGTACCGATTTTGCCCAGTAGTCAAAATGTTCACTGACAATATTGAGCTTGCTGTCGTCGGCAATGATCATCTGTCCGTGCAGTTCGAAATTGGCCCGCGTAAGGTTTACCGCACCGTGCTTCAGTTCTGGCTGGCCAGACAACGGATCGTGTGCCCCATTGAACAGTGCACCAAGGGTAATATTTGAACCCCAGCTTGCTGACCAATGGATGGGCGCAAAACAGGTTTTACGACGCAGTTGCGCATCTTCAACTACTGGCAAAATGACCGGTTCGCCGGTGTTACAGGCGCTGTCCAGTGCCACTAAACTGTTCACTTCAATACCCAATGCTTCTCTGTCTTTGGGATGCAGAGCAAGGGTTGCATGAGGCGCATGTTTAAGTAGCTTTGCTGCCTTTCCGGTTCGAGTCATGGTGTGCCACTGGTCACGGCTTCGGCCGGTATTAAGCACAAATGGAAATTCAGCAGAGGTTTGTTGTTCAGGGAGTCGCGGAGTTATAGCAATAAAACGGGCTTTGCCATCGGCAGTAAAGTACTGGCCGTTTTCAAACATGCGCGCCGTGCCGGTTTTGGCAGCATCAGTAACCGGCCATTGCACTGGGCGCAAGTTGTCGTACTCAGCGACAGAAATATGGTTAAAGGCAGACAAATTGAGTGCCCGTTCACGGTCGTTTTCAAATGCCGTTAACTGCGCATGTTCGCGGAAAATGTCTGCTGGGTGTTGGTAATTAAACGCACTTCCAAAACCAAGTTTTGCTGCCACCTGGCTGATTGCTTGCCAGTCATGCTTGGCTTCGCCCGGCGGGGTGAGTAAGCCTCGCTGGCGTGAAATACGTCTTTCTGAGTTGGTTACTGTCCCGTTCTTTTCAGACCAGCCGGTGGCCGGTAAGGTAATATGGGCATATTTCAATGTATCGTTTTTCTGAACGATATCAGACACCACCACCATTTCACATTTGCTCAGGGCCGCTTCAACCTCAGAGCGGTTGGGCATACTTACCACTGGGTTAGTTGCCATTATCCAGACAAACTTCACCTTGCCTTCGTTAATACGTTTGAACAGGTCAACGGCTTTAAGGCCGCCCTTTTCAGCAATGGTCGGCGCATCCCAGAAACGCTGAACACGTTCTCTGTGTTCGGCATTTTCGATATCCATGTGCGCAGCCAGCATGTTTGCCAGGCCACCTACTTCACGTCCACCCATGGCGTTAGGCTGACCGGTAATCGAGAATGGTCCACTACCAGATTTACCAATTTTTCCCGACGCCAGATGGCAGTTGATAATGGCGTTGCCTTTATCCACACCGCTGTTTGACTGATTAATGCCCATGGAGAAAAACGTGATGGCACGCTCGCTGTTTAAGAATAGCGAGTAGAAAGCTAACACTTCGTGCTCAGGAATATCGCACTGCTTTGCCACTTCGCTAACCGAATAGTCAGCAGCCGCTTTCAGTGCGTCGGTAAAACCGTTTGTCGATGCCTGAATAAACGCGTTATCTAACGCATCGTTTTCGGCAATAAATGTGAGTAATCCGTTGAACAGAACGGCATCGGTACCTGGCTTTAACGCAATATGAAAATCGGCCAGGGTGGCAGAATCGGTAGCCCGGGGATCGACTACCACTACTTTCATATCTGGATTACTGCGCTTAGCTCGTTCCATTCTCTGGAACAATACCGGATGGGTCCACGCCGCGTTACTGCCGGTGAGAATGAGTAAGTCGGTTTGCTCCAGATCGTCATAATTACAAGGTACGATATCTTCACCAAATGCACGCTTGTAAGCACCCACAGCAGAAGACATACACAAGCGCGAATTGGTATCGATATTCGCGCTGCCGACATACCCTTTCATCAGCTTGTTTGCTACATAGTAGTCTTCTGTCAGTAATTGCCCAGAAACATAAAGAGCAACGGCATCGGGGCCGTGGGTTTTAATCACACTCACCATTTTTTCTGCAATAGCGGTGGTGGCTTCATCCCAACTTGCACGTTCTCCATTGATAGCTGGGAACAATAAACGACCGTTTTCACTATTGGTGTCGAGCAGGTTGGTGCCTTTCACACACAAGCGACCAAAGTTGGCCGGATGTTCCGGCGTACCTGTCAACGACGTAAGTACGGTATTACCGGCTTCCTGCTGCATGGTAATATCCACACCACAACCCACGCCGCAATATGGACAGGTTGTCTGCGCAAGGGAAGGCACACTTTCTGTCGACACGGGAACCGGCTTCACCGGGATAATGTGAGTAGGGGTATGATTCATGAACGCGACCTCAACACTGTCAGAATTTTAAAGTGCAACCAGCACCCGGCCATCAGCGATGCGCACATCGTAGGTACTGAGGCTCACTTCGTCATTCTCCAGACAACGCCCGGTGACCAGTGAATAGTGCTCTTTATAAAGTGGGGAGGCGACAACAGGCTCGCCGCCAAGAGAACCGACAATTCCACGATACATGACGTTAGCCTTGCCGATTGGGTCCCAGTTTGACACCGCGTAAACCGTGATGCCATCTTTGTTTTTCAGTGTAAAAATAGCCACTTGCTGTTCGTCAATCAGCGCGCATACACCGCTGTTTTTAACCAGGTCGCTTTCTTCACAGATATCGTGCCATTGTTGAGTCATTTCTGCTGTTGCCTGCATTGTTGTTCTCCTTAAACCAGTTCAACCGGGATGCGTGATGCACCCGCAATTTTTTCAGCTTCAGTAGCCGGGCGAATTTGACCACGTTCGTCTACAAACTGAATATTGCTGTCGATGGCTTTGCTGTTCACAAACTGACGGAAACGCTTGCGGGCCTCCGGTGATTCAATGGTGGTTTTCCACTCACACTGGTAAGCGTCTACAACCAGTTGCATTTGTGCTTCAAGCTCGTCACAAATGCCCAGTGAATCATCGATAACCACTGATTTCAGGTAATCCAGACCGCCTTCCAGATTTTCCATCCAGACAGAAGTACGTTGTAAACGGTCGGCGGTTTTCACGTAGAACATCAGCACACGGTCGATGTATTTAACCAGCGTTTCGCTGTCGAGGTCGGTAGCAAAGAGGTCTGCGTGACGCGGTTTCATACCACCGTTTCCGCAAACATAGAGGTTCCAACCATTTTCGGTGGCAATAACGCCAATGTCTTTACCTTGTGCCTCTGCGCACTCACGGGTACAGCCAGAAACAGCAAATTTGATTTTATGCGGGGCACGTAACCCTTTGTAGCGGTTTTCTAGATCGATGGCCTGCCCTACAGAATCCTGAACACCGTAACGACACCAGGTGCTACCTACACAAGATTTTACGGTACGTAGAGATTTAGCGTAGGCATGACCGGTTTCAAAACCACCCGCTACCAGTTTTTCCCAGATATCAGGTAACTGCTCTACACGTGCGCCGAACAAGTCGATGCGTTGACCGCCGGTAATTTTGGTGTAAAGACCGTATTCTTTGGCGATTTCGCCAATCAGAATGAGTCCTTCAGGTGTAATTTCACCACCTGGAACACGAGGTACAATCGAGTAAGTACCGTCTTTCTGCATGTTACCCAGGTAGGTATCGTTGGTATCTTGTAACGGCAGGTTGTTCTGAGTAAGAATATAGTCGTTCCAAACCGAAGCCAGCACCGAGCCTACAGCGGGCTTACAAATATCACAGCCTAAACCTTCACCATGCTTTTCGAGCAGTTCATCAAAGCTGTGGATTTCTTCCACTTTAACCATGTGATACAGCTCTTGGCGGGTATAGTTGAAGTGCTCACAAATGGCTTTAGAAACTTCTACGCCACGCTTCTCCAGTTCGCCGTCGACCACGTTTTTCAGCAGTGCCGCACAGCCACCACAGCCGGTTGCAGCTTTAGTGCAGGATTTCACTTCACCTACGCTACAGCAGCCGCCGTCGATAGCCGCAGTAATATCCCCTTTAGAGACGTTGTGGCACGAACAAACGGTGGCGGTGTCAGGCAGTGCGTCTGCTCCCAGGGCTGGCTTCTCGCCGGCAGATGGCAAGATTAACGACTCGGCATGTTGAGGAATATCAATGTCGTTCAGGCTATATTGAAGCAGTGTATCGTAGTCACTGGTGTCACCCACCAGCACAGCACCGATCACTTTCTTCTGTGCGCCATCAACGATGAGGCGCTTGTAAATACCTTCTGGCTGGTTGTGATAGGTGTAGCTCAAGCTGCCCGCTGTGCGGCCGTGGGCATCACCGATGGAACCTACGTCAACGCCCATCAGCTTCAGCTTAGTACTCATATCAGCACCGGCGAATTCCAGATCGCCACCAGTAATATGAGAAACGGCAGTCCGCGCCATTGAGTAACCCGGAGCAACCAAGCCATAAATGCGGCTTTCCC
>Ga0208204_100224_pt1 | contig 19281 bp, 19 predicted proteins | sample DeeseametaMP2252_FD_184173 | JGI IMG/M metagenome (GOLD analysis project Ga0208204, IMG submission 184173) | Marine microbial communities from the Deep Pacific Ocean - MP2252 (SPAdes) | ecosystem: Environmental > Aquatic > Marine > Oceanic | place: West of El Salvador, Pacific Ocean | collected...
CATTAAGTGCAGCACATATCGTAGATTCATCTGCTTTGCAGCGTGGGTCTCGGAATTTGGCCAATACACCAGGGTTGTATTCGCCACCAACGATAGCTCTGACAATTTTCATTCCGGTAACACCAGTAATATCAGACACAACGATATTCAACTGGATATTCATAAACGTCAGTGCTTTTTGTATATGCTGGATGTGTGCAGCGGCATAATCCAGAAGTCGTTCTCTCACTCTCATGTATGTCCGGAGTTCAGCAATGGTGGATTCAGGTCTGAAGCTCGCTTTTAGCAAACCGCATGCGTGCAACCTTTGTATCCATTGCGCATCTCCAACATCTGTTTTCCTGCCTGGGACTGCACGAGTATCACGGGCATTAGAGAGGACAACGTTAAATCCATGCTCTTCCAGTATTTGATACACCGGAACCCAATACACTCCCGTTGATTCCATTGCTACGGTTTTGATCCTGCACTCTGCTAACCAGCGGGCCATATTGTGAATATCACCGGTGAATGCTTTGAAGGTTTGAACCGACTCGTCGCACCGCTCCGGTGGAACGGCAACAACATGAAAACTTCCTCCAATATCAATCCCGGCAGCGTCAGGGTTGATCACAGGAAGTGACTGCGATTTTGCTTTTGACTTTGACATGATGACCTCACTCTATTAGAAATAACCGGATGGGAACTCGGATTAATCACTTTCCTAAACGGGGTCTATGCCACCAACATCGGGTCCGCAGCTTTCCCTGGGTCAGGTTTTTTAACGGGATTTATATCTCCAAAAGGCGTACGACCACTATCCGGTTACCAAATAGTATAGATCTACACGTGTTTCTAGTCAGATGGGGGATGGGGCGCAATGTAGGCTGTTTTTTAGGATCTCTTTCTCCATTTTCAGGCGTTTATTTTCTTCTCTCAACCGACGGATTTCTTCCTGTTCCGGTGTCAACTTACCATTGCCTCGAAATGCGTGAGCGCCTTCTGATTCTCGTTCTTTAAGCCAGTGGCCTAACATATTCGCGCTAATACCAAGACTACGTGCAGCCTCAGCAATCTTGTAATTTTGTTCTGTAACCAGACTAACAGCGTCCAGTTTGAATTCTTTTGAATAGCTTTTTCGCGTTTTCATATACACTCCAGTTGAGATAATTATCCCTTAACTGGCTGTGTGAATCTATTGGAGCACGTCATTCATCTAGCATTGAAAACACTTGCACCATTTACTTGTACGATTGAATAGTCTTATGAACGAAGAAGACGAAAATTCAGCTCCGAAGTGTACAGTTTTACTACGGGATATACTGAAGATAACTTCTTAATCATTTTAAACGTTAGGGTTTTACCCCGTTTTCATAATGCAAACGGTGATCTATCACCAGTAAAGTATGAACAATACTCCTTAAGAAAAGTGTCCTGATTTAGTTGCACAGAACACGAGAATGCTCGTCAAAAGTTTGAGTGTACACACCTTGCTGGGGCTCTGCGCCGGTCATATAGTTCTCAGCGCCCATCGGGTAGAACGAACCAACGATTTCCGTTGCTAGAACAAAAGTCGTAAATACGAGCGTAGCGCAGTTAAACCATAGTAGGGTGCGACCGAAAGGATGAATTACTTTTTCTTTCATAATTCACCACATTTCTTTTTGTAATTGGTGATGGTGACTTCGTACAGCGGTGAACATAGAGCTTACACGTAAGTAAAAGTCGCCGGTGCCTCTGTGTGCGCCGGCTCTTGGTGTCAGTATCAGAACGGATAAGGTTGATCAGAGCGTTCCACAGTGACCCACTTAACTTCTGTAAACTCTTCTATCACTGCGCTTCCATCGAAGCGGCCATAGCCGCTGTTCTTCATGCCGCCATACGGCGCTTGCGGTTCATTCTGAACAGTAGCGCCATTGATATGGACACAGCCTGCGTCCAGGCGACTGGCGAAGTCGAGTGCCTTGGTGACATCAATACTGAAGATCGATGAGGACAGGCCGTAAGCCGTGTCGTTAGCGATCCGAAGCGCCTCTTCAGTGCCCTTGACACGTACGATAGTGGTCACAGGGCCGAATGTTTCTTCGTCATAAATGGACATATCACGTGTGACGTGGTCGACAAGTGTTGGGCCCATCAACGCGTTGGCTGCCAATCCGCCGACTACGACTTTGGCCCCCTTGCCTTGAGCATCCTCAAGCAGGTGATTGATGCGCTGTACCGAGCCTTGACCAATCATCGGGCCAATGACGCAGTTGCCGTTTTCTGTCGGAAGCCCTGTCGTAAGGTCTCTGATACGCTCGGCGAAACGACTCACAAACGCATCCGCAACTGCCTCATCAACGACAAAGCGCTCGGTGGACATGCAGATCTGACCCTGATACAGAAAGGCTCCGAACACGGCAGCGTTCACCGCGCCTTCGATGTCTGCATCATCCAGCACCACGAAGGGGGCTTTACCGCCAAGTTCAAGCAGGCAGCGTTTGAGGTACTTTGCAGACGTCTGAGCGATCATTCGGCCAACGTGGGTCGACCCGGTGAAATTAACTCGACGCACGCTTTCATGGCTGATCAGCACTTCGGTAACAGCCGCAGAATCTTCTGGTGCAGTGACCAGGAAGTTCAGGACTCCGGGCGGTAAACCCGCTTCAAGAAAGGCTTCGGCCAACAGCTTATGCGTGCTTGGGCTACTCTCGGAACCTTTGAAAATTACCGTGTTGCCGCACGCCAATGGATAAGCAATGGCGCGAGCCCCCAGGATAACAGGACCATTCCAGGGAACGATGCTGAGTACCGTCCCTACAGGTTGTCGCAGAGTCATTGATACCGCACCAGGCTTGTCGGTAGGAATGGTCTCGCCCTTGATCTGAGTCGTCAGGCCAGCAGCCTCACGAATCAAATTTGCAGACGCGCTAACGTTGAAATTCGCCCATAGCTGCGAGGCACCTATCTCCTCAGCCATCACAGTGCAGATTTCCTCCATTCTGGCTTCCAGGGCATCTGCTGCAGCCAGCAGAATGCGGCGTCGTTCAGTCGGGCCGGTTTTAGACCAGGTTTGGAACGCTCGTTGTGAGGACTCAACGATCTGCTGGGCGTCCTCCACATTGCACGCTGCACCGGTGGTAATCGTCCTGCCGCTTAGCGGATCAACGCGCTTATAGGTTTTACCGCTTGATGCATCAAGTTTCTTATTGTCTATGATCAGTTGAACCGTCATTTCGCTACTCCTCTCAGATTGTATTCATATGAAAACTTCAGGCATGCGCAGAATCGGCTTGAAGGTCACCGTACTCTCGCTGTCAGCCATAGTTTTGCGATGTCGTCGATGTTGGCATCGCCTGTCTAGCTCGATAGTTTATAGCCTTCTGTGGGCCTATAACCCACGCGTCCCTCATCAAAGCTGCTCGCCACACCGAGGTCATTTTGCTTGGAGAGGTCGCTCAGTTCGCCGTGCCAAGCCGACACGATGGCATTCTTTCCAACATTAAAATCACTTCCTGCATAACTGAAGGAACCGCCTTCGACTCTGAAATAGGGAATCGCTTCCATCATAGGGGGGAAGGAGCAATCAACAAACTGATTGCACAGCTTGACTGAGGTAAGATGCGCCGCGGAGATTCTCGCTTTTGAGATTTCTTTGATGGAGACCTCGAAACCTTGGTATGTGGTCCGCACCAAGCGATTATCTGTCCAATTGAGAACCGTTATGTTAGTCCTGAATTCGCCTAATTTGGCAGTGGTAGTGCTGTCTTTTATAAAATCACCTTTAGTTGGGCCAATAAGCGAGGTGAATACGAACACTGGTGGCAAGGCGTACCGACTTAAGTTATTTATAGGCTTTCTTTTGTAATTGTTATAAGCAAAGTAAAGCTGAAACATTTAGAACTTGCCTTCGTATAACCAGGACAAACCTGCATAAGCCTGCTCAGCGGTACGGTTGGAAAACATAATATTTCGCAGTTCAGCTGTGACCCCCTCGGCGTGGTAGAACTCACCATGAACACGTGCCATGATTTGGCAGCGTCCGGCTCGTAAATAGCGGCGCTGTTGATAGTGCTTGAAGGCCGACTCAACATCGCTGGCTATATATAGCTCTTCAGCCAATACAAGTGCATCTTCCATGGCCATGCAGGCTCCCTGGGCGAGATACTGTAGCATCGGGTGCGCTGCGTCACCCAAGAGCGCAACTTTGTTATTAGTCCAGTTGCTCACGGGCTTGCGGTCGCACAGTACCCACATCCGCCAACTGCTAATCTTTGACAGTAGAGCCTGAACCGTCTCGCAGGTGCCTTCAAAACGCTTTTTCAGCTCTTCGGCATCACCCTCAGTGTTCCAGCCTTCAACGTATTTGTCGCTGTGAAACACCGCTACCAGGTTGAAAAGCTTACCACCGCGTAATGGATATTGAACTAGATGGCACTTTGGCCCTGCCCATAGAATCATCGAGTTTTTACGGTACTGCTCTGGCACCTCACTCGTTGGGAGCACGGCGCGATAGGCGATGTGCCCAGATACTTCGGGTGTGCCGTCTTGGACGATATTTTGTCGAACCTTAGACCACAGGCCATCAGCCCCAACCAAGGCAGAACCCGAAACGCTCTCGCCGCTTTCGAGGGTTACCACTACTCCTTCAGAGTCTTGCTCGTAGGACGCCAGTTTGCTGTTGAGTCGGAAGCTGATCAAGTCTGTTTGCTTGCAAGCATCCAGCAAAACAGAGTGCAGGTCAGCGCGGTGTACCAAAGAATAGGGATACTTGAAACGCTCTAAGAATTGCTGCCCTGCGGGGATCACGGTGACCGGCTCAGAGGTCACAGCGTTCATCATGATGAGCTCGTCAGGATAAACAGCGAGATCCTTCACGGCATCGACCACGCCAAGCATTTCTAGTGCCTTGTAGCCGTTGGGCCCTACCTGAATGCCCGCGCCGACTTCCTTGAATTCCGCGGATTGCTCGAGCAGTACTGATTTGATGTTCTTCTGCGAGAGGGCCAGAGCAGTAGCCATGCCACCGATACCTCCGCCCACAATAACGATTGGGAGTGCATTATTTTGCATTGCGCACCTCCACGGCGAGTGTGCCGATTTTTTCGATTGTTGAGGATATGGTGTCGCCGTGCTTGATTTCGCCGACGCCTTCAGGGGTGCCGGTATACAAAAGATCACCCGGCTGCAAGGTATAGAATTTAGACGCGAACTCAATAAGCTCGGCGACGTCCATAATCAGGTCTTTGGTGTTGGCGACCTGGCGATTTTCACCGTTCACAGTGAGGTGCATGGCTAGCGCATGGGGATCGCTGATTTCGTCCGTGGTCACAAGCCAAGGGCCTAGTACAGAGTATGTATCTAGAGATTTACGAAGGCTTCGCTCCTCTGGGCCTCGGATAGTGATATCCAGACCAATGCTGTAACCGGCCACGTAGGTCAGGGCCTCGCTGGCTGGAATGTTGCTACCAGCTTTCCCGATAATCGCAACGAGCTCGATTTCGTGGTCAGTTCGACGCTCAGGCAGGTTGATGGATACGGTTTCTCCTTGACCAATCAATGAGCTCGTTGCTTTCAGGAAAAGCCCCGTCTCTTGGATCTTTCGAACATGGGCGCGGGAGAAGGTATCTGTGTCGGCAATTGCTTCATCCAGGTGGGCCTGATAATTAACCGGTGCGGCTACGATTTTGCCCGGGTTAAGCACCGGCGAGAGAAACTTGACATCGTTAACGCTGTAAGTCTTAGCGCCAGACTTTTGAACCAAGATTGCCTCTTTGAGCGCTGGAAGTGCGCTAACGTATAGATCATGAGTTGGAAACGGATAATGACCAGGTTCGATGATATCCAGCACCGAACTCACATCGTAGACGGTATCGCCTTCGACCAGGCCCAGTTGCTTTTTATTGAAGAAACAAAGTTTCATGGGTAGACCTCTTATTGATTTATTATACGACGTTGCCAGAAGCCCAGGTGCTCCTGGAGACATCTATCTGAAAAACTGAACAGGATACAGCCCTCTTGAGATTCGTAAGAACGCGTTGACCAGCTTGGAACAATAAATACATCATGCTGCTTGAAATACCGTGTTTCACCATTTATGACGACGTTTACACTACCTTCAATAACACAGCAGACAGCACCATCCGTTTCTTGAAAGGTTTGTCCTGAGAACCCTTCAGGCAGAAGCTGCATGAATGCGCTCATGGTCAATATGGGGGACAATCCGGTGGTTGGGTCGGTAAAGGTCATTTTGATTCCGTCGCAGGGATCAAGCTGGCCTGCCGCTTCCATAGTTTTTAGCGTCTTGCGTGTGCGGTCGTAGGGGTAGTGGAAGATACTTCCCGTACCATAGGGTCGCTTTAGCTCCGGTGAAACTGGACGTAATCCGTTGCTGAAGACTGTACTTGAGTAGTCCGCAGGATACTTGATCTCTTGCTTATGCTTCGGGTCGTCAGCGGAGAACCCGCAATTCAACATTTGAACAAGGGGGACATCGAGCCCGTCCAACCACATAACAGGCTCGGAACCCTCTGCGCCATGGTCATGAAAGACGCCGGTCGGGGTGATAATAAAATCACCTGGCGTCATGAATACTTTATCTCCATCTACCGTGGTATAGCCTCGCTCGCCGGAGAGGATCAGGCGCAAGGCAGACGCAGTGTGGCGGTGACTCGGGGCGACTTCGCCAGGCAGGATCATTTGAATACCTGCATAAAGCGAGTTTGTTGCCAAAGACTTACCTCTGAGCTGCTCATTCTCCAGTACTAGCACCCGGCGCTCTGCGTCTTCCGCAGAAATGAATTCACACGCGAGCATCATGTTTGCTTTGATGGTCTCTGAGCGCCAGTGAGTGGGGCTTACTTTCTGTAGTGGCTCTCGCGGCGTCAAGCCCCGCAGAACCTCCCAGAGAGGCGCCATGTTGTTATTGCTTATGATCTCGGTGAACTCGCTTGCCATAAAACTACCTTAATCAGCTTATTGGTTTTGAACGTGGCTGGCTAAATGTTTAAACTCGTTTAGCTTGCCTATAAACAGTGCATATCATCAGTGTGCAGAACAGCATTATCATACCTATGAAGCTTAGCGCCTAACTCCACGATATGGAGCTGCGGTTGGTATTGAGATCAGTGTTCTTCGCGCGGTGCGACGGGCTCATTACCTGTGCATCGTCACCATCACACACGTCAGCAAAAGCAGTACTCGCTATTGATAACCGCTCCAACTCAATTCCTCCAGTATGGTTTCTGTCTCATGGCTTTTTTTTGATGGGCAGCCAAGATTCTTACTGTCATGGTTTATGCTTAATGTTGGAGTTAATTATCACCTAGCGATAATTGCGTATAAAAAAATTAATGTCAAGCAAGAATGTCGTATAGAGATAAATTATGTCATTATATTTTTGATGTATTTGGAGGTTGACGTCCATATAAGTAAGGATCTGAAAAATATACACTTTGGGTGAGCCATTTTTTCTCGCAGTGTTCAAGATCTATAATTCAAGATCTATAATTGGTCGGATTATCCGATCATTTATAAGGTTATTATCCCAATGAGATATATTTGTGATTCCTTTGGTGGGTGGCGACCATCTCACTGGTCGAGCAGCACAAAAATGCTCTACAGGCGAAGAGCGCGGCTTCTTTGAGGTCCGGTTTTACGCGCGCAATAACAATATGAGGGGTGTAGAATGAGCTCTAGAAATTCGCTCTTCGATTCATTCTGAGCAACACATCGTCAAAGACTATCGTCTATCTGTGTGGGCCTTGGGGAATGATTTAGGCAACCAAAGCGGTATGGAAAGCTTTAGGGCGAGCGTATAAAAACCTTAGGTTTGAAAATTTTGGCAGTAGCGGCTAACCCCCAAATAATCGTTTTAATGTGTCGTAAGCGGGGATTGGTACAATGGTCAAGGTGGAGTCGAACGAAGCGATTTTGGAAGCGCTGATTCGCAACAACCAAAAGGGCTGCACGGTTACCAGATGGCAGAGCGCGGGCTTTGTAAAGCTGCAGTGATTTCTGTCAGCCCTATTGATCACAGAGATAGGTTCCTTGCCCATCATGAACGAAAGACTAAAGGTTAAATATGTGCTTGCTTATCAAGGGTCGTTTCGGGGAGTGCTACAATTCATTTGGATGGGATCACGCATGGGCCTGCGCCACACGAAGCTACTCTGAAGACTCTTGACATGATTTGGCCCGTGCGGTAAACAGGACGAACTTTTAATTTTTTTGAAAATTGCGATTTATTAATGACCGACTCCATAACAAAAGCGTCCAGTCATCATTTGAAGAAAAAGGAGCAGAATTCTTTTGATCGATTGACTAAGCTATTGTTGCTTTTTACGCGCGACGATGTTCCTTCCTGGAGTGTGGATGAGGCCTCTGGGGAATTAGGTTTGTCCGCAAGCCATACCTACCGATATTTTCGATCGCTCAGTTCAGCAGGCTTAATTGCGCAAATATCAACCGGTAAGTACGTCTTGGGCCCGGCGATTGTGCAGCTTGATCGTAAAATGCGGAGTTCGGACCCTCTTATTCTCAATTCCATTACAGCGCTAAAATACTTGGTCTCGCAATCGCCTTTGAAAAGTGTGGCAATTATCTGCCGGTATTTTGATGGGAAGGTGATGTGTATTCACGAGGAATTTGAGAGGCGGGAACAATACGAGGTCAGTTATGAGCGTGGTATGCTGCGGCCTCTCTATCAAGGCGCTGCGTCCAAATCAATCCTGGCGCACTTACCACTGAGAGCTGTAAAGTTACAGTTTGAAAAGGATGCTCCTCATTTCGCTCAATTCGGTCTGGGAAGTAGCTGGGAAGAAGTAAAAGCCGGTCTGCGGAAATTGCGAGCAGCGCAAACGGTTTATACACGTGGTGAGCTTGGGAAAGGAGCAGCAGGCATCTCAGCGCCTGTTTTCGATGGTGGAAAAGTAGTGGGTAGCATCAGTATTGTGATCCCTGAACAAAGCGTCAATGAAGCGGTTATAGCGACTATTTCTCCAATCGTCGCTCTTTCCGCGAAAATGATTTCTGATCGATTTTGATACAGTCACGCACTTGCCTGGTTATACAACCAGGGAGTGACTTCTCTGTCTTTTTTTTCATAATGCTTTATGGCGTTAGAATATTTCAAGGTGGCGCCGATGCTATCCAGGCCATGCAACAGGCGCTCTTTTCTGTTGGAATCTATCTTGAAAGTCCAGCTATTGTCATGGTGGGTTACCGTTTGGGCGTTTAAGTCAATGTTTAAGTGCAAATGCTGTTGCTCGTGGATTTTTTTAAACAGTTTATCGATGACCTCTGAGCCAAGCTTGATAGGCAACAAACCGTTATTGAGGCAGTTGCTCTCAAATATGTCAGCAAAAGTTGTCCCAATCAGAGCTTTTAGCCCAAAACCTTCAAGCGCCCATACTGCGTGTTCCCTACTAGAGCCGCAGCCGAAATTCTCGCGGCAGAGAAGTATTTGTGCTCCCTGAAACTGAGGTTGATTGAGCGAGAACTTCATATTCAGCGGGCGTATCGAACAATCCTGTCCTGGTTCTCCTTCGTCTAGATACCGCCAGTTGTCGAACAGGTTCTGCCCGAAACCAGTTCGTCGGATGGATTTCATAAATTGCTTGGGGATAATAGCATCGGTGTCGACATCACGTCTGTCGAGGGGGACGACGCTTGACTTTAGTGTGATGAATTTTTGCATGATCATATTTCCATACTCGGAGGGGGGACGAATCTGCCGGCGATAGCGGCGGCAGCGGCAACGACTGGGCTTACTAGGTGCGAACGCCCCCCAGCACCTTGGCGCCCCTCGAAATTGCGATTTGATGTCGATGCACATCGCTCACTGGGAAGTAGGCGATCATCATTCATTCCTAAGCACATAGAGCACCCTGCATCCCGCCACTCGAATCCGGCCTCAATGAAGATCCTGTCCAATCCCTCCAGTTCGGCTTGTCTCTTCACCGAGCCAGATCCAGGAACCACCAAGGCCTGAAGGATGTTGGAGGCTATCCGCTTGCCCTTAACGATGCTTGCAGCGAGGCGTAGATCTTCGATCCGGGCATTCGTACAAGAGCCAATAAACACCTTATCCAAGACAATGTCAGTGACAGCCATGCCGGGCTTTAAGCCCATGTATTCGAGGGCACGAAGGAACCTGTCCTGGCAAGGCGGTTCGATAGCCTCTTTAGTCGGGATATGGCCAGTAATCGGGCAGCACATGTCCGGGGTCGTTCCCCAGGTTACGTATGGGTTGACTGTTTCGGCGGCGACCAACAACTCATGATCGAATGGTGCGTTGGGGTCGCTCACAAATGTCTTCCAGTGCGCAACGGCTGCATCCCAATGTTCATCAGGAGGAGAGAAGGTCCTGTTTTTGAGATAGGCAATGGTTGTCTCATCAACACCGATCATCCCAACTCGCGCCCCAGCTTCTATCGACATATTACACAATGTCATACGGGCCTCCATGGTGAGCGAACTTACCGTATTGCCCGAGAATTCAATGGCGTAGCCCGTAGCTCCCGAGGTAGATAAAACACCGACCACGTGAAGAGCGAGGTCTTTGGAGGTTACGCCTGGGTTAAGCTTGCCTTCGATACGAATATTCAAGCTCTTGAGTCTTCGCATTTGCAAACACTGGGTCGCTAGCAGGTGCTCAACCTCGGAGGTTCCTATCCCGAATGCCAGTGAGCCGAACGCTCCATGGGTACTGGTGTGCGAGTCACCACAGGCGATGGTCATGCCGGGCTGAGTGGCGCCCAATTCGGGAGAGATAACATGGAGGATACCTTGTCGTGGATCATGCATCCCATAGTGCAGTATTCCGTGATTTTCGCAGTTTGTCGCCAATGCGCTGACTTGGGCCGCTGCCAGCGCATCAACAATACCGGATGTCCGGCCAGAGGTCGGTACGTTGTGGTCGGCAGACGCGATAGCCGCAGCCGGTCTCCACACTGTTCTGCCAGAATTTTCTAAACTCTCAAAGGCCTGTGGGCTGGTAACTTCGTTAATCAGGTGTCGGTCAATATAAATAATAGAATCGGTGTCGTTAATTGCGTGCACATGGTGTTTATCCCAAAGTTTTTGATAGAGTGTTTTAGCGGCCATTCATCCTCCTGCATGCTGGGGCTACGGGTGTTGTTGCGGTTAAGGTAGGGTTGCCAATTACAAATGTTAAAAATGGGTGTTAGTGTGTTAGGCGATAATTAAAAGGGCACAGCACCAAGATCCTCGGGTACGTACAGGCATCGGATGCCGATTTTTCAAGCAACTTGAATTACCTTAATGAGAGAATCTAGCCCTGTGGCGGGCGCCTCTTGTTTATTTCCCTCGTGACCGTGACTGCGTGCTTCGAAGCCTACCGTGTCTGTAGTGCAATCAACTAGCAGCTCGCCAGGCATATCGGTGAGCTGCTGGTTGAGTGACGTATCCTTTGTCATATAAGCAAACTCGAAGCCTAGGGTCTTTGCGTGTGCAAACCCCGCTGGAATTAAATCGCAGCTGTTTACGACCTCTGCACCCTGCAACCTCGAAGATGCTGCAGATGCCAGACCAACCGCGTCTGCGCTTGCTACGTATACGATGCTACTTAGGCCACTCCCAGCTTTGATAACGCCGTGATGACAAGTCTGAAACGCTGATTGCTTGTGGCACAGATGCGGACAATCGCTTTGCATCAGGGGAGCCTTCAGTGCTGAAATGGACATCCCTTCGTTTGCGCATTTCGGGCCTTCAATCGACGCTCCTCGAAGGTGTCTGGTGGATCCGGCTGGACATTTTCACCGAACCAAAAGAACCAAGCGGTCAGTTTTCTAAACACAGCAGTTCCGAGAGCTGACGGCCGCTTTATCGAAAAGGCTTTCAGCACATGATCCGGGTAAAGTGACGCGATCCACTTGTAGACCAAAGGATGCAGAATCTTCGGAAAGTAGCGATCGGCAAACTGACTCATGATAGCTTTAGCTGCAGGTGGCCCTATTTTATGACGTGGGACCTCTTCGGCCTCCCACTTGTCCATGAATTCCATGATGCCATCAAACGAATCGGGGAAACCGATTAGCTCTTCGCCGGTGCCAGCGTTACGAAATACTTTAGATATGTTTGTCCAGTAGTGAACAGCAGCCAATTTCTCGTTATCTGAATAGCCAGATAAACCTACTCGACGAAGAAGCCTATGTATACCTGCAGCTTCATAACACAAAGTATAAATATAGGTGTCATTGCGGCTAAAACTTTCTGAGTATTTTTCAGCGTAATGCTCATGAAGCCTGTTAATGGACTCGATGTTCTTCAACGTTAGCTCATGTGATGATCCGTAGTTCCACCAAACTTGCATTTTCCAAGACGTTGCGTCAGCCCTCGCGTCTGCGTGGTTTAGAATCTTCCCTGAGCCTTCATCAACCAATGGTAGCGCATCGAGTTCACGCACAAAGAAGTGAGGAAACGTGATAGTGTAAATCAAGTTCATGATAAAATCGTTGGGCCGATAGGCAGATGACAACCTCCAGATCTCATCAAAGTCGGTAGTAGGATCAAGGCTATTGATGCGCTTAGCAATCCACTTTCTTGGCATGTTAGATACCTCATTTTGTTATTGCTTTAATATTTTAAGTAACTCGTGCTAAAGGCTATACCTCTCAGACCCAAGTGTCATTAGACGCCCAATACAAAATTTTCAGAAAAAATAGTACTAAGGTACAGCGAATGCAAAGGTTGGTTATTCGCGCGGTTTGAGGTCAAGCAATGCCAGTGCGAAGCTCAATGAAAAATCAAATTCCTTTATCGGTTTTCCCAAGATATCTTCAACAGCTTGCAGTCGATAAACAACCGTATTTCGATGAATGCTTTGACTTTCCGCAGCATGCAGTAAACTATTTCCTGAAAGGAGATAACTCTTGAGAGTTTCTCTATAGCTCTCAATTTTTTGGTCAGTGCTTACCAATTCTCCCAGCGTAGATTTTACAAACCAGTCTGTAAGCTCTTTATTCCTGATAAAAATCGCCGTAGCAGCGTACTTAGGCCATTGTAATACCTTGTCTACTGAGTATTGCTTTCCTACTTCCAACAATGCACGAGCTTGTACATGAGAACGTCTGAAGCCCTCGACACCCCTGGCGGTCTCCCCTAAGGAATAAATCCCGACTTCAGCGGACTTTAAAGAAGTAGTCAGATTTGAAATTTGCTTTTTTAATGGCAGAGTGTTGGTTGCAATCCAAAGCCATGCTCCATCAGATTGAGGCACGTGGACCAAGTTAGAATTTGAAATATGCTCACCGATGGCTCGCTGGGTATATTTGGTGGCTCTAGAAGCAGCTCGAACCGAAGACATTATGATGGCAGTGTAAAATTTATCAGGATCCACCCCTAAATTACTCTTAAAAACCTCGACCACTTCAGGTGCGACAGGAGATCCTCCTTCTATGAGTTCTTCCACTAGTCTTCGTTTTGAAACTAGAGACTCTTCCAGTAATAACTCCTTTTCGGCCAGGCATCCTTCAAAGAAATCTTTAACTGCATCATCAAATACCGTTGCCAACATAACAATCAGCTGCGAGATATTCTCGCGCTCTTTGAATATATCTAAGGAGTCAAAAATTTCCCTGGTCCAGAGCCCCTGAATCTCTCTTATACCTTGAGCGATGCTTTCAAAATATACATCCATGCGCACTGCCTTATATGCCATCGCACGCATAGATTCAGACAACCCGACATCGACATCCTGGCCCGAAATCCTGACGAGCAGTTGCAATATCAGAAGTTCAAGGCTTCTAAGAACTTCCATGTCTGGGAAGTTATCAAGGTATGAAAACTTTGATTTAGCCACAGCCAGTGAGCGCTGAGATAACTCTAGCCCCCATGCAACTTCTTTATCTCCAACCTTGGAAATCGCAAGTTCTAGAACCACCGGCGCAACACGGGCTTGGCTTAACACCTGATCTGCCTTGCACGAGGGTTGAAAATAAGCGAAGACAGATTTCAAATTTTCCATCTAACCTCCTATCAATCGAGAGCCGAACACTGCAGGTTTCGATTGCATGGTCATCAGGAACATTATAGCAGCTTGAAGCCCAGTCATACCGAAGCTCATGCAGCGGAGCTTTCGGCTCCGCAAACATCAATTTTAATAGAACGCTTTGGCATTCGGTTACCTTGTTTATACCTGCGCTTTCACTTGTTGGCGCTCCGCTTAGACAAGCTAGAACTCATGCAACCAGCGAAGGGTTAATGAGTTCTCTACCTTAAACCTATTTTCCACGTTTGACTCGCGATAGGCAGTTACAAAGAACTTATCTTTACCAAGCTCAACCATTAAACCCGGACCAAAACCGATCGCTTTCTCTTTGGAGTCCGAAATACTAAGCCCATTGATCTGGTGATCCGTAATTTGTTTCAGATAATAGCCGCTGACGCCCAAAGTGAGGTAATTATTAACTTTATAAGCAACATTGTAGTTAAGCGATACACTCTGTCCGGCTTGCGTATCTTCAACGCCTTGATCGAGAGGGAGACTGCTCGCTGGGTCACTGTTCTTGAAATTGTAGTAATACTGAGGCCGAAGGCTGATCGACCACTCGGGGCCGAGCAGGAATGTCATCGCCCAGTATGAGTGAACGGACCAGAAATTGTTTCCAATATTGAAGTCCACATCATTATCGTACTTTCCAGCCGGCATTGTCACACCGATATTCAGTCGCGAAACAAAGAACGGATTCCCATTTAGTGTAATCGGGTCAGACTGAACGAATAGCGATACCGTTGGATCGCCCAACCCAGCTCCATTGTCCTTGAGTTTAATTCCTGGAAATGGTGGTGCATCTTGAAAGCTTGCATCCAGCGAAGCCATCGGCACGATAAAATCAACGCCAAGGTGACCACCCAAGATCTTTTGATCTGTCTTAAACAGATAGCTGTATTGATTGATAACGGAGTAGACATCCATTTTTGGGTCATTAAAAATTGGAAAGTCTTTACCTGCACTATCTTTCAGGCCTTTATTTTGAGCATATGCAATGTATGTCTGCCAGGCACTGTCTCCCGGCTGCTGCCCCCCAAAGCCGTCATAGAAGCTTGTTGCACCTAAATTCAATCCACTAGGGAGCGTAACCGTGGGTTGGACAGCGAGGGCCTTGCTTACATCAAGGGCAACAAATCCAGTCGCAGCTATCGCTGCAAGGGTATAACTATGTATAGCTTCAGCCATCATAACGAACCGCCTTATTTTTATTTGAACGAGATTAAATTCGATCAGATCAATTGAAATTCAGCTTCAAGCAACCTGTCGAAATATTTGAGATTAATTTTACCTGCCAATCTAGCCAGCTCTCGCTTGGTCTAACATCTTGACACCGGAAAAGCGGAGCCGCCGATCCCCCGCTTTATCAGAAAAAGCTTGTCAGAACGGATAATTGTGACCTGCTTGCTGCCAAGTTACCCAGTGAGCTCTGGTGAACTCGTCGATGGCATAGCTGCCGTTGAATCGACCTAGGCCAGAGTTTTTCTCCCCTCCAAAGGGGGCGTTGGGCTGGTCATCGATGGTGATGTCGTTTATATGCGTAATGCCTGCCACGATGCCACTTGCGAAGCGCAAGCCGCGGTCCATGTTTTGTGTAAACACAGCGCTCGCAAGCCCAAACTCGCTGGAGTTAGCGAGTTCTAAAGCATGCTCTTCGTTTTGAGAAATGATCAAAGGCATGATCGGCCCGAATGTTTCGTCGTATGCCAGTTCGTGATGTGGTGCGACCCGTCCATAAACATGTGGTGGAAGAACCAAGCCTGACGCAGATCCGCTATGGAGACACTCAAGACCATCGCGGTTTGCTCGGGTGATTTTGTTAAGCAAACCAGTTAGTTGGCTCTGGCTTACAATTGGTCCGATCACCGTTTCAGCCAGGTTAGGGTCACCCACAGAAAGCTGCTGAACTCGCTCCACTACGAGGGCGGCAAAGTCGCTATAGATCTTTTGATCAACGATGACCCGATTGACACTCATGCAGACTTGGCCCTGATGCAGGAAACGACCCACCACTGCCGCATGGGCTGCAGCCTCGATGTCGGCGTCGTCCAATACGACCAGCGGGGCATTACCACCAAGTTCTAGGGCTACGCGTTTGATGTAGTTTCCGCCGACAGCAATGCGCCCCACACTGCGGCCGATGTCTGTCGACCCTGTGAACGAAATCAAGCTTGGGACGGAATGTTCTACGAAGGCATCACCGATTTCGGAACCGGCACCAACAATCACGTTTAACACTCCTGGCGGGAAGCCTGCTTCCTCGAACAGGTGAGCTATCAAAAGGCCTCCGGTGATAGCCGTATCGCTAGCTGGCTTCAAGACTACAGTATTACCTAATGCGATCGCTGGCACGACCGATCGCATGCTGAGATAGAGCGGGAAATTCCAGGGGCTGATGACGCCTATGACCCCGAGCGGCTCACGAAATACAAAGCTTTGCTTCCCAGGTTTATAGCTGGTGAGGACTTTACCTTCCACCTGGAACGGGAGAGTGGCGCTCTCACGGACCATGTTAATCGTATGGAAACACTCAAAGGTTGCTTTTCCACGGGTGCTGCCTGACTCGCGAATAAGCCAGTCAATAATTTCATCGCTACGGGACTCCATGACCGAAGCCAAAGCGTTCACAAGCGCAACACGCTCAGCAGGAGCGACTTTCGCCCACAGCTGTTGAGCCTGCTTCGACCCTTTATAGGCCTCATCAAGGTCCTTTGAAGATCCAAGCTGCATGTCGAGCAACTGCTCATTATTATAGGGGTTGCGGTCGTCGAGACGACGTTCCGAGCATCCTATGCTCCAATTGCCGTTGATATATTGATGGCCGGTAATTTTGTACGGAAGCAGTGTTGGCTTATTCATTTCTAAAAACTTTCCTATCGATGGTTTGGCTATGAAGTGTTCGAGTGCAGATACCTTGGACTTGATGCACTGTAAGAAATTTCTGTGTCGGTTCAGTTTGTTTTTGAGACGCGCGCATGACCCAGTAAGCCTGATGAGCACTAGGCGAAAGGCAGCAGACCGATCTGTGTATAGAGCCCGAAACGGCACCAAATATTTGGCGAGCCGTACAGGACCAGAGAACTGAAAGTTGCGGGGTGTTCGCTGTGAGGGCCGCTTTCCTGAAGGTCCTCGCCAAAGCTTTGCCCAATTGCCAGGCAAGACTCTGCAGGCTCAACGAGGCCACGAGCACCGCGACAAGCCTGAAAGGGTGGAGCAAGGCCTTCTCTAGCTTGTGAGAGGGGCTACTAAGTTCAGCAGGCAGGGCTTGGCTCATAAATGGGTACCTCGCACTTCAAAGTGACTTTTGTAAATATTAGTGTATTACGATAATCACGTTTTATTTACATTTTGTCAACAGAATTATCTTATTAAGATAGTTTTTGTTGTCATCTTTAAACCACCTTCTATGAAGGTGGTCGATGCAGATAAATCGACGAGCTATATGTGGTTGTATGCCACCGGAGCAGATTCACCTGACGCAAACATACCAGGCTCAACCATCCCGAATATCGTCCTGTACGACTACCACAATAGTCGGGCCGGGCAATGTGCTGTGGACTTCCTAAATGGCTATAACGGTTATCTACAAGTGGATGGTTATGTTGGCTACGAGCAAACACAGGCCACCTTAGTCGGCTGCTGGGCTCATGCCAGACGCAAGTTCGTGGAGGCCAAAAAAGGGGCGGGTAATAAAGGCAGTGGCAAAGCCGACTGGGCCCTGAACCATATCCAAAAGCTCTACCGTATCGAAACCCAGCTAAAAGATAGCTCAGCAGAACAACGCTATGCCATACGGCAGGAAAAGAGCCTGCCATTACTGAATCAACTTCATACCTGGCTAACCAAATCAGCACAACAAGTGTTACCGAAATCAAAACTGGGTGAGGCGATACAGTATTGCCTGAACCAATGGCATAAACTGGAACGTTACATACTAAACGGCCAGCTCAGCATTGATAACAACCGTGCAGAGCGAGCGATAAAACCGTTCGTCATTGGCAGGAAAAACTGGCTGTTCAGCCAGACGGCTACTGGCGCAAACGCCAGTGCCGTCCTCTACAGTATCATCGAAACCGCCAAAGCCAACGACCTCAATGTATTCGAATATGTGATGAAAAGTCTGGAATTACTCAGCCAACCGGAAACCGAAATCAAGCTACTGCTACCATGGCAGTTTACTAAAGATTAGGTGGGATCATCGGACGGATACACTTAACGTATCGCGCAGGCTCATAGCCCAGCTTTCGTCGCACATAAAAAATAGCGCTAAATAGGCTTTCCTTCCCGGTAAGTGCCGTAAGTAGCGAGCAATTACAGCGCTCATAAGAACGTGCCTGATATTCACCAATAACGACATACTGATAATCAATAAAAGGTGCGGTGGGGAGGTCCAGAGTTCCACAGCTGTGAATTCGGAGCCTCCGGCAAAATTAATCCCTGTCATCAATGCCACAATGTAAGGAGGAAGTCCTTTTTGTGTGGCCTGTGCACCTAATACCAGTGCAAAGGGAATGAATCCTAGTAGTACGGGGATCGCGTCTCGTTGTCCTCGCCTGAATTCGTGAATTCTTGTTGCAGTCACTTTTGATTCCGTCAGCAATAAAATAGTGTGAATATTATCCGGCAAGTGCAATAGTTTTCGATTGCGAATAATGGCGAGTCGTTGTGTTAATTTGGTTTTTAGCGCTATTATTTATGTGTTTGTTGAATTTGGGTGCTAAATAAATTGGATCTAATAGATAAGCGTATTCTCAAAGCGCTACAGCATAATGGTCGGTTACAAAATATAGAACTTGCGGAACAGGTTGGCCTGTCTCCGTCACCCTGTTTACGCAGGGTCAAATTACTCGAAGAGCGAGGCGTCATTCAGCGGTATGTGGCGCTCATAGACCCGGAAAAAGTAGGCAAAAGTTTGTCTGTTTACGTTCGAATTTGGTTAGATGGGCAAGGGCAAGCCTTGGTGGACTTGGTTGGACATAATTCGAATCACCCTGATTTAAACTTCGATAAGGTCTTTGATATATTTACCTTATGGAGAAAGGTTTTAGAGCAATAACCCCTATTCACGTTTAGCATGGTTCAGCTTCTGATTCAGGAACTGAACTGTCGTCAATTAACTATCTTTTTAATTCAAAAAATGCGTTTGATTCCCTATAGAATAAGAATAGGAACTAACCGCTGATCATAGGTAGGATCTTAAGAAATTAACGCTTGAATGCATGTCTCAAATTTGATCAGATGTTTATCGCCAAACAAACGTCATAAAACAAATTTGAGAACATGCGCGATAAGAATAACGAGCTAAACAA
>Ga0208204_100225_pt1 | contig 19197 bp, 15 predicted proteins | sample DeeseametaMP2252_FD_184173 | JGI IMG/M metagenome (GOLD analysis project Ga0208204, IMG submission 184173) | Marine microbial communities from the Deep Pacific Ocean - MP2252 (SPAdes) | ecosystem: Environmental > Aquatic > Marine > Oceanic | place: West of El Salvador, Pacific Ocean | collected...
GCAACCCGCTATGCACAACGACAAGAAAAAAGCCTGCCGCTGCTTAATCAGTTTGAAACCTGGCTGATAAAATCAGCTCAACAAGTGTTACCGAAAACGAAACTCGGCGAGGCAATACAGTATTGCCTTAATCAATGGCATAAACTATTTCGTTACACACTCGATGGCCATCTCACCATCGACAATAACCGCGCAGAGCGAGCCATTAAACCGTTCGTCATCGGCAGAAAAAACTGGCTGTTCAGCCAGACCGCAACCGGTGCCAATGCCAGCGCCATCCTCTACAGCATCATCGAAACGGCAAAAGCCAATGACCTCAACGTCTTCGAGTATGTGATGGACTGCCTGGAGCAGCTCAGCAAACCCGAAACCGGTATCGAGCAACTTCTACCATGGCAGTTTGCTAAACGATAGGTGGGATTAGCGGACGCTTACGTTGAATCCGCGCCCCGATGATCTGAGATTCTGTATATCGTGATTTTTTCATAGTCGTCTCCTGCGTTAATCATTGCAGAAAACTCCAATTAAGTCTGTCTCAGTTTAGGGGAAGTGGACAATATGACGTTGTTCCGTTCTAAGCAATTATTTTGATAATGAGAATAGGAAATAAAAAAAATGCCCAAGGTTAGCATGAGGATGTTAAGAAAGTAGAGCCCTAAAGAGTAATCAAAAAGTGAATGAACTAATAACACACTAAAAGATATCTTCAGTCCTAAAGCCCTTCGAGTAAATGACCTACGTTTAAACACTTGATATATTAAGAAGAAATAAGGCATAGCAAAAAATATAGAACCAATGATTCCATGTGTAGCTAATATCTGGAGATAATCATTATGAACCCATTGATACATACTATTATTTGTAGATTCAACAGTTTTATATGTATTGCGTATGTCTTCATATGTTCCAGGCCCACTCCCTGTCCAAATATTAGTGCCAATAAGTGTATCAAAAGCTACTAAATATGAATCTAGTCTTCCCCCGTCTTCAAACCCTATAGTTAGCAGTCTATCAACGGTTGGTGTTCGCGATATAACAAGCACTGTCACAATGATAGATATAAGTAGTGCTATACTTTTTATTCTATTTTCAAAAATATTATTAAAGCTGATATTTCTGATGTATAAAAATACAAGACCTCCAATTAAGAGAAGAATCGAACTTCTTGATTTACAGTAAAGTATTGTTAAAACAAGAATCGAAAGAATCATAATCTTAACCGGACTTTTAATCGGAAAACTGTCATGTGATAACAAAAGAATTACAGAGACTGTTAGAAATATTCCGAATTGATTTTTGTAACTAAAAGTACCGTGCACAACATTTTCGATAGTATTATGCCAAGGAAACTGCGGTGTTAAAATGTGTATATTTAAATTAAATATGTATGTAGTAATTCCAATTAAGGCTACTACCATGGATGAAATGATTATTATTTTTATATAGGATTTTATTTTTTCCCTTCTTAGGTCAAGATTACTAAGCAGAAAAACGAAACTTAGGACAGTCAGTTGATTGATTAAAAATTTCAAAGTGGCTGAACCCGAAGATGTCACTAATTGGCTAGACCAATAAAAATATAAAATGCTACCAGACAGACAATAAAGAATGCTTGGTACAGCTAGCAAACAGACGTCTAGAGGTAAATTAATATTTCCTCTGCTTTTGCTATTATAAAATGCTAATGCACCTAAAATGAAAAGTATTAAATTTATTATTGTGATGTATAGAAAACTTTCCCCACCTTTACAAAGCAAAATTAAAAAAAAGGCTAAAGAAAAAAATAACACTACGATACCTTTCTAAGAAGTAATTTTTTTTGATTCCCATTAGGAATGAGATCAATGAAATCTGTTATGTAGGGGGTATCCTTTAAAGCTCTAACTAGGAAATATATACTTGGTTCATTGTTAAAACCATTTTCAAAAAATATTCTTAAATTAGCTTTACTCTCCGTATCTAACTTAGACCATTTCGTTATGAGTATGCTTCCCAAAGTGATATGTGTAAACTCATCACAGCAATTTACTCTTACTAGATTTTTTATTGATTCACTCACAAGTGCAGTATTACCAAAGTAGAGGCCTAAAATAATTTTAAAACTTGGGATTGATGTGTTATTAGGAAACTCTTCCTTCAATATTCTTATATTTTCCATTGCGTAAGCATAGTCACTTGTACGAAGTGATCTTACTGCTTTTATAACTGTTAGATGTGCTAGATATTCTAATTTCGTTTCCAATAAAGTTAGATTATGTATGCTCTGAAGTTTGCCAATGATCTCATCTGAAGTTACAAGTCTAAGGTATCTTTCTTCGTAAGCCGCCTTTCTGACTTCATCACCTATGTTTTTAACAAATAAAATATTTGGTATTAAAAGTAACGAATACACGCCCCCTATTGCAACTAGTAAGAAAATGACTAATTTTATTGTCTTTCTAGTCATGGTTACTCTTAATTGTACGTGCAGGTGAGCCAGCAACTACGGACGAAGGTTCAACATCATCATTTACGAAACTGCTAGCTGCGATAATTGAGTTACTTCCAATAGTGATATTTCCTATTACAACGCTATTGGGGTAAATGATGCAACCTTCCTTAATAATAGGATAACCTGAATTTGATTTCCCTAAAGTTACATTTTGATAGATACAAACATTATCGTTTATATAACAGCCTTCACCCACAACTACACCTATGGGATGAGGCAATTTAAAACCTTTTCCAATAATCGCATTAGGCTGAAGATAACAACCATTAATCGCTACTGAAAAACGCCACAAAAGCTTACTAATAATTTTCAGTGGAGCCGATTTTTTGTGCAGCCTAGAATATATACGATACATAAAAGTAGCTGTAAATCCAGCTTCAAAAAGAAAAAGATAAGGGAAATACATTAAATTTCCACTTTTTTTATAACTGGCTATATCCAACTTAATTGTATTAAGCATAGTCACGATCTCTGTTTATTGCCATAGAATATGCAAGACTTAGAATGAATCTAGTTATAGTGCTAATAATAAAGCTGTATGAGATTGTCTCAAGTGTAATATTTTCGCAAATGAGTAAGTAGAGAATAGAAAAAAAGAACGAAAAGATTAATATTAAAAGGTTTTCTTTTAATTTAGAGTTGACCACAATAATTAAAGTCGTAATAGAACTCATATAATTTAATGCGGCACCGATCAGTATTAAATTGAAAACAGAGTACCCTTTTGAGATTTCCGCATTATATATAATGGCTAAGAGTTCTTTAGAAAAATACGACAAAAGTACTACACTTATACCACTCGATAGAGCAAGTAAGACGAGAGTTTTTAGAAAAAGATTTTGTACTTTATGATTATCCCCATCTTCTTTCATCTTTCTAAATGTTGGGAGTAGTGCTTGTGTTATTCCTGTAATAAATGGTGATCCGGCAAGGGCAAGTTGTATTGATGCACCTATTATCGCTATGTCAAAATCATCCAAATAATATCCACTGATAATTCTCGGAAAGTTTATATTTAAATTGATTATAAACATAGCTAAGCCAAGTGGTATGGAATACCTAATTAATGCATAGTTTAATCTTGGCTTGAATTTTAATATTGCATTTAGATTAGCTGCTTTTTTTATTTCAAAAATTGCTATGCTGAATAAGTTAGCTAGTACAACAAAAAGTAATGTTGTTTCTAATCTCATGCCTAATTTCCAAGAGGTTATGAATGCAATAATTGATAATATGCTTTTTCCAATTAGAGCCCTAGATTGGTAACTGTGTTCTAACTGTCTCTGATAGTATGCATAGTTGATCTCACTCACCGACTCAAAAAGTTTAAGAAGAAAAATTGTTATAAAAATAGAGTATTCTTCCTTTCCTGAATTGAAATATAATGTAAAGGAAATGAGGAGAGCGATAATTGAGGTCATCAATCTAATCGTAAAATACTCATTAATTTCTGAATAGACATTTGATGATGTAATCAATTGGCGCAAACCAAGGTTAGTCAAAAAAAATACGGTTGCTATTAACGAAAAGACGAAAAAATATTCTGCTAGTGCTTGTGTACCATATAGTTTTCCGATTAATACACTTAGTAATAACTGGTAAAGTGAGTATACCGCCACACCGCTAAATACTTTACTAATACTCTTAATTATCATATTTACTATAGAGCAATTTTAGTGCCTCTACCTGGTTTTGCATATTGCATACTGAATTCAAAATATTATGTGAGCCGTTAATTATATCTAATTGGTATTGGAAATGCTCTAATATTAAATCTGCACAAAGTTCAGGAGTTTTTGATTTGTATTGAAGGCCAAGAGATTCAGATGCTTTTATGTCTCTTACAAGTATTGGCATCTCAATTGCCGCTGCTTCTAAAAGCGACATTGGATTTCCTTCCCAAGCAGCAGTGTGGAAATATAAATCAGTGTCTAAAAGAATTTTAATGATTGATTCTCTGTTTACCCAACCCGTATATTTAATACCAGCATCATCAAAAATTTTCTTAAACCGATCTTCACCATCTCCTATCCAAACAAATTCTGTTTCTGGATATAATGCTTTTACTTTTTCAAAGGTATGAAAAAAAAATAAAGGATCTTTTTGGTCGCAAAGTCTACCTACCATTACAACTTTCTTTTTACTACGGATTTTCGGTTGCCATTTGCTAGCGTCTAAATCTGAATAATTAGTTAAGAAGAGCGATTTCTTATCTTTCTTAATGATATTGAAACCTAGTTTATTCGCTAAGTCCCTTTCCCTCGGTGAACAACCAGCGGCTGTAGTAGGTAATAATGCGAGTAACCATTCAGCAATATAGAATAATGATTTTTTTAGATTACCTATATCAGTTCGTTCAAAACTAAAGCAATGTGGTGTATAAATTTTATTTTTCTTATCTGCTAAAGCAATTCTTCCAATTCCTCCAGCAAATGATGAATGGAAATGTACGTAATCTGGATTCAGGTTTTTATATGCTGTTCTAATTTCCTTGAAAATTGTTATCGATTTATTCAACCGTATACTTGAAGCTATTAGGCTTTCATCTTTGAAAGAAATGCTACAGTTCTCATCCGGTAGATAACAAATATGATGTTCGCAATCTTGGCTGTTTCTTATATAGACTTCCATAGCGGAGATAACACCTCCACCATGAGCAAGTGATATGTGAAGTATTTTCTTCTTAGCCATGTTTTCTCTCTAATTCTATTAGCTTTCTATAGAATTCCTGTCGTCTAGCTTGGACTATATCTGAGCGATATTCCATTGATTTCGTGAGATTATTTTGTGACTGCTTTTCATATTCACTTTTATTTTCTATGAGCAATGCAATTTTTTCTGCTAGGCTATCTGAGTCATTTGTTTCAACTATAAACTTTTCATCTATCAATTCTGGAATACCACCAACATTTGTTCCAACACATGGCAAAGCACGACTCATCGCCTCGATCATGGCTCGAGGTAATCCTTCTTGACGTGATGGAAGTGTGAATATGTCACTTAGGTCTAAAAGTTTTATAATCTGTTGTCTGTCTGATATCTTCCCTAGGAAACTGACACGCTCTATCACACAAAGCTCTTCAGCCAATTCTTCTAACCTTTTTCGATATTCCCCGTCACCAATGAGATTCAAATGAACAGAGTAGCCCCTATCTAACAGTTTCTTTACTGTTTCTAGTAGTACATCTTGAGCTTTATATAACTGATTCATCATCCCAACATTGATCAGCGTGTATATTTCTTTTTTTTCAAATTTTCGAGCGCTTTCTCTATACCAATTAGGCAAGAGGTTTAGGCTAGTGTAGTGGCTAGTGATCTTTGTAGTTGGTGGATAGCGTTTCTGAAGAGAGTATTCAGTTACGTATGATGCTCCGCTGGCCTTTCTACACTGCCATTTAAGCAGTTTGGTATAAAGATGCTGAAAGAATGCTCTAATGGGGTGTTCTACCGAGTCTTTTCCGAGTTGGTCATATGGGTCAGCCACAACCTCTACGGCGAATTCTTTATTCTTCAATATCAGTAGGAGTGAGTAGATTAGAGGAATAGTACCAGGAGTCCGAAGGAAGACTACGGTGTTTTCTGTGTCTAATCTCCATAACGTTTTAATTGTACTTGGTATAGTTTTCAAAAATTCCTTCGGCCCTACATATCCTTCAATCGGTTTGAAATAGCCATTAGGACCAGTGACTGGTTTTGCTGAATAGTCTGGCTCTTTGAACAATCTACCAACTACAGTCACACTTTCGAATTCTTTTAAATATCTTGTTGTGAACAAGTCATAGGTTAAATGGTGTGAGCATGCTTTGCCATCGTTGTTATTAAAGCGACCATCGAATACTACCAAGGCTTTCATTTACTTTTATCCTTTACTAGTTTTTCAATTTCTGCTTTTAGTACTTCTCTCCGTTTGAGGATACTTTCAACGGAGTTAGAAGCTGACTGCCAGTAATCACTAGAATCTAACTTTAGTTTTTCTACTTGTGAAACTACTAAGTTTGGTTGGAATTTCTTAAAACCATGGCAATACTCAACAATTCCTAAATCTTCGAAAGCACCAAATCCTTTTCTTTCATATGATAGGTGAATTGACGGGCACCCTGAAATCATACTCTGAAGAGAACCGTGCAGCCTTACTGAAATAACAATTCCTTTATCGGTCGCTAAAGCTTCTTTTACGCTTCTAAAGCTGTTACCCCAGCCAAGATCTTGATAAAACTTTTCATCGTTATTGCCCCTTCCGGTACTTTGCAGAAGTGGTTCGACGTTCGGGAGGAGTTTTTTCAGCTCTTTTAGTCGAGTTATGTATTTTTCTCGTCCTTTAACATTAACGTCTCTTGCAATCAAAAAAACTTTTTCAAAGTTGTTTTGTCTGACCTTATCTTTTCTTAGTTCTAACGCAAGTTCTTGAACAGCAAGGTCGGGTACCCTCATTACGTTTGGGAGCCCTAATTCTGCAATTGTTCTGTCATCGCGAGCACATATCAAATCTATATTCTTCAATTTTTTCTTAAGAAGCCAACCGACAGGACCTCTTAGCGGGCCTATACTCTGTGAAAAATATATTGTTGGACTGCTGGTCTTTCGAGATGCCCAATCCAATTGCGGGCACTGGGCCAGTAGCGTCTTAATGGATTCTATGACTGTACCTGCACGTAAATACCCTCCACCAACTGCTACTATAACCTCTCCTTGCGAGTACTTGATTGCACCGTTCAACTCGTTGTTACCAAGAACAAATCCTAAGCAAATTGTGATTGATTGCTTAATTTTCCCTAACGCAGAAGCCTTAATAATTTTTGGCTCATAAATATCATATTCTGCGGGAAATGATTCTTTGTCTAAAGCTACAAGTTTGAAACTGCTACCTAAGCCCGCTTCTGCACTCAATTCCTTTGTTAATTCTACAAGCAGACCGTCTCCGCTATTATTGGTACTATAAGCATGTAATATAATCATAAACTGTCCGACTTGAGGTTTTTCCTTGTTGAGCTAAGAACTATAACTGTTGCTGGTATTAATAAATATCTGAAAATAAATTCTGATATAACGTTGCTGTCTGACATAAGTAACTGAATTACTACTAGTAGCAGTATGGGATATATTAAGTTGTATACATCAGATATGGATCCTTTCTTACTGAGACGGTCTATTATGCCCGTATATATTCCGAGTAAGGGGAAAAAAATGATACCAAAGATTGGGCCGAAGTTTATTACATATTCACCAAATCCGCCTGCCAGAAGCGTCGTATAATTGTATTCACTATAACCACCTCTAAAAATTTCGCTTTTTTCTTTTACTGCAGTAGTAGGTTTGCTTGGAAATATAAACGAGGGTATAAATGATACAGCTCCTGCAACTAACGTTCTTCCAAGAGATGGTTCTTGTTCGTTTTGCCAAAAAGTTTTTAGAATATAAGCTTGGACATCTGTTCTTCCGGCATCCCTCACGATTAATTGTTTATCCGAGTCTTCAACGTGTTTTCGATCAAAGATTTCCTGCTTAACACTCTCATCCCACAGACCTTCTAGACCTTCGGTTCCCCCGAACTTAAAAAGAGTATAGACACTCATAAAGGAAAACATGAATGCGCCTAATATCATAAGGATTTTGAAACTAACTCTGTGAATATACATATGATATGTCACCAGGAACCAAAATAGGGACCATATTGTTGTACTTCTGCTCCCGCGAAGTCCTCCAAATATGAGATTAACGGCAAGCAATAAAACACACAATAATAAGAAGACTTTTAATGATTTTGCCCAAGGTTTATCTTTTAAGTTTACGATGATTAGTAGCGTTAATACATTTGGGAACGACTCAGAAAATGTAAACAAAAACCCCATGCCTTCATAGGGGTTATATCCTTGTAGCGACTCTTGAATACGCATCTCATAGGCATTCAAATAACCGGATAAACCACCAAATTTAACTAAGACAAAAACTTGTGCAGCAAGACATATAGCCAGTGCAAGTAAACTGAGAATATTAAATTTCTTAATATCTAAACTTATTTTAACATTATTTTTTTTCTCATTTTTGCTCCCGAGTTTTATTCCAAACGCAATCAGAAAAAAACCTAAAATACAATAGACAGACCATATAGAACTCCATTCCCTAAGATCTCTGGGAGACGGCATGCTTGGCCAATAGTCCCAATGATATTGAAATAGCGGAACTATAAAGAAAAATCCAATGCCAAATATGGATAAGATCGATACTCCTGAAAATAACTCTAATTTATGATTAATAGTATATATAGTCTCGTATATGTATAGTGTTCCAACCAATAATATTGGAACTAACATAAGGAAGTTTTCCACTACAGAATCTATTGTGAAAATTACAGCTACCGCTAGAGATATTAATAAGCTGAGACTCATAGTCTCTGCCTCTATTTTTCTTTGACGTAATATACTCATGATTTTTAAGTTTTATCTCTAGAGATTTATAATTAATTTTATTGACTAGCCAGTTTGACTGAATAGCTTGTTTATTTCTATTAACGTTGGTTTTCCATAAAAACTAGTATCAATATGTAATGAATTCCCAATCCATGTCGGTTCTGGCGTTGAATTATGCCCATGAATCGAATAGTCCACACCATGATTTACTTTATTGAGCTTTTTACTAAATCTTTCTCTATCCCACATAAGCGGGAATACACAGGCTTCAGTATTATTTGGCATGTGCTCCCAACTCCAGGTCGGGGGCAGGGTATGTGAAATGCCGATCTTCTTTCCCTGATAATCAACAGTAATTGCGAGCTGTTGCTGCAGGAACCATTTGCACATGTTTATTAATACTTGCATGTCTGCAATATTAAAATGCCACTTGCCGCCATTCTGCACCCACAGGCGCATGGCGTAACTGTCCCTGCCCATTAATGCTTCCAGCATCATGTGTTCATGATTGCCTAGCACTACGTGGGCGTTAATTTCCTGCATGTATTCGACGAGTCTGGCGCTGTCTTCGCCGCGATCTATTATGTCGCCTAAGCTTATTAGTACATCGTCTTTTGGGTTGAAATCAACTTTATCTAATTCTGATTTCAGCTTTGTGAAATTGCCGTCTAGATCGCCAACAACAAACACACGTTTATCATCCTCGATAGTGATGTGTTTATGCAGACGAACTTTGCTGATGACATTGGTTTTGACTTGCATTGAACTGACTAACTGTAACTTCCATATTGCTGCCAGTTTATTTGTTTCGCGGCTCCGTTTCAAAGAATAACGCGATGTTTCTGGTATGAAGAGTCGTTAGTGGGTATAGGCGCAACGGGCGTTACGCCTGAAAAAAATGTTTTTAGCTATAAAAACAAAGATAAGCTGTAGTCACGCTTACTTTCACATCGAAAGATTCATTTGCCGCAACATTGAATTCGGTACCGGTTTTGAATGACTGGAATTCATCAGAGCCAGGCAGTTTCACAACTAGCTCACCTTCAACCACTTTCATCAGCTCGTCTTTTGACGTACTGAATACGTACTCACCTGGCAGCATTACGCCAGAGGTACACGGGCCGTTTGCTGATTCGAAGGCGATGGATTTAACGTTATCGTCGAAGTAGCTGTTTACACTTAATGACATGTGAGTTCCTTGTAGTTCTATAAATCGTTAAGGGTCACAGTGTGCCTGAGTGCATCCTCTACATCTACCCGATAGCGACTTAAGTCGCTATCGAATTCTGCTTAATCAGATTTAAACGATATAAGGCGATTGATAATGCCGATTAATCATTCGCACCGGTAAGTGGTGGCGTCCACCCATTCAGGATGTTGAACATAGAATGCAGTTCTGCCTTGTCTGACGTGAGTTGTGGCCGCTTGTCATTGGTGAATGCACCTTCACCGCTGCTGTTGAACTCGGCAAAGCGGGCTTCAGTGTACGGGCTAAATTCTTTTCTACCGCCCTCTTTAGTCGAGCCGCCCATGGTCGCCCAGCCGTCCTGGGTGATGTGTGCGTCCATCCAGGTGTCGATAAACACAGCTTTACCTTTAGCAAACGGGTTTGCATAGCGGCCATCGGCAAACGTGGTGGTAGGATGCCAGGGACGACCTAAAGGCACAGAATTGTCTGGTACGCCTTCTTCACGCAGCAGTTTGCAGTTTACAAAGGTTAATCCGAAGGTGTCTGAAATTAACGTGCTGGGGGCGGTAACGAAGCCTGTGATGTCCATGTCTTTGCCGCGAGGACGGGAATAAATATCAACACTATCGAAATACGCATTCCCGTTCCCAAAAATGAAGTCTACATTGCCGCGAATCTCGCCACCGTTGAAATAGCTGCGTCCACCCTGTACATAAAGCGTATCCTGATACCCGAGCAACGCGACATCTTCTACCACGGTTTGGTCAGTATATTCGCCAATTCGCAGTGCCACGGCCTGCATGCCGCTTACTCTGGCCGGATCGTCTTTGGCTTTCGCGTCTTGATCGAGAAAATCAAAACTGTTTTCAATGGTGAGATGGGCGATGTGTACCCGTGGGCGGTTTATTTCCACCGTTGCGCTACGGAAGGTGCCCCAGGTCTCTTCGCTGTCGCGAGATACGGCTTTACCGGCGTAGCGGTCAAATACAATTTTCGTGTTGGCTTTACCCGCACCAATGAGGGTGATGTCAGGTTTGTCTATTACCACCCGTTCGTAATATTCACCCGGTGTAATGGCAATGGTCCAGCCACCTGTTTCCGGGGCGGCGTCTACCGCCGCCTGAATAGAAGAAAAATGTGTGTCGTCAATGGCAGTGTTAGCGACGATGGCATTAGCCTCGACATTTTCTGGGAGAAAATGGGTGGACTTCTGCTCACTGCATCCGGCTACAGCCAGCAACAGCACCATTAACAAACTACACATTTTAGACATCGGGTAACTCCACGGTTTTGCCGTTAACTCTAATATTCTGTTGAGAGATATTGTCTATATTCTCAATTACAGATTTTTTATCAACCTTCTGGAAGATAAGATTTTTAAGAGATACGCCCGTGATAGGCGTATGATCATAACCGCGCAGCACAAAAGCCCGTTGAGCATGTTGTACATACAAGTTCTCGATGGTGATATCTTCCAGGTTCGGCGTGAAGTTACCCACGTCGCCTTCTTCATAGTAGAAGTTAATCACCACGGCATCTTTAACCTGCCCAACCCGGAACTGACGATAGTTCAGGTTCTTCAGGTGCCCACCACGAATAGAGTTGGTTTTGATACGGATAGCACGGTCGAGATCCGGGCTGCTCATTTCACAGTTCTGTGCATAAAGGTTGCGCACGCCCCCGGAAATCTCGCTGCCAATCACCACGCCGCCGTGACCGGCCTCCATGGTGCAGTTGTTGATTAGAATGTTCTCACAGGCTTTGCCCACGCGGCGACCATCGGCGTTACGGCCGGATTTAATCGCAATGCAGTCATCACCAGTGTCGAAGGTACAGTTCTCGATCAATACATCGGTACAAGCTTCAGGGTCGCAACCGTCTGAGTTGGGGCCGTAGCTGTGGCAGTAGATGTCACGCACGGTCACATTGGTACATAGCACCGGGTTCACCAACCAGAACGGAGAGTTGCGAATGGTCACACCAGAAATTAATACGTTTTCACAGCGATAAGGCTGAATAAAGGGCGGACGAAGGTAGTTTTCTTCGAAGGTGCGCTCGCTAACAGGCACTTCATCTTCTGCCATTTGACGCAGCACATCCCGGGTGTATTTCTGGTTTGCCACCGGATGGTCGCCCCAGGTCGCATCTTTCCATTTGCCTTTCCACGGCCACCAGTTGTCTACACTGCCGCCGCCTTCCAGGGTGCCTTCACCGGTAATTGCCACGTTGGTTTCTTCAAAGGCGTAAATAAGTGGAGAGTAGCCCATAAGCTCCGTGCCTTCCCAACGGGTAAACACGTAGGGCTTGTAGCGCTGCGGCTCAGGAATGAAATGCAGCACAGCGTCTTTGGCAATATGAAAATTGATGTTGGATTTAAGGTGTACCGGGCCGGTATAAAATTCACCTGCGGGTACTTCTACCGTACCGCCGCCTTTAGACGCCACGTCTTTGATTGCGCTGGCAATGGCTTGAGTTGAATCGTTGTCGCTGCCTGCTTGCGCGCCATAATCGGTAATGCGCACATGAAGGGATGGGAACGTAGGTGCAACAATACGTTTGCGGATAGCGCGCGCGTCTTCATTCCAGTCAAAATCTCCGCCTACGATAGGCTGGCTGACGGTACTGGCACAACCGCCGAGTCCGAGTATGCCTGCGCCTGCTGCGCTGCTGCCTGCAAGTTTAAGTAAAGCGCGTCGTGATGGTTGAAATCCCATTAGTTTACTCCCGGGGAATGTGTTGCATTGCTGTTCGCTGTGTTACGCAAAAAATGGTCCATACGGGTTACCGTTTCGCTAAGGTAGGGCTCGAACAGCCAAAATGTATGAATGTTATTGTCGTACTGAAAATATTCGCTGGCGATACCTGCCGCTTTGAGCTTTTGCAGTACCTCGTCTTTACCGGCCGTAAAGCGCATCTGGCCGCTACTGATGATCAGCATAGGCGGCGACTCTGCATCGATATGTTTTGCCGTAGAAGCCTCTTCCCATTTTGCTTGCGTATCTTCATACGCGCCGCCAAACCACATACCGGCCGCAGATTTGTCCTTGCGCTTATTTTCGTTGGCAAGGGCTAAGGGGTGGGTGAAATCCAGTACGCCGTCAAGGTCGACGACAGCGTATACGCGGGTATCCGCGTCTGGAGTTTCACCCTTAAACAGTAACGTATTGGCGGTGTTGCCAATCAGTCCGGCCATATGGCCACCAGAAGAGCCGCCACCAATAGCCAGTTTGGTTGGGTCGAAGCCAAAGGCAGCAGCATGCGCTTTTACATAAGTAATCGCATCGTTAATATCGTTGAGGCCCGCGGGATATTGGGCTTCCATTGATAGCCGATACTCCGGGGTAAATACCACATAACCACGCTGAGCCAGCAAATTGGCCATGGCGTAAAAGTGACTCTTATTACCTGAACGCCAACCACCGCCATGAATCAACATAATGGCCTGTTGATTGGCTTTGTCTGCAGCGGGCTGGAATACATCGAGATGCAGCTCCCGATCATCGGCCACTTTATAGCGGCGGTCGAACAGCACTTTCTGGCCTTCGGTGAAGGTAAGTACAGGCTCAACGAGCTCTGGGTGCTTATCGCGGTAGGCATAGAAACGCTGGGATACGCTGTAGCTGTCGTCTACCGGGTAGTCTTTTGCCTGCACGGCTGTTGTAAACAGCCCAATGGTGCTGAGTAAGGCCACAAGCTTAGCTTTTCGCATTATTGATTTACGGTTAAATCTAACGGGGAGCATGAACCTGTTATCTCCGTCTTGGTATAAACTGAAAGTCATCTACCACTAGCGATGCCTGCTTGCTTTGGGCCTTCATTTGCGCACCAGCAGACGCGTTATTGTCGGCATCTGCAGACACACTGAACAAACCGGTTTTTGCACCGACCCACCGGCCTCGACGCGCTTTAAACTGCTCGCCAACCACGGTAAATCGTTGTTTTTCATTGGTTCGGTAGCTGAAAATGGCAGTGGCATCGTCGGTCATTATGTAACGTAATTCCAGTGACGATGCATTAACAGGGCCATAGTCGTGAACCGATTCATCACAGCCGGTGCGGGCGTTTTTACACTGCACGTATACCAGATGCGTTTCCGTTTCCTGTTTATCATTCGTCATCGGCTTCACGCCAATCCAGGCGTAATCTTCACCGAACAGTAATAGGCCACCTTCGGCCTGCAGTTCGGGTTCCTGGAGAATAAAGCTGCTTCGCACCTCATAGGTTTGTGCTGGCAGTTTCTGTAGCAATAACGACGGTGTCATCCACAGGTTGTCGCCGGTTTCCTTAATTTTAGGTTGCGCGTGTAAGGTGAGACGGCTGGTGTAGGTATCGATGTGATACCAGTCACTTTGCGGATTCGCATTCCACTGCCACTGAATGCCCAGTTCACCTGAGAAGTCATCACTGGTGGGTTGGGGCTTTACGTCGCCGGGCTTATCCGTGGCGGGTTTTGTGTAGCGATACACCGGTTCCCCAACGCCATCGCCGTCTGAATCGGTACCGATAACTGGCCAACCATTCTGCCACTGCATAGGTTGTAGATGCACAATGCGTCCATACGCTTTGCGAGACTGAAAATGAATAAACCAGTCTTCATTTTTATTGGTGTGCACCCAGCTTCCCTGGTGAGGTCCGTTGATCAGCGTGTTGCCCTGATCCATTACGGTGCGCACAGAATAAGGGCCGGCGATGTTGTCAGAACGGAAAACCGACTGCCAGCCGGTTTCCACACCGCCAGCCGGGGCGAAAATGTAATAGTAGCCGTTACGCTTATAGAATTTAGGGCCTTCCAGGGTGCGGTAGCCTTCAATGGCGTTACCGTCTACCACGTGGGTATAGTCTTCGCTTACCCAAGAAGTGTCTGGCGCCATTTCACGCAGACTGAGTACGTTATTAAACCCGGCACGACTCTTAGCCCAACCGTGGAGCAAATACGCTTTGCCGTCGTCATCCCAAAGTGGAGTAGGGTCGATAAGGCCTTTACCTGCCAGAATGCGTTTGGGTTCGCTCCATTCACCGGCCGGATCGTCGGCGGTAACCACATAAATCCCAAAATCGGGGTCAGGGTAAAATATCCAGAATTTACCCTCATGAAAACGAATGTTCGGTGCCCATACACCATTCCCATGTTGAGGTTTAGCAAATACATCAAGTGGTACTTGTTTAGGCAGGGCGTAGTTGATGAGTGTCCAGTTGACTAAATCGGTAGAGTGCAGCACCGGTAAGCCCGGTGCGGCATTAAAGCTGGATGCGGTCATGTAGTAGTTGCCGTCTACCGCGACCACGTCTGGATCAGAGTAGTCGATGTGCAGAATGGGATTCTGATATTGCCCGTTTTGCAAATCGCTGATCCAGAGGCGATGATCTTCTGCCTGTCCTGTTGTTGTAGCGTCAGCGGTTTTATTGGCTGACGGGGTTGACTGCGCCTGAGCAGCCAGTGCGTGCTGACCTGTTGCTACACCGAGTAAGCCGGTAAGCAGCAGGGCGCGGGAAACGAATGACTGGCGCATGGTCAGCCCTTACTTGTTCAGTTCAAGAGCGGCAAGAATAAACGGGCCCACACCTTTTGCATCGTTAGCGCGGATAGGCTCGCTCAGGTAGTACTCGAACGAACCATCGCGGTAAGGGTTGCCTCCTAAACCGGCAACGGCACAGATTTGTTCCAGGCTGATCACGTTGTTCGCCGGGTCTACAGAAATCATCTGATCTTCCATGCCCGCAAAACCCTTCTTCGCGTAGGTGATATAGTCCTTCGGCAACACATTCATGTTAACACCTTTGGCGATAGCGTAGGTGAGCATGGCTGTACCGGAACCTTCCAGGTAGTTACCTTCTTTGTCGCCTAAATCGGTAACCTGATACCAGGCACCGGTTTCATCCTGATATTTCACCGCGTGATCGACAAAGTTCTTGAAGCGCGAAACCAGCCATTCTCGTTTTTCACTCTGACTCGGTACCACTTCCAATACGTCAACAATGGCCATGGCGTACCAGCCTAAAGCCCGTGACCAGTGGTTTGGTGACAGACCGGTGTCGTTGTCTGCCCACTTCTGATCCCGGGATTCATCCCAGCCGTGACGGGGCAAGCCGGTATTCTTTGCGTACAGGTGCTTTTCAATTAACTCAAATTGCTTGTAAACATCATCCAAATCTTTCGGATCGCCATAGCGCATGATGTATTCAGCGTAAAAAGGGGCGCCCATGTACAGGCCATCCAGCCACATTTGTGACGGGTAGCGTTTCTTGTGCCAGAAGCCGCCTTCGCTGGTGCGCGGGTGATCGTTGAGCTGGTCGCGCAGGGTGTCGGCAGCCAGCTTGTATTTTTCGTCACCGGTCTGGTCGTACAGGAAAAACAGCACTTTACCCGGGTTCACCATATCAATGTTGAACTTGCTGCGTACGTAGGTGTTGATGGTGCCGTCTTCATTCACGAAGCGGTCGTAATAACCTTTGATATAGTCGAAGTATTTCTGTTCGCCGGTTTGTTCATACAGTTTGGAGAACGCCAGTAAGTTAAGACCGTGTACATAATCCCACTGTGGCTCTTCGTCCCAGTCAATCATCCACGCTTCCGGGAAGCGCACCATTTCCGATTCGGCCATGCGTACAGACCAGGGTTGAGTATTGTCCAGATAGGATACGCTGTCTGCAGCCAGAGCGGTGACTGGCGCTGTGACGGTGGCTGCCGCGAGCAATACGGAACTAAAGAACTTACGCATTGGAACTCTCCAAAAATTAACAAATTAAATACTTCGTGTGCTACCGGTAGCATAATGCGCGACCGTTAAGATGTTGTCAAGTTGTTATATTTGGCGGCTTAAAAATAACAATATTGCCTTGATACCTTGTATTTACTGGACTTGCAGCTAATAAGCAAAAACTAAAACATTATGCATTTATACGGTTTTGAGGCTATAAACTGCTCATTTACTAGTCTTTAGTCTAAATTGTGACGTCGTTTACAAATTTTCAATAAAAAATGTTGCCACCGGTAGCAATTGGATCTAGCATGTAAAACAATTGTAAAGCAAACCTCTGTATCTACGCTGCTTTGCAGGAAAAATAAAAGCCACCGGTGGCGATATAAATGTCAACCAAAGTGGCTGAGAGGATTAGGGCTACACGATGAAAGTGTAGTGAGATAGCAACGAAGAAATTTCCGTGAGGAACACTCATGAACTTTGCCAAAGGTTTTAAAAAAGCGCCACTCAGCTTAGCCATTACAGCAGCCTGTATTACGTCAATGACCGTACAGGCACAGGAAGAAACATCCAGCGCTGCAAAAGATGATATTGAAGTTATTTCAGTTCGCGCCAGCAGCTATGCAGACAGCTTATCGAAAGCACTGTCGCTGAAACAATCTTCAGCCGGTTCGGTAGATACCATTCTCGCTGAAGACATTGCCGATTTCCCTGATCAGAACCTAGCAGAAGCCCTGCAGCGTATTCCGGGCGTAGCGGTTACCCGTGAAGCCGGTGAAGGTCGTGAAATCACGGTTCGTGGTCTTAACTCCACGTTTACCCGTGTACAGTTGAACGGTATGCAGGCTCAGTCACTGGCTGCCGGTACCGGCGGTGTTCGTACCAGCCGTGGTTTCGACTTTAACGTCTTCGCCTCTGAGCTGTTTAATCAGTTAAGCGTACATAAAACAACCTCAGCAGAGCTGGATGAAGGCTCACTGGGTGCCACGGTTTCACTGCGTACCGGTCGTCCGTTTGATTTTCAGGACAACGTATTTGCGGTAAATGCGCAGGCCGCCTATAACGATCAGTCTGAAGAAACGTCTCCGCGTATGTCGGCATTAGGTTCCTGGACCAACGAAGACGATAACTTCGGTGTACTGTTCTCAGCGTCTTTCTCTAATCGTAACGTAAACAACATCGGTTCTGATACCGGCCGCTGGGCGACCGACGAATTTGGTGCCTGTTCAGCCTGTACCTCAGACGCGGATGTTGAAGCCGTAAGCAATGCATGGCACCCGCGTTTACCCCGCTTTGCTGACAAAACCCACGATCAGGATCGTATTGGTTTAACTGCAGCAGTGCAGTTTGCGCCGTCTGACGATACCGTTATTTCATTTGATGCGTTGTATTCAAATATTGATTCCCGTCGTGACGAGCCGTTCATGGAAGCCATCTCACTGGCCCGTACTGGCGCAACCGGTGTGGATCAGTCTGACATCCTGGCGTATCAGATTGACGGTAACAACACCATGTACGCCGCTACTGTTGCTGATGTAGACGTGCGCTCTGAATTCTTTGAAGCAAACTGGGAATCTGAATTTACCCAGTTCAGCGTAGACGTTACCCATCACTTTACTGATGAGCTGAAGATGTCATTCCTGGCTGGTACGTCAAAGTCAGTGCTGGATAACCGTGAAACCACCGTTATTTATGAACACTTCAGTGATAACGACGAGCGCAGAATGATTGACTATGCGGAGTCGTCTTCCAATGTAACATACGACATGGCTGACATGCTGGCACCTACGCTGAGCTACAGTTTCGATACAACTAACCCGGCGAACTGGGAAGCTTCAGAATTCCGTGACCGCATCTATGACGCAGAATCTGGCAGCGACACGGCCCGTTTCGACCTCGACTATATTCTGACTGACGAAATCACGCTTTCCGGTGGTGTCACCTGGCGTGAATACAGCTATGAAATTGAAGGTGTACGTGCTGATGCATCGTTTTCTTCGGTAGATGGTTCAGACGGTGAAGTGGATGGCTCGGCATGCGGCGTTAGCAATGTAGTCACCGAAGCTGATGGCAGCGTGGTGTCATTCGGTGGCCAGAGCTTCTTTATGGCTAACGCCGACCGTGTTGGCGAGTTCCTCGACAGCGGCTGCTGGCCATACAATGTACGCCCTGGCGATACCCGTGCTGTAACCGAAGAAAGCCTGGGTTATTTTGGACAGGTTAATTTTAACACTGAAATTGGTGAAAAAGTTCTGCGCGGTAATGCTGGCGTGCGCTACGTGAAAACCGATCTGGAATCTACCGGTATCGTGAATGGTTCAGACGTGGTAACAGTAAACCACGACTACTCTGATACGCTGCCGTCAGTGAACCTGGCGCTGGAAATGAGCGACGAATTAATTCTTCGCG
>Ga0208204_100227_pt1 | contig 19132 bp, 17 predicted proteins | sample DeeseametaMP2252_FD_184173 | JGI IMG/M metagenome (GOLD analysis project Ga0208204, IMG submission 184173) | Marine microbial communities from the Deep Pacific Ocean - MP2252 (SPAdes) | ecosystem: Environmental > Aquatic > Marine > Oceanic | place: West of El Salvador, Pacific Ocean | collected...
CCCCGACGTAGCCGCAAACTATCTGGCATCGCCACCACTCGTGGTCGCTTATGCGCTGGCCGGAAACATGCAAATTGATATTACCAAAGAGCCACTGGGCAAAAGCAAAGACGGTAAACCTGTTTACCTGAAAGATATCTGGCCTACTGAAGAAGAAATTCAGTCGAAGATTAACGAGTATGTATCGGGCGATCTGTTTAAACAGAAATATGCTGATGTCTTTAAAGGTAATGAAATCTGGAACAAGCTTGATGTATCGTCTACTTCGGTTTACGACTGGCCGGATTCAAGCTACATCAAACACCCGCCTTTCTTTGCCGAAATGGGCGGTGAACCGGCGGCGTTAAGTGCTATTGAAAGTGCTCGTTGTCTGGTTAAAGTGGGCGACTCTATTACAACCGACCACATTTCACCGGCAGGTGCCATTGCACCAGACAGTCCCGCAGGCAAATATCTGCTAGAGCAGGGCGTCGAGCCAGAAGATTTCAACTCACTGGGTTCCCGTCGTGGTAATCACGAGGTCATGATGCGTGGTACGTTTGCCAACGTACGCTTGAAAAATCAATTAGCACCTGGCACTACCGGCAGTGCGACCACTCACTTCCCAAGTGGTGAGTCGATGTCTATTTTTGATGCCGCAATGCGTTACCAACAGGAAGGTGTTCCGGCGGTGGTCATTGGTGGTAAGGAATACGGTACCGGTTCAAGCCGCGACTGGGCTGCAAAGGGGCCGTCGTTGCTCGGCGTGAAAGCTGTAATGGTTGAGAGCTACGAGCGAATTCACCGTTCTAACCTGATTGGTATGGGCATTCTGCCGCTTCAGTTTAAACCCGGCGACAGTGCAACCTCGCTAGAGTTGCGCGGTGACGAAACGTATTCGATTGCAGCGGTAAGCCGCGATCAGAAAGAAGTGGAAGTTACGGTTACTGACGACTCCGGTGAAAGCCGTTCATTTATGATGGATATTCGCATCGATACCGCGAATGAATTCACTTACTTTGAGCATGGCGGTATTCTGCATTACGTCATCCGTGAATACCTGAAAAAAGGCGCTCAGTAAATTATTGCTTGAGTAGCTACAGAAAATCCCGCACTTCGATGCGGGATTTTTTTGTCATTTACCGTGACGAATTTCGTGTTCGTGGATCAGATGTAGCGACGACGCTCAGCTAAGATCCCAAGCACGATAAACGCAGAAACAAAACCAATACCCTGCAAATACCAGGGTAAGTACTTGACCAAATACAATAAAAACGGTGCCCCATGAATGGTAAGCAACCCGTACCCGAAGGCACAAAGCAGCACAAATAAGGTGGTGCGAATAAGGAAATGATAGGGGGCCAGCATGCGCTTGATATGTTTGTTAATCACATCGCCATACACCACCAATATTGTGGCCATCAACATAATGCTAAGTTGCGTAAAGTAGGGCGAAAGCCACTGACTGAACTGACCCAAGGTTTGTATCATACGTATTTCCTGATGCTCGTTTTTATTGATTTGCATGGGGCGCAGCGTCTTTGCACTGCCATTAGCGCACAAAAATGCCCGCTATTGCGGGCATTAAATATCAAGTAGTGTAGCACTGGCGAGCATTAGCCAGCGTATCTGATTTTCAACGTGGGTATTTGAAAGCTATCAGGCGCCAAGTAGTGCTGATACTGCTTTGTAACCTTGTTGAATGGTCTTCAGTTTGTCTTGCGTTTGGTCACGTTCAACAAAACGGTGCTCGACACCCGCCTGGGCTGATGCAGCAAAAATACGGGCAAAATCGATAGTGCCGGTACCAACATCGGCAAACTGACCTTCAGCATCTTTGTCTTTTACATGCCACAGTTTGAAACGACCTGGGTATTTAGCGAAATAAGCCAGTGGATCTTTACCTGCTTTGCTCATCCAGAACAGATCCATCTCCATGGCCATTTTGTCGGCATCCACCTCGTTAAGCAGAACGTCGTAAGGTTCAACACCGTCAGTGACATGGAATTCAAAATCATGGTTGTGATAAGCCAGTTTCAGACCGTGCTTATTACAGGCTTCACCCCACACATTGCACTGTTCAGCAAGCTTCTTGTAAACATCAATGGTTGTACCGCGTTGTTCTTCAGTCAGGTAAGGAATAACCACATATTTGTGACCGACTTCCATCGCGGTGTCGATAACTTTATTGATACCGTCGTTACGGAAGGTATCTAAAGGAATGTGGGCAGACGGTGCTGAAAGGCCCTCACCATCAATGATTTTACGAATTTCTTTGGTGCTGTGGTTGAAGTAACCGGCAAACTCCAGTTCTTTATAGCCCACAGCAGAAACCAGTTTGAGTACGGCTGGAACACTCACTGCCATCATGTCGCGCAGTGTATAAAGCTGTAAGCCAACACGGATTTCGGGTTTAGCCTGTGCGAATGCAAAGCCTGGCGCCATAGCAAGACCAAGACCCGCAGCTCCCAGTTTGACGAATTGGCGGCGATCCAGTTTTGAATGCGTAACCTGAGCGGCTAAACGGCTTACCGCTTTATTTGTGCCTGACATGTTTCTCTCCTTCGTCATAATGACGTTTATAATGAAAGCTGAAAATAGCTTTAATACAACTTTTTAGTTTTCCTGACCGTTGTAAACTTGCCCGAAATCTTCACCGCTAAGCCCTTATTCTAAGACTTACGCCGGCGCTTTCCCGGTACTGCCCCGCAAGATCAGCTCGAAGGGCATAATGACTTTGGGCGTGGTAGTTAGTTTGCCTTCTAAAAGGTCTACCAGCAAGTTCACTGCAGTGCGACCAAATGCTTCCGCCGGTTGAGCAATGGTTGTAAGCGGCGGATCGCAGTACGCTGCAAAATCGATGTTATCGAAACCTGCAACAGAAATGTCATCAGGGACTTTTAATCCTGCTTTTTTAAAACCCTGAACCGCACCCATGGCGGTTTCGTCGTTTTCACAAAACACGGCAGTAGGGCGACTGTCCAGCGCCAGCATTCTGCCCGCTGCTTCAAAACCTGCCTGCAATGTGAAGTCTCCGGCAAATAACAGAGATTCATCATATTCAATGCCCGCTGCTTGCAGGGCATCTCGGTAACCCGCTAACCGATCTTGCGTGAGTGGACTCTGTGCTGGCCCTTTAAAAATAGCGATACGTTTATGACCTAACGACAAAAGGTGTTCTGTCATGGCCTTTGCCGCTGCGCGGTTATCCAGTGTAACGGTGGGAAACTTAACGGTATTCATCACCTCACAGGCATTAACCATCGGGAGCATTGTATTGTTGCTGTTATTGTCTTCGGGAAAAGGATTGTGCGCCCGCAGCTGAATGAGTCCGTCGGCCTGGGATGTTTGTACTAATTTGGCATAACTGGCTTCGATTTCAGGATTACCTAAGGTGTTCCCTAACAAGAGCGAATAACCAAGTTCCGCTGCCGCTTCCTGCATACCGCTTATAACCCGGGCAAAAAATACCGTCGCAACGGTGGGAACCAGTACTACCAGATTATGAGTTTTCCCGGAGCGGAATTTCACCGCCATTAAGTTAGGTTTATAGCCCACCTCACTCACTGCAGACATCACTTTAGCCCGCGTTTTCGGTGAAACACGTTCCGGTTGTTGCAGGGCGCGCGATACTGTCGCTACAGAAACCCCAGCTAAATCAGCGACATCACGAATGTTTGGCATGTTTTACTATTAACTCTCAACACAAACAGAGACAAGGAACTTGGTTATCACAAAAACTTAATAATATGTAACGGGTTACATTAAGACTGTGAAGAATTACTCAAATGTAACAAGAAATCCAGTGTAAAATCCAAAAATGAAACAAAAAAACAACAATTGTTCTGGTAAATCAAGATAATTGTCCGTAATGTCTACTACCTTAGACTAAAATCCGTTGACAGCCTCTAATGTAATCCGTTACATTTTTACAGTAATTACAACTTTGTAACATTAGAACTGCAGATTTGGGAGAAACCATGGCGAAGTTAGAACGTGTTCGCGCGGGAATGGTCGGTGGCGGCGAAGGCGCATTTATCGGGGCGGTACACCGTCACGCAATGGGTCTGGACGGCCAGTATGACCTGATTTGTGGCGCATTCAGCCGCGACGAAGGCAACAACCAGCGCACCGGAGATAGTCTGGGGCTGGATTCAAACCGCGTTTATGCCTCCTGGCAGGAAATGCTCGATAAAGAAAATGCACTTCCTGCGGATGAACGCATGGAAGTGGTTATCGTGGTGACGCCAAATCACCTTCACGTTCCGGTAACCATTGCCGCATTGAAAGCGGGCTATCACGTATTCTGTGAAAAACCTGCTGGCCTGAATCTGGAAGAAACAAAAGAACTGGCAAACGTCGTAAACGACTCTGACAAGCTTTACGGTCTTGCGCACACCTATCTTGGTTATCCTATGGTGTGGCAGGCAAAAGCCATGATTGAAGATGGCAAGCTAGGCAACATCCGCAAAATTTTGGTGGAGTATCCGCAAGGCTGGTTGAGCGGCGAAGACGATCCATCAAACAAGCAGGCTTCTTGGCGTACCGACCCGGCACTGTCTGGTGGTGCGGGTTGTATGGGTGACATTGGTACTCACGCTTTTGGTCTGGCTGAATTTATCAGTGGTCACACAGTAACGGAACTGTGTGCAGACATGAATATTATTGTACCGAATCGTCGTCTCGACGATGACGGCGCCGCGTTTTTCCGCACAGCAGAAGGTGCTAAAGGTGTGCTCATCGCCAGCCAAATCTGCGCTGGCGAAGAGAACGCACTGAAAATCAAAGTTTACGGTGACAAAGGTGGCCTGGAATGGCACCAAATGGAACCGAACTCAGTTATCTACCGTCCGCTGGGCGATGTGTACTCGGTGTATCGCGCAGGTTCCGGTCAGCCTGGCCTGTATCCTGAAGCGTCTGATCGCTGCCGCACGCCATCTGGTCACCCTGAAGGTTATTTGGAAGCGTTTGCCAACCTGTATCGCTATTTCGCCATTGCATTGCGCGAAGGCAAAAGCGGTAAAGCCGATGGCGTACCAGGCCTGAAATCCGGTTTACGCGGTATGGCGTTCATTGAAGCCATGGTGGCATCTGGTGCTAGCGATGTGAAATGGCACGCTATCCCTGACACAGAATAATTGAAACAGAATACGAATTTAGGAGACAACCATGGCAGCAATAAAAGGGCCAGCAATTTTCCTGGCACAGTTTTCCGGTGATACAGCACCGTTCGACACCTTGGAAGGCATGGCAAAATGGGCCGCGTCTTTAGGTTACAAAGGTATTCAGGTACCTACCGATCCAAAACTGTTCGATTTAGAAATCGCGGCAGAGAGTCAGGAATACTGTGATGACATCAAAGCGAAATGCGCGGCGGCAGGAGTGGAAATCACCGAACTGTCTACGCACTTACAGGGACAGCTGGTTGCTGTTCACCCGGCTTACGATGAACTGTTCGACAACTTTGCGCCAGAGCACCTGCACGGCAAGCCAAAAGAGCGTACTGAGTGGGCAATCAATCAGCTGATGTTGGCGGCAAAAGCCAGTAAGCGTTTGGGCCTGACTGCACACGTTACTTTCTCAGGTGCACTCATGTGGCATCTGGTTTATCCATGGCCGCAGCGTCCTGCTGGTCTGGTCGACGAAGGCTTTAAAGAGCTTGCGTCACGCTGGAAGCCGATTCTGGATGCCTTTGAAGAAGCTGGTGTGGATCTTTGCTACGAAATCCATCCTGGTGAAGACCTGCACGACGGCGCGACCTTCGAGCGTTTCCTTGAAGAAGTTGATAATCATCCTCGTGCCAATATCCTGTTCGATCCTAGCCACTTTGTGCTGCAACAACTGGATTATCTGGACTTTATCGATCGTTATCACGACCGTATCAAAATGTTCCATGTTAAAGATGCTGAGTTTAATCCAAATGGTCGCAGCGGTGTGTACGGCGGCTACCAGGGCTGGGTTGACCGTCCGGGACGTTTCCGTTCACTGGGCGATGGTCAGGTAGATTTTAAAGGGATCTTTACTAAGCTCACTCAATACGGCTTCGAAGGTTGGGCTGTACTGGAATGGGAATGCTGCCTGAAAGATTCTGCACAAGGTGCTGCTGAAGGTGCACCATTCATCGCATCACACATCATTGAGCCAACCAAAGTGGCATTTGATGACTTTGCTGGTGCCGGTAGCAGTACAGAAAGAAACCGCCGGATCCTGGGTCTGGATAAATAATAACAACAAGGCTGGGGCGGCAGCGCCCCGAAGAGTAGTAAGAGGATATAACAATGATAATGACCCGCCTGAGCATTATGATGTTTCTCCAGTTTTTTATCTGGGGTGGCTGGTTTGTAACCTTAGGTACTTTCATGGGGACGTCGCTAGGTGCCACCGGTAGTGAAATCGGTATGGCGTTTTCGACTCAGTCATGGGGCGCAATCATCGCACCATTTATTGTGGGTTTGATTGCCGACCGCTTCTTTAATGCAGAGCGTATTCTGGGCGTGCTTCACCTTATTGGTGCCGCACTGATGTACATGATGTACACCTCCACAGACTTTGCTTCATTCTATCCTTACGTACTAGGCTACATGATTGCCTACATGCCAACCCTGGCGCTGGTTAACTCTGTGTCATTTGGCCAGATGACCGACCCGTCGAAAGAGTTTGGTAAAGTACGTGTTTGGGGCACCATTGGCTGGATCCTTGCCGGCCTGGTAATCAGTTATGTATTCTCCTGGGATTCACAATCAGCTATCTCAGAAGGCGCACTGCGTAACACCTTTGCACTTTCTGCCATTGGCTCATTGATTCTGGGTATCTTCAGCTTCACCTTACCTGCAACACCACCTAAAGCAAAAGGCGCGGCTTCAGCAAGCATTGGCGAGATGCTGGGCCTGGATGCGCTTACGCTACTGAAGAGTCGCAGTTTCCTGGTGTTCTTCCTGTCATCGGTACTGATTTGTATTCCACTGGCGTTTTACTACCAGAATGCGAACCCGTTCTTAGCTGGCATTGGTGTAGAAAACCCTACCGGTAAAATGGCCTTGGGTCAGGTGTCTGAAGCACTATTTATTCTTGCGTTACCTGTATTCCTGAATCGCTTCGGCATCAAAGCCACGTTACTGCTAGGCATGCTGGCTTGGGTACTGCGCTACGTGATGTTCGCTTACGGCGATGCTGATGGCGGCATGTTCCTGCTGCTGATTGGTATTGCATTGCACGGTATCTGCTACGACTTCTTCTTCGTATCCGGTCAGATTTATACCGATGCGAAAGCCGGTGAGAACATCAAGAGTGCGGCACAGGGCCTTATTACGCTGGCCACCTACGGTGTGGGTATGCTGATTGGTTTCTGGGTCGCCGGTAAGATTACCGATGCGTACACCACAGAAGCAGGCGCAGACTGGGCGAACATCTGGTTGTTCCCTGCAGGTTTTGCAGCGGTAGTACTCGTACTGTTCTTCCTGCTCTTTAATGAAAAGAAAGAGGTTACCACCGATGCGTAATGGGCGCAGATCGGTGCTTAAAGGGCTGGCGCTGTCGGGGGTTGGGCTGACAGCGGCCAGTGCTTTATCCATGCAGGCCCGTGCACACGGGAATGCTGAACATGGAACGTTGAAAGGGAATATCAAGCACGCCGTGGCGCGCTGGACTTTCCCGGACTTTTCTTTAGATGAGCTTTGTGTAGCGATTAAAGATATGGGATTTGCTGCCATCGATTTGGTTGGTCCAGACGAATGGCACATTCTTAAAAAGCATGGTGTTGATTGCTCCATGTGTAATGGCGCAGAGCTCAATCTTGAAGACGGTTGGTGTGACGACCGTTTTCATGAGGCACTTATCGAGCGGTATATTCCGCATATCGAGAAAGTCGCCAAAGCCGGTTATACCAACCTGATTTGTTTCAGTGGAAACAAACGGGGCATGGATAACGAAACCGGACTCAAAAATGCCGTAAAAGGTTTATCTCAAATTCTGCCGCATGCTGAAAAGCATGGGGTAGTGCTGCAAATGGAACTGTTCAACAGTAAAGTCAATCATCCTGATTACATGGCCGACAATTCAGCCTGGGGTATCGAGTTGTGCCGTCGCCTGGAATCGCCTAATTTCAAACTGCTTTACGACATTTACCATATGCAAATCAGCGAGGGCGACATCATTCGCACCATTCGTGACAACCATCAGTATTTCGGGCATTACCACACTGCGGGTGTGCCGGGGCGTCACGAGATTGATGACTCTCAGGAACTGTATTATCCGGCTATTGCAAAAGCGATCCGTGATTTACCGTTCGACGGGTATCTGGCCCAGGAATTTGTTCCAACTCCAGATAACAAGGCAGGCAAACTGAATTCGCTGAACCAGGCGATCCGTATTTGTGATGTCTGAACAATAAATGCTTTTGCCGGACGTGTTTAAGGGGACAATACATGGCAAGTAATACTTATGATGCGATCGTTGTCGGATCAGGGATCAGTGGCGGCTGGGCTGCCAAAGAACTGACCGAGAAAGGTCTGAAAGTTTTAATGCTTGAGCGTGGTCAAAATATCGAACATGTAAAAGACTACATCAACGCACACAAAGAAAGCTGGGATTATCCTCACCGTGGCCTGGCCACGCAGGACATGAAAGAAACCTATCCTGCGCTTTCCCGCGATTATCCGCTGAACGAAATGACGCTCGGTATGTGGGCCAATGAGCAAGAATCGCCTTACATCGAGAAAGAGCGTTTTGACTGGTATCGCGCCTATCAAATGGGTGGACGTTCACTGTTATGGGGTCGTCAGAGCTATCGTTTGAACCCGGAAGATTTCATGGCTAACGGCAAGGAAGGTATTGCTGTTGACTGGCCAATTCGTTACGAAGACCTGTCGCCGTGGTATGACTATGTTGAAAAATATGCCGGTATCAGTGGTACTCGCGAAGGCTTGAGCGTGCTGCCTGACGGCCACTTCATGCCACCGATTCCTTTGAATGCGGTTGAAAAAGACGTTGCTGCCCGCGTGAAGAAAGCGTTTGGTGGCTCACGTCACTTCATTCACTCTCGTTCTGCCAACATTACCCAGGGTATCAACGATATCCGTGTGGGCTGCCAGTTCCGTAATAAGTGCTGGTTAGGCTGTCCGTTTGGCGGTTATTTCTCTACTCAGTCTTCTACGCTGCCTGCAGCAATGGCAACCGGCAATCTGACTGTGCGTCCTTTCTCAATCGTAAAAGAAATTAAATACGATAAAGACAAGAAACGTGCAACCGGCGTTGAAATCATTGATGCGGAAACTAACGAGACCTACGAGTTCAACAGTAAAATTGTATTCGTTAACGCTTCTGCCTTTAACTCTGCATGGCTGCTGATGAACTCAGCGACCGACGTATGGGAAGGTGGTTTGGGCAGCAGCTCTGGCGAGCTGGGCCACAATGTTATGGACCACCACTTCCGCGTAGGTGCAAGCGCCAGTGTTGAAGGATACGAAGACAGCTATTACTTCGGCCGTCGTCCAGCAGGCTTCTATGTGCCGCGTTTCCGTAACTGGGATGGCGACAAGCGTGATTACGTGCGTGGTTTCGGTTATCAGGGTTCTGCGAGCCGTGCAGGCTGGCGTAAAGACATCGCTGAACTGGGTCTGGGTTCCAACCTGAAAGACGCGATTTCTGAGCCGGGTGACTGGACTATTGGTATGACAGCGTTCGGTGAAATGCTGCCACATCACGACAACCGTATCTTCCTTGATAAGAACAAGAAAGATAAATGGGGTCTGCCGGTACTGACCATGGACGTTAAAATTCGTGAGAACGAATACAAAATGCGTAAAGACATGCAAAAGGATGCGGTTGAGATGTTTGAAGCGGCGGGCCTTAAGAACGTTCAAGGCTACGACGTGGACTACGCGCCAGGTATGGGTATTCACGAAATGGGTACTGCGCGTATGGGTCGCGATCCGAAGAGTTCAGTACTTAACAAGCACAACCAGGTTTGGGATGCACCAAACGTGTTTGTGACCGATGGTGCGGCAATGACTTCAGCATCGTGTGTTAACCCGTCTCTGACCTACATGGCAATGACTGCCCGTGCCGCAGACTTTGCAGTAGACGAACTGAAAAAAGGAAACCTGTAGCCATGAACCGTCGTGATTTATTAAAATTCATCACTGCTGCCACAGGTGTTGCATTTGTCGGTGGCAAAGCGCTGGCTTACGAAAACCTGCCAGTGGTGCCGCTGTCTGACACCGGTTTCAGCAAAGAAGACGTTGCCTTCTTCAACGAATTAGGCGAAGTCATCATTCCCCGTACCGACACGCCGGGAGCAAAAGACGCTGACGTAGGTAGCTGTATGGCGGTACTGGTAGCAGACTGCTATCACCCCACCATGCAAAAAACCTTTAAAGAAGGCCTGGTAACGCTGAAGAAACGCGCAGAAAAAGAATACGGCAAAGATTTCCTGCTGCTGTCTGCGGAACAGAAAATGGAATTGTTGTCTGCCCTCGATGAAGAAGCCAAAGCCTACAATGCTAAAAAAGGCATTTATGGTGATGTTGCCATGAGCAATCCGAATGCAGGTGCGCCATGGGATGAAGAGCTGGTTGCTCCTCACTACTTCTCGCTGATCAAGCAATTAGTGCTGTTCTCGTTCTTCACATCTCAGGTTGGCGCAACCAAAGTGCTACGTTACGTTGCTATTCCAACCAAATACGAAGATATCCCTTATAAGAAAGGTGACAGAGCTTGGGCTACCTAAGGTAGCCCGCGTTTCTTCTCTTTGAAAAATAATAAGGACACAAAAAATGACGAATAGAAAAAATGCCATAGTAATGGGGCTGGCCGCATCCATCGCTGCTTTTGGTGTGTCAGCGAAAGAACTGACGCCTGAGCAACAGGCGGCAAAGTCTGAAGTATGGGAGCCGGTACCGGCTATGGTAGAAACTGCGCCAGGTAAAGCGCCTTCAGATGCGGTGGTACTGTTTGACGGTACTGACTTGTCTGCCTTTGAATCGCTAAAAGGCGGTGCAGCGAAGTGGATAGTAGAAGACGGCACCTTAACCGTAAAACCCGGTGCGGGTGATATTGTTTCTAAGCAGTCTTTCTGTAGCGTGCAACTGCATGCCGAATGGAAAACACCGACTGACGTTGAAGGGCTGGAAAGTCAGCAGCGTAACAACTCCGGTATTTTCTTGCAGCAGCGTTACGAAGTGCAGGTATTAGACTCTTACAACAATAAAACCTACCCCAATGGACAGGCTGGCAGTATTTACAAGCAATCTATTCCGTTGGTTAACCCGGTAAATCCGCCGGGTGAGTGGCAGACTTACGACATTATCTTTAATGCACCGGAGTTTGATGGCGACAAGTTGGTAGAGCCGGGTTATCTCACTGTACTGATTAATGGCGTGCTGGTTCAAAACCACACCGAAATCCTGGGTAAAACCGAATGGATTGGTGGGCCTTCTTATGAAGCTCACGGTTGTGCGCCTATTCAGCTGCAAGACCACAGTAACCCTGTTACCTTCCGCAATATCTGGGTTCGTGAAATCGGCGACAACACGCTAACTGATTTCCGCTAAGCCTAGCGCTTTTAAGCATTCATTAAGCCGCGAATTATTCTCGCGGCTTTTTTGTATGCGTCGTTGCCAGTTTCCCTTCAAAGCGTTTACCCCCTGATCGAAAAAGTGAATAAAGTGATGGGCAGATAAATGGCTTGTTAATAAAAGGAAAGTGAGTTTTTTCGGCCCGTATATTAACTTTTCATTTATGCCAGTCGGCGATAAAACCGTTCCTGATTACCAAATTATGCTATTCAAGCAGGCACAAATCTGAGTGCCCCAGCCTGCGTGTTTCAAGCATTCTCCCCCCTTCGTATATCAGGAGTCCCTATGCGATTTTCAAAAAGAGCAATTATCGGTTGCTCGTTAGTGGCAGTGGTTGCCGCTTCATTCATCTATTCATCGGTAAAAGATGATTCTGGCAGAGACATCAAGGCCGACACCAAAGTGGATGTGCTGCTCATCGGTGGCGGCATCATGAGTGCTACGCTCGGTACTTATTTACAAGAGCTTCAACCCGATTGGTCGATGATGATGGCTGAACGCCTCGATGGTCCAGCAGAAGAAAGTTCGAACGGCTGGAACAATGCCGGTACCGGCCATTCTGCGCTGATGGAGCTGAACTACACGCCACAAAGAGAAGATGGTTCCGTAAACGTGGAAAAAGCCATCAAGGTCAACGAGGCGTTTCAGATAAGCCGTCAGTTCTGGGCATATCAGGTTGAAAATGGTGTGATGAATGACCCGCAGTCGTTTATTCGCAGCGTCGATCACATGAGCTTTGTGTGGGGCGATACCAACGTAAACTTCCTGCGCGCTCGTTATGCGGAACTGCAAAAGAACAGCCTGTTCCAGAGCATGGACTACAGTGAAGATCATGCGCAAATTGCAAAATGGGCACCGCTTCTAATTGAGGGCCGTGATCCTAGCGAGACAATTGCCGCCACCCGCTCAGGGATTGGCACCGACGTGAACTACGGTGAAATTACCCGTCAGCTGGTGAACGGGTTGAAAAAGCACGATAACTTCGATTTACGCCTGCGTTCAGAAGTCCGTGGAATGAGCCAGAACGAAGACGGTTCGTGGCATGTACTGATTGCCGATTTGGCAAACAATAGAGAGTACACCGTTGATGCGGGATTCGTGTTTATTGGTGCCGGTGGTGCATCATTGCCGTTGTTGCAGGCATCGGGCATTCCTGAAGCCAAAAATTACGGTGGCTTCCCGGTGGGTGGTCAATTCCTGTATACCGACAATCCTGAGGTGGTGGCGAATCACAAAGTGAAAGCCTACGGTCAGGCAGAAGTGGGTGCGCCGCCGATGTCTGTTCCGCATATTGATGCCCGCCGTATCGACGGTAAAGAAATCGTACTGTTTGGGCCTTTCGCCACGTTTTCGACGAAATTCCTAAAGAACGGTTCTTTGTGGGATCTGTTAGATTCAACGACAACTTCTAATATCATTCCTATGATTGAGGTGGGTCTGGATAACTTCAGCCTGGTGCAATATCTGATTAGCCAGGTCATGCTAGACGATGAAGACAGAATGGCAGAGCTGCGTAAGTACTATCCAGAAGCAAAAGCGGAAGACTGGAAATTGATCACTGCGGGCCAGCGCGTACAGATCATCAAAAAAGATCCAGAGGAAGGCGGTAAGCTGCAGTTTGGTACAGAAGTGGTGGTGTCTGACGATCAAACGTTAACTGCATTGTTGGGTGCATCACCAGGCGCCTCTACCGCCGCGCCAATTATGCTTAATCTGATGGAACGGGCGTTTCCGGCAAAAGTGAAAGGTGAATGGTTGCCGCAACTAAAAGCGATTATTCCTTCATACGGTACCAAGCTTAACGGTAACGTGAGCGCGACAATGGACGAGCTAAATCACACCAGTGAAGCCCTACAATTGAGAAAGCCTGAGGCTGCTCAGGGTAACGCGCCGATGCCAGATGCATCTGTGCCTGTGGCCGAAAAATCTGATGTCGCGGATATCGAACTGTAAGCCGAGCTGCTGTAACGATGGCGTCTGGTCCAGGCGCCATGATCATTTGGCTGAGGCGTGCTGAAAGCATGAATTAGGCCGAAGTTCGCTGCAGGCCTGAAATTGCTTGTCTGCTGAACAATTGATCTATATAATGCGCCGCCTTACAGCCATCAAACCTAACTTAGTTCCTTGTCTCCATACAGTCGGGCTGTACTGTCGAGGCTACAACCGTAAGGAGCGTGTAATGCGTCATTACGAAATCGTATTTATGGTTCACCCTGATCAGAGTGAACAAGTACCTGGTATGATCGAGCGTTATACCACTATCCTGAAGCAAGAAGGTGGTCAAATCCATCGTCTGGAAGACTGGGGCCGTCGTCAACTGGCTTACCCAATCGAAAAGCTTCATAAAGCACACTACGTTCTGATCAACGCAGAAGCAACTGCTGAAGCTGTTGATGAGCTGGAAAATGCTTTCCGCTTTAACGATGTGATCCTGCGTAACCTGGTTATGCGCACGAAAAACGCTGTAACTGAAGCTTCTCCTATGACGAAGGAAGAGCGTCGTGAGCGTCGTGACGATTCTGCTCCACGCGGTGAACGCGCGGAACGGAAAACTGAAACCACTGAAGACAACGCGTAAGGAGATCTATCATGGCTCGTTTTTTCAGACGTCGTAAGTTCTGCCGTTTTTCTGCAGAAGGTGTTGAGCAAATCGATTATAAAGATATTGCTACACTGAAAAACTACATCACTGAGAGCGGTAAAATCGTTCCTAGCCGTATCACTGGTACCAGTGCAAAGTATCAGCGTCAGCTGTCTACTGCTATTAAGCGCGCGCGTTTCTTAGCTCTGCTGCCGTACACAGATTCACACAACAAGTAAGCGAAGGGGTAACTTAGATGGAAATCATCTTATTAGACAAAATCGCTAACCTGGGTGGTCTGGGCGATACTGTAAACGTTAAAGCTGGTTTTGCTCGTAACTTCCTGTTCCCACAGGGTAAAGCAGTACCTGCAACTAAAGCAAACGTTGAAAAGTTCGAAGCACGTCGTGCTGAGTACGAAGCAAAAGTTGCTGAAGAGCTGTCTGCTGCACAAGCACGCGCTGACAAAGTTGCTGAGCTGGGCGAAGTAACTATCGCTGCTCCTGCTGGTGACGAAGGCAAACTGTTTGGTTCTGTTGGTACTCGCGACATCGCTGATGCAATCACTGCTGCTGGCGTTACGGTATCTAAAGCAGAAGTTAAACTGCCTACCGGTACTCTGCGTGAAACTGGTGAATACGATATCGACCTGCAATTGCACTCAGAAGTAACTACTTCTGTTAAAGTTGTAATCGTTGCTGAAGCTTAATAGCTAACCAGTTAAACCGATTGAAAAAGCCGCGCTGAGCAATCAGCGCGGCTTTTTTATATTTGTACTCTCTCTAACTACTGCACACTCCGCCCCGTAAAGACAATTTACACCTGCCTTTACATCCCTTTAATCATCTCGTCGTATTTGTCGTTTACCATGCCGTCTTGCGCCTAAATCCAAGCTTTCACGCAAAGTGCACCAAAAGGACAAGAATGTGAACCCGGCTATAGCCAACCGGCTTTCTTCTGCCAGCAAAATTCTTTATATGAGCCATATGGCCATCGGTGATTATCTTTATCAGCGAACTTATCTTCAAATGCTGTCGGAGCAGTATCCCAATGCAGAGATTGATCTATGGATAGATGATTTTCGCACGAAAGGGAAAGACTGGCAGAAAGGGCGCTCGGATTTCCTTTCCAATTGGATGAAAGATGAGACTTTTATTACTCGTCTTTACCCTCAAGCCACCAGTATTGCTCACCGCAAGGATATGTTGGAGGAAGCAAAAAACCGTGGCTACGATGCCGTCCTGTTTATTGCCAATCTACGTAGTGAGCGCTTCGCCAGTGCGGCGAAAGAGATTGCTGGCAAATCAGGGTATTGTGCTGGTGTTGTCAATCAAAAGTCGTTGGATTGGCTACAACCCTGGAAGTTTGCGGGCCTCGATGCTTGTTATCGTAATAACAAACGGGATGGGCAAAAACCAATCCTGACCAAATACGGTGATAATTTTGCTCAATTAGCGGGGTTACACAGTGCACCGGCTATTGCCTCTTTAACCGTTGAAGCTGATGCGAAAACCCTGGCTGGTAAAGTGCTGCAGCGCTGGCACAACAAGTTTGGCACCCAGCGGATGATGCTGGTCAATACTATCTCCACCACTGCAAAGCGCGACTATCCTTGGGATAAAATGGAAGCGGTGATTCAGCGGCTGCATGGGCAATATCCTGACTATTTGTTTGTTCTGAATGCACCTCCCCATCTCATTGAAGATTTTACGAGCAAAGCCGAAGCAATCGTTAGCCACCATCGAATTCCCGCAGTGGCGTTCACTGCAATGGCTGGTGTGCAGTCACTTGCGGCCATGATAAATCAGGCTAATTGTGTTCTTACCGTTGAGACTGCCATTATGCATTTTGCAGAGGCGTTATCCGTACCGCAATGTGTGCTCATGCGCAACGCGTCAGCCCACTGGTGCCCGCCATCGGCGAACTGTCGCTTGTTTTCAGACACCATAGTGGGCGATTTATCTGTTGATGCAGTCACCGAAAAAGCGCTCTCCTTGCTTGGCGAGGTGGGCGCAGTGCGTTAACCCTTTTTCGCAGTGAGCGCCTGGTAGAGAGAAGCGTAGCGGCGAGCCATCACAGCTGGCGTGAAGTGAGCTTCAATATGGTGGTAAGCCGCGTTGCCTAAACGTTGGGCTGTTGCCGGATCATCAAGCAGTTTGAGCAGGGCATTAGCCAATGCGGCACTATCGCCAGGCGGCACCAGTAAACCGGTTTTGCCGTCAATGATAACTTCTGGAATGCCGCCAACAGGACAACTCACCATGGGTCGTTTACACGCGGCCCCTTGCAGTAAAATTACGCCAAGTCCTTCGGCGTGAGCAGGGTGGGCCATGATATCGATAGCCGGTAAAATTCGCGGAACATCGTCGGTAAATCCGCAGAGTCTGACTTTGCCATGCAGTCCGTAAGAATCGATAAGACGTTGATAGCTATCATGCTGCTTACCTTTACCGAACAACAAACAGACCACGTTGTCGTGATGTGCTGTTACTTTGTCCATAGCTGCAATCAACTCTGCTTGGCCTTTTCGGGGAATAAGCTGGGCAAAGTTAGCAATGATCCGGGTGCCTGGAGGAATGTGGTAGGTGGATTCCAGCCACTGGCGGGTGTGTGTATAGCTAAAGTCGTGTTGGTTAACCGCCGAGTGAATCACTTCCTGACGACTGTCCTGACAGTGTTTTCCCACCACTTGTCGAACACCTTCAGAAATACTCACAACCGCATCGTACTGACGATATTTATATTTAGCGATGGATGACTCAGGGTTATCTACACGGCGGGTGCATAGGGCAGGCAGATTATTATAACGCGCGACAATGCCACCCCACACATCTGCGCCACGGCGACTATGCACATGCACAATATCGGGCTTATGTTGCCGTATGCAGGTATGTAGTCGGAACGGAAATTGTAAATCTATGTCTCCGGCACAGGGCAGAGGTAAAACCTCACAATTATCCAGCGCCAGCGACGACATCGCACTGCCCGCCGAACAAACCAGAAGGTTTGTATGCTGCGAAGGGTCGAGTGCACGAATAAGATATTCAACTTGCTTTGCCCCGCCGTAAAGCTGGCGACCCAACTCAATGTGCATAATACGCAGTGTCATAACAGTCTCTCCAGCCATTTAAGCACGTCGTCTGGCTGTATGTTGCTCATGCAGGTATAGGCCCCATCGCAGATTGGTCTGCGTTTGCACGGTGCGCAGGGAAGGGCTTTATAGATTACGGTAGCGTTAGGGTTATCGGTAAACCGGTAGGGGCAAGTAGAACCAAACAGGGTCAAAGTGGTGCGGTCGTGTGCAATGGCCAGGTGCGTGAGCCCGGTGTCTACGCCAATCACAGCATAAGCCTGTGAAAGTAATGCGCCGCTCGCTTCCAGAGAAAGCAGCCCGGCAACGACGATAACATCATCGATTGCGGCGGCAAGTTCCGCTGCCTTTTCCTGGTCGCCAGGGCCGCCGAGAATAACAATGGGCATTGCCGACGTTGCACGAAAATCCTTAATTAGTTGTTGCCAGTGGCCGTGAGGCCAGTGCTTTTGTGGGCGTGTGGTAAACGGGCAGATGGCAATGAACGGCTTATGGATAAGGGAAGCCTCTACCTTTCCATTCAGTTCAGCATAAGCGCTTGCCGGTGCTGGCAGGTTCATCTGGTAGCGGTTCGCTCCCAGGTAACGCCCTAGCGCTTTATATTCAGAGCAGATATCATCGCTTTGCGGCTTTGCAATAGACTCGGTCAGCAGCCATTCACTGTGTTCCTTACTTTTAAAGCCGATGCGCCGTTTTGCGCCTGACAACCAGCACAGCAAAGCACTCTTAAGTAACCCTTGAGCATCAATGGCAACGGTAAAGTTGCGTTGCCTGAGTTCACGTCGGAAACTCCGTACTGCGTTAAACAACGTAACCCATTGCTTATTTTTTGCTAGTGCAGACCATTCAGCCTTCGGCCACGGGATCACGTCATCGATATGCGGGTGTGCAGCAACGAATTTTTGATATGGGGATTCAACCAGCCAGGTAATACGGCTGTCATCAAACGTTGATTTTATGTTGGCCGGTAAACCCGAGGCCATTACAATGTCGCCGATAGCGCTTAACTTTACGAAAAGAACGCTTGGTTGTGTTGGGGCATCTGACATAAATAAGCGAACTAACAAACTCTCTGACTTAGCAGTTAAGCATGCATTCGCGACATTTTAATGACGACAGGAAGTAACTAATGACACGCCCTAGCGACACTTACCGACCAACCCTGGGCCAGAATGCGTTTCGCTGGTTTTATTCGTTGGTATTGGCGCTGATTGTTCCCTTTGCGTTTATCAACCTGATGATTCGAGGCCGTAAGCGCAACAAAGACTATAATCATCGCCGATTCGAGCGATTTGGTTTTGTGCGTCGCCCTGCAAAAACAGGTGGGTATCTTTTCCACTGCGTGTCGGTGGGGGAAGTGGTGGCTGCGTCAGTACTGATTAAAAGGATTATGCGCGAAGAGCCGGATGTGTCGGTTACGGTAACAACCACAACGCCAACAGGTTCTACACGGGTGCGTGATATTTTTGGCGATGCTGTTCACCATTTTTATTTGCCTTACGATCTCCATATGGCCATGTCTGGCATGCTTCGCCGGGTTAAACCGAAAATGGTGCTGATCACTGAAGTTGAACTGTGGCCAAACTTCATTCATTGCTGCTGGCGGCGCAATATACCGGTAATTGTGGTGAACGCGCGTATGACAGATCGTTCCGCAAGGCGCTATAAAAAACTCAGCATACTGTTTGCTCCCATGCTGCATAAAATCAGTCATATTTGTGCTCAGGGCCAACGGGATTTTGATAACTACCTGTTCCTTGGCTTAGATAAGCCAAAGCTGACGCTTACCAACAACATCAAATTTGATCAGGCCGTGTCTGCCGGTAGCGTGCTGTCAGATTTCCATGGCGTCAGTCGCGATTCCCGCACTGTACTCATTGGTGGCAGTACCCACGATACTGAGGAACT
>Ga0208204_100229_pt1 | contig 19063 bp, 9 predicted proteins | sample DeeseametaMP2252_FD_184173 | JGI IMG/M metagenome (GOLD analysis project Ga0208204, IMG submission 184173) | Marine microbial communities from the Deep Pacific Ocean - MP2252 (SPAdes) | ecosystem: Environmental > Aquatic > Marine > Oceanic | place: West of El Salvador, Pacific Ocean | collected...
CAAGAGGGCAAAGTGTTTTTTGGCGCTTGGATAGAAATTGAGAACGACAAAGGTAAAACCATGACGCTGCGCATTGTCGGGTACGATGAAATTTTTGGTCGTAAGGACTATATTTCCGTGGATTCGCCCATGGCACGCTCACTGATTGGCAAATCGGTAGACGATGACATCACAGTGAAAACAGAAACCGGTATCTTCGAGTGGTGGATAAACCGCATTTGGTACGATACCGAAGACAAAGTTTAACGTCACCTGCGTAAAACAAAGGATTCACTGAGATAAACAGCATTAACCATGAATTCATCAGTGATATACTTGCGCACCAGTGAATACACCCAATATTTAGTCGGGCCTGACGACCCGGCAGGACACAAATTTAAAGGCCACAGAGCTTACTATGATTATCAACAAAATTGCCGAAGAACTCGCTGTCAGCCCTACTCAAGTGCAAGCGGCCGTTTCACTTTTAGATGAAGGCTCAACGGTACCTTTCATCGCTCGATACAGGAAAGAGGCAACACAGGGACTAGATGATTCTCAACTTCGAAACCTGGAACAGCGTCTCACCTATCTTCGCGAACTGGAAGATCGTCGAGGCGTGATCCTTAAGTCTATTGAAGAGCAAGGTAAGCTTTCTGATGAACTGAAAAACCAGATTGTTTCCGCCGACAGCAAAACCACGCTGGAAGATTTGTACCTGCCTTACAAGCCCCGCCGCCGCACGAAGGGCCAAATTGCCATTGAAGCCGGTTTAGAACCGTTGGCCGACAAACTGTTTAACGACCCCACTCTGACCCCAGAAAATGAAGCTGAAGCATTTATCAGCGCAGACAATGGCGTTGCTGATACTAAATCAGCGCTGGAAGGCGCACGCTATATTCTAATGGAGCGTTTTGCAGAAGACGCCGGTCTGCTGGCAAAAATCCGCGCGTATCTCAACGACAATGCGTTCGTTACCAGTACCGTAGCGCCGGGCAAAGAACAGGAAGCGATTAAGTATAAAGACTACTTTGAGCACCAGGAAAAACTGAAATCTGTTCCTTCACACCGCGCATTGGCCATGTTCCGTGGTCGCAATGAAGGCATGCTGCATATTCAGCTAAATGCTGATCCACAAAATGAAGACGCCACAGCTCCTTCACACTGCGAATTTATCATTGCCGAACACTATGGCATTGCGGACAAAGGCCGTGCTGCTGACGCTTTTTTAAAGCAGGTTGTACAATGGACCTGGAAAATCAAAATTGCCCTGCACATGGAAACAGAGCTTTTCTCCACGCTGCGTGAACAAGCGGAAGAAGAAGCCATCAGCGTATTTGCTAAAAACCTTAATGACCTGTTGATGGCTGCCCCTGCCGGTGCGAAAACGACCATGGGCCTTGATCCAGGTCTGCGTACCGGTGTGAAAGTGGCTGTGGTTGATAAAACCGGTAAAGTGGTTGCTACCAATACCATTTTCCCACACGCACCGCAGAATGCTTGGGACAAGTCTATGCGCACGCTTATCAATGTGTGTAAGCAGCATAAAGTAGAGTTCATCAGTATTGGCAACGGCACCGGATCACGGGAAACCGACAAACTGGTAGCCGAAATGCTTAAAGCAGCGCCAGAACTGGGGGCGCAGAAGATTATGGTGAGTGAGGCCGGTGCATCGGTCTACTCCGCATCTGAACTGGCTTCTAAAGAACTGCCGGGGATGGATGTATCACTGCGTGGCGCAGTGTCTATTGCCCGTCGCCTGCAGGACCCTCTCGCCGAGCTGGTAAAAATTGAGCCTAAAGCCATTGGTGTTGGCCAATATCAGCACGACGTAAGCCAGAGCCAACTGGGTAAATCCCTCGACCGTGTGATTGAGGACTGTGTAAACGCCGTTGGCGTTGATTTAAATACCGCGTCTCCCGCACTGCTTTCTTACGTGTCTGGTTTGAATAAAACCCTGGCACATAACATTGTGTCTTTCCGTGATTCCAACGGCGCCTTCCCAGACCGTAAAGCATTGCTGAAAGTGGAACGTCTTGGTCCTAAAGCCTTCGAACAGGCGGCAGGCTTCCTGCGCATTACAGCGGGCTCAAACCCACTGGATGCTTCATCCGTTCACCCTGAATCTTATCCTGTGGTCGACAACATTGTTGATCGCACCCAGGTTGCGGTAAACGATTTAATTGGAAACACCGATCTGCTGCGTAAGTTAGCACCAGAAGACTTCACCAGCGACGCGTTTGGCTTACCAACGGTTAAAGACATTCTGAAAGAACTCGACAAGCCAGGCCGCGACCCACGCCCAGAGTTTAAAACCGCCACCTTTAAAGAAGGCGTTGAGACCATTAGCGATCTGAAGCCTGGCATGATTTTAGAAGGCGTAGTGAGCAACGTGGCTAACTTCGGTGCCTTCGTTGACGTAGGCGTACATCAGGATGGTCTGGTTCACATTTCTGCGCTGACCAACAAGTTCATCTCTGATCCACGTGAAGTGGTGAAAGCCGGCGATATTGTGAAGGTAAAAGTATTGGAAGTAGACGTTCAGCGTAAGCGTATTTCATTTACCATGCGTTTGGACGACACACCAGCACCGGCAGCGGAAAAACGCAATGCGGGCGGAGCCGGTAAACCGGCAGGCAAGCAGGGCAAAGGCCGTCAGCCAAACCGTAGCAATAACGGTGGTGGCAACCGTCAGGCGCAAGCGCCAGCAAATGCCGCCATGGGTAATGCTTTTGCAGACGCGTTCGCGAAGGCGAAGCAGAAGTAGGGTTAAGACCTGATACAAGAAAGCCAGCTTAAATTGCTGGCTTTTTTCGTTTAAGAATAAGTATCACCACTAGGCGCTAACAGTGAAGCCTCCTGAGTTCGGGGTCACAGTAGCTTTGTAGAACCCCTGAATGACACCAATCCGCGACTGCATTTCATCAGTTGGCGAAACGTCTTCATTAGCCATTTCCAACTGCCGAGAAGCTTCAGCTTGCACACTGATATCACCTTCCCCAGCAATCGATGAAACTTCAGCCCCTTGCTCATCACCTGAGGCTGACGAGCTGGCCATTTCGGCTCTGGCCTCATTGGCTTTTTGGGCCGCTTCTGCAGCGACTTTTAGATCTTGAGATGAAGGCTCAGCCGGTGCTAGCGCAGCAGCACGAACTTGCTCCATTTTCTGGATAGTATCTTCAGGCGTAGCTGCTTCAGACACGTCAATACTGACTTCACCACCCGTAGCGTAACGTTTGTTATCCGGGCCGGTTTCGTATTCATATTGCGGCGAACCCGCATGCTGGCCACCACGGGCTGCGTGCGCCTGCTCGTGCTGGCGAACTTCCTGGTCTCGCGCTTTGAGTTCTTGAATTTCGTCCTGTTCAGCTTGTTGTTGCTGCTTTTCTTCCGCCGACTCTCTACCCGCGCTTTCCTGGTTGGCGTTGTCAGCGCCTGTTTCCGGGTTGTCCACATTGTCGTTTTGTTGCAATGCGTCAGCGCCGGCATCAATTTGAATTTGCGGACGCTCATAGGTAACCGGCGCAGGCTTTTGCCCGGGCGTACGAGCGCGATCGGATTCAGATCCTAACCCCTGCTCAGCAGCGCCTTGGTCAGCATCTTTAGATGGCGGAATGGTGTCTTTTAATAGGTTGTCACGGCGCGCAGATTCGGTGTTCACATTGGCTGTGGAGAACACTAAAGACGTTGGAATGGGCGTGACAATATTCATACTGTTATTAAGTCAGTGTGTCGATAATCGTACCAACAGTATCGAATGCTGTATCGACAACCTTGGCAGATGCCAGTGCATTCTTACTGTTAATTTGCAGCGAAATTAGGTCATCGGTCACGCTGCCTACATTTTGCGGAAGTGTATTTCGCACATTAGACAAACTATTGAGTGACGCATTAGCCAATACATCGCCGGTGCCATTAAGTTCGACACTGGTCTGGGCTGCGCGCTGCGCTAAATTTACGGAAGCCTGTGTCATTCCCTCATAAGCGTTTTGAATTCCGCTCATGCCAGACACAATCGCCGAATTGATATTATTACCAATAATGCTCGACATGACTGATACCTCTAATAGCAAGTTGGCTACCACACCAAACTTGCACCTCATACACTCTCAGGTCAATTATTGACCAAGAGTAAGTAAAAGTAAAAGCATCTATGCTGAATTTTCCCTAAGCGACTGCCCGGTTTAGAGATTTATATTAGAGAACATGTAAAAAAACACGCCTCCTGTAAACCGCAGGAGGCGTGTTTGCTACTTCCATGTTGTGAGTATTTTAATCGACGGCCGGAATAGCCTCAGCGTCTTGGGCAATTTTACCCACACCGGAATGATTAATAACTTTCACCTTCACAGAACCCGCATCGTCCAACGCATAATCGTAAGGTACGGTGTAACTGGAAGTCGGTTCAGCATCTGGCCCTGCTGATACATCACCAGCATCAGGTTCAGTCCATGTAACCCCGGTCCCGAACACGTTTCCTGCTGTATTCCAGTAACCTATAACGTCAGAATAGAACGACACAATGGGGTTTTGCGTTTGCTCAAACACATTGTGCTCAATTTGCAATTCTGCGCCGATTCGCGAGTTGATGGCTGTTGAGGAAATACCGTTGTAGTAGTTATTGTATAGGTGTCCGAAGCCGTAGCGGAACAGCGGCAGACGTGACTCTATATTCTCAAAACGGTTGTGGTGGAAGGTGATAAAGCGGTCGGTGTTATCACTGTCGGTATCCGACTCCGTATGACCATGCAGCGACGCTTTCCAGTGATCGTGCAGATAGTTATACGAAATAGTGATGTTTTTCGCGCCCCGCTTACTGTCTACCAAGCCGTCATAGAAGTCTTTGTCTACTGACAACGTGCTGTACAGCTCGTTATGGTCAATCCAGATATTACTGGTTGTCGAACCGTCATTGTCACCTTCGATGCCAATGGCATCTTTGCCTTCGGTTAACACGTGGTGGATCTTCAGGTTCTGAATTATCACGTTGTTGGCGCGCTTGATGAGAATACCGATACCGTCAAACTCGCCTCGGTCGGCAACACCAATAATAGAGACATCGTTCATATCACGGATTTCAATAGGACTACCTGTTCCACCCGTATTAGCGTCGGTGATAACACCATCGACATACACGGTTACCGGCGTATTGGTAGAGGCAGCGGTATTCAGTGCGGCCTGTAAGTCAGCGCCATTGTCCACAGTAACAACTGTACCACCCGCACCACCGGTAAGATCGAAGTTAAATGCGGCAAAGCCGTTAGCCAAATCATCCTCCACTGGCGTTATGACAGGCGCATTTAGCGGAGTGGGTGTCCAGCCTTCGTCGCTGTTGTAGTGAGCAAAGATACTGTTACGGTCTGTTAGCGCCGTCACGTCGCCGGCAGACAACTCATAACCAAACTGACGGGTAGATAAATCCAGCGGATTGCCCTGCATATCCATGCTGCCATATTCTCGCCAGCCAGCGGCTGCGGTAGCTGGATTCGGATTCGGCGCAGGCTGACTATTGATACCTTCACCCGCCCAGCCAATATCTGCAATATGGGTGTCAAAGCGGTTGTTGATCAGCGTGATGTTATCGAAGTAACTGCTGCTGCCACCGCTGCGGGCGATGTAAGTAGAGTTGTCCAGCACATCGTTGCCAAGAGGGCCCGGACCATGGGTAAATTCACTGTTCAGGAAAATAAACCCTTTGTTGTTAATGTCTGGCACCCGGGCCTGCAGCACATAGCCACCAGCGGTATCCTGGGTTGGATCACCGTTCTTGGAATCACCAATGGTACGGATTTCACTTTCCTCAAACAGCGCGGTGTTCACGTAGCCCCAGATAAAGTCGACGTTACCGGCAATCAACGACTGATAGAACCAACTGTAGCCTTTCAGCAGCAAGGTGTCTTGCTCACTGATGAAGTTCATGTTGGTGGCTGTCAGGCGGCCACTATCACTGTTGAAGTACAGAGTTTCAGCCTGATTCGAGTACTGATTGTCGCGGATATGGCTATTCTTCAAGGTGAAGTTATTCAGTACTAGGTTATCCACGCCTTCGATGAGGAACACACTGCGACCGCCCGACGGCGTGCCGGTGCCCGGCGCTTCACTCTTTCCGCTGCCGCTGTTGAAGCTCTCGAAATTGTTGTAATAAACAATGGTGTTATCGCGATCCTCACCCTGAATGGTGATGTTGTTGTGATCACGCAGCAGCATCATTTCTTCGTACTCACCCGCCATCACCGTAATGGTTGCCGCCTCGTCAGACGGTACGCTTTGCATCACATAGTTCAGTGCGCCCTGTACGGTTCTGAAGTCAGCCTCGCCATCGTCGTCCACCACCAGCAAATTGCTTTCTGGAGCAGCCTCACGGGTGGAGAACGACCAGTTGGCGTTCTTACCCAAACCAGCGAAAGCTTCACCGTTCAGCGTACCGCTGGTAACCACAGAATCACCAATGGCAACATAATAGGACTTACCATATTCTAGCGCGTGGTTGTGCGGCTTAATGATCAGCGTATTACCATCCACGCTTACCGGTCGGTAGTACACCTTGCGCTGACGTTCCTGACCGGCATAGCCGATAAAGTCTTCGTCAACGCCCACATTAACCACATCCACCAGCGTATCGTCGGCGGCATCGTAAATACGGATCTCCCCCACATCTCCGAGTACCGGCGTGTCATCGAATGTCAGCGCCAGCGAGATATCGATGTGCGCGTTCTGTTTACCCGCGTATGGCATGGTATCGCCGGTCAGGTTGCCGTAAGTGCCAGTTGGCATAACGAAACCTTCCTCCACCGTCACGTCGATGGTTTTTCTTAATGTTGGATCAGAACCTGAAGTAAACGTCAGGGTAGCAGTACCTGCTGCCACCGGCGTCGCCTTCACTGTCGGGCCGTCAATTTCCAAGCTCACCACAGAAGGATTGCTGCTGACGACTGAGAAAGTATCGTCGGTGACACCATCGTTCTGAATTGCTGTCACGTAGACATACAGATCATCACTGCTAGTTGTGGTTTCCCAAGTGGCATCTTTGTAGTCTAGGGTCAGTTGTACCGGTTTAATCGTCGGGTCACCAATTTTCACATCGTCAATTTCAAACGAGCGGTTATTGGTGAACATGCCAACCAGACCTTTCGCCGTGTACTGGCCATCGGTAGTGGTACCCATATTTTCGCCATCGAGATAAACGGTAAGGTTTTCACCAATCATTTCAAAACGAACACGATACCAGGTGCCATCTGTGCCACCCGCTTCACCAAGCAGAATAGGCGATTTTGCCTGCACCGGACGGGCAATGCTGCCATCAGTACTCACAGCCACTTCCACCTGGGTACTAGAAGAAGAGTTCTGTACGTTCAGACCACCGCCATACCAATTTCCTGCGCTGTCGTAGCGACCTAACAGGAAGATTTGCTTATTGCGGGTGGTACTGTTCTGACGGGGACGAATACGAGCTTCCACAAAGTAATCGCCGCTATCCGGCACGTTCGCCATTGCAGCGTCATTCAGCAGGAAGATTTCACCCCCTTCACCGCCTGCGGTGTAGCGCATTACGTTATTGCCATCGTCATCGAGAATATCGAACACGCCCTGGGGACCATTACTACCTGATACATCCGAAATCAGGTTGAAGTTATCTGTAGTGCCACTGTCAAAATCATCACAGAAATACAGATCCGGTTCATCCGCACAGCTGAATGCCTGCGGCTCTGCATCGCCGGTGTAAGCAATCACCAGATTATCAATCACCACTTTGCCCCCACTTTCCGTTCGCAGTTGCAGGAACGATGATGGGGTGGCAATGAAGCCTTCAATGGTAAGTCGTTGACCCGGTGTCAGTGCGGTAATTTGTTCACTGAAGAACTTCGACGCACTACCATGAACGGATTTACCGCTACTGCTGGTGTTGTTGTCGGCATAAATCTGGAAGTTATTGTTTCCTTCCGTGTCTTCCACCGACACGATATCCATACTGATGGTGTATTCACGACTGAGATCCAGCATACCGCTGGTAACGGTGTCAGCATCGGTGGTATCCACGTCTGGCGTAGTATTACCGATAGAGAAGCGGGCACTGTCGATAGCCAGTTCGCCATCTGAAATAACCAGGCCACTGCCGCCCCCGGTCACGCTGTAGAACGGTACGGTACCACTACCGTCTGTACTCTTGTACGCCGCGGTAAACATTGTGTCGACGTCGGTTTCAAAGGTCTCTTCCAGCAAGGTGTTTGCTTGCACATATTCGATGCGGATGTTGTCGATCACCACAATAGAGCCGCTTTCGGTGCGAAATTGCAGGTAGGAGTTCTGGCTGGCCACCTGTCCGGGCACCGTTACCGTAGTGCCTGCCACGAGTGACGTTACCGGCTCATTATAAAAGCGCGAGTCGCCACCAAGATAAGAGTTGGCGCTGCCGGAAGTGTTGTTGTCTACATAAATCTGGAATTTATTGTCTCCTTCCGTATCTTCGGCGGAAACCACATCAAACACCACGTTATAAGGGCGGCTTAAATCCAGCGCACCTGACAGCGTTGTATTGTCTGCAGCACTGGCGTTATCAGGATCCGTGTTACCCAGCGTAAAGCGCCCACCATCCAGCTGAATGCCATTGTCTACCAGTGTTACCGAACCACCGGTGGATACGAACAGCGGCACATCGTTGCCTTCTGCATCCTCGGCCGACGCGAAAGCAACGGAAAAAATATCATCACCGATGCCTGCAAGGCTGTAGCTAAGCGGTAAGCCCAATCGAGGAATAGTGACCGGCACCTCAGGCTCTTCGGGTTCAACAGGTGTCGGTTCTACTGGCTCAACCGCACTGGCTACCGTTTCAATACGCAGGTTATCAAGGGTAATCGACGCGCTGGAGTCGGTGCGCAGTTGGAAGAAACTGTTGGTGACGGACGGGTCGAGAATTTTCGCATCATCGGCTGCAGGGTCGCCGCCGTTAACATCGGCGCCCGGCACATAGGTGTAGGTGAAGCGGCTACCAGGCGCGAGTTCATCGCCGGATAAGCCGATACTGACAAATTTGCTCGCTGCACCGTGTACGGAGTTATCTTGGCCGGTGGTGTTGTTATCAACGTACAATGAGAACGTCCCGCCACCGTTGTGCGCAATCACATCGAAGCTGATGGTGAAACCTTCACTGATGTTGTAAATACCCGTGCCGACGGTGTCGGAACCTGATGTGCTCGCCAATGGGTTGGCCGCAGCATTACCAATACTAAATCTATCGCCTTCCAGGATAAGGTGGCCAGTAGTAGGGTCTACTACTGGACTGCCACCTGTTTTGATATACAACGGTCCTGCATCTGGCTCTTCACTGAGTCGCTTGTAAGCCGATGAGAAGAAGGTATCGGTGTCCGTATCGAAGTTCTCTTCCAGCGCAGCCTGCACAGAATTTGCGGCTTCTACCAGGCGTTCAAACTCTGCTGCGGCCTGCTCTTCACTGAAGGCAAATACCGCACTCATCGGATCGTCTGCTGCCAGACAAGCTTCCACCTGACTAACCAAGCTCTGCGCATCGTCAGCATTGCCATCGCACAGACTATAAACCTGATTCACGGTGTTGAAGGCGCGAGCTATCAAGTACGTTTGTGAATCGCCGACAGTCAGCACCATCACTTTACGACCAAAATCAAAATGGTATTCACCACTTACTTCACCTTCTGTTGTGGTTTGGGTGAAGGTGCCGGTGAGATTGTCTTCATTTGCTGGGGTAAAGGTATACTCACTCTGGGTTACGTTTCGGCCGCTTCTTACCGGCGCGTAAACGGAACCGACAAACAGGTCTACGTCAAACGTGTTGGGGAACAGGGTACCGCGCTCTGTTTCAAGGTATTCAACAAAATGACTGATGGCGGCGTCTTTACCCACTAGCGTACTGTTGGCACCACCAGCTGCAGCCAGCCATACTTCTACGTCGGCGGCAAAGTCGGCATCAGACTGAGCAAAGAAATCCTGCACTGTTTCGCCGTCGGCAAGCACCATTTCCGCCGCGGCTGCAGCATTCGCACTGATGGTAATGCCGTTTGACGGGTCACCGTCAGTATCCAGCGATTGCATAAGTCTGAGAGTATTTACCACCGACTGATTAAATGCGTTATCGGTAGCAAATAAATCCAACGGTGAAATCACGCTGGACGCCGGTGCATCCGGAAATACCAGATCGCCGATAAAGAAAGTCAGTTGTTCACCACGGAAATAGGAAAACTCCCCGGCATCGTTTGTTGTGCCGCTCGCCACCGACTCTGAACGGTAACCAAGGCCCGTAACTGGGCTGTCGACAAATACCCCTGTCAACGCCGGATCAGGCGGTAGGGTTACGTTTGTAGTACTTTTTTCTCCGCACGCAGACAGCAGCAAGATGCCACTGACTACCGTTGCTATTTTTGTGAGTTTCATAACACTCATTCTCCATGTAATCTGCCGGGCGCACGTTCCCATTCAGTTTGTCCGCGCCAGCTAATGTAGGGCTTGGCCGGTGTCAGGCACCGGCTCAGACAAATCAGTAGAATTTCACGTTCATTCCCAGCTGATAACTGCGGCCAAATTCTTCTTTCTGATAAAGAACATTGCCGCCGCTCTGCGCATTCCCTTCGAAATAGCGCAGATCAGCCTGGTCTGTGAGGTTAATCGCATCAAAGTAAAGCTGGATGTTATCAGTCACGTCATACTGCAGTTTGAAGTCCAGACTCTTCACGTCAGCCTGGTATTGATCACCCCAGATTTTGCAGTTCGCGGCGTCATCCAGCGACACATTCGCCGGGCACGAACCGATCTGCTCCAGCACATCCGAACGGATGTTACCGATGAACCGCGCAGAGAAAGTCTGACTTTCCCATCCGACGACCAAATTAAACGTGGTGTCGGCTTGGTCTGGCAGTGCTACAGAACCTTGACGAATAGATGGGTCCAGCGTGGCATCACTGTCGAGGAAAGTGGCGTTACTTTGCAGGAAAAAGCCATTGTCGAAATACTGGTTGTAACTTAGCTCAATCCCGTACACCGTAGCTTTATCACCATTAATCGTGATATTGATTTCATCAAGATAGAGGTTTTGCGGAATAACAAATTCTGTCACTTGATTTACCGGCAGAGTCAGCGGAAGCTGATCAATAGCCATACCAACGCCATTTACATCAACAATGAAATTATCAATGTCTTTGTAGAAGATGGCGGCTTCCATGAACAAATCTTCCGATGGATACCAGCCGATGGATGCATCGTAGTTGATGGAGGTCATTGCCAGCAGGTTCGGGTTACCCACATCCAACGCGTTATCGGACGCCAGCACAAACTGACTGAGCTGCTGCAACGACGCCCCACCCGAACTGTCATCACAGTCATCGGAACCCGGCGGACATAGCTCGATGTCGCTGTCGAATATCGCGTAGCCACGGGCCTGTTTGAACGATGGACGGGTATAACTGGTCCACACCGCTGCACGCACCAGAATATCTTCCGAGGCTTCCCATTTCAGGTGCGCACTGGGAAAGAACTCACTGTATTTGATAGACGCTTCCGGTAATGGAATAGCAATATCTAGCGTACCGGCGCCGGCGCCATTAAATTCAAAGTCGTCATTTTCCAGCGACATAAAGCCGGTGGATGAAAACTCGGTTTCAGCCCAGCGCACACCGGTGATGAGGGTCGCATCCATGCCGATTGGAATTTCCACCATGCCGTAAACCGCTCTGGTGTCTTCCACGATGGTGTAATCGCCTTTCGTGCTCTCAATGGACACTTCACCATTGGTCGCGACGTCTACCGTTTGACGTACAGCCGCAACCATGTCATCCACGGTTTCACGACTTTCAAAAGGTAGCTGGAATTGACTATCTGCAGGAATGGCGGTGTTGTAATCGGCCAGATTGGAGTTAACCACCTCCACACAGGCATCATCACTACAATCACTGGCCGATGGGTCGAAACTCCAGCGGTCTTTATCACGGATATGATCTCGTTCAGAAAACTGCGCACCAACTTTCACATAATTCAGCCAGTCGCTGTACACATCAGCACGCAGATTGAGGTTTACGGTTTTAATTTCATCGGTACGCAAACCGTCTTCTAAAAACAAATTATCGAATTGATAATTCGCTAAATCTGAACCATCGCCGCTGCCAGAGGTGCCAAAAATACTGTCTTCAGGGTCGTATGTCAGACCGGCAATCTGCGCCGCTTCATCTGGCGACAGCACGCGGGCGCGAATGTTGTCACGCATGCCCTGGCCATAAACGATAAGATCGCGTTCGCGAAACTGCACACGACGGTCACCGCGAGAATCTTCCTCTGAGCGCGACTGGGCGTATTCGTAATCGAACACAAACCTATCAGCGATACGGTTTTCACCGCCCAGGCTGAAAGTGATGGTTTTATTTTCACTTTCCTGGATGAACTGCTGATGGAATACATCGATGTCGCTTAAAATGAATTCCTTTGTTTGTCCGTTCACATAAACAATTTCACCATTACCCACAGAGCCAGCATCCTGAAAGTCATAGAACTCACGGAGTGCCAGATCATCATCTTCGAATTGGGTATAGGTGCCTTTTGCGAAGTAGTAATTATCAGGATCAGGACGGTATTCGATATTTAACGCTGCAGCCTGACGGGTACGTCCGGCCACTTCGCGACGGTATTCTAGCTGTGCCGGAGCGAGAATTTCATCACCTGCCGCAATTTGTTCGTCGGCAAGACCCAAATCCGCGCGATAGAATTTCATCTCATTGGAGCTATGATGGCGGGTCTCATCAATTTGGGTTTTTCTATCTTCATGAGAAACGGCAAAACCAATCCCCAGCGTATCGCCAAGAAACAGTTGGGTGCCATCAAAGCTGAATTTAGGAGAATGCTCGCCACGGGCCTCCGAGTACGCATCCTGAATACGCATTTTCAGGGTATCTTTACCGCGGTCAAACGCTGATATGGCTTTTACGTTGACTGTGCCACCGATAGAATTTAGGTTCTGATCAGGTGTCAGGGTTTTGAGTACTTCTATGGTCCCGAGCAAATCAGCGGGCAGGGCATCCAGGCCAACCTTACGCTCTTCGCCAGCGCCGGACATTTGTGAGCCGTTCATGTTTACCGATACGAACCCCGGGCCGAGGCCACGCACCGTAACAAACTTACCTTCACCTTCTGAGCGTTGTAAGGTAACACCGGGCAAACGTCGTAATGATTCGGCTACGTTCTGGTCGACGAAGTTACCAAGATCATCGGTTGATATTACTGAGCTGAAGCCATTTTTCATTCGCTCCAGATCTCGCGCTTTAAGGTCGGCTTGTTTAACGCCTTTTACTTCTACAATTTCAATGTCGTTGTCGTCTGCCGCGGCTTCAGTCTGCTGCTGAATGGTTTGCGGTTGCTGTTCTTGTTGTGCTTTTTCTTGTTCTTGAGGGATTTGTGCCAGAGCCGGAAATGCCGATGATATCGCCACTGCCAGTGCTGTCCATTTATACACTTTCATGTCCTGCACTCCTTATTGTGTTTCCCGGCATTCGCCCTTTTTACGAATGCCACCGGTAGCATTATTACCAGAAAACAAATTGGGGAGTACAATTTTTAACTTTAAATTCACAAAATATTAAAATATCAACATTTGCAGGGGTGTGATTGCTTATAACATGCTGCGATATGAGGCTTCGTCAGGCTGTTCAATGGCGTTATTGTCGTAGGCTGTGAGTTCTTTGAGATAGGTGTCCCAGCGCATTACATCGAGTTCCGAGTCGATAATGCCTTTATTACCCACTTGAAACTGATTGTTAGCAACCTGGTCGAGTATGCGCGTATCTACGCTATCATTACCACGACGTAGACGTTGCGCATTTGCACCGGCATCTCTTTGAATAATAAGCTTCTGCCATACCTGCTCTGTGTTCAGAACAACATCGCCGAGGGCGTCGATTGTAGCCCCCATGAAAGGCTTATTGCTTAGGCTACGCGATTCAATATCAGCAGCCTGCTTCGGGTGTTTTTTCTGATTTTTTACTTTGATGCCCAACCGGTTATCAGCCGTCATCATCTCATCACCTTTCATCAAATTCTCTGCGATAAACAACTGAGCAATCGGACGATCATCTCCCCAGAATTCAAAAAAGCGCGGCGAACTGGTTGCCGGTCCCGGCAAGTAAACATTGCCGACAAGGTTCGCTTTTCCCGCTTCACCACCGTAGCCCGAGGCGTCGCGCCAGTTTGCAATCACATTATTGCGGATGTCGATAAATTCTTCAGACTGAGGATAGGGTGACTTCAGTCGCCAGCCATTTATTCGCGGATTGCGACTCACGTGACTAACTAAGACATTTTGCAGGAAAGACGCCTTTCTTCCTCCCCATATCCCACCATAACCGTGACTGCCCTTGTGATGACCTGCGTTATTAAGGCTTTCAGAAAGTATTGAGTTCTGCAGGGTAAAACGGGTGTTATTGTAGAATGAACCCACTTCATCATTGGCCCAGCTCATCGAACAGTGATCGATAATAATATCACTGTGATTACGGGCGCTTAGCGCATCACCTTCTTTCAGAAAATGGCCAGGACGAAAGCGTAAGTGTCGAATGATAACCTGATCGGTTTCGATGGAAGTCGACTCGCCTGCCAGCGCTATACCGCCGGGCGAGGTTTGCCCCGCAATGGTAATATTGGGGTGTTTTATCTCAAGGGTATCTTGCAGTTGGATAATGCCAGACACGGCGAAGACAATCAGCCGAGGATACTTTTGCTTCACCGCCCATCGCAGAGAGCCTTCTTTAGGATGCGCCGCGTTATCTTCCAATGTGGTCACGACCAGCACTTTGCCATCGTTACCGCCTCGAGTATATTTTCCGAACCCTGCGGCGCCCTCAAAAGCCAGCGTCGATTCAGCATTTACGGCCTTGAGTGGGCCAATAAAGGCAACGAAAAGGGTAAAAGCAAAGCACCATATTTTTATCATTATCCGGCTTCCTTCTTATCTGTGAGGTATTCGCGGGCTGGCAGTGAGGCAACCAGCTTGAGTTGCGTAGACCAGTGACTAAGCTCACTGGTGTCAGTTTTTATACTGGTGTTGGTGATCAGCAGACACAACATAGCCAGCAGTTCACCACTTTTCGATAACACCGGTACCGAAATGAAGGCCTGTTGATCACTCAGCCCTGCCGACACCGCATAGCCACGGGTGCAAGTCTGAGCGCTGATTTTACTTACCTGGAAAGTGTCCAGACTATTTGCGGCAATATTCTTGTCTGACATTTCCCGATAACGAGAGTGATAGGCAAGCATAATGTGGCCGGGGGCTGACTCCAGTAATGAGAGTCGGTATCCGGGCCTGATCAACGACATGCTGGTGCTGTCCATGCAAACAACATCCTGAACCAAAACGCAGTCATTTGCCGGAATACACAACATCGCGACATGCGCAGTATGCTCAACGAGCTCCGCCAGGGGGACTGCCAACTCGCTCTGATACAGCTGAATGGTCGGAGAAATCCCGCCTAAGGCATACATACCATTATCGATATAGTACCGGGTTCCGCGTTTATTGATTAGAGATTGATTGAGCAGTGTTTTCAGCAAGCGGAATACCGAAGACCGCGGTAATTTTAGCGTCTCTTCCAGTTCTAATGACGACATGCCTCGCTCAGCGCGTGCTAATACACGATAAAGCTGAATAGCCTGATACACGCTGGGTATGATGTAGCGCTCCATATTTCACCTTTAAGATAGATGTACGGAAGAGACAAAATAATAACTTATAATTAACATTTAAACACTAAATGCCACCGGTGGCAACTCGTTAGTGTTTGAAAAGGATTCAGAGGTTGATGGCAAAGGGGTCAAGCAATTGAGATAACGTGATTCATCTGCTGCGTAATAAGCAGTCGATGCTGAAGGCAGTCGATATGCCTAAACAAAACATATCGACAGATCTTTTTAAACTAAACCGCGCCAGCGAATTGCCGGATAATGTCGGCAGACTGTTGCGGATGGGAAATAAATGGCGCATGGGATGCGTGGGGCAAAACCACTGTGTCGCTTTGCGGATGCAATTCACAAATACGATCTATCCCGCTGGTAGGCACCAAACTGTCCAGGCGACCGTAAATACGCAATGTTGGCTGGCGAATCCGACCAATTTGATCTCGTAGATCTTCCGAAGACAGCAACCCTAATGCAGCTTTTAGCGCATCAAGATCGGGCGTTGGGTACGCGGTAATACTCTCGCGAATCGCTTTCATATCTTTTCGCGCGGTATCGCTGCCCATTGCCTGAATCGCTAAGAAGCGCTCAAGGGTTTTCTGATAATCCTTCGCAAGCTGCGTCTCAAACTGAGCGAGTAAATCTGCATCAATCCCCGGCCAGCATGGTCCGCTAACGAAACGCGGCGTTGACGCAATAGTAATAAGCCCACTGATTTTATCGGGGTTATCCAGCGCTAATTGCTGGGCAACCATTCCGCCCAAAGACCATCCAGCGACAATGCAGTTGTCTGGCAGATACGGCAACAACATGTTTGCGACAGACGCCACCGAGTAGGTTTGTTGAGGAACAAGGCTATTGTTTTCTCCGAACCCCGGTAAGTCGATTGTGGTTATACGAAAATCTTCTTCCAGCAGAGGAATAAAATGCTCGAAAACGCCGCTATTCATTCCCCAGCCGTGTAACAGAACCAGATCTTTTCCTGTACCACGGGTACGGCTGACGAGATTTTCTGAAACGTTAGCATTTAACACTGATGACATCCTTTAAACTATGCCTGCAATTTTGCCGCTTGCACTACTGTCGGGCCGACAGGAGCTACGTGTTTTATGCGACTTCCCAATTTAGTATGTATGCTGTGCAATCAATACAGTGACACACCGGTATGTTCGTTCTGCAAATTTGATACCCGCTTTTTGTTACAGCTTAATTATAAGGGTAATTTACTGCGCTATCCGGCAATCAGCCAGCAATTTCGTCATACCGGTTACAGTTGTCTCAGAGCCTGCGGTGAGTACGTTTGGCCCTTCGATACACTGATTCATAATACCAAGTTTAAACGCTGCCTGATAAGCCCGTCTATTTTAGCAAACTGGTTTGTGGAGATGTGTTTCGATGACGATTCACTACTACCAGATTGCCTGCTACCTGTACCTATTCAGTTACGTCGATTTATACGGCGCCAGTTTAATCAATCTACTGAAATAGCACGACAGATAGGCAGAGCCATTGATCGCCCGATAAACACTGACTGGGCAAGCCGTACAGGCGGTAAAACCCAATCGGGCTTATCTCGAGCCGAGCGCTTACTGAATCTTCGGCAGGCATTTACCGTTCAGGTACCAGAAGACGTTCATCATGTTGCCATTATCGACGATGTAATGACCACCGGCACCACCGCCGACGTCCTCGCTCGCCAGCTTCGCGCTCAAAACCCCGACATTATCGTGGAAGTGTGGGCCATGGCCATCACGCTGAGAAAACCACTGACCAAAGCCAGGTTATGAGGCTTTGCTGAAGGGCGAGCGTGAGGGCGAGCACTTTCGCCGGGAGAGGGGTTAGCATCGAGGACACGGCGTGAATCCTTCCCTGGAGCCTCGGCCGCCGCATCCCTGCGGCGGACGGTCCTCGATGCCAATTCTTCCCCTGACGATAGGGCTCACCTATCGCCTTCCGCCTACCGACTACCGCGTCAAGTGTGACGACTGATAGATGGCGTTACTCATGAGTTTGCCGGTGCCGTACCAGTAACCGCGGAAGAGGTTGTTGTCGACAAAGCCGATAACCACGCCCCGGCCTTTCGGCTGTGTGAGCACAGAGGCTGTATTTCCAATCATGTCTTCCAACTGTTTGGCGCTGTAACCTGCCAACAGGGGTGTTTCGGTGTAATGTCCCGGCAAGGTAAATGGGTCTTTATCCGCTTTCACGATCATGTTGGTAGTTTTAAACACCGGCAGCATGTTATCGCTGTAACCGAAGAAGATGGGATGAGTAGGATCAATCGTCGTTTCATACACCGCCCCTGCAATGATTTTGCTCGCACGCAGTGCAGCTTTGTCAGCATAGTGCAATTTATCGGTAGGGAAGGCGCCATCTACTTTGTCTCTCGACACAATCTCTGCGTTTAACCATCCTTTCTGTGCAAAGAAGCGCAGTGCCGTTTTCTGACCAATCAGTACACCGCCGTCTTTAACCCAATTACCAATAGCCTCTGTCACAGATTCACTAAGATCACCGTAACTGCCACTAACAAAAAAGATGTGAGAGTAGTTATCCAGGTTGGTATAGCGCAATCGCGATTGTTCAATAATGGTGGGAGACAAACCAACGCGGGTATCCAGATAATGCCAAATTTCACCGGCCTCAGATGAGTTGGTGCCTTCGCCGCCCACCAGCAATACCCGTGGCGCATCCACGCGAGACAAGGTACGCCCTCCGAGATCCGACCCTTTCGATGTCAGACCGCTTTTAATGCCGTAAACCGTCACACCTGAAAGTGCAGCACCACTTTTCAGCTGAGCGATAAGATCGTCAGGTTGTTTCAGCGCAGTAGGGACAACCATTGTGCCGGCGGCAAAGTCGTGGGAGCTCCCATCGCTTAACGGCGCAGTAAACGGCGCTTCGGTGCTTTTTACAATGGCACCCGCTTCCAATAGATGCTGCAACATGGCGGGTGAATAGTAGTCATTCCATTCGAAGGCATAAGCATAGGCGCTAGCAGGAATAGCTGCCTCAGATGCAGCGTTCAACTGTGATGCAGTTTTAACGCTACGCCCTTCACGCTTAGTCAGAATGCTGTAATCGAGGTCGAATGCCAGGGCAATATTCCAGTTAGACACATCGTAAAATGTGTTTTCTGCAAACGACTGTCGAGTAGAAAACAGGCTTTTGATCAAACGGTATTTAGGCTGGTTGAAACTCACCACAATACTGCCCGCGGGATAAGCCAGCTCACCGGCTTCCACTTCTTTTTGGCTGTATCCATAAGCAATACCATGCTGATCTAAAATTGACATCAATGCGTCTAAACGCCCTTTATCATTTGGCGCAGCAATGATGGCACCGAAGTCATCGTCATCTTTGATGGCCCCAGCGGTCTCATTAAAGAAGCTGTTTTCGTAAT